>Ga0137403_10001115_pt1 | contig 33945 bp, 41 predicted proteins | sample CZOMad2_1_16fung_FD_122057 | JGI IMG/M metagenome (GOLD analysis project Ga0137403, IMG submission 122057) | Vadose zone soil fungal communities from Angelo Coast Range Reserve, California, USA - CZOMad2_1_16fungal (Hybrid Assembly) | ecosystem: Environmental > Terrestrial > Soil > Vadose zone... | reverse complement strand
GCGTCTTCGCGGCCTACAAACGGAGAGCCCTTCAGAGGCATGGCGGAAACCCCCCGTAAGAATTACGTAATGCACCCTCAGCACCTTGCGCACATCTTTCCCGAGCAGCTCCTGCAACTCCTTACGGGTAGCCACACCGACCATGTTGGGCACGTCGGCGGCGTTGAATGTGGCGCTGATCTGAGTATCCAGGTCGATACGATCCACCACGATGATCACCGTGGGGTTGCCTAGCCTGGGGTGCAACCGCAGTTTCTGCGCCGCGAAGACCATCAGCAGCGACTTGCCGCTGCCCTGGAAATGCCAGATGAGGCCCTTCTTCGGGTAGCCCCGCACGACGCGGGCGACGATCTTGTTGGTGGTCTCGTATTGCTGGTAGCGACAGATAATCTTGATGCGCCGGTGCTTCTTGTCCGTGGCGAAGATGGTGAAGTGCTGCAGGATGTCGAGCACCACGGCGGGCCGTAGCATGCTCTCCACCGCGGCCTGGACGTACTGCAACTGGCCTTCGTCCTGGTTGTCGTCGTCGCGCCACGGCCCCCACAGCTCGATGGGCATGCGGATGGAGCCGTAGCGGAACAGGCGGCCCTCGGTGGCGAACGAGAAGACGTTCGGCACAAACATGGCCGGCACTTCCTTCTCGTAGATCTGGTTGATCTGGAAGGCGCCGTCGAACCACGTCACGGCGCTGCGGGTGGGCGTCTTGGCTTCGCCGATAACCAACGGCAGGCCGTTGACCGCGAACACCACGTCGAAGCGCTTCTCTACCGCGCCGGCCTGAAACGTCCACTGGTTGGTGACGGTAAGCCGGTTGTTGGCAGGCTGCACGGCGTCCACCAGGCGCACTGGCACCTGTTCGCCGTTCTTGCCAAAGGGCATGGTCTTCTCGCCGCGCAGCCAGGCCATGAAGTTCTCGTTTGCGCGCACCAGGCCGTCGGCCTGCACCGAGAGGATGCAGGCGCGCAGGTTGTAGATGACCTCATCGGCGCAGTCGGGCTGGGCCGCAATGTCGGGGTTGAGGCGGATGAGCGCCTCGCGCACCCATGGCTCGACCATCACGTCACCCGGCTGGCGCGGGATGTCGGTGTAGGGGGTATAGGTCCAACGCGCCGGGCGCAACTCATCGCCGAGCGACTCGCCTCTGTAGGGCGGTGCATCCTCGCGCATCCTGAATGCTGGTTTGTCGCCAGGTTTCGTGACAGCATCGAGGATCATCTGCTCGACGGTGTTGGCTTCGGTGAACATACAACCATCCTCCGTAAACCCGTGCAGCCCTCATGTTTCAATCATGTCCCAATGGCCACCCCAATCTCGGTCAATACGACGGATCAGGTGCTGTGCCTTCACCCTGGCGATCTGATTCTTGACTGCGCGAGTGCTCAGCGTCTGTCCGCACCATGTCATAGTCCTCGCTGTCAGCGCTAATTACGGCCTATTATTGCTGTGACCAGGGAATTCGTATCATCGCGCGCAGTTGCGCCCGATCAACAGCGTTCATCTGCAGCACACGCACCGAAGCGCGGCCGGTTGGGGTCAGCCCGACACTGTGCTTCAGGTGCTGCCGGAAGCCGAAGCGACGCAAGTACGTAGGCTGTATGCGATTGCCTGTAAGTGATTGTTAGGCAAGCTTTGCCACGCCCTGTTGGTCAGGAGCCTTTTGGCGTTTTGGTGGGCAAGGCACCACCCGCTGTTTACTCTGGCATTCCTTCGCTTTCAGGTCGCGGTAGATCGCATCGAGATCATAGTTAAATTCTTTTGCATAAGCATCCCGCGCCCGGCGCACCTCTTCGACAATTGGGTCTTGCCAGCTCATGTTAACCCTCCAACAATTCTTCTGGGGTACAGATAATGATGGGGTTATAGACTTTCTCCCGACAGACGTGGTCAATCTGGTGACGCAGTGCGGCATTTGCCAGGTGGGTACAGTTCCACGTCAAGAGAAAGTCCACTTGATTGGTCACCGCAATCGCGATGTGGAGCGCGTCGATCTCGGCGCGTTCCGGCAGCGGACCTATACGGATCAAGTCTTTCGCCAACGCCGTCGCCTCTTCGCTATTCTCCAGCAATGGCAAGGCTGCCAAGACCTCAAGACGTTGCCTGGACGCTTCCTGGTCACCGGCACCAGCTTCCTCAAGCACGACTTGTGACACGAAGACCTCAAAAGCCGCACGAGGGTCTGACCACCATTCCTGGGTGATGCGCTGATGCCCAGCGACCACGAGATCTCGACTCACTCTCGCCGTCAAGTAGCTGATGGCCGAGGTTTCGATATAGACTTTCCGCTTCATGTGTATTCCGATCGACTCATCTGCCTAACAATAAGTGTCTCACAGAGGGCGAAGTGAGCATCCCAGCGCTCCTGGTGTGGATGAAACAGCGCGATCAGCGCCCCTGCGTCGGGATCGATCCCCGTCAGATTTGGCCCCTGCTGAAGATTGCAGTGACAACAAGCCGTGGCGAGGTTTGAGGGGTCATCGCTGTCCCCATGCTGCTAGTGGCAACTCCATCACGTGCGGCCGTGGGTCAGGAGGCTCCGGTCCTGCGCTTGGAGCACCGCAATAAACTCCAGACCCTGCACATAGGTTTAATACTCAGTACGCTCGTCGGCTGAGAGCTGGCCCTCGGTGCACTTCTCGGCAAGTTCCTCAAGACGCGCCTGGGCTGCCGGCTCCACCTGGAGGGCCACCAGGTGCTGGGCGACCTCTGGTGTCAGGCAACGCCCGACCGGGTCAAGCAGTCGACTCAAGACCATGGGATGCGGAGGGGAAGGTATCGGGAGGTCTATAGGGTGTATATCCTGCCACCTGCCCCTGCAACATAAGGCTCGTGTGGCGAGGCAGAGCTCGCCGTATCCGTATGTGAACCGTTCTGGTATAGCCGCAGACCTCAAACCAAGCATGGCCCCAATCCAACGCTCGTGTCACCATGAGCCAGAAGAAGTCAAAAAGCTCGAAGACTTGAGGAATGAAAGAGTTCTCCGGTTATAGCTTTCATCGTTTGAGGTTTCGGGGACGCTGGAGGAAGCCCTTTACTGCACAGGCACAAGGCTGATGTGCGCAAAATTGAAAGGGAATTAGTAGGACGCTTTCACAGGCACTATCCCTGTTCCTTCCTCGCCGCATCACGCGCAAGGAGTTCCTGAAACAATTCCGGCCTGGCCCGAAAGGTTGTCGCCTGAAGCCACGTCAGCGCGCTGGGTAAGTCGAGCAGACCGTGAATGGCGGCGTTCTCCAAAATGCCCAAGGTTCCCGTCGCCGTCAGGGCATGTCGTTCGGCTTCCGCGCGCCCGTCGGCGTCATCGATCAGCAGCAAGGGGGCCTGGGGTTCCTGGGCGAGGGCAATCGCTTCTCGTTCCCCGGCTCCTAACCTCGGAAATTGCCGGACATCGAGCACCTACCGGGGTTGGCGGACCTCAAGCCATGCCGAAGGATGCGTCACCCAGGCGCGAACAAGGTCCGGCGTACGGGACTGTTGGAGGTCTGCCAAGAGAGCAGGCGGAATGGCGACCTGCTCATTGAGGGCGGGCAAAATGGCCTCGTGCTGAATCAACACGAGGTAAGGGATCGGGGAGGTATCGGCGACGACGAGCATTCAGAGGCCAAGCCGACGATGGGCCTCACGGTCCTTTTCCAGGTCTTCCAGCGTATACCGCAACGGCACATCATGATTTTTGAGAAACGCGTGGACTTCCAGGCGGGTGTGATAGCCCAATAAGCGCCGCACCTGTTCTTCGCTCAATTCGCCGGATTGATACCAGGCCAGCGCCAGGCTTTCCACCACGTGGCGAGGCACATCCTCCCACTGGACCTGACCACGCGGAATGATGTCGTCGGGCAATTGTATTGAGACATCCATAGGCTTTCTCCAGGAACACCCGTTCCCCTGCACGTCGCAAGAAACGCTTTTCCAGCTACCATATCAGGAAAAGGTGAGAGCGGCAATGCTGAGGGCGATCCGCGCGGCGGTGCGCCTGAAGGAAAATTACTGATTCCCTTTCACGCATTAGACAGAAGGCACACAAGCTGAAAATGTAGGGAGAATCCAATGACGGAGCCGAAAGTTATGCAGCGCACAGCAGACTGCCATCACCAAATCGCGCACACCCGCTTTCCGCAGTCGGCTCGTGTCCTGGACGATGCGGCAGCGCTTCACGCTGCTGTTGACGTGCTCGATGCGGACCCGGCGCCGCGCAATCCGTCGATTGGCCGCTTTCTGTCTGCGCGTGAGGGCTCGGCCTCGGGGCTGCTTGGTGGGCATGATGCTCTCGACGTGGTCGAGCGTGAACGCCAAGCAGCCGAGATCCTGGAGCAACCGGCGGCCCGCGGGCAAGGGATAGGGTGTGGTGTCTGCCATCCGCTTGTCGTGGGTGCGCCCCCCATAGGTGTCGCTCAGTCATAGGATCGTGAGCGAGGCATTGAGGAGCAGCACATTTTTCACCGTGTGGCCTGTTTTCTGACCGCTATCACAGCGCGTCTGCGCAATCGGATCCTGGGGACGCTCGATGCGCCGTTCGATCCCGTCATGCCCAAAAGGGGGGAGGGGGCCACCGGGGGCGGGGCCGCCGCGGGTGGACTGGCGGGAGACACCGGCTCCGCCAGCGGCACGACCAGGGCGGCCGCTTCCGCCTCGGCCACCCCGAGGCGCTTCGCCAACGCGGCCAAAGAGCGGGCGGGGGCATCCCCCCAGGCCCGTATGGCCGCCCGGAGGACGACCAACCGGAGATGGAGCCACTGATGGGCCTTGCTTTGGCCCATCCCGAGGAGCCGCACCTGCACGACTTGGAACGGATACGTCTTCACCTACACCAGGATGAACAACAGTCGATCCTCCGGCGTGGGGAGGGAACAGTTCTTAGAGGTGCTATAACGACGGGCGGTGCGCGGCTTCCCATCGAGGCGCCAGAGGGCCATATGGGCCTGGAAGGCGGCCTCAAAAGGCGGGACGACCTGCTCAAACTCGTTCACCGTGAGACTGGTCAAATCGAGCACTTCTGTCGGGCGCATCTGCAGATCGGAGAAGCGTAAAGTTTTCATAGCGGTGGCCTCCTTTCGTCGGAGGCCCAGGATACCATAAATCGGGATGAACTCTAATTACTAGAGGCTAGGTAGGTTCAAGTTGTTGATCCCCGATGCCTTTTATTATCTTTGCGAGAACTGCGGATGTTAGGTTAATTTTTTTTGCGTCGAACCTTCCTGCGAGCATTGCCTGGGCCAGGAAATGGCTAATATCTTTATCGAGAATCCGCTCAATCTGCGCATGCTGTTGGATAACTTTCGCTAACGCCATCAATTTTTCGGCTGAAAGTTCGACAAGATCCCGATGCCAAGAATTGATGCCATTATCTGGAGAATTTCCCTGGGTTTCCACGATCCTGATATTTATCTCACGAATGTAGTGTTCCTCAAGGAGAAAATAATCAAAGTTTGTGGCCTGCTGACGAGTTGCTGCCAGAGCTGCAATAATGCGGTCTTTGTTTCCGTGATCATCTACAATATGCCAAACAGAAATGGTATTACTATCTGTTCTCAGATCCTGCATGGCGTCTGCCTGCAGTTCATCTTGGCCGAGCCAAGAAAACTCTGGATTCTTATACCATTTGGCTTTCCTGATGGATCTCAGGAGGAATGGCCCCGCAAGCCGCTTTCGAGCTGTACAAGTACCTGTTCCATGTCCGAACGAAGCTCTTTCACTGGTTCACGATCAGCCGCTTGCCTTACATATGGAATAGCATCTGGATCATCTAAAAAGGCTAAACCTAACACTGCACCATCACGTATCCGCGCAGAGCGCGAGCTAAGGCTTCGTTCGAGCAGCCATAACCGCCAATGATAGGACAGGGGATGATCCATTAGGCCAAGCCACCGCAAAGCCTCTCCGGTGACTTCCGCACTAACCTTTTCGTACACGATGAAGTATGCAAGTTCTGCTAGGGCGTCATTCCCATACTTTTTAATGAGATCTATAAGATTCTTTGAGAACTCGCTCTCCATTCCATCTTCAAAGATTTCGTCTCTGCCTGAGATTAACAGGCATCTAAAACTCTCGACAAGCTCAGGCGGCCGATCATGCAATCCGGTAGCATTCTCCGAAGGCTCGTCTGGGGGAAAAGGCTTGGTCCAAGACGAGCTCTCTGGTATGTAACGATGAGCAAATGCGTCACGATCCGTGCGTGCGGAGCTGTCAAAACGAGGATTAGTTTCTGTAGTTGTCGTAGTCATGGAATATCTCCATGATCAGAAATTTCTAGGGCAAGGTCAACGAGTTCTTGAAAAATCAACGTGAGCTGTTCCCGTTCAAAACCCCCTTGGAATTCCGGTACAGTATTGATATCCATCTCTAATCGGCATGCATGATAGCTAGGGCCTACAGAACCATGTGTAGGCACAGATGGCATTTGCATTGATTCAGGCGGAACTACCATTTGCATCGATACATATTGCTGTGCAATGACATACCATCTAGTAAGCCGATTAATATCTAGACCTTGGATAATACCAGAATGCCTCTTTCGGTTAATTTGGTATACGAAGTCCGACGAATTCTCAATATCTATTTGTACTGAATGGAGGTACTGTGCGAGTTGTCGGTAGCCTGACCTGCGATCTTGTGCAAGTTGTAACGTCACTGCCCCAAATGCCAATCGCTGTACTGTGGGGCAGGTTTCAAGCTCGAACCAACGATTCATAAGTGGGGTAAATACCCCGATGGTATCCTGCAATGGACCAATCGTTAGAAAACCCTCAGAGGCTTGCTTCTCATCAATGATTGGCGTATAGACCCAGTCAATCCTCGTGGGTTCGACACCCAAAATTAGGCTACCCCCTGCAAAGGGACCCTGCTCTTTGAGACCTCCCTTTCGTGGTTGGGAGACTCTATTTTCGGGTTCCTCTCCTCGTAAATCATGCCACCATGTTGGTTCGATAATTTGGGCAGATGGACTAGGGAACGCCGTGAGTCGAAGTGATTCAACTCGCCAAGCCGCTAGTGGATCACGCTCGGCAGTAGATACTGGAGGCATATCACTCTCCGAAAAATGGTTGATCTCGTTCCCCACTCAAGAAAAACTTCAGTGCACAACCTCCATTTGTCATCGACTCTCACTAGCCGGGCTGCGCCCTTGTAGTCTAAATATAATAGATTTGTCAATAGAAATTTAATGGCCCAAAAAAGTATCATTGACATTATCAATAGTAGTATTTTGCGACGGGGGGATCAACCCCCTCCTTTCTCTCGCGTGCTGACCTCAAAGACAAGGAGGCAAATTTCAAACTGAGTCACTACCCGCCTCCTCTGGGGCTGGACATGCGCCGCTGGATGGGGTAGGGTAGGGCCGCGCAGCTATCCACATGTCATGGGGCACTACTGCACATCACAGATCCTCAAGCAGGAAAGGAGCCAGGCGATGATCGTCGACGTGCACGCCCACTATCATCCTCGCCCATACAACCATGCACTGGAACGCGCTGGTGTGGTCCGAGCCGGTCGCGGCGGTATGGCCGGCCATCCTGATACCGATGATGAAGAGCACATCCAGAAGCGCCTGGAGATGATGGAGCAGGCCGGCGTGGGGATGCAGGTGCTCTCGCCGGCGGCTGGCCGAGCGCCCTACGCCAAGGATGAGACCGCGGCCGTCAATGCGGCCAGGCTCGGCAACGACATCTGCGCCACGCTCGTCGCCCGTTATCCGGACAAGTTCAAGGCCTTCGTGTCGCTGCCCTTGCCCTATATCGACGCCTCGCTACGCGAGCTCCGGCGGGGCATGGATGAGCTGGGCATGATCGGCATCAACATGCACATCTCGGTGGGCGATCGCTCCGTGGCCGAAGATGAGTTCCTGCCGATCTACGAGGAGATGAACCGGCGCCACGGCATCATCTTCTATCACCCCTGGGGCAACGGTATCTGCTCGCCGATGATCACTGACTACGGCTTCAGCGGCGCGGTGGGCACCTCGATGGAGGACACGGTGATCGCGCTGCATCTCATCGCCAAGAAGATCCCGTCGCAGTTCCCGAATATCACCTACATTATTCCTCACCTCGGCGGCCTCATCCCGATGCTGTTGCAGCGCCTCGACAATCAGTTCTCGATGCGCCAGCGCGGTCTGCCGGAGCCTCCCAGCGTCACCTCGCGGCGCTTCTACTACGACACCGTCGGCCATGGCTCACATGCGGCGCTGACCTGCGCCTGGAAGGCATTCGGCGCCGAGCACATCCTACCCGGCAGCGATTTCCCGGTGCTGCTGTCATTCGAGACCTACGCGCGCACCTTCTCCTGGATCCGCGAAGTGGGCCTGCCGGAGGCTGATGTCGAGCAGATCCTGGAGCGCACGGCGCCAGCGATCTTGCCTTTAGGGTAGCGCAGTGTGTGGGGGTCACCACAGCATGCCGTGCCCTGACACACGACCCGCTGTCCGTCCGTAACACTCGACTCATAAGGAGATTGGCGATGAAATTCGGGATTTTCCTCTTGCTGCAATCGCCAGACATGCGCCCATCCCAGGAGACGTATGATAATGCGCTGGAGCAGGGGGTCCTGGCAGACCAACTCGGCTTCGACTACATCGTCACGGCTGAGCACCATTTCTCCAGCTACGGATTCCTTCCCTACCCCCTGCTGCTGATCCCCATCCTCGCCGAGCGGACCAAGCAGATCCGCTTCAGTACCGCCGTGGTGGTGCTGCCCTTGCGCAATCCCATCCAGTTAGCCGAAGAAATCGCCATGCTGGACATCGTCACCAGAGGGCGCGTTGAGGTGGGCTTCGGCACCGGCTATCAGCAATACGAATTCCAGCGCTTTGGGGTGAATCTGGCGGAGAATCGGGCCATGTTCGAGGAATCGCTCGAACTTATTACTAAACTGCTGAGTACGGAGAACGTGCGCCATCAGGGCCGCTACTGGAACCTGCCCGAGACCACAACCCTGCCGCGCCCCATCACCAAACCCCATCCCCAGTTCTGGCGGGCAACGTCCAGCGTGCCGACGATGGCCTGGTCCCTCGAGCGTGGGATCAAGGTCATCACCGGTGGCACCTCCAGCAGCATGGAACGAGTCATCAACAACTGGTATCTGTTCCAGGACGCCGTCGAGGCGGCCAAGGTCAGCTGGCCCCAGGAATTCATCATCAACCGGGGCGTGTACGTCTCAGACACCGAGGCCGACGCCAAAGCCATGATGCCCCATGCCATCTGGCATACGCGCACGGCCCGTGGCCTGTCCTCCAACTCCCTGCCGGTCAATGCTGGCCGGGCGATGACCGAGCTGACCGCCCAGGTGGCCCAGGAAGATAACCCGGAATTTCTCTACAAGGACTGGTTCTTCGGCACCCCTGAGATCGTCGCGGAGAAGATCTACCGCATGACCCAGTACGCCGGTGTCACCTACTTGAACTGTACCTTCAACATCGGCCAGATCCCCCACCACAAGATCATGCGGTCCATGGAGCTATTTGCGACCAAGGTCATGCCCCACTTCCGCGGCTATATGCCCGACCAGGCGAAATACCCGCGCCAGGCTAACGCCCCCGATCCCAAAGGCTATTTCGCATGGGAGGAAGGGATGCCGCTGACCTTTGCGTAATCACGATTGGCAGGGCATGCCACCGCTTCGAGTCCCATGACACGTGTGTCGCATGTCGGATGACAACCTGCAGCGCAGCGGAGGCCAAACACATGAACGCTGTCATACCGTCCGAAGAGCAGGTCGTTGAGTGGATCACTTCCCTGAGCAATTGGGGACGCTGGGGGGATGAAGATCAAGCCGGCTGCTTGAATCTGATTACCCCGGAGAAACGCAGACAGGCTGCGGCGCTGATTCACGATGGCACGACGGTGAGCTGTGCCCGTCCCATCACCACCGAGATCACTCCAGACATCACCCACCAGGTGCAGCGCTATATGGTCGATAGCGGTGAAGGGCGTGAGACCGATCCCCCGGAGCGGCGGCGTGTCCGCCGGGGCGCCGCCGAGTTTATTGGCATGGTGTTTCACGGGCAGACCATTACACATATCGATGCCCTGTCGCATTATTCCTGGCAGGGCAAGATGTATAACGGCAAGCCCGCCAGTCTGGTAACTTCGCGGGAGGGCGCCCAGTCGCACGCGATCGACGTCGCCGCCGACGGCATCGTCAGCCGTGGGGTCTTACTCGATATTCCGGCGGTGCGAGGTGTCCCCTGGCTGCCTGCCGACGAACCGGTGATGCCCGACGATCTGGAGGCCGCCGAGCAGCAGGCCGGGGTGCGCGTCGAGGCCGGTGACATTCTGCTGGTGCGCACCGGCAATTACCGGAAGATTCTCGACCAGGGACCGGTCCCCAGTACGGTCCCAATGGTGGCCTGCCAGGTGGCCTGTACCCCTTGGTTCAAGGAGCGGGACATCGCGATGCTCGGCACCGATACGTCCAACGATGTGCGTCCGAGTGCCTACCCGAACATCGCCACCCCGCTGCATACCGTGTCGCTCGTCGGGCTGGGCCTGTGGCTGATCGACAATGCCAATCTGGAACAACTCGCCGCGGCGTGTCGCCAGCGTCAGCGCTATACGTTTATGCTCTGCCTGGGGCCCTTGCGCTTGCGTCGCGTCACCGGCTCCCCGGTCAATCCTATCGCCTTGTTCTAACAGGAGAATGGCTATGCCCATCACGCCAGGTATCATCCAGACCGTCCTCGGCAACGGGCAAGAAGGCTTTGGCGGTGACGGTGGTCCGGCCATCCAAGCGGCCTGTGAAACCCCCTATATGTGCGCCTTCGACACCCAGGGCCATATATTTGTGTGTATGGGACAACACCACCGTATCCGGCGCATGGACACCAACACTGGCATCATCACGTTGGTCGCTGGCACCGGGGACAGCGGGTACAGCGGCGATGGCGGCCCAGCGCTCCAAGCCACCTTCAACATGCCCTATGCCCTGACAGTGGATGCTAACGGAGATATCTACGTGGCCGAACGGGGCAATCCCATCGTGCGCAAGATAGACGGCAAAACAGGCCGCATCACTACGCTGGCAGGCACGGGGGAGAAGGGGTACAGCGGCGATGGCGGCCACGCTAACAAGGCCATGCTGCGGGAACCCAACGACGTGTGCTTGGACGGCAAGGGTGGCTTGCTGATTGCCGACGTGCAGGATCAGCGCATTCGCCGCGTGGATTTGCAGACGGGCCTCATCAGCACCTTTGCGGGCACGGGCGAGAAGTCCCGCGCGGGGGATGGCAAGCGGGCCATCGATGCCAGCCTCATGGGGCCACGGGCCGTGTGCATGGATACGCTGGGCAACACCTACATCTGTGAGCGTGAAGGCAACGGGGTGCGGAAGGTGGACGCGCAAGGCATCCTGACCACCATTGCCGGGGCGGAGGCTGTGCGCGGCTATACAGGGGACGGCGGCCCGGCGCTGGCAGCCACGTGGGGCGCGCCCAAGGCCATGCGCTGTGACCTCCAAGACAATATTATCGTGGTGGACAGCGAGAATAACGCCGTGCGCCGCATCGACGCCCGCACTGGCATCGTTACCACGATTGCCGGTGGCCACGCCGGTGACGACGGCGATGGTGGCCCAGCCACGGCCGCTGGCCTGGCCCGACCGCACGGCTGTGGCCTGGACGCTGCTGGGAATCTCTACATCGCCGATACCCACAACCACCGCGTGCGTGTGGTGGGGCTATAAGACTCGTGGGGTTGGCTGGTCATGCGTGGGAGGGGAAACGTCTGATGCCCACTCCTCAGACTGCCACGCCGCGCGGCAGACACGCCGTAGAAGGCCAGCTGCTGCCGCTCAAACCGTCCTGTTTTCTCAATCGAGCAGAGCCTACTCGCGTCTGGGTAACGTGTTGTGGTGTAACCACGGTGATGTTCAAGTAGCGAGTGAAGTCTTCAGCGTCAAAGGTCAAGAGGTGAGTGCTACCGTGGACTTTCATTGAGGCAATCAACCGCGCATCGTGCACCTTCACGCCGGCGACCGTGTGACGGACGAGGAGCTGTCGCCCTTGGTACGTGGCCACGCTATCCTGCAGGAGACGAAAGTAGCGCTCGATGACCCGTGCCCTCCGTTCGGCCTCAGAGGGTAGGAGACCGAAGCCGCCGCGTGCTGAGGGCGGGCGCGTGCACACACTCCAGAACTCCGCAACGACTTGCGGCGTGCAGCAGAGCATGTCTCGGCGCCTCCGCAGTGTTCTGAGAGCGTCTACAGCAAGGGTGTGGGCCGGGTCAGCTTTGTTCAGCAGGCGCAGAAAGATGTTCGTGTCGAAGAGGCAGGATATTAGTCGCGGTCGGTGTAGATGTCAGCGCGGGAGAAATCTGGCGGCAGGGGCGGCAAATGTTCCGCGCTTTTGGGAAAGTCTTCGATAAAGGCTTCAAACTCCGCCTCTGACATCTCCGCCAAGGCCGTCCCTTCGTTCAGAAGCCCCAAGAGCACGTTGAGATAGGCGTCGAGAGAGAGCCCTTCGGGGTGGACTTTCTGCGCGAGCCTATCGATGGTTTCAGGTGTGAGCTGGTCGAGAGGAGACCACCCGCGATCCGCGTCTGGAGCGGGGCCCTATGGCATGGCCCAGCGTTGGCTGGTGGGGCGCCTCGGTGGCGCAACCCCGCTTGCGCCAGCCCCGCGTCCCCCCCCAGACGGTCCCAAACCCACGCACGCCACCCACCACGTCGCCCCCCTGCCGGTGGGGCTTCCCGCGGTTGGAAGGCCTGCACCGCGTCCGGGGGAAGGAGCAAGGTCAGGTGCCTGATCTCAGCGAAGGCCTCCACGACGTGCCGAGCACAGTCCTCCGTCTGTTTAGCGAACGCGTCGGCTCCCTTGATCAAATTTCCCCCGGAGAGCGTTGCTCAATGTCGGGTACGGGGACAGTCCGGGCATTAGCAGCATGATTCGTACGTCCATGACATTCGTTTGGGTGGGGCCAGTTATCAGTAAGTCGCCGAGGCGCTCGAAGAACGGATACGCATCGTTGTGCTCCAGCGCCTCGCGTGGATGGAAGCCATGCAGCTCGGCGCGTGTGCAGGTGGTCCAGTCGGCAACGGCACCGGCCGCGTCAGTGGGGCCATCGGTGCCATCGGTACCGCCGCTCAAGGTCGCGATGCCTGGAATGTTGTGAATGTCGAGGGCCAGCGCCAGCGCGAATTCCTGATTGCGCCCACCTTTGCCCTGGCCGCGCAGCGTCACGGTCGTCTCGCCGCCGGAGAGGATGCAGGCAGGCGCCGCGATCGGGTGCCCAGAGGCCAGGACCTCCCTGGCAATACCCGCATGGACCTTAGCGACCTCACGCGTTTCCCCTTCGATCGCAGACGACAGGATCAGGGACTGATAGCCCAAGGTCGTGGCCTCTCGGCTCGCTGCTTCCAGCGCCTGCAAGTTGCGTCCGATGATCACGGTCTGGGTCCGGGTAAAGACTTCATCGCCGGGCTTGGGGGTTTCCGGAACAGCACCGGAAACGCCAGCTTCTAGGTGGCGACGAATGGTCGTCGGCACCTGGTCGAGCAGTTGATACTTACGCAGGATCTCCAGGCAATCAGCAAAGGTGCTGGTGTCGGGGACAGTTGGCCCTGAGGCGATGACGTCGAGCGAGTCCCCGACCACATCGGACAGCACCAGCGTGATGAGTGTGGCCGGAGAGGCCAAGCGCGCCAGCTGGCCACCTTTCACCCCGGAGATATGCTTGCGTAGCGCGTTGATCTCATGGATGGTGGCGCCGCAGGCGAGGAGCACGCGGGTGACCTCCTGCTTCTCGGCCAGGGTGATACCCTCCACAGGCGCTGGAGAGAGCGCCGACCCTCCCCCCGAGATCAAGCAGATCAACAGCTCGCGTGGCCCACGTCCTGTGGCGAAATCGATCAAGGTGCGCGTCGCCCGCACACCCGCCTCGTCCGGAATGGGATGTCCCGCTTCGTGCACGGTCACGTGCTTCACCGGTGCCCCATGGCCGTATTTGACGATGACATGGCCACCGTGCAGACGATCCCCAAGCAACGCCTCGACCGCGATGGCCATCGCCGCACCAGCCTTGCCCACCCCGATCACTGAGAGGGCGTCGTACTGGCGTAGATCATAGATGCGGTCGGCGACGTAGAGCTGGTTGCCCGCGCGCCGCACATGTGTATGGATGGCCTCAGCGGGGTCTACCGCTTTCAGGGCGGCCTGGAAAATCGTGTGCAAATCATGTCGGAGCTTCTCTCGGCGCTTCACGGCATGCCCTCCCTCCTCTGCGGATACCCCACAGTTCCTGCCGCACTCGACGGCTGCTGCCACGCTCGAACAGCTCAGCAAGGCTTTTATGCCTGAAACTTCGAATCATGTCGCCACTGTAACATAACTTGTGACGACGTCAACACGCTTGTCCCCGGTGATTTACACAGTTGAGGGCGGCTCATGACAGATGGGGAGTGCCAGCTTTAAGTCGCCCTGGAGAATTGAAGTGATGTACCAACGGCGGCTGTATGGCATCGTCTCCAGTGCTTTGTTGAACTAAGCGCGGCGCGCAGTTTGGTAATGCCCACCCCGGAGTAAACCCTCCTCCCTCGGGTAGGAGTCAACAGCAATAATTTCCCATATTTCGATCGTCACCTGAACACCGGTGGGGACAATGCCAGCGAGGCACAGATGCACACGGCCATGCAGAAGGTTGATCATGGTGCTAGGCATCCTTCCTGTATCGCCTTGCCTATGGTGGAATAGCCAGAAACGTGATAGTACTATGCTGTCTATAGGAAAGAGGAGGTCGGACTGCGCACCATTCTTGACACGTTGTTCGGAATCGAGTCCATCTCGAACACCAAGTGGGGGAGGACTGTCATGACTGCACACTCTGCAATTCTGCGCAGCCTTCTGGTCACGGGAATCCTGGGTACTTTGCTTATGGCGGCGCCGGCGTTCGCTCAGCAGACGCCAGACCAACCGTCAAGCCAATCTGCATCGCCCCCTGCGGCATCCCAGCCGCCCGAAGTACCTCGGGCGACAACACCGGCACCCAGCATGCAGCCGCAGCCCACCACAGTGCCCGGGCGGCCCGACATTCCCAACGCCGAAGTGGCGACCCAGCTGCGCGGCATCCCGGCACCGCCATTTCCGGCACCGCCAGACCAGCTGCCGATCCCGCAGCTTAAGCTGCCCAAGGGCTTCAAGATCGAGGTCTATGCTAGCGGGATCGCCAATGCGCGCTCGCTGCGGCTCGGTGACAAGGGGACCGTGTTCGTCAGCAACCGTGTGCTCGACAAGGTCTATGCCATCACTGACCGGAACGGGAAACGCGAGGCGAAGGTCATCGCGTCGGGGCTGGATCGGCCGAACGGGCTCGCCTTCCATAACGGCACGCTGTACATCGCCGAAGGCACCAAGATCTCGAAGCTCGAAAAAATCGAGGACAACCTTGACAGCCCGCCGCAGCTCGTCGTCATCTACGACGACCTGCCCAATCATCAGTCACACGGCTGGAAGTTCATCGCCATCGGCCCGGATAACAAGCTCTACATCAACGTCGGCTCGCCGTGCAATATCTGCATCCCACCCGAGGAAAACGGGCAGATTCGGCGTATCAACCTTGATGGCAGCGGTGCGGAAGTCTTCGCGCGCGGCGTCCGTAACTCGGTCGGCTTCGACTGGCATCCGCTGACGAAGGAGCTCTATTTTACCGACAATGGCCGCGACTGGCTGTCGGAGGACTTACCCGAGGACGAGCTCAACCGCGTCACCAAGGTCGGCCAGCATTTCGGCTTTCCGTACTGTCATCAGGGTAACTTCACGGACCGCGAGGTCGGCTGGGGTCGCTCGTGCGACGAGTTCGTCAAGCCGGTCGCCTTGCTCGGCCCGCACAGTGCGGCGCTCGGCATGCGCTTCTACACGGGCCGCATGTTCCCTACTGAATACCGCAATGCCATCTTTATCGCACGCCACGGCTCCTGGAACAAGACGAAGAAAATCGGTGGCGACGTCGTGGTCGCAAAACTGAACCAGAACGGCAGCGTGAAGTCGATCGAGCCGTTCCTCACCGGCTTCCTCCAGAACAACGCCTATATTGGGCGGCCGGTCGACGTGCAAGTCATGAAGGACGGCTCGCTCTTGGTCTCGGACGACCACGCGGGCGCGGTCTACCGCATCACCCATAGCACGGAGCGTGTCGCCAAGCGTTGAGCCGGCATCAGGTCGAGGGCGGGGGCCCGCCCTTGACGGCTCGCAGCCCCCAGTTTTTCAATCGGAGGGAGGTACCATGCGCAGCTTCGCGCTGGCGGTGCTCGTCTTGTTGGTGGCGCGACCGGTGGCAGCGGCTACGCTCGCGGAGCGGTTCGCTTCCTGTCTCGCCTGTCATGGCGAGCACGGGCAATCAGCCATCCCCGAGGTGCCTTCGCTCGGCGCTCAGCCGGCGTTCTATGTCACGATCCAGCTCTATATGTTCCGCGAAAGGATGCGCGTCGTCGAGCCCATGAACGAGGTGACCAAGGGCCTCAGCGACGATGATGTGCGCGGCATGGCGGAGTTAGTCGCGCAGCTGCCGCCGCCGCTGCCCGCGGCCGACCCGCCAGATCCCGTCCGGCTCGACCGGGCACGTGTACTGATCCAGCAGCACCGGTGCAATTTCTGCCATAATCAGGATTTTTCTGGGTCACAGAACGTTCCGCGCCTGGCTGGTCAACGCGAGGACTACCTCGTCAAGGCGCTGCGCGAGTACAAGAGCAATGCGCGACGCGGATATGACGCCTCGATGGCGGATGTGATGTATCCGGTGACCGATGCCGACATCCTCGATCTCGCCCATTTTCTCGCCCGCCTACCGTGAGGATGGACGGGCGAGGTCCTGAGCCCCCTCCCACTTCAGATTGGGGGTTGGAGAAGTATGCCAGTGGAATTCGGGAGTGACATCAGATAATATGATCCTCAGCTTTTACAAGGAGGACAGCTGATGTCGCAGACACTTTCGGTCACCGAGGTGGCTCGCCACTTTGCGGAGTATATCAACCGCGTTGCCTACCGTGGCGAGTGTTTCGTGCTCATGCGGGGTAACAAACCCATTGCCGAGCTCCGGCCCCTGCCTGTGGGGAAACGCCTGGCAGAACTGCCCGCCCTACTGGCGTCACTGCCCCATCTCTCGGAGATGGAAGCCACACAGTTCGCCGCCGACCTCTCAGCCGCACGGGAAGCACTTGCCCGTGCGGAGGTCCACGATCCATGGCGGTCTTGATTGATGCCAGCATCCTGATCGAATCAGAGCGCGGACGGCTTCCGCTGGATCGGCATCTGGCGCAACGGCAGCAGGAAGAGTTCTTTCTCTCAGTCGTGACCGCCAGCGAACTGCTCCACGGGGTGTATCGGGCGGTGCACCCTGAGGTGCGGACCAAGCGTGCCGCTTTTGTCGAAGCCGTCTTGGAGCGCTTTCCTCTGATACCAGTCGACCTGGCAACGGCCCGGACTCACGCACAGGTGTGGGCCGAGTTGGCAGCCACGGGGATGATGATTGGGCCGCATGATCTATGGCTGGCGGCCACCTGTATTGCCCATGGTCTCACAATGGTCACCGCCAATGTCCGCGAATTTGCCCGCGTCCCAGGGCTGGCGGTTGAGGACTGGAGCGGGCCTAGATAGTCTGTCATGAGATGTGTGGGAGGTGGGAGATGCCCGATGGGCTCGCAGCGCATTATCTGCATGATGCAATACGCCAGTTCCACAACCTGAAGGCTGTGGCTGAAGGGGCGCTGGCGCAGATCGACGAGCATGATCTGTTCACCACGCTTGACGGAGAAGCGAACAGTATCGCCGTGCTCCTGAAGCACACGGCTGGGAGCATGCGGTCGCGGTGGGCAGGTTTTCCCGATACGGCTGAGGACGCCCAAGACCGCGATCGAGACAGCGAGTTCATAGTGGCCGGGGAGGATACCAGAGCGGTGATGATCGAACGCTGGGAGGCGGGGTGGCGATATCTTTTCAACGCGCTCGAGCCCCTCACCCCAGAAGACATCACCCGGACCGTACATATCCGCGGCAAGCCGCTCTCGGTGCTCGAAGCGATCAATCGCCAGCTCACACATTACGCCTACCATGTCGGCCAGATCGTATTCCTGGCAAAGCATTTCCGCTCAAGCGCCTGGCAGTCACTCAGCATCCCGCGGGGTAAGTCCGATGAGTTCACGGCAGCAGTGAGCCAGAGACGTGAGGCTTAACCCACGTGGACAGCCGATGCACGGGGGCGAATGCCCGGAGGGCGCTGAGGAGACGTTCGTCGACAGAGGGTTGGAATCTGCCAATTTTATGATGATTCCCAGGAGAAAAACCCCATGGACCAAAAAATCATCGATCTGTACGACGAATACAACTGAGGCGTGTAAAACCTCTGTCAATAGCGGGTCTGCGCTGTCTACTCCCCTGGATTGCGCAGCCCCTCCAGGCACACTTTAAGCACACTCGCACCCCCATCTGACGATTGCCGGACAATTCACCCGACCAACTCCCTCTATCCTCTATTAACCTACTGGCCTGCCTTGTAGCGAACGATCGTCCCTCTCCTGGTTGCTGTCACCCCTCTACTTCCAGGCCGGTATGGGTTGCTCTCCATTCGCAAGGGATCCCTGGCAACGAGCCAGGGGCGTGCGTTTCCAGACCAAGGAGGGAACGAGCAATGGGCATTGGAAGCCTGACCGAAGCTGCAGCCAAGGTGGGTGTCAGTAGGCCGCAACTTGATCGCCTTGTCAGTCAAGGAAAACTTCAAGTGCTGAGGGGGGAACACCCCAAGGCTCCCGTTTTTGTCACAGATGCCGCCCTTCGGGAGGCTGGTTTCGAGCCCCCGACCGACTTCGGAGAGATCAGGGACCCTTGATTCCCTGGCTGCCATCGTCAAAGGTGAACTGGACGAACTAAGGCGCACAGTGGAGCGCATCCTGAAGACTGGCCCAGCGGATACTGTTATCCCGTACACCTGCCTCATCGAGCTGTACCAGACGGCGACTGCCAAGCCAGCGGAGGGGAGGCCTACTGAAAAGGGTACTGTGCAGACGGATGCGGACAACGGGTGATCGGGAGGCAGAAGTTTGCCAGTGATGCCTGTCGGAAACGGGCTGCTCGGAAGATCGGCTAAAGGGTCAGTGACCCCCCCAAATCTTGGCTGTAAGCGCTCAATTTCCTTGAGCTGAGCGCGGACAAATCCGACGGGTCGGGCTTCTGGTACTCCCACCTCCGATGGTAACGTATTGGCCTCTCTGAGTCCTACTTGACAGAAGGTGCAGCCTGCAGGTCTGGCCCAGGTGTTCCCCATGCAACCGCAACCTGGCACCTAGGCCCTGGTGACCCCTCGCCAGGGCTTTGTGCTGTCTAGGGGCTGGTGAAGACTTTGTGGCAGTGCCTCTACTTAGGCGTCAGCTCGATTAACTTTCTACGCGCTTCATCCCGTTGGCCTGCAAGCCTGTCGAGTTCTTTCTCGAACCGGTCACGGGTGGATTTTTCTCGTTCGATAAGAGGCCTGCCTCCCAGTGGGTCACCTCTGGACCAGAAATTCGGGGAATTCCGTGCGAACTCTTCATGCTTTTGGGCAATCTCCTTATCCAATCGTTGAATAAAGGCCTCAAGCTCTTTTGGGGTCACAGCGAGCCCTTCCTCCTCTCGGCATGAGGGATAATCAGGGCGGACGGTGCCCTCGTCACGCCCCTTCCTGGTACCGATCGAGCGCATAGGTCCAGGCGTCCCAGAGGATGACAATCTGATCTAAGAAGGCGCGCTGGTCCGGTGAGGGAGGTGTCGGCTCAGCTCGGGCGATGAGTTCGTCCCGAATGGCACTGCCGATGAGCGGGGCGGGGCTGGCGGACTGCGCATAGCCCTGCTTATAGGCCTGCAGGAAGAGTTTGAAGAGGTCGCCTCGGTAGGGGTCTTCCCAGGCGAGCCTACGGGTACCGCCGACATATTGACCGAGGTATTCTTCAAGGGCGTCGAGGATCTCATCTGACTGCATAGGACCTCCTGTCTCGGGATCACCCGTCATGCATCAGGGCATCAGTTATCGGCACCGCACCTACTGGATGCGCGGTTCCCTTCAATATACCAGAGGGAGTCTATACCGCCAACGCCGTCCGTTGGGGAAAATGCGCCCCCTCTTCTCTCCTATCAACCTCCGTCCCTGCGATGCCCTAAGCCATGCCGATCCACACCATGCAGACACCCTCCAGCCTATCTACATGACCCTGAGGGCACCCCCCCCAAACGTACCAGCCTTTGCCACCTCTCTGGTTTCTCTTGCCGCGCCTCCGTAGCCCAGCCCCTGACCTACCTTCTGACGTACCCCCACCCCCTGCCTGCCTCGCTATCGTGCCCTTGGCGGCGATGGCTCACAAATAGTACAGTGATAGGCTTTCAGAATGCGCCCTCTCGCCAGAAGAGGGGACAAGGGTAGCCAGAGTGCCGCTTAGCTTGCGAGCCGGTGAATGATACGCGGAGGTCCGAAGACTAGGATCGCCCGAGAGGCGGTACTCTCTCAGCTCGACGCGCTCATTGCTCAAGGAGAGAAAATCACCAGTTCCTATCCCAACGAGCCAAGGCTGACAGGAATGGCTCGACGAACACGATTGGCAGAACATGAAGTCAGAGCGTTCCTTACATCCGTTTTCGCTGCTGTTGAGCGGATCGCGGGAAGGGATAGCGAGTATTACAGGCAGCTCGTTCGTATCGCACCCGGCTAGCAAGTCACCTTTCCTGCAACTAGCCCGTGACTCGACCCACGGAGCGATTCAACGCAAGTATACCGCCTAACCCCAAGACCTGTGTTAAGATTCCTAGCCACCCACAAGACACCCAAATGACCGGGGAACTACTCCCGCTCACCCGACTATGCCGACAAGTCACGCCAGAGGAGGATTCAGAGATGAAGCGTGCTCTAGTGATAGGGCTCGTGATGCTCGGAGTTTATGCAGAGGTTGTTAAAGCAGAGTGTGCGTGGGTGCTGTGGCAAGGCGAGCGGGACCATCAACATTGAACTGGCCACACTCAAAAGAGCCTTGACGCTGGCCCATGAGCATGGGAAACTGGCAAAGGTTCCAGCAATTGGGGTGTTGAAGCCTTACGCACCACGGAGTGGCTTCTTCGAACCGGAGTAATTCCAGGCTGTCAGCGCGGCGCTCCGCGCAGACCTCGCACTTGTGGCGCTGATCGGATACATGTATGGCTGGAGACTCCGCAGTGAGGTGTTGACGCTGACTCGAAGACAAGTGGACTTGGACACAGGGACGTTGCCCCTGGAGCCAGGGAGCACGAAAAACGGGGAAGGTCGAATCGTCTACCTCACCGCAGAGTTAAAGGCCAGCCTTACTGATCAGCTCGCAAGAGTCAAGGCGTTGGAGCGGCAGACAGGCCGGATAACCCCATGGTTGTTTCCGCATCTCAGGGGAAACTACCGACGGCTAGCGCCGAAAGAACTTTGTCACCACGTGGCAGCGTTGGCACCTTCCGATGTTCTGATGATTCCCAGGAGAAAAACCCCATGGATCAAAAAATCATCGATCTGTACGACGAATACACCCACGCACCGTTCGATCGTCGCGTGTTCCTGGCGCGCCTGGCCCAACTAACCGGCAGCACCGCGGCTGCCATGGCCCTCGTACCGCTCCTTGAGGCCAACCAGGCGCGGGCAGCACTGGTATCGCCTGAGGATCAGCGGCTCGAGACCGGCCGTACCACCTATGCAGGGTCCACGGGTGATATCAAGGCCTACATGGCGCGTCCCAAGGGAGCTGCGAAGCTGCCGGCCGTGATCGTCATCCACGAGAACCGCGGTCTCAATCCACATATCGAGGATGTCACGCGACGCATAGCGCTGGAGGGCTTTCTTGTCCTCGCGCCGGACCTCCTGTCGCCAGCGGGTGGGACACCCGAGAACGAGGATACCGCACGCGACATGATCGGCAAGCTGGATGGCCAGCAAACGGTGCAGAATCTGGTTTCCGCCATCACTTTTCTCGAAAAGCATGCCAATGGCAACGGCAAGGTCGGAGCTGTGGGCTTCTGCTGGGGCGGCGGTACGGTGGGCGATCTGGCCGTCAACGCACCAGACCTCGATGCCGGCGTGGTCTATTATGGCCGGCAACCCAAGGCGACCGACGTAGAAAAGATCAAGGCGCCGTTGTTACTACAGTATGCTGGGCAAGACACACGTCTCAACGAAGGCATCCCGGCGTTCGAAGAGGCGCTCAAGAAAGCCAACAAGACATACACCATATACATCTACGAAGGCGCCCAGCACGCCTTTAACAACGATACGTCCGAGGCACGCTACAACAAGTCGGCGGCCGAACAAGCGTGGTCGCGCACGATCGCCTTCTTCAAGGAACACCTGAAGGTCTGAACTGGAGGCGATGGGCATCCGGCAGGACCGACACAAGCTGAAGTGCCATGAGGGGCTCAGTGATACCCCTGTGCCCCTAACATGGGAAAGACCCGATCGCGAAAGGCGGCGACTTCCTGCTGGGGGCCTACAAAGGTCTGAAACGACATCAGATAGAGTTTGGTGACGCCGATATCGGCCATTCGCATAATCCTCTGGGCACAATGCTCCGGCGTGCCGATCAGGCCCAGCGCATCGCAGAGCTGGGCGATGACCTCATCGGGCACAAACGATGTGGCGGCGATGGCCTCCTCCCAGTTGGCGGCGTGGGCAAGGTCCGGGTAAATCTTCCAGATCTCCTCTGGGATGTCGATCTCAGAAAGCTGCAGCCCGGCGTCTTTGAGCCAGTGCGCGCCCCAGCGCAGGATCCCCCAATGCACAGCGATCGGCCGCGCTTGGCGCTGGGCCTCGGCGGTGCTCGCAGCCGTACCCGTGCGCACCGCCCAGATGATCTCGAGGTCTTCGAGGCGACGGCCTCCACGCCGCGCGCCGCGCTCCAAGCACTCCAGGGCTGCGGCAATGATTCCCGGCGTATAGCCCACCATCAGCAGTGCACCGTCGGCGACTTCGCCCGCCAATTCGATGGCCTTTGGTCCGGAGGCGGCCATGAGCACCGGGATATGCCGTCCAGCCGCGTATTGCAGCCGACCGGATGTGCCGTTGAAATCAACTGTCTGACCTGCCAACAACCCCTTGAGTGACATAATACAGGCACGCATGTGCGCCAGTGTCGCAGCCTTCCGTCCGATGGTGCTGGCGGAGGTGTAGCCGGTGCCGATGATGCATTTGATGCGGCCTGGGGCGAGCTCTTCGACGCTCTGCATCGCACTCGCCAGCACCGACGCATGTCGTGTGAACGGGTTGGTCACGGCCGGAAAAATCGTCATGTGCGCGGTCTGCATGGCGGCAGCGGCCATGGTCACGAAGACGTCACGGCACAGGAGCTGACTGTCGAGGATCCCTGCGCCTGCAAAACCGGCCGCTTCCACGTCTTGTACGAGGTGGGCGATGTCTCGTATTGGGGCGGTGCCAGGGATGCGGAGTGATATTTGTACAGGGTCTGGCATGATTGCCTCCATCGTCGCTAGCCTGGAATCGGCCACATTGCGGTCCCAAGAATATAACGCCGGCCAGAACGGCACGCCTGACACGCTGGCATGCCCTGATAGAGCAGCATACACGGTTTCGAGGAGGATCGGAAGGCGGCCGCCGCCAGCACAGGCCATAATGCTTGCCAGCAACCATCGAGTTGTGTAGTATCCTCTGGCCACTTACAGCCGACCAGGACGGCCCGGGCGACTGGGAAAGCCGACCTCGTCTCTGCGAGGCAAGCGTCGTTGGCTGGCGTCGTGGTCGAGTTCCGATAGCGGGTGTTGTCACGGCGTTGCCACGCCATCTCGGCGCTCATTCCGCCTCCCTCCGAGAGAGGCTCAGGGTGAGGGCAGCGCCTCTTTGAATGATTGGAAGAGCTATGGATCATACACCATCCACAGTAGCGATGAACTTTGGACCGCAGCGCACACAGCTACACTTAGAGGTCAATGGGCAATCGCGCCCTGTTGACGTCGAGCCCCGCACGACCCTGTTAGACGTGTTGCGGGAGCAGCTCGATCTCACCGGCGCAAAACGGGCTTGTGACCGTGGGGAGTGCGGCGCCTGTACGGTGCTCGTGGATGACCAACCGATGTACGCCTGTCATCTCCTGGCATTGCAGGTGCGTATGCGCAAGATCGTTACCATTGAAGGATTAGCCGAGCGGGAGGATTTTCGGCGGCTGCTCGAGGCGTTTGTCACCAATGATGCCGGGCAATGTGGCTTCTGCACCCCGGGCTTCGTCGTCGCGGCGTATGCGGCGCTGCGGCGGTTTCCGGAAGCCGACGCGCAACAGCTGCGCTGGGAATTGGTGGGCCACATCTGCCGCTGCAATGCTTACGAGAATATCGTGGCTGCGGTAAGCGATGCCGGCCGGCGGCGATAGTGCCGATGGGGCATGAGGGGGAGAGACCAATGGAGCAAGATCTAGCCGTGGTGGGAGTGGCCGTGCCGCGCCTGGGGTTGGCGGAGAAAGTTCGGGGGCAAGCGCGCTATACCGCCGACCTTAAGCGGCCAGGTATGTTGTACGGTCGGGTGCTGCGCAGTCCGCACGCGCACGCCCGCATTGTCCACCTCGATACCGCCGAGGCGGAGCGCGTCCCTGGCGTGCATGCGGTCTTAACTCACCAGGACGTGCCCCAGCGGCGCATTGATGCGGATCTGTTGCCCCTCGAACCGCTACTGCGCTTTGTGGGTGATGAGGTGGCGCTGGTGGCGGCAGAAAGCGAGGTCATTGCTGAAGATGCGCTGCGCCTGATCCGGGTCGAGTACGAGGTGCTCCCCGCAGTGTTCGACGCTGAGGAAGGCCTGCAGCCGGGAGCGCCGTCGGTGCATCCACAAGGCAATCTGGTGGGCGGTAAAACCTTGGTGGTGGAGCGGGGCAGCGTAGCGCAGGGGTTTGCTGAGGCGGCACAGGTCTTCGAGGAGACTTTTCATACGCAGATGCACGCTCCTGTGGGCATGGAAACCCGCGCCGCACTGGCCGAGTGGGATGGTGACCGGCTGACGGTGTGGAAGACCAGTCGGGCGGTGCATGCGTCCGACCGTCAGACCCTCGCCAGGGTGCTGGGCCTGCCGCTGGAGCAGGTACGCGTCATCTGTCCCAATATGGGCGGTGGCTTCGGCAACAAGGATGAAGGGCGCCTGGCGGTGCTGGTGGCGTTACTGGCACGTAAGGCTGGTCGCCCGGTGCGCATCGAGTATAGCCGAGCGGAGGAATTCGTCGCGGGCCGCAACCGACAAGAAGCCCACATGCGCCTGAAGATCGGCATTCAACCCGACGGCACGCCCACGGCGATCGACCTGCACGCCACTATGAACGCCGGGGCCTTTGTGGCGTCGGGGATGAATGTCACCCGCCGCGTGGGGCAGGGCGCACTGTATCTCTATACCTGTCCAAACGCTCGTTTTGAGGGCATGACCGTCTATACCAATCGCCCAGCCGGTGGCTCGTTCCGCGGTCTAGGGGCCCCGCTGGGACACTTTGCGCTGGAGGTCCTGATGGACCAGATCGCCGCGGCGCTGGGCGTTGATCCGCTTGACTATCGTCTGCAGCATCACGTCACCAGCGCCGGACAGCCGGGCCAACGCCGGACACCCCCTGACCAGGTGTTGCCGGATGAACCCGTCGAAGGAGGGGTGCCGTTCTCCAGCAACGGTATGCGTGAATGCCTGTTGGCTGGGGCCGAGCGCATCGGCTGGCGCCGGCGCCGACAGCCCAATGGCGCTGGCACCGGCATGCTGCGGCGTGGCCTGGGCCTGGCCATGGGCATTTATAAGGGGGGGACAGGCCGTGAAGGCGAGGCAGAGGTGAGGATCACGCCGGACGGCCGGGTTCAGGTCGCTGTCGGGGGGGTCGACGTCGGGCAGGGCTCGACGACGATCCTGGCGCAAATCGCCGCCGAAGCCCTGGGGGTGCCCATCGATCGCATCAACGTGGTGATGGCCGACACTGGCCGCACGCCGCCAGCGCACGTCACCGCCGGATCGAGCACCACTATTACCACCGGCGCGGCGGTCAAGCTCGCCGCCGAGGATGCCAAGCGCCAGCTGTTGGCACTTGTCGACGGCCTCCCGCAGGCATTCGACCCAGAGGTCGCCCCCGTCAGGCGTGAGGACATTGTCGGCACTGCGCGCGTCACCTCGGGTAGCAATGCCTATCTCACCAACGCCTTTGCGGCGCATTTTGCCGAGGTCGAGGTCGATATCCGGAACGGCCGCATCCGGGTGCTGCGCTACGTGGCGGCACACGACTCCGGGCGCATCGTGCATCCACGGCTGGCGGAGAATCAGGTTTCGGGTGGCGTGTTACAATTTCTCGGCATCACCTTGCGTGAGGAACTGTATCTGGACAAGCACCGCGGGGTGACGTTGAACGCCAATTTTCTCGAGCATAAGAGCACCAGCATCGTCGATTTTCCGCCGATCGAGGTGCTCTTTCCCGCTGGTCCAGACCCCGTCGGCCCATACGGCGCTAAGGCCCTCGGCGAGCCACCGGTGGTGCCGGTGCTAGCGGCGGTGGCCAACGCCGTTGCCAATGCCACAGGGGTGTGGCTGCGTGATGTCCCGTTTACCCCACAGCGGGTCCTGCAGGCGATCCATGAACATGGAAAGGGCGTGCGGTGAGACCATTTGCGTTTGTTGAGCCGACCAGCCTGGACGAAGTCATCCGCCTGCTCGCCGCTGGGCAACACCAGGCCCGCCTGATCGCTGGCGGCAGCGATTTGCTCGGCGAGCTCAAAGATGACGTGGTCTCATACGAGCGTCTGGTGAGTTTGGCAGGAGTCGAGGACCTGCGACACATACGGGAGGAGGCAGGGGGGCTACGATTGGGCGCGCTGGTTACTGTGGCGCAACTCGAATACGACCCGCATCTGGAAGGCCCTTATCGTATTCTCGCGGAAGCGGCGCGCAGCGTGGCCACGCCAGAAATTCGCGTCCAGGGAACCTTAGGTGGCAATCTCTGCCAGCGACCTCGCTGTCTCTATTACCGCCATGCGCTGACGCCATGCCTGAAAAAAGGCGGTGCGGATTGTCCGGCGATCGAGAGCCCGTATCAAGCCTATCTGTCTATTATGGGTGGCCAGGGCTGCTACAGTGTGCATGCCTCAGACCTCGCGCCGCCCCTGATGGCGCTTGATGCACAAGTCTCCATTGCCGGTCCGTCTGGGGAGCGCGCGTTACCTCTTGAGCGATTTTTCGCCGGCCCAGAACAAGATGTCCGCCGCGAGAACGTGTTGGCTGCCGATGAGGTGCTAACGTCGGTGACACTGCCGGCTGCACTGCAGGGCTGGCAGGGGACGTACCTCAAGGCGCGCGAGCGGACCGCCGGGGATTTCCCCGTGGTCAGCGTGGCCGTGGGGTATGCCCTCGACGCGGGCCTCATACGCCAGGCGCGTCTGGTGCTGGGAGGCGTCGCCCCTGTCCCCTGGCGCAGCCCTGCGGCCGAGGCGGTACTCGAAGGCCAGCACCCGTCACCGGAGCTGGCGGTCAACGCCGCTACAGCCGCCCTGGCAAATGCCCAACCCCTATCGCACAACGCCTTCAAAGTGGAGATCGGACGTGCCCTGGTGGAGCGCGCCATCATGGCCGTCGCTGCGTTGCGACGGGGAGAATAATCTGAACGTGGTTCGCTGAGGGGGTGAAGGACGATGGATGGCCCCACCGGACTACGTCGTCGTCGTGTAGGCCTGAACCAAGCCCAGGCGAAGTCGCTGCGGGCGAAGGACTAGGCAGCGATCGACGTGGCGAACATGGCTGAGGAGATCGAGAGCGTCGGACGCGAGCAAGCCTACGCGGTGGAAAGCTACCTCGCGCTGTGGTGCCTGCATAGAGGAGGCGCACTCTGCGGGCCGGCGGTAGCACACCTTCGCGTTGTCATGCAAGGCGAAGCGAAGCCATCCCTAGGATGGTGACGAGAGTGTGCAAAGGCCTTCCCTCCAACACAGGGTCTATGATACCTACCTCAGATGCCACCTCCAAGCCTAGCGCCCGCCCCATGCATCTTGGTGCCCCCGAGGGCATGACACCTCGATCTGAATGTCAGCGTTGATCATGAGCTATCATTGCCTATGTATGTCATTCATGATATTTTTCCGGCCATTATGGGTACTCAATCGTTGTGTACCCCGGGCAGCGGGCTACCCATATCCTCTATGACCAAGCACAGAGGGCACCTAGAAAAACGATTGCAGGTCCACAGGATTGATAGGTGTCCGATATGGAGTTCTCCTGCGCTGTGCCTTCATCAAGCCACCGGAGGAGAACTCTACTCCCGGATCGCTCAAAGCTGTGCTCGTCTCACTGGTCGAACCAGTGGCTTACCTGAAAACCAGAGATGCACTGTCGGAGCTACAGTGGTCAGGCGAGGCATCGTGATCGTCTGGGTGGGTTGCTGAGCTATGATTATAGCGACGCGGCATGACTCGACGCAGTTTTTCAATAGAACGCCATCCCACCACAAGTTCTGGCACAGGTTCTGGCTCGGTACAACGTCTTCCGCCGATACTTCAGGATAGACTCCACGTAATACTTGCAGTCCCACATGGTATGGCTTAGAGTGGCAACGTCCTCCATGAGCACACGCCCTCTCGGTAGCCCTTTGAACGGTGCACCAGAGGAGTATGCTCATGTGACTCCTGGAGCTGTCATACGTTGGGAGTCCCTCAGTCACGCCGAGGGGTGTCCCTCGATGCCTGACGTGGTGGCCATGGAACACATGTCCCATGCCGACAGCGCAAGCCATCACCGCACAGAAAGGAGCCAGCCCTCATGCCAAGAGTCGCCCCCATCACCGGCAAGTCAGATGTGCCCGCCGAATATCACGATGTCGTCGATGGTGTACTGCAGGTGTTCGGGCAGGTACGCGGACCGTTCAGCATGCTGCTCCATAGCCCCAAGCTCGCCGAGCGCGTGCTGAACCTCGGGAACTTCTTCCGCTCGAACGACAGCGTGGTCGCGGCCAAAGACCGCAGCCTCGCCATCCTCGTCGCCGCACGTGAGCGCGAGGGCGCCTATGTGTGGGCGGCCCAGGTCGCGGCGGCGCGCCGCGCCGGGGTGCGTGAGGAAGCCATCGATCTCATCCGCGCCAAGGGAGATCCGGCGAAGCTTCCCGCCGAAGAGCGAGATATCGTGGCCTACGCCCAGCAACTGGCCCAGAAGAACCGTATCGACCAGGCTGCGTTCGATGCCCTCAAGCAGAAACACGATGTGCAGTGGCTGGTCGAGCTGACGGTGGCCACCAACTACTACGGGTTCCTGTCCGGCGTCGTCAGCGCGTTCGAAGTGCCGCCCCCACCGGACGGCGACAAATTGCCCACGTAGCCATAGGAGGAGCGTGACGCTAGAGCTGGTGACGAACGCCTCTGGTTCCGCGCTTGCCGCTGACACGTGTGGCGTCTACCACTATACAATGAAGGAGACCGTATGCTGCCTGACCATATTCGCCTCAAAACCATCAACCACATCACCTACAACGTCAAGAACAAGGAAGCGGCGCTGCAGTGGTACCAGGAGATCCTGGGGTTGGGGCAGATCCCCAAGATGGTCAATAGCGACCACCTGTACTGGCTCCAGCTGCCCAGCGGCGCGATGGTCCACATCATCGAGAATGCTGACGCCCCGTCGGCGCCTTCCCACCACACCGCCTTTGAGGTGGACGATATCGACGCGGCCCATCAGTACATGCTGGGCAAAAGGGTGATCCCCACCGAGATTCAGACCAGGAACGACGGCCAGAAGGCCTTCTATATCAATGATCCCGACGGCAACCGCATCGAATTGTGCACCAAGTCCGGGTTCGGCGTGCTGGTCTAGCGCCGGCGCCGGTGGCATCCGAGTCGGCGCTCCATGGAATGCTCGTCAGACGGCCTCGATCATGGCCACGCGGCCACAGTCGAGGCCGTCTGTGCTGGCAAGGGTCCTGTCTGTTGTCGTCGGAAGGTTAGACGGCTATCCGATAGACACGCGCCGCTGTGTCATGGAACATCTCGCCGCGCTCAGCAGCCGCGTAGCCCTTGGACAACCGTTTGAAGGCGTTATACAGCATGTGGCAGGAGTAGGATACCTTATCAACTAGCCCCTGGACGAATTAGACTTCACCCACAGGACGCATCTCCTCCGGTGAGCCAGCACGGTACATCGAGCGTGCTTCGATAAACACGGTGGACCGCACGTGGTGTCCGCTGTGAATATCGGCGGCCAGCTCGTGGAGCAGATACCATTGGTAGGGAATGCGCTCGGTATGAGCGTTGCTCGTTCTAACGTGCAGGCCAGGAAGCCCAGATCCTGCAATAGGCGGCTGCACCACTTTCCTTCACGCAGCCCTCGATAATTATCGTTGACAACTATTTCCCATCCCTATTACACTCGCGCCCGCTCTCCATGAGGAAGAGCGGATGATTTCCATCGCGGTGCGGACTCAACCCAGGGGGACACCGGTGCTGGCTGCCCGCATCTCCCAGCCCACGTTTCACACGATGCCTCCGTTCCCTTCCCCTTGTATGTTCCTGACGTGGCAGGCATGGTTCACGGCGAAATAATCCCTCACAGCACGACGTACGGGTGCGCCGTGCTCCGCCAGGCGGCCGAAGATGACCGGTACGTGTGCGACGCGGAGTTTATCACCGCTCCTCCAACCCCCTTCCGATACTTCCAGTGGAGCCAGGCCACGTATGAGGGGTCGATCAAGGAGGCCGGGGTTCGAGAGTTCACCTGGCACCCCTCCGAGGTCGCACCGGAAGACCTCGCGCGCTATGGGGAAGCGTATTGGCGCGATTTCCACGACAATTGCCTGGTCATCGGGATGGTCTGCCGGAAGTGATCTGGGGCAACCTCCCGGTAGCAGACGGCATACCGGGGGGCGTGGCGGTCACCCCCGCACGGCACATCAGGCGCGGACCCCTGCCTCCTGACGCTCGGCGTGGGCGACAGGCCGGCGATCCACGACCACACACGCACCGAAGGAGACGATGATGGCAGACGGGACATCAGGACAGCGCACACCCATGGTCACGCGACGGACTTTTCTCACAGGAGCTGCGGCAACGGCTGGCGTTGTCGTCGGTTCCGGAGTGATGATGGGTGTTCCGACGATCTGGGCACAGAAGCTCAAGGACATCGCCTTATTGCAAGTCGGGGGCTCGTATTCGGCAATCATCGATATCGCTCGCCAGGCGACGAAGGACCTCGGCTTTAAGATCGACATGCAGAATGCCGCCACGGACGCGCTGGTCAACCGTGTGGCGACCCAACCGCAGTCACTCGATATCGCCGATATCGAGTATTGGATGCCGGTGAAGCTGCTTCCACGCGGGGTGCTGCAGGGGATCGACCTGCAGCGCTTCACGCGCTGGGAGGAGGTCGTGCCGATTTTCAGCAAGGGGGAGTACCCGGACGGCCGCCCCGTGTCACGGCAAGGCATTTCGCCGTACGAGGTGCAGTACCTGGAGCAGCCTGAAGGAAAAAGCTTCGCCCAGGGCCCGGCGCGCTGGGCCACGCTGATCCCGACGCTCTACAACGCCGACACGCTCGGCCTGCGCCCTGATCTGGTCAAACGCCCGATCGAGCACTGGCACGAGCTGCTCAGCCCAGAGTTCAAGGGCCGGGCGGCTCTGCTGGATGTGCCCTCGATCGGCATCATGGACGCCGCCATGGCCATTGAGTCGCGAGGTGATTTCAAATACGCGGACAAGGGCAACATGACGCCTGCTGAGATCGACAAGACGGTGCAGATCCTCATCGATCTCAAGAAAGCGGGTCACTTCCGCGCCTTTTGGACCACATTTGACGAATCGGTGAACCTCATGGCCTCAGGGGAGGTTGTCATTCAGTCGATGTGGTCGCCAGCCGTCACCGCCGTGCGCGCGCGCGGCATCCCGTGCCATTACGTGCCGTTGCAGGAAGGCTATCGCGCCTGGGCCGTCGGCCTGGGTCTTATGGCGCATCTCAAGGGCCTGAAGCTGGACGCCGCCTATGAGTACCTCAACTGGTACCAGTCTGGCTGGCAGGGCGGGTTCATCGCCAAGCAGGGCTATTACAGCTCGGTCCCGGCTACCGCCAAGAGCTTCTTGACAGCGGATGAGTGGGATTACTGGTACGAAGGGAAGCCGGCTCGCCGCGAGATCACAGACCCGTATGGCCATCCCATGGAGCCTGCTGGCCATGTGCGCGACGGGGGCTCGCTCTGGGAGCGCATGGGCAGGGTCGCCTGTTGGAACACCGTTATGGACGAAAACCGCCACATGGTCCGCAAGTGGAACGAGTTTGTGGCGGCATAGCACCCCGCCCTCGTGCTGGCGGAGTGACCTGCCGTCCTGTCGCCAGCGTGGTGCGTTGCTGGCCGTGCGTCTATGGCCGATGGAGCGTGCAGATGACCCGGTGGTCGAGGCTTGTGCCCTATCTCCAGGTGGCGCCACTGACCATGGTCTTGCTGGTCTTTCTGGGGGTGCCTCTGGCCGTGGTCGTGGCCGTCAGCTTCTTCGACTACGATGATTTCACGGTGTATCCTGCGTTCCTGGTCAGAAACTACCTGGAGCTGTTTGGCTCAGGCCTGACCTATAGGCTCTATCTGAATACCCTCCGATACGCGGCTGTGGTCTGGGCTCTCACCCTGGTCATTGGCTGGACGGTGGCCTATTTCCTCGTTTTCCATGTGCGCACAATGCTGTGGCGCATGGCCCTGTTCCTGCTGTGTACGGTGCCATTCTGGACTTCCAATATCATCCGCATGATCGCCTGGATCCCGTTTCTCGGCTTGAACGGGATTTTCAATCAGTCCTTGCTAGCTCTGGGCCTGATCGACGCGCCGCTGGAGTTTCTGTTGTTTTCGGAGGTGGCGGTCGTGATCGCCTATGTCCACCTATTAACTCTTTTCATGATCGTCCCCATTGTGAACGCTATGGCCCGCATTGATCCCGCCGTAATGGAGGCGGCCGTGGATGCTGGCGCCAGTCCCTGGCGGGTGATCTGGGAGGTGGTGCTGCCGTTGTCGAAGTCTGGCATGGCGCTGGGCTCTATCTTTGTGGTCACCCTGGTGATGGGTGACTTCTTTGTGGTCAAGATCATGAGTGGCGGCCAGAGCGCCTCGGTAGTGCTGGCGATGTCCAACGAGATTGCGCTTTTGCAGTATCCACCGGCGGCGGCGAGTGCGGTGGTCTTGATGATCATCGTCATGGCGATGGTGGCAGCAATTCTGCGCCTGGTTGACGTGCAGAGGGAACTTTCAGGGCAGGGGGGCGCGACGGTAATGCAGCAGCAGACCGCTGGTACGCGTCCCTGGACGTTTTATGCCCTGGCGGCAGGCTTCACGCTGTTTGTGGTGTTCTTGTATGGGCCCATGTTCGCCATCTATCTCTTGTCATTTCAGGGCCCGAACGGCGGCCTGACCTTCCCTATGCACGGGGTGTCGCTGCAATGGTTCGCCGCCCTCTTTACGCAACAGCGCACCGGTGATGTGGCGGGAGCATTCCTGCGCTCCCTGGCGCTGGCGCTGCTGGTGCTAATCCTGACCGTGGTCATGGCCGTGATGGCAGGTTTGGCCTTTCGGCGTCGCTTCGTCGGCGCCACGCTGGTGTTCTATCTGGCCATCGCCAGCCTGGTGATGCCAGGTTTGCTTGTCGGGCTGGGAATTGGCCTGATGGGTCAGCTCCTGGGGATCCAACCGGACTGGTATACGTCGGCCCTGGGGGCACAGTTGACCTGGACCCTACCCTTCGGGTTGCTGATCATGTTTGCGGTGTTCAGCCGCTTCAACCGCTTCTATGAGGAAGCGGCGCGCGACCTGGGGGCGTCTCCCTGGCAGACGCTCAGACACGTGGTCCTGCCGATCCTGTTGCCTGGGGTTATTGGCGTGGCGCTGTTCGGGTTCACGTTGTCCTACGACGAGTTTGCACGCACCATGCTGACGGTAGGCCCGCGCAACACTCTCCCGCTCGAAATCTGGGCCATGACGACCAACGTCACCTCGCCGGCGCTCTATGCGCTGGGGACTCTCACCACCGCCGTCTCGTTCG
>Ga0137403_10001114_pt1 | contig 33949 bp, 31 predicted proteins | sample CZOMad2_1_16fung_FD_122057 | JGI IMG/M metagenome (GOLD analysis project Ga0137403, IMG submission 122057) | Vadose zone soil fungal communities from Angelo Coast Range Reserve, California, USA - CZOMad2_1_16fungal (Hybrid Assembly) | ecosystem: Environmental > Terrestrial > Soil > Vadose zone... | reverse complement strand
GCAGAAACAGGATGGCCGTGAGGAGGTTTAGAGCTGAGGAGAGCCATAAGAGTAGAGGTAGCCATTTTGAGGGAGCCTGCCGATCGAGCCAGAGAAGAAGGCGCTTGCCCTCTAGTTGTTCTTTTGAGCCACGTTTGACCTGTAGGGAGTTAAGGAGCAAACGGTCGCGAAAGAGGCTCATTGGTTGTAGCTCGCGAACGAGGGCCTGGCGATGCTGAATGGTCGTGGGATCGGGAGAGGTCTGTAGCAGCCAGGAGGCGAGGCGTTGGCTACCCTCACGAGAAACGGCAAGATTGAGCAGGCGGTGAAGAGAACGATTGCCAGTGATATCAAGGTCGCTCTCAAAGGGGTGGTCCACGCGGGGAGCATCCTCATAGCCAACGGGAATATCGCTCCAATGAAGCTGCATACGGGCGAGGTGGGCGGTTTTGATGTGCAGCCAGAGGGAATGGCGGGCGAGGCTACGATCAACCTGGCTATGATAGTAGGCCAAGATCAAAAAAGGGATGAGGAACAGCAGCAGCAGAATTGCGCCGATCCACCACTGGGTAAGCATAGCGACGATCACGGCTATAGCCAGGCCGCCAAAGAAGATGGAGACACGCAGCCATGAATAGCGATTGCTGCGTTGGTCGAGAAGCTCGATACGTTTGTGCAGGCGTGCAACCTGGCGCTCGATGATTTCGCGCAGTCGCCTCAGCGTCTTGTCGCCGCCCTCCAGGGTGCGCAGCACGCTGGCCGCGTTGGCGATCGGCGCCAGCGGGTTGCGCAGCTCGTGCGAGAGCATCGCGATGAACTCGTTTTGCCGCCGATCGGCCAGCCGCAAGGTCTGGGTGTGTCCGGCCAGCCGCTCTTCGAGTTCTTTGCGTTCGTGAATGTCGACGCAGCTGCCGATGTAGCCCTGGTAGCTGCCGTCCGCGCCAAAGTGAGGTGCGCCGTTGTCCAGGAACCAGCGGTAGTGGCCATCCTGACCCAACAGGCGGATGTCCAGCGAGAACGGCTGATGCGCCTGGAAGCTCGTGTCGTAGATGCCGACACAGCGCTCGCGGTCTTCAGGATGAATCGCCGCCAGCCACTGGTTGCCCAGCAGTTCTTCCAGGCTGCGGCCCGTGTAGCTCAGCCAGGGGGGGTTGAACCAGTCGCACAGGCCGCTGGCATTGGTCATCCAGATCATGACCGGCGCGGCCGTGGCGCTCTCGCGGTAGCGCTGCACCTTGTTTGCATCGGTTTCGGCCGCTTCGGGCGCGGGCGTGCCGGTGCGCCGCTTCGGGCGGTCTTCAAGAAGGCAAAGAAAACGCGGCGGCTCGCCGCCCGTGGCCGGCGCGGGCAAGAGCTGCGCGTTCACCTCGCGCTGCGAGCCGTCTTTCGCGCTCAGCAGCAGCGGCCCCGACCATTCGACGGATTCGGCCAGCGCGCGGCGCACTTCGGCCAGCGCCGCGGCGCCGATCAACTCGGCCAACGGGGGAATGTTTCCCGAGCGCGCCAGCCATTGCGCTGCGCGGTTGGCGGCCTGGACCTCGCCGCTGGCGTCGAGCACGAGTGCGGCGTGCGGATGACGCTCGAAAAGCAAGCGATAAAGCGGCGCAAGGCGTGTGCTGTCGTTGCGGATCAAGGCATCTTTCACTTCGTGGGGCCTCAGCTTGAGACGGTTGTGTCAGCACTAACTCAGGCGTTCACGGCAATCTGCGTGCCTGAGATCAACAGGGGTATGCCCCGAATCTCACGCTTCAAGCCAGCCTGCGGCGGCGTTCTACCGGCGCCACCTTCATGAGTTGTCGGTACTTGGTGACCGTGCGCCGGGCCACCGTCAGGCCCTGGCGCACCAGGCGCCGCGCGATCTCGGCGTCGGACAGCGGCAGTCCGGCGCTTTCGCTTTCGATCATGTCCTTGATGACCCCGCGGATCGCGGTGGATGAGCAGCTGCCGCCGCTGGCGGTCGACATCGCGCGCGAGAAAAAATACTTGAGCTCGAACACGCCCAGCGGCGTGGCCACGTACTTGTTGTTGGTGACGCGAGAGACGGTGGACTCGTGCAGGCCGACTTCGTCAGCGATCTCCTTCAACGCGAGCGGCTTCATCGCGAGCGGACCGAATTCCAGAAAGTGATGCTGGCGTTTCAAGATCGCCTGCGTCACCGTCAGGATGGTCGAGAAGCGTTGCTTCACATTGCGCACGGTCCAGCGCGCCTCCTGCAAATGAGCGGCCAGTTCGGCGTGCTGCGCTTCGCGGTGCTGCGCAAACATCTGGGCATAGATTTGGTTCAACTTGATCTGCGGGACCACGGCCTGGTTCAGCGTGGCGATCCATGCGCCGCGAACTTTCTTGACGATCACGTCGGGCGTGACGAACTGAACCTCGGAGGCCCCGAATCGCCAGCCCGGCCTGGGGTCGAAATGACGGATGTGTTCACAGACGCGACTCACCAGCGCCGGTTCGGCGCGCAGTGCCCTGGCCAGACCCGCGAGATCGCGCTGCGCCAGCCGATCGAGTTGCTCTTCGATGATGCGGCGCGCCAGTTCGCGCTCGTCGGTGGCGTCGATTTCAGACAGCTGCAGCAACAGGCATTCGCTGACGCTGCGCGCGCCCACACCGCACGGCTCCAGCGACTGCACGAGCTTCAGCGCGGTGCTGATCTCGCACAGATCGACCGCGGGCTGAAGGCCATTCAACGCGGCGAGTTCATCGAGCGAGATCCGCAAATAGCCGTCGTCGTCGAGCGATTCGATCAGCGCACAGGCCAGCACGTGGTCGCGTGCAGACAAGGGCAGCAGGTTGATCTGACCGTGCAGATACTCACGCAGGCCGACGTCGGCAGACACCAGGTCAAGCGCGCTGAGGTTCGAGTCGCCGCTCTTTCGGCTCACGCCGTTGAACGAGGGCTGCCAGCCGTCGGCGTCACCGGATGCATCGGAGCCCGTGGGCTCGCTCACATCGCTGTCCAGCGGCGAGCTTGAACTCACCTGCTTCGATTCGGGCGAGCTCAAGGTCAAGGTGTCGGCGTTCAAACTTGCGCTGCCTGCGTTGCCGCCATCGCTTTCGGCATCGTCGACTTCGAGAAACGGGTTCTTGCCCATGGCCGCCTGAACTTCTTGCGCGAAGTCGAGCGAGGAAAGCTGCAGCAAACGCACCGCATGCTGAAGTCGGGGTGTCAGTGTCGGGTGTTGCCTGTGATCGAGCCTGAGGGCTTGAGATGCCATTGGAATCTTGCGCGGCGGCCGGCTGCATGCCGACTCGATGGGCAAAAGAGAGCAACACGTGTGCCAAGACCCTGGCGAGCCTGCGGGTGAAGGCGGCTTCGTCCCTGCTGGGAGCTGCGTCCTTTTTGCCGCATCCCGCGTTGACGGTAACGTTTACCGCAATGCTTGCGGCCTGCCTTGAAGCAGAGGCTGCGTGGCGCATGCCGGGCATGCCATGTGCCCCGGCCAAGAGGTGGGCGCAGATGGCGGCTTGGCGACGCGGCGCCATCTGGTTCTACCGGTGCCATGCGCTGTTCATTGAAAGGAATCATCATGAGCGAAGACGACATCGTCGACACCTTGAACGACCTGATCGAGACCTGCAAAGACGGGGAATACGGTTTCACCGCCTGTGCGAACCATGTCTCGTCCGATCGATTGAAGCAGTTGTTCACTCAGCGCACCGCCGACTGCCGGCGTGCCGCCCAGGAGCTGCAGACCGAAGTGGTTCGTTATGGCGGCGAACCCGAACTCGAAGGGTCGACCAGCGGTGCCTTGCACCGCGGCTGGGTCGCGGTGCGCGGTTCGTTGGTGGGGTTCAGCGACCAGGCCATGCTCGACGAATGCGAGCGTGGAGAAGATGCCGCACTGGCGCGCTACCGGGCCGCCCTGCGCCATGGCGGGCTGCCCGAGCCGCTGAAGGCCTTGATCGCGCGCCAGCAACTGGGCGTGCAGGCCAATCACGATCAAATCAAGCGGCTGCGCGACACCGCACACACCAAGACCTGAGTCGGAATTAATTTCCGCATAAGGAAAATTTGACCGCAGTTCGCGGGCCAGCCCCTGCTGCAAAGGCGACGCAAAGATCACCTCTGCGTCGCCGTTCTTCGGTGTGTTGGAAAGTCGTCTGGTTGTGCCGTGGAGGCTGAAACGGAGCGGAGGATCCATTGGCGTGAATCCTGCGACTGCGTCTCCGCGGTTGTCGCAACGGGGCCGTCATTGACCACCAAATGGGGACGTACATGGGTGTGACGACGCAGGCCAGCCGACTGGGAGACACCGACCCATCGCCTGACATGCGAGAGCCCACGTGAACCACACCGACACCCCTTGGCGCCATGCCCGCCTGCTGAACGTCGACGATGGCGACGGCGCACGCTACGTGAAGAGCCGCATCCTCACACTGGCCGGCTACGAGGTCGTCGAAGCGCGCTCCGGCCAGGAGGCGCTCGACAAGGCCAGGTCGGTGCAGCCCGACCTGATCCTGCTGGACCTGAAGCTGCCCGACACCAATGGGCTGGAGGTGTGCCGGCGGCTCAAGAACGATCCCGCCACGCGAACGATCCTGGTGTTGCAGACCTCGGCTTCGCTGGTCGACAGCGCGCGCCGCGTGCAGGCGCTCGAAGCCGGCGCCGACAGCTATCTGGTGGACCCCATCGACCCCGAGGAATTGGTCGCCAACGTCAAAGCCCTGCTGCGCCTGAAGCACGCCGAAGAAGGCCAACGCCGCGCCGAGAACGCGCTGAGCGAAAGCGAAGAGCGTTTCCGCCAGCTGGCCGAAGGCATCACCGACGTGTTCTGGGTGCTGGCCACCGAGCCGCTGAATTTCTTGTACGTGAGCCCCGCGTACCAGATGCTCTGGAAGCGCGATCCGCAGGCCTTGCGCGCCGAGCCGCAGCACTGGTTTTCGGAAATGCATGCCGACGACCGCGAACGCATGCAGCAACGTTTTGCCGGCTTCGTGGACGGCCAGGGCTACGAAGAGGAATACCGCACGCTCGGCCACCACGGCGAACGCTGGCTGTCGGAGCGCACGTTTCCCATCCTGGACCCCGACGGGCGCGCCTACCGGGTTGCCGGCATCACGCAGAACATCACCGAGCGCAAGCGCGCCGAACTGATGCTGATCGAAGCGGACCGCCACAAGGACGAGTTTCTGGCGATGCTGTCGCATGAACTCAGAAACCCGCTGGCGCCGATTCGCAGTGCGGTGGACCTGATGCTGGGCAATGGCGTCAATTTCGAGCTGGCGCGCAGTGCGGTGCGCATCATGGACCGGCAGGTGTCGCACCTGGCGCGGCTGGTGGACGACCTGCTGGACGTGGCCCGCATCAACCAGGGCAAGATCCTGCTGCACACGCAGCCGGTGATGATCGACAGCGTGCTGGTCTTGGCCATCGACACCGCGCGCTCGACGATGAAGGCCAAACGCCATGTGGTGCGCCACGTGCTGCCCGATGCGCCGCTGTGGGTCCGCGGCGATGGCGTCAGGCTGTCGCAGGTGTTCAGCAATCTGCTGCACAACGCATCGAAGTTCACGCCCGAAGGCGGCGAAATCACCATCGCGATGGCGGCACGCGACAACGCGGTCGTCGAGATCACGGTGCGCGACAATGGCGTTGGCATCGCGCCCGAACTGCTGCCTCGCGTGTTCGACCTGTTCATTCAGGCCGACCAGGCGCTGCACCGCTCGCAGGGTGGGCTGGGCATCGGCTTGTCGCTGGTCAAGCGCATCGTGACCATGCACGGCGGCGAAGTGCGGGCTGACAGCGAAGGGCTGGGCCTGGGCAGCGAGTTCACCGTGTCGTTGCCGCTGTGTGAAGGGCCGCAAGCTGCGGCCGATCCCTCGTCCTCGAAAAAGCCGACCAAGGGCCTGCGTGTGCTGGTGGTGGACGACAACGTGGATGCCGCCGCGGCCATCAGCATGTTGCTGGAAGCCTCGGGCTACGACGTGCACACGGTGACCGACAGTGCCAGCGCGCTGGCCCAGGCGCCGAGGCTGGCGCCCGACGTGGTGCTGCTGGACATCGGTCTGCCCGGCATGAACGGCTACGAAGTGGCCAAGGCCTTGCGTGCGATGGCGTTCAAGCGATTGCCGCTGCTGATTGCCTTGAGCGGTTATGGGCGCGAGTCAGACCGTGCCAAGGCCCGCGAGGCGGGGTTCCAGCATCACCTGGTCAAGCCAGCCGACATTGACCAGCTGCTGCAGATCATGGCCACGGCCTGACGAGGCGGCGCAAACCGCACAACGGTGCTGTCAAAACAGCAGGGCGCCTTGCGGCGCCCTGTGTCGTGGCCAACTCACCGCTGGTCTGCCGTCAGGTGACGGTGGTGGTGTCCTTGGCGGTGATGCCCATCGCGGCTTCCTTGCACGACGGCGCACAGACATGCTGGGCCTTGCCCAGCAAGCGCCTGGTTTTCAGCGTGTTGCGCGGCCGGTGTTTGCCGCACAGGAAGCACGACATGGTGCCTGCCTGAAAGTCGCCGGCCGCTGCGAACGGGGAGCCGCCGGCCTTGGTTTTGTAGCGCAAGCCATCGGCTTGGATCTTTGTTTTCAGTTCTGGCTTGGACATACGTCGCGGTACCTCACCTGCATAATTCGAAAATCTCGGAAATGGCCTGATCGACCTGCGATAGTGCCACGAACTACCTGTTTTGAGGGCGAATCCCTCCAAATCAAGGACTTTGGGCCCCCGACACGCTTGGAAAACACGGTTGACAGTGCTGCTGTACCCCCCTTTGCCCACAATCCCGACCATGAATACTCCCACCTTGCGGCCTCCACGCAGTGAACGCGATGTGCGAGTCGACTTGGCGGCGGCGTTTCGGCTGGCCGCGCTGAATGGCTGGGACGACACCGTGTACACGCACCTGTCGGCCACCGTACCGGGCCAGCCGGGCACTTACCTGATCAACCCATTCGGCCTGATGTTCGACGAGATCACGGCTTCCAGCCTGGTGCCGGTGAATGCCAAGGGCCAGGTGGTCGACGGTTCGGGCCGCAAGGTGAACCCGACCGGCTTCACCATCCACGGCGCCGTGCATGCCGCCCGGCCGGAACTCGAATGCGTGATCCACCTGCACACCCCGTGGGGTGTTGCGCTGGCCATGCTGCCCGAGGGCTTGCTGCCGACCTCGCAGTACGCGATGCGCCTGTATGGCCGCCTGGGCCGTCACGCTTACGAGGGCCTGGCCCTGGGCACCGAAGAACAAGCCCGGCTGGTGGCCAACCTGGGGTCGCTGGAGGGACTGATCCTCGACAACCACGGCAGCATGGTCGTGGGGCGCAGCGTGGCCGAGGCTTATATGCTGATGCACCTGCTGGAGCGTGCCGCGCAGGCCCAACTGCGCGGCCAGGCCGGCGCGCGCGGCGAGCTGCGCGTGGTCAGCGATGAACTGGCCGAGCGCACGCGCCGCCAATGGGTGGGCGACGGCAGCGAATGGGATGGCGATGTGGAGTGGCCGGCCTTGCTGCGCCGCCTCGACCGCCTGTCACCCGGCTATGCGACATGAAAAGAGGAACCTGAGATGCCAACGATTCGAGTGGAACTGTTTGAAGGCCGCAGCGTGGAACAAAAACGCCAGTACGCGCAGGCGTTGACCGAGGCCACCGTGCGCGTGCTCGGCGGCTCGCCGGAGGCGGTCGAGGTGCTGTTCTTCGAGCTGGCACGCCATGACTGGGCCACCGGCGGCAAGCTGTGGTCCGATCCGCCCCTGTCCGAGCCGGCCCAGCCCGCGGCATGACCTGTTGGGCTCATTTGCCCCTGGCTCGCGGGGGCTTTGAGGTCCATAAATGCTGCGCTTGTGCCGAAATGACGGGGCGTTGCGGCGCGTCGCCGGGCTTGAGCTGACCAGATGAGTTTTCGCCGACGAACCGATCTCTGGGGCGCCGCACCCTTGTCTTTGCACAGCGCGTTGCTGGTCGCCGCGTTCCTGTTGCTTGTCGCCCTGGCCGCGGCCACCGAGCTGACGCTGCGTGGCGCTTATGAAGACGAGGTTCAGCTCGCATTCAACGCCAGCGAGCGCACGGCCCAAAAGCTCGGCGCACGCGTCAAGGAGGTGCTGGACCAGGTGGACCAAACCACGCTGCTGGTCAAGTCGCTGCACGAAGCGCACAACCGCATGGACCTGAAAGGCCTGCGCAGCGCTTCGCTGCTGTCGTATGACGTGATCCGCGCGGTGCTGATCACCGACCGCCTGGGCAGGGTGCAGGACAGCACGACGCTCGAAGTGCCCAGGCACTTGGCGGACGGCGAAGATTTCAAGCGCCATGCACGCTACGACGACCCGGGGCTGACGCTGGGTTTGCCCGAACCCGACCTGCTCGGCGGCGGCTTGATGATCCCGGCCATGCGCAGCCTGGCGCGAGACGCTGCGTTCGACGGCGTCGTGGTGGCCTTGATCGACTTGGCGGCGCTGACCCAGGGCTTTGGCGTGGGCGAGGCGCCGGGGACGGAAATCGGCGTGCTGGGCCTGGACAACATCTACCGCGCACGCCTGGTGAACCGCAAGCTGACGGTCGGCGACAAGGCGAACGGTTTCCTCGAACAGGCGCAGGCCGTGCGGGAGAGCTTGAAACCGGCGCTCAGTCCGGTCGATGGCGTGCCACGCTTCCTGTCGGTGGTGCCGGTCGACGACTACCCGCTGTATGCCGTGGTGGCGATCTCGGCGGACTCTGTGCTGGCGCGCTACGACAAGATCCGCCTCGGCATTCTGTCCTGGGCTGCCGCGATCGCCGTGCTGCTGGTCAGCGGCGCCGCCGCGCTGTGGACGCAGGCACGGCGTCTGGACGAGAGCCGCAGCCGGGCGCATCGCGCCGAGGCCATGTACCGCGCCACCTCGGAAGGCAGCCTGGATGCGCTGTTCATGCTCGGCGCGGTGCGCAACGCGCAGGGCGACATCGAGGATTTCGCCTTCGCCGATGCCAACACCCGCGGCCAGCGCCTGCTCGGTCGATCACACGACGAACTGGTCGGCGCGAGCCTGCTCAAGCTGATCTCCGAGCGCCTGCCGGCCTTGCATGCCACCGACTACCTGATGCGTTGCAAGACGGCGATCGCCTCGCGCAGCGGCTTCGAGGTCGAGGTTCAGATGCTGCCCGGCGATCCGGACAGCGACTGGCTGCATGTGCAGACCGTTCCGCTGGATGACGGCATCGCCATCATCAGCCGCGACGTCAGCGAGGACAAGGCGGCACAGCGCCAGCTCGTCGAAATGGCGCGGCTCGACCCGCTGACCCAGCTGTCCAACCGCCGCCATTTCGAAGAACAGCTGGTGCAGGCGGCGGCGCGGGCCCGGCGCAGCCAGCACCCGCTGGCGCTGGTGTACCTGGACCTGGATGGGTTCAAGCAGGTCAACGACACGCTGGGTCACGGCTCCGGCGACCAGTTGCTGGTGGAGGTGGCCAAGCGCCTGAAGGCGAGCGTGCGCACCACCGACCTGGTGAGCCGGCTCGGCGGCGACGAATTCACGGTGATGCTCGAAGAGTCGGGCAGTGACGAGGACCGGCATCTGCAATGCCAGCGGCTGCTGGACGAGTTGTCGCGCCCGCACGTGCTGGGCCGGCACAGCGTGGTGGTGACGCCGAGCCTGGGCGTCGCGGTGTACCGACACCACGAGACACTGGAAGAGCTGCACCAGCGTGCCGATGCCGCGATGTACGCCGCCAAGCGCGCCGGCAAGGCGCAAATGCAGTTCGCGGCCTGAGCGGCCGTTGCGCCGCGCGACAGGGCGTTCAGTAGCCTGCGGCCCGGTTCACGGCGCGTGGCTGCGCCAGCCCGGCACGCGCCCAGTGCAGCGCTTCGACACACTGTCGGGCCACGGTCTCGAACGATGCCTGTGACGCGATGTGCGGCGTGGCCAGCACGCGCGGGTGCGACCAGATCCAGTGGTCTGCCGCGGCCGGCTCACGCTCGAAGACGTCGAGCGCGGCACCTGCCAGGTAGCCGCCATCCAGCAGTGCGTGCAGGTCGGGCTCGACCAGGTGTTCGCCGTGGCCGACGTTGATGACCCAGGCGCCGCGTGGCAGCTGCGACAGCGTGTGGTGGTTCAGCAGGCCGCGCGTGTGGGTCGTCAGCGGCAGGGCGCACACCAGCACGTCGGCTTGCGACAGGAACTGCGGCAGCTCATCGGCGCCGGCAAACCCCGCCACACCGGGCACCAGGTGCGGTGTGCGGCTCCAGCCGCCGACCGGGTAGCCCAGCGGCACGAAGACCCGCGCAATGGCCTGGCCCACCGCGCCCATGCCGAGCACGCCGATGCGGCACTGCGACGCTTCGCGCACCGGGTGGCGGCGCCACAGCGCTTGCGCCTGCTGTTCGGCGTAGAGCGCGAAGTCGCGCGTGAAGCGCAGCGTGCAGGCCACCACGTACTGGGCGATCTCCTGGGCCTGAACCGGGTCGACCACGCGCGTGACCGGCAGATCGGGCGGCAGATCAGGCGCGTCGATCAGCTTGTCGACACCCGCCCCGGTAGAGCACAGCACGCGCAGCTTGGGATACGCGGGCAGCACACCGGCCGGCATGCGCCACGCCAGAATGGCCTCGACCGCGTCGGGCGGCGGCTGGTCTTGCTCGGTCCACACCGGAATGTCCGGTGCCACCTGGTGCAATGCCGCGGCAAACGGCGCCGAGCGCAGCGGGGCCGACAGCACGAGGATGGCCATGGCGTGCGGCGGCAGTCCTTCAGGCGTCGTAGCCGGGGTTGAGGCGGTCGAGCCGGCGCAGCAGGCCCGGCCACACCAGGTTGGCGCCCTGGTGGTTCGATGCGGCCTGGGCCTGTTCGCGGTTCAGGTCGACCAGCGCGCGCGGCAGCTGCCTGAGCCGGCCACCGGCTTGCGCCAGGGTCTGGATGCGGCAGGCGGTCTCCAGCAGGTGCATCGCCAAGAAGGCCTCCGCCACGCCGCGCCCGCAGGTCAGCAGGCCGTGGTTGCGCAGGATCAAGAAGTTGGCATCGCCCAGGTCGTGCACGAGGCGCGGCTTTTCTTCATCGCGCAAGGCCACGCCTTCGTAGTCGTGGTACGCCAGCCGTATCAGCGCGAAGGTGGACTGCTGCGACAGCGGCAGCAAGCCGTCTGCCTGTGCCGACACCGCCACACCGTGCACGGTGTGGGTGTGCAGCACGCAGTTCACCTTGGGCCGCGCCTGGTGAATGGCGCTGTGGATCACGAAGCCGGCGGGGTTCACCGGAAACGGCGTGGCGATCGCCGGCTGGCCTTGTTCGTCGACCTTCACCAGGCTCGAGGCCGTGATCTCGTCAAAGAAAAAACCGTAGGGGTTGATCAGAAAGTGCTGCGGCTCGCCGGGTACGCGTGCCGACACATGCGTGAAGACCAGGTCGTCCCAGCCGAACAATGCCACCAGCCGGTAGCAAGCGGCCAGGTCCACGCGCTCTTGCCACTCTTCGGGCGAAACGGCGTGGCGAAGCGAAGGGATGGTTGGCGTGGACATGGTTGCTGATGCCAATACGGTGGGCGTGACGATAGCCGTTTTTTCTGCGTTTGCGCGTCGGGGCGGCAGCTTCAGCGCGGGCGCGGATGGGGTCGGTGGCTTGAGTGCTGCTTTTTGCTTTTCTTTTTTTTCCATCTGCGATGCACCGCGTTGGGATTCGCCCCCTGTTGTTTTGGCTTTTCTTCTTCTCACTGCGTGAGACCCGACGCCGCCTCACGCAGTGAGAAGAAAAAAAGCAGAAGCAATCAGTAGCAACAAAGGCAAAGGCAAGCCCCCCTCACCCCATCCACCTCCGCGCCGCATCCTCCACCACCGCCGACAACGGCAACCCCATCCCCCGCCGCTGCCGCAGCCAAGCCGCATCATTGCCGACAAACAAGCTGTCGCGAATCAAGTTGTTCCCGTCCAGCGCCCGCAGGTCGAGCGCATGCTCATCGATGCGCGCCAAGGTGCGCAAGATGTCGTCCCCCAACCGCACCCGCTGCTTGGTTTTCGGGTCGACGATTTCGCCATCGAGACCGAAGCGGCAAGCCTGAAACCGGTTGAAGGTGTAGACGAGGTAGTCGTCCTCAGTCGGCTCGAACGGTTTTTCTTCGCGCAGGTAGCGGCAAATGCATTGCAGGTAGCAGGCCAATGCGGCAGCCTTGTCCACCGTGAGCGGCGTGTCGCAGACGCGCAGCTCGATGGTGCCGAACTCGGGTTTGGGCCGGATGTCCCAATAAAAGTCTTTCATCGACTCGACCACGCCGGTGCTGGTCATCTTGTCAAAGTACTGGCCGAATTCTTCCCAGCTGTGAACGAAGGGCGCGCGGCCTGACAAGGGAAACGCGGACACGGAGTTGAGGCGTGCGGAATCGAATCCCGTGTCCACGCCCTGCACGAACGGCGACGAGGCGCTGAGCGCAATGAAGTGCGGCACGTAGCGCGACAGCGCGTGCAGCAGCCACAAGGCGGCGTCGCCGTTTTCGCAGCCCACATGCACATGCTGGCCGAACACGGTGAACTGCTTGGCCAGGTAGCCATACAGCTCGCTGAGGTAGTGAAAGCGGTCGGTTGGATAGATCTGCTGCTCGCTCCAGTGCTGGTAGGCGTGCGTGCCGCCGCCCGAGATGCCGATGTTGAGTTGACGTGCGGCGCGCGACAGCTGCTGCTTCAAGTCGGCGAGCTCATCGCGCAGCGGCGCAAATTCGTGCTGCACAGAACTGCCGATTTCGATCATGCTGCGCGTGATCTCCGGCTTCACATCCCACGCGCCGGTGTGTTTGTCGAGCTCGCGCAGCAGGTCTTCGGCCTGCGGCGCCAGGTCGAAGTCGTGCGTGCTGATCAGTTGCAGTTCGAGCTCGACACCCAGGGTCAGCGGCTCGGAACGGGTGAATTCGGACAGCGCCATGTCAGGGTTCAAACGTCACGCCCTTCGGCGGCCAAAGAAACTTGCGAGCACTCGTGCGCGACGCGGCGCAGTGAAAGCTGCGCCACGATCGGGCCGAACACCTGCGACAAGGTGGTGGCGATCAACAGCGCCTGCAGCACGCCGCCTTGCGCCCCCGGCAACTGCGACAACCAACCGAAGGTGTCGGCGGTCAGCAGCACCGTCAGGCTGCTCATGGGTTGCAGGGCCAGTGTCAGCGCCATGGCCTGGCGTATGCCCAGACCGCTGGGGCGTGCCAGGGCGGTCACGGCGATGGCCTTGCCCACCAGGCGTCCCAGCAAGATGACCAGCACCGAATGCCACAGTGAACCGATGTGGTCGAGCGTGAACAGCATGCCGAGGCAGATGAACAGCAGCACGCTGAGCGCGGCGCCGGCCGAGCCGAGGTGGCGCTCGACGGTGAGCGAATGGCCCATGCGGGCGCGCGACACCATGCCGGCGACCAGCAAGGCCAGCAACGGAGACAGTTTCCATTGCGCGGCCAGCATGGCCGCCAGGATGACCAGCGCGATCTGCAGCACCGGCGCCACCGCGGCGCCTTGCATCGGCCGCGTCAGCTGGGTGAGCAGCCAGCCGGCCGCCACACCCAGCAGAAAGGATCCAAAGACGACGCTCAAGCCGTTGGCGACCACGGGCAGCAGTTCCGGTGACATGGACACACCGCCATCGGCCGCGGCCAGCACATGCCAGGCCTTGACGGCCAGCATGGCCAGCGCGCTGTTGGCGGCCGACATCATCAGCACACGCTCGGTGACCTGGCCGCGCGGTCGCAACTCGTGCACCAGTGCCAGCGTGATGACGGGCGAGGTCGACATGGCCACGGCGCCGGCGAGCGCGGCAGAGACGAAGGGTGCGCCCAATGCCACCAGCCCGAACGTGACCAGGCCACCGGCAAACGCGCCTTCGAGCACGCAGGTCAGCGCCAGCCAAGGGTTGTGCAGCAGCCAGCGGGGCCGAATGCGGCTGCCCAGCTCGAACACGAGCACACCGATGGCCAGGTCGATCAGCGGCTTCCATACTTCCAGGTCGGCACGCTCGACCAGCCGCAGCGCCAGCGGGCTGGCCAGCGCGCCGGTGAGCATGTGGCCGCACATGCGCGGCAACCTCAGGCGGCGGTGCAAAGCCTCTCCCAGCACCACCGCGAACAGCAGCACCACGGCAAAGCCGAGAACCGGGTCAGCGCCGCGCAGACCTTCCAGCGTCCACAGCGTCGCGTCGGGGGAGGTCGACACACCCAGCCAGTTGTCGAGGATCTCGGATAAGGACATTCTGAAAACGTGTTTTGAAGCGCGACGCAGAGGAGCCAGGACACGCGGCCCCGCACCATAGGCGAAAAGACCCCTTGAAACAACACCTTGAAACTACAAACTTCGCCCTCAAAATGCTGTCTCCGGCGATTGGCCCGGCGCATTGCGTTGCATAACCCAAAAGACCATGGACAAACAAACCCTTTCCTTTCAGGCCGAGGTCAAGCAGATCCTGCACCTGGTCACCCATTCGCTTTATTCAAACAAGGAAATTTTTCTGCGCGAGCTGGTGTCCAACGCGTCCGACGCGTGCGACAAGCTGCGCTTCGAAGCCTTGAACCACGCCGAGCTGTACGAAGACGCACCCAACCTGGAGGTGCGGGTCAGCTTCGACAAGGACGCCAAGACCATCACCATCCGCGACAACGGCATCGGGCTGAGCGCTGAAGAAGCGGTGGCCAACCTCGGCACCATCGCCAAGAGCGGCACGCGCGAGTTCGTGAGCCGGCTCGAAGGCGAACAGAAAAAGGATGCGCAGCTGATCGGCCAGTTCGGCGTCGGTTTTTACAGCGGCTTCATCGTGGCCGACCGCATCACGGTCGAGTCGCGCCGCGCCGGCCTGAAGCCCGAAGAGGGCGTGCGCTGGAGTTCCGAAGGCAGCGGCGAATTCGAGATCGAAACCATCACGCGGCCCGAGCGCGGCACCTCGGTGACCCTGCACCTGCGCGACGGCGAAGAAGAATTTCTGAGCGGCTGGAAGCTGCGTTCGATCATCAGCAAGTACTCTGACCACATCTCGCTGCCGATCCTGATGCCAAAGGAAGAGTGGGATGCCGAAGCGCAAAAACAGGTCACGCGCGACGAATGGGCGCCCGTCAACAAGGCGGCAGCGCTGTGGACGCGCAGCAAGAGCGACATCACGCCCGAGCAGTACGCCGAGTTCTACAAGCAGATCAGCTACGACACTGAAGCGCCACTGGCCTACACGCACAACCGCGTCGAAGGCCGCAGCGAATACACGCAGCTGCTGTATGTGCCGGCCAAGGCGCCGTTCGACCTGTGGAACCGCGACAAGCGCGGCGGCGTGAAGCTGTACGTCAAGCGCGTCTTCATCATGGACGACGCCGAAGCGCTGATGCCGGTGTACCTGCGCTTCGTCAAGGGTGTGATCGACAGCGCCGATTTGCCGCTCAACGTGTCGCGTGAACTGCTGCAGGAAAGCCGCGACGTCAAGGCCATCCGCGAAGGCTCGACCAAGCGTGTGCTGGGCATGCTGGAGTCCCTGGCGGACAACGAAGATGCGGCAGAGAAGGCCAAGTACGCAGCGTTCTGGAAAGATTTTGGCTCGGTGCTGAAAGAAGGCGTGGGCGAAGACTTCGCGAACCAGGAACGTCTGGTCAAGCTGCTGCGCTTTGCGTCGACGCAGGCCGATGAAGGCGTTGCGCTCGCCGACTATGTGAGCCGCATGAAAGACGGCCAGGAAGAGATCTTCTACATCACCGCCGATTCACTGGCCGCAGCCAAGAGCAGCCCGCAGCTGGAGATCTTTCGCAAGAAGGGCATCGAGGTCTTGTTGCTGATCGATCGTGTCGACGAATGGATGCTGAGCCACTTGCATGAATTCGAAGGCAAAGTACTGCAAAGCGTGGCCAAGGGATCGGTCGATCTCGGCAAGCTGCAGGACGAGGCGGAGAAAAAGCACGCCGAAGAGGTGGCGACGACCTTCAAGCCGGTGCTTGAGCGCTTGAAACAGACCTTGAAGGACCGCGCGAAGGACGTGCGGGTCACGACGCGGCTGGTCGATTCGCCGGCTTGCCTGGTGGTGTCAGAAGGCGACATGAGCGGCCATTTGGCGCGCTTGCTGAAGCAAGCCGGCCAGAGCGCACCGGTTTCGCAACCCACGCTGGAGGTGAATGCCGACCATGCGCTGGTCAAGCAACTGGAAGGCAGCCCGCATTTTGATGAGCTCGCGCACATCCTGTTCGACCAGGCTGTGCTGGCCGAAGGCGGCCAGTTGGAAGACCCGACCGCCTATGTGCGGCGTGTCAACGCGCTGCTGACGGCGGCCTGATTGGCCGGACGAGCGCCGGGCCGCTCCCAAGCCGGCCGGCATCCCCGTGGGGGGGATCGGCGGCGTACCTGCCGGCGAGGGGCTGTCATTCCTGCCGGACGAGCGCAGGGCCGCTCCCAAGCCGGCCGGCATGCCCGTGGGGGATCGGCGGCGTATCCGCCGGCGAGGGGCTGTCAATCAGTAGGGCAACCCGCTGGCGGCGGGTTGCTGCTGCATCGTGTCCACTTGTTCGAGCAGGCGTGTGGCCTGCTCGTCCCAGTAAGACCGACCGCCGAACCAAGGGAAGGCAAGCGGAAATGCCGGGTCGTTCCAGCGCCGGCCGATCCACGCGCTGTAGTGAATCATGCGCAGCGTGCGCAGTGCTTCGATCAGGCGCACCTGGCGCCAGTCGAAGTCCATGAAATCCTCGTAGCCTGACAACAGCGCATTCAACTGCTGCTGCATCGCTGCGCGGTCGCCCGACAGCAGCATCCACAGGTCTTGCATCGCCGGGCCGGTGAGGGCGTCGTCGAGGTCCACGAAATGCGGGCCGGCCTGCGTCCACAGCACGTTGCCGGTGTGGCAGTCGCCGTGCAGGCGGATGCGCGGGTAGTCGCCGGCAGCGTCGAAGCAGCGTTGCACTTCTCCGAGCGCCTGGTCGACGATCTGCTGCCACTGCGGTTGGGCATCGATCGGAATGACGCCGGAAGAGAGCAGCCAATCGCGCGGACCGGCCCCGTAGGTCGGGACGTCGAGCGTCAGCCGGTGTTTGAAGCTGGCTTGGGCGCCCACGGCATGCAGGCGGCCGATGAAGCGGCCCAACCACGCCAAGGTGCCCATGTCTTCGAGTTCGGGAGCGCGGCCGGATTTGCGCGGCGAGACCGAGAAACGGTAGCGGCTGTCGGCGATCTGAAACGAGGCGAGCGTCGTGGCTGCGAAAGTCGCGTCCTCGGGGCAGAGCGGCCAGGGCGCGACCACCGGGATCTCATGCGCCTCCAGTTCGGTGGCGAAACCATGCTCTTCCAGAATCTGCGCGTCGGTCCACCGGTTGGGGCGATAGAACTTGGCCACGACCACGCGTTCGTCTTCCAGGAAGACCTGGAAGACACGGTTTTCGTAGGAATTGAGCTGGATCAGGCGCCCATCACCGCGCAGCCCCACCGAATCAAGCGCGTCCAGAACGGCTTCTGGCGTCAGGCCGGCAAACGGCGTGTCAGAAGGAATGTGGGCGGGCGTCGACGGGGCCAAGGTCATGGACGCATCGTACGCGTCGCATCGACGAACTCAGTGGCGGATGCTGGTCGCGTATTGAGGTGTGTCGACCACGACGCCACCGACCTCATCGCGGCCCGATGCTTCGGCGTGACCGGCGGAGGGCAGCGCGTGCAGGCGGCTGTCGGTGCGGTCGCCGAGGCCAGCGAATTCGCTGTTGCCGAAGCCGTCGATCCGGCTGTCCGGAGCGAAGAACGAATCTTGGAACAGGGTCGAGTCTTGCCACAGGGCCGTGCGTTCCGCGCGCCGGTTGGCCACCGTGCTCGACAAGGTGTTGCGAGCCTGGTGCAGGTTGTGAACCGGTGCCGGCTGAGGTGCACGCGATGCCGCGCCGCTGTGAGGCACGAGCAATTGCAGTTCTGCGATGGAAGGCAAGTGGTCGGCCGGGCAACGCAGATAGCGCACCCGGCAAGCTGCCAGAACCGATTGCTTGATTTGCTGAATACGCCGCGAATTGCCGCGTTCGGCGTCGAGATCGATGGCTGCCAGCACACGGCCATTGGCGCTGCAGACCGCGAAGGTCACGTGGTTGGCGCCCAGCAGATCAAACCAGAATCGAACTTCGCTCGGGTCGGTCGGCTGGCAAAACCGCACCAGCGGCAGTTTGGACAGAACGATGTGGTGCGGCAGAGCTTCGCGCAGCAAGCGGTAAATGCGCCGTTCATCGGTGCTGAACACCGGACGTCCCGTCAGGGCCCATTCGATGGGCAAGGCCTTTGGCGCGGGGGGTTTGCGGCCCCTGAGCACCAGAATCGTCAAAACGGGTGCCAACAGCGTCACGACGGTCAGTGCGACGATCCAGGGGAGATAGGGAATATTTGACACGGCATCACTTTGAACATTGCCAAAACCGGTCCCTGGAGAAGACAGAAGTCGCTGGCAACTGTTACTGATGGTACCTGCGGCGTGTCGCGTGTCCAATCCCTAACCTGGATGTCGGTTGTGAGGTAAATCACAATCCAGCCCATGCAGCATGGTGATGCTGTGTGAGCCTTAACTTAACCACACGGCTATTCCTAAGTTCTGACCAAGCCTTTGGTGGATGGCTTGGACCGGAAAAGACTTCGGCTACACTAGAAGGCTTTCCTCATCTGGCTCGAGGAAAGTTTGCGCCAAGTTCAGCCTTCCCGAAGGCGAAGGCTGGCGCAAGGATTCATGCCCTTGCTGAGAGGCCGCCTTTGATAAGCGGCACCGAGCGCCGGGGTATGTTGATTTGAGCCGTTAGCCGCCGGTCCTTTGAGGACCGGCCTATGAAAGAAACTCATGAAGACCTTCAGTGCCAAACCGGCCGAAGTGACGCACGAGTGGTTTGTGATTGATGCCACCGACAAGGTGCTCGGACGTGTTGCCAGCGAAGTGGCACTCCGTTTGCGCGGCAAACACAAAGCCATTTACACGCCTCACGTCGATACCGGCGATTTCATCGTCATCGTCAACGCAGACAAGATCCGTGTCACCGGCAACAAGGCCAACGACAAGGTGTACTACCGCCACTCGGGTTTCCCAGGCGGCATCCATGCCACCAAGTTCAAGGACATGCAAGCCAAGCATCCCGGCCGCGCGCTGGAAAAGGCCGTCAAGGGCATGTTGCCCAAAGGCCCGCTGGGTTATGCCATGGTGAAAAAGCTGAAGGTGTATGCCGGTGCTTCGCATCCGCATACCGCCCAACAGCCCAAAGTGCTTGAACTCTAAGGAGCGGTGATGATTGGAAATTGGAACTATGGAACCGGTCGCCGCAAGTCTTCGGTGGCACGTGTGTTCATGAAAAAAGGCACCGGCCAGATTCTGGTCAACGGCAAGACCGTTGACGAATATTTCGGCCGTCAAACTTCCATCATGGTGGTCAAGCAGCCGCTGGTGCTGACGTCCAACGACGGTGCATTCGACGTCAAAGTCAACGTGCATGGTGGTGGCGAATCAGGTCAAGCCGGCGCAGTCCGCCACGGCATCACCCGTGCGCTGATCGACTACGACGAGGCGCTCAAGCCAGCGTTGAAGCATGCTGGCTTCGTGACCCGGGATGCCCGTGAAGTCGAGCGCAAGAAGGTCGGCCTGCACGGCGCGCGTCGCCGCAAGCAGTTCAGCAAGCGCTGATCCCGCGAAACCCGCCAAAGGGTTTGTCAAAAAAGGCCGCTTTCAGCGGCCTTTTTCGTGGCTGTATCAAGCTGCTGTCCGGCGCAAGATTTGGACACAGACCTGCGTCATGGCGACTTCTACAATCGCCGCTCTGATGGCGCGTGGCCATGCATTCAAACGGACAGAAGGGACGGCATGCGTGCCGCATGCTCTTCTCTGACTGAGACCTCAGGAACAACCCAACCGTATGCGCTGGAAACTGCTTCGCCGACGCCTGTCGATCAGCGCACCGAGGATGATTGTTCGCAGCCACTTGCCGTGGCCGCTGCGGTGGGCGGCATTGGCGCTGGTGTTCGGGTTTTCTGCCGCCCTCGCGCTTTGGGCCTTCGAGTTCGGCAAAAGCATCGCCGGGCTGGACCGAGACGCCAAGGTTGAACTCAGCCAATTGCGCGTTGAGGTGGCCAAGCTGCGTGCCGAAAGAGAAGGCGCGCTGTCTATTGCCAACACGGCGGACAGCCTGTTGCGGACGGAGAAAGTAGCGCAGGACAACCTGACGCAACAGATCAAACAGATCCAGTCCGAAAACATGGCGCTGAAAGCCGATCTGGGCTTCTTTGAGCGTTTGCTGCCAGCCAGTTCGGCCGAGGGACTGAATGTGCGCGCGCTGCAGGCCGAGTCCAAGGTGCCCGGACAAATCCGATTTCAGGTCCTGGTGATGCAATTTGGAAGGAATCTGCGCGAGTTCGTCGGTCGCTATGACATCGTTTTGTCGGGGACGCTGGACAACAAGCCGTGGTCAATTTCTCAACCTGGCGGACCAAAGCTCTTGCAGGTGAAGCAATCTGTTCGCTTGGAGGGCTTGATCGACTATCCTCAGCAAGCCGTCGTCAAATCAGTGCAGATCAAGCTGACGGACGCTCAGGGAAGCATCAAGACCACCCAGACATTGAAGCTTTGAGAACGCAGGAAAGCCGGCTCCGTGCCGATATCTAGTCGACCTTTGGAGAATCCCCCATGTTTGCCAAGAAAAAGCAGCCTCCCATCCGCACTCTGATCGGCGAAGGCACGCTCATTCGCGGCGAGCTGCATTTTGTGGAAGGCTTGCGCATCGATGGCGAAGTGCATGGTGACGTGATCGCCAGCCCCGAAGGGCACAGCATCCTGGTCATCAGCGAGAAAGCCCGCGTGATCGGCAAGGTCAAGGCTGGGCACGTCATCATCAACGGCAGCGTGACCGGCCCTGTCCAGTCGGATGAACTGCTGGAATTGCAGCCCAAGGCCGTCATCATCGGGGATGTTCGGTATGAGTCGCTTGAAATGCACCAGGGCGCCCGCATCGACGGTGAGCTTCATCCATTGAAGATCGAGGAAAAGCCACCACTTAAACTGGCGGCATCCAATGCCATGTGACGCGATGGAATGCGCGCATGGATAATCTGTCCTAATTATTCAAGGAGTTGCCATGAGTGCCGTTGCACACAGCCATCACAGTCCCGCTGAAGCGGACATGCCGCCGGTGCCGTTGATCTTCACGGACAGTGCAGCCAGCAAGGTCAAGGAGCTGGTAGACGAAGAAGGCAATCCCGAATTGAAGCTGCGCGTGTTCGTGCAAGGTGGCGGGTGCTCTGGCTTCCAGTACGGCTTCACGTTCGATGAGATCGTCAACGACGACGATACCCAGATGAACAAGAATGGCGTGACCTTGTTGATCGATGCGATGAGCCTGCAATATCTGGCTGGCGCCGAGATCGACTACAAAGACGACCTGCAAGGTGCGCAGTTCGTGATCAAGAACCCGAACGCCACGACCACCTGCGGTTGCGGCTCGAGCTTCACCGTTTGAGTTGATTCGAAATTACAAAAGGCCGCCTTCGGGCGGCTTTTTTTATGGCCATCAGCACAAGCCGCGTGTCAAGCCACGGGATAGAACCCGCCCAGGATGCGGGGTCCCGCGGCGCCTGTCACCGCGCTCAGGTTGCCGGGTTGACGGTGCATGTGGGCATAGGCCAACCACGCGAATGCCGCAGCCTCCACCTGCAGGGCGGGCAAACCGTGAGCGTCGGTACGGCTGAGCTGAACTTTTGGCAGGTGCTGCGACAGCCGCTGCATCAAATGCTGGTTGAGCGCGCCGCCGCCGCAAGCCAGCAATTCTTTTGCAGACGGTGCATGACGAACCACCGCGTCGGCACACGTCAGCGCCGTCAATTCGCACAGAGTGGCCTGAACGTCTTGGGCCAGTGGCTGTGAGCCGTACTCTTTCAAGCGGGTTGTCAGCCACGTCCGGTTGAACAGGTCGCGGCCGGTGCTCTTCGGAGGAGGCAGAGAAAAATAAGGGTCGTTGCGGAACAAGGCCAGCAAGCGTGGGAGAACCTGCCCGCTGGCGGCCCACGCGCCGTCGGCGTCGAACGGCTTGCCGGTGTGGCGCATGCACCAGTTGTCCATCAACACATTGGCGGGGCCGCAGTCGAAGCCGGTCGTCTGTCCGTGCGACGACAGCGATGTGAGGTTCGCGATGCCACCCAGGTTGATCACGGCGAGGGCTTCGTGCTGCCGTCCGAACAGGGCACGGTGAAATGCGGGGACCAAGGGCGCGCCTTGCCCGCCGGCTGCGAGGTCGCGGCTGCGGAAATCAGCCACGACACTGATGCCGCTGAGTTCGGCCAGCAACGAGGGATTGTTGACCTGCAGCGTGTAGCCGATGCCGTCTCCCACGCCAGGGCGGTGACGCACCGTTTGACCATGCGCGCCGATGGCCTTGATTTGACTGGGCACCACCTGCGCCAGATCCAGCAGCGTGCTGGTCACGTTGGCGTACAGCCTGGCCAGGGCGTTTCCGGCCAGGGCTGCGCGCTGCAGTTCGTTTTCGCACGGCCCGTTCAGCGCGAGCAACTCGTCGCGCAACAGGGTTGGAAACGGACAATGGGCGTGTGCCAGCACTTTCATCGAGCGCAGTTCGCTGGCCGAGTCGACGGCGGTGAAATCGACCACCACGCCATCAACCCCGTCCAGAGACGTGCCTGACATCAAACCCGCGAACAGCTCAGCCATCGCGGCATTGTGCACAAAGCGCGTATGCGGCCTGGATATCCGTTGTTATTCGACGTAGCTGCTGCTACGCGACGCCGTTTCAGCGGATTGGAGCTGAAGCTGAAATTGCCGCGCTGCACTGGCGAACTGCGCCTGACCCGCGGGGGTCAGCGGCACGGATTCAGAGCCCTTGGCCATGGTCAGTGGGTCCTGGTGCCGGCCTTTCACGCGGAACTCGAAATGCAGGTGCGGGCCGGTCGCCCACCCGGTGGCGCCGACCGCGCCGATGCGCATGCCTTGATCGATGTGCTGGCCTTTCTTGACATCGATGCGGCTCAGGTGACCGTACAGCGTTGTACGGTCGTTGCTGTGGCGGATCTGAATGACGTTGCCGTAGCCGTTTTGCCAACCGGCAAACTCCACGGTGCCGTCGCCGACGCTGCGCACCGGTGTTCCCATCGGCGCGCCATAGTCCACGCCCAGGTGAGCCCGCCAGTTTTGCAAGATCGGATGAAACCGCATGGCGAACCCCGATGTCACACGCGAGAACTCCATCGGGCTGGCCAAAAAAGCCCGGCGTTTGCTTTGCCCGTCGTAGCTGTAGTAGGTGCCCTTGTTGCTGCCATCGTTGAACCAGACGGCCGAGGAGCTGCGGCCGTTGTTGACGAATTCGGCGGCGACCACTCGGCCTGCGGCCTGGTTCCAGGTCACGGCTTCACCATCGGCCGTCAATGCTTCGTAGAGAACACTGAAGGTATCGCCTTTGCGCAGTTCGCGGTGGAAGTCGATGTCGGCCGCAAAGATCTCGGCGATCTGGTTTGCCACCGAATCCGGAATGCGGGCTTCATCGGTGGCTGCAAACAAGGAGCTGCGGATCGTGCCGCTGGCGATGCGAACCTCTGCGGTCATTGGCACCACGTCGACTTGCGTGTTGAAGTTGTTGCCATTGCTGCGTGTCAGGCGCAACCGAGAGAAGTGGGTGCCCCATTGATCCGGGTTCTCGGCCGGATAACGGGCCACCAGTTCTTCCACCAGGCCATAGTCGCCGGTACGCACCTGAACCATTTTTCCGGCCCGGCCTTCAAGCAGTTTGCGGGCCGTCATGTCGGTGCGCAAGAACGCGGCGGCAGCCGGGTCGGTCACGTTCAGGCGCGCCAACAGGCTGTCTGCGGTGTCGGTGCTGCGGGTGATTTCGCTGCGGTACAGCTGAACTGGGTGCGTGGCCAGCGTTTCCAACTGCGGGTCGACCGCTTCGGAGGTGACCATTTCGGTCACCAGCCGCCGCGGCAGGTCAGACGCATCCGGTGACAGTGGCGCAATGCCGAAGGCCGTGACGCCGAATCCCATCAGCGTGACCACCACGACCGCGGTCAAGCTGCGCAGGTGCGTGTTCATGAACACACTGGTACGGACATTGACCCGGGCTGCGGCGCGTTCAAGAAGCTTAGAAGAACTCATGTTCCTGAGGCGTGATGCCTTTGAAGAAGCACCGCGTGACGCGGTGCCTCGGTTTGTCTTGTTCGCCGCAGGCGTCCACTAGAATCGCGGACGCTTGGCAGCCTCGCCGGGGGTCTACCGAGGGCAGCCCCATTCAGGTGCCCGGCAGTATACCGATCGCACTTTCACCGCCTGTGCGCCATCCCAAGTCTCGAGCTGTTCATGTCCTTGCCCAACCCGTCTGCCTCTGCCGATTCCCTCTATCCCGTGACGGACAAGGTTCTCGAAGCCTTGGCCATCTCCAAGCGCGGCTGTGACGAGCTGTTACCCGAAGGCGACTGGCTGAAGAAGCTTGCAAGATCAGTAGCAACCGGCGTGCCATTGCGCATCAAGCTGGGCCTGGATCCGACCGCTCCCGATATCCATCTCGGCCACACGGTGGTGCTGAACAAGCTGCGTCAGCTACAAGACCTGGGCCATACCGTGATTTTTCTGATCGGCGATTTCACGTCGATGATCGGTGATCCGTCGGGGCGCAACACCACGCGTCCGCCACTGACCGCCGAGCAGATCAAGCTCAACGCCGACACGTATTTCCATCAGGCCGGCCTGGTGTTGGACCCTGACAAGACCGAGCTTCGCTACAACTCCGAATGGAGCGACCCGCTCGGGGCACGCGGCCTGATCCAGCTGGCGTCTCGCTACACGGTGGCACGCATGATGGAGCGCGACGATTTCAACAAGCGCTTCAAGGCCAACACGCCGATCAGCGTGCACGAATTTCTGTACCCGTTGATGCAAGGCTATGACTCGGTGGCGCTTCGGTCCGACCTGGAACTCGGCGGCACCGACCAGAAATTCAACTTGCTGGTAGGTCGTGCGCTGCAAGGCGAATATGGCCAGGAGCCGCAGTGCATCCTGACCATGCCTTTGCTCGAAGGTCTGGACGGCGTCGAGAAGATGTCCAAGAGCAAGGGCAATTACATCGGCATCTCCGAGCCGGCCAACACCCTGTTCGCCAAGCTGCTGTCGATCAGCGACACGCTGATGTGGCGCTACTTCACCTTGTTGAGTTTTTTGCCGGAAGACCAGATTGCCCGCCTCAAGGCAGAGATCGACGCGGGCCGCAATCCCAAAGAGGCGAAGGTTCTGCTGGCCAAGGAGATCACGACGCGTTTTCATGGCGCGGCAGCGGCCGACGCGGCAGAAGTCGATTTCAATCACCGCGCCAGAGGCGGCGTGCCCGAGGAGATCCCCTCGGTGTCGCTGAGCGGGGCGCCAATCGGGATCGCGTCTTTGCTGAAACAGGCCCATCTGGCGCCATCGTCCAGCGAGGCCATGCGCCTGATCGAAGGTGGCGGCGTGCGGGTCGACGGCCAGGTGATCAGTGACAAGGGATTGAAGCTGGAGGCAGGCACCTATGTGGTCCAGGTGGGCAAACGCAAATTCGCCCGTGTGAGCCTGGATTGACGATGCAGGTCAAGACCCTGTTGAAGCTGTCCGTGGGGGTGGCGGTTCTGACCATCGGGCTCAAGACCGCGGCCTGGTGGCTGACCGATTCGGTCGGCTTGCTGTCGGACGCGATGGAGTCGCTGGTCAATCTGGCATCCGCGCTGTTTGCCTTTGCCATGGTCACCATCGCGCAGCGTCCGGCCGACGACGACCACCCGTTCGGGCACACCAAGGCCGAGTACTTTTCCAGCGGCTTCGAAGGCATGTTGATCGCGGGCGCTGCCGTGGCCATCATCTGGGCAGCCACCCATCGGTTCTTCAATCCGCAGCCTTTGCAGTCGCTCGGATGGGGTCTGGCGCTGTCGGTCCTCGGCTCGGTCGTCAACGGCGTGCTGGCGTGGCGAATGATGGTGGGTGCACGCGCGCATCGGTCCATCGTTCTGGAGGCCGATGCACGGCATCTGCTCACCGACGTGTGGACTTCGGTTGGCGTGGTGGTGGGCTTGGGCCTGGTGCTGCTGACCGGTTGGACCTGGTTTGATCCCGTGCTGGCCATCCTGGTGGCACTGAACATCTTGCGCGAGGGGGCTCAGCTGGCGTGGCGTTCGGTGAATGGCTTGATGGACACGGCCGTCGAACCGGAAGTGCGTGAGCAAATCGATCGCACGTTGCAGCAATTTGCACATCCCACCATCCGGTTCGACCACCTGGTGACGCGCCGCGCGGGTCAGCGCCGCTTTCTCGACTTGCACATGCACATGCCGGCCGAGTGGACGCTCGGCCGTGCCGCCACGTTGCGCGCCAGTGTCGAGCAGGCCTTGATGAGCGAGGTGCCCGGGCTGCGCGCCTCCATCCAGCTGCTGCCCACCCATGTCGAGGCGCACTTCGGCGACGAGAAGGATTTGCTGTGATCGCGCTGCTCCAGCGCGTTGCCGAGGCGCGTGTGGAGGTCAGCGGCCGAATGGTCGGCGCCATTCGGCATGGTCTGCTGGTGCTGGTGTGCGCCGAACCCGCCGACACCGATGCACTGGCTGACAAGCTGGTCGCGAAGCTGCTGAAACTGCGGGTGTTTTCCGATGACGACGGCAAGATGAACCGCAGCCTGGCCGATGTGCATGGCGGCTTGTTGATCGTCAGCCAATTCACGCTCGCAGCCGACACCTCTGGCGGCAATCGGCCCAGTTTCACCGCGGCGGCGCCGGCCGAACTCGGCAGGCAGCTTTATGAACGCGTGGTCGCAGCGGCGCGCGCCCAGCATTCGGTGGTGGAGACCGGCGAGTTCGGCGCCAACATGCAGGTGCACCTGGTGAACGACGGGCCGGTCACGATCCCCATCACGCTGCGGGCGTAAAAAAAGCCACCCGAAGGTGGCTTCGGGTGGCGTGACCCGGCGTCAGTCGGCGTCAGTCGGCGTACTGGCCAGCGGCCTTGATGATCGGGCCCCACCGGTTAATTTCGGCCTGCACGAACTTCTTGTGCTCGGCGCCTTCCATGCGCGAGTCGGCCACGATCACGGCGCCCAGGGCTTCTTCCCGCTTGATGAAGTCGGGGTCTTTCAAGGCCAGCTTCAGCGCTGCATTGAGCTTGTCGAGGATCGGCTTGGGCGTGCCCTTCGGTGCATACAGTGCGTGCCAGATCGACACGTTGAAGCCCTTCAGGCCCGATTCGTCCAGCGTGGGCAACTTGGCCAGGGCGGGCGTCGTCAGGCGTTTGCTGGTGGTCACGGCGTAGGCCTTGATGCGGCCCGACTCGATTTGTGAGCTGGTGTTGGTCGTCTGATCACACATGATGTCGACCTGGCCGCCGAGCAGATCGGTCATGGCCGGTGCCGCGCCTTTGTAGGGCACGGTGACCATGTCCGTCTTCAGGGTGTTTTGAAGCAGCAGGCCGCACAGGTGGGAAGCCGAGCCCACGCCGGCATTGGCCAGGTTGATCTTGCCTTTGTTGGCGTTGATCCATGTGATCAGCTCGGCATAGTTGTTGGCCGGCAAGGTCGGCTTCGAGACCAGTGTCATCGGCACTTCGTTGATGACACCCAGGTATTCGAAGTCTTCCAAGGTCTTGTACTGCAGCGTGCGGTACAGCGCAGGCGCTGTCGCCATGCCGATGTGCGTCAGCAGCAGCGTGTAGCCGTCGGGCGTGGCCTTGGCGGCCTTGGCGGCGCCCAGGGTGCCACCGGCACCGCCCAGGTTGTCGATGATGACCGTCTGCCCGCCCAGGTGCTTGCGCAGCGCCTCGCCGAAGTCGCGCGCCACTTTGTCCGTCGGCCCACCCGCCGAGAAGGGAACGATCAGGGTGATCGGCTTGTCCGGATACTCGGCAAAAGCACAGGTGGCCGTCAGGGCGGCCACGCCGGCGAGCAACAGCTTCTTCATGGTTCGGATCCTTCGATCGGTTGGGTTGGCACGGACCGGATACTAGGAAATGGCGCTGCCTTCGCCATACCGGGAAATACGTAAATTGACCGGCCATTGCAGGGCAAATGCCGACCGCCGCGGCCGGCCTGCTGCCCCAGCGCGGAACCTGTCGCCTGCCTACAATCGCCGCCTCCATGGCCGCCATCTCTTTCCAGAACGTCAGCAAGACCTACCACTCGGCCGGCCGCGCCGTGTACGCCCTCGAAGGCGTGAGCTTCGACATCCAGCCCGGAGAGTTTTTCGGTCTTCTTGGGCCCAATGGTGCGGGCAAGACCTCCTTGATCAGCATCCTGGCAGGCTTGAGCCGAGCCACCGGCGGCCAGGTCTCCGTGAATGGGCACGACGTGGTGGCCGACTACGCGGTCGCGCGCCAAAGCCTTGGCATCGTGCCGCAGGAATTGGTGTTCGATCCCTTCTTCAGCGTGCGTGAATCGCTGGTCATCCAGAGCGGCTACTTTGGCGTCAAGAATAACGCTGCATGGATCGACGAGCTGCTGGCCAGCCTCGGCCTGGCCGACAAAGCCGACGCCAACATGCGCCAGCTGTCCGGCGGCATGAAGCGCCGCGTGCTGGTCGCGTTGGCGCTGGTGCACCGCCCGCCGGTGATCGTGCTGGACGAGCCGACCGCCGGCGTCGACGTCGAATTGCGCCAGACGCTGTGGCACTTCATTGCCGGCCTGAACAAGCAAGGGCACACGGTGCTGCTGACCACGCACTACCTCGATGAAGCCGAAGCCCTGTGCGGCCGCCTGGCGATGTTGAAGCAGGGGCGCGTGGTCGCGCTCGACAGCACGTCCGCGCTGTTGGCGGGCACCGCCAGCACCATGCTGCGTTTCAAGATGGATGCCGCATTGCCTGCGTCTTTGCTGGCGCAGTCCCGCGTCACCGGGCGCGTGGTCCAGGTCAAGGCGCATGACCCGGCCGAGGTCGAACAGGTGCTGGCCACGCTGCGTGCAGCAGGCTGTCGGCCCGAGGATCTGGAAATCGGCCGCGCCGATCTCGAAGATGTGTTCCTCGACATCATGCGTGGCGCGCCGGTGGCAGGGGCGGCGCCATGACGCGGCCCCACTGGCTGGCGGGCACGCGCACCCTGCTCTACAAGGAGGTACTGCGCTTCTGGAAGGTCAGCTTCCAGACCGTTGCCGCGCCGGTGCTGACCGCCATCTTGTACCTGCTGATCTTCGGGCACGCGCTGGAGAGCCACGTGAAGGTGTTCGGCGTCGTGGCGTACACCAGCTTTCTGATTCCCGGGCTGGTGATGATGAGCGTGCTGCAGAACGCGTTTTCCAACAGCAGTTCGTCGCTGATCCAGAGCAAGATCAGCGGCAACCTGGTGTTTCTGCTGGTGACGCCGCTGTCGCACTGGGCGTGGTTCCTGGCCTACGTCGGCGCTTCCGTCGTGCGGGGAGCCTTCGTCGGCACGGGCGTGTTGCTGGTCACCTGGTGGTTTGCGCCCTTGTCGATGGTTCAACCGCTGTGGACGCTGTTTTTCGGGCTGGCCGGCGCCGTGATGATGGGTGCGCTCGGCTTGATCGCCGGCTTGTGGGCTGAAAAATTCGAGCAGATCGCGGCGTTTCAGAACTTCATCATCATGCCCATGACCTTCCTGGCGGGCGTGTTCTATTCGGTCAAATCGCTGCCTCCGGTCTGGTACGGCGTCAGCCACCTGAATCCATTTTTTTACATGATCGACGGATTTCGGGCCGGCTTTTTCGGCGTCAGCGACGTGTCGCCGTGGATCGGCCTCGGCGTCGTGACCTGCAGCATGTTCGCCGTTTGCGGGCTGTGCCTGCATCTTCTGCGCATCGGCTACAAAATCCGCCACTGAATGGCGTGACTTGCAACACAGGCGATAATCCGTCCCATGGCCGATCCCACTGCTTCAGAAGTCGAGCGCTACATCGCGCAAGGGCTTGCCTGCGAGCATTTGCAGGTCGAAGGCGACGGCCAACACTTCTTTGCGACCATCGTGTCCGCAGAATTCCAGGGAGCCAGCCGAGTGGCACGCCATCAGCGTGTCTACCAGGCCCTGGGCGATAGAATGCGCGAGCAAATCCACGCCCTGTCCATGAAGACGCTGACACCTGAGGAATGGGCTTGCGCGCCCACTTCGGCCCAACCCCACCACCATTGAAACCCGCCGCAGTGTTCACTGCGGCTGGCGATCCTGCGCGGTCGCAGGATCGATAGCCGTGTGAGCCTGGGCAGCCTCTCAACCCATGGACAAACTCCTCATCCGCGGTGGCCGCCGCCTCAACGGCGAAGTCACGATTTCCGGGGCCAAGAACGCCGCGTTGCCTGAGCTGTGCGCGGCCTTGCTGACGGCCGAGCCGGTGACCCTGACCAATGTGCCGCGCCTGCAGGACGTGAACACCACGCTGAAACTGCTGCGCAACATGGGCGCCCGCGCGGAACGCGACGCTGTGCAGCCCGATGTCGTGAGGATCAGCGCAGCCGATGTCAGCTCGCCCGAAGCCGGGTACGACCTGGTGAAGACCATGCGTGCATCGATCCTGGTGCTGGGTCCGCTGCTGTCACGCTTTGGCGAAGCCACGGTGTCCTTGCCCGGTGGTTGTGCGATCGGCTCGCGGCCGGTGGACCAGCACATCAAGGGCTTGCAGGCCATGGGCGCCGAGATCCGGGTCGAGCATGGCTACATCCTCGCCAAGGCCAAGCGCCTGAAGGGTGCACGCATCACCACCGACATGGTGACGGTGACCGGCACCGAAAACCTGCTGATGGCGGCCACGCTGGCAGAAGGCACAAGCGTGCTTGAAAATGCGGCCCAAGAACCGGAGATTCCCGACCTGGCCGAGATGCTGATCGCGATGGGCGCAAAAATCGAAGGCCATGGCAGCAGCAAGATCCGCATCCAAGGGGTGGAGCGCTTGCACGGTGTGTCGCACCGCATCGTGCCGGACCGCATCGAAGCCGGCACGTTCCTCTGCGCTGTGGCGGCCACCGGCGGCGACGTGGTGTTGCGCCGCGCGCGTGCCGATCATTTGGACGCGGTCATCGACAAGCTGCGTGAAGCCGGTATCCACATCGAAGCGGGCGACGACTGGATCCGCGTGAAGAACGACACCCGGCCGCGCGCCGTGAGCTTTCGCACCAGCGAGTACCCGGCGTTTCCGACCGACATGCAGGCGCAGTTCATGGCCTTGAATGCCATCGCCGACGGCGCGGCGCGGGTGACCGAAACCATCTTCGAGAACCGCTTCATGCACGTCAATGAAATGGTGCGGCTCGGCGCCAGGATCGATGTCGAGGGACACACTGCGGTGATGCAAGGCGTGGACCGGCTGTCGGGCGCCACGGTGATGGCCACCGATTTGCGCGCGTCCGCGAGCCTGGTCATTGCCGGGCTGGTGGCAGACGGTGAAACCATGGTCGATCGCATCTATCACCTGGACCGTGGCTACGACCAGATGGAAGCCAAACTGCGCGGCATCGGCGCGGACATCGAGCGGGTCAAGGCATGATTACTTTGGCGCTGTCCAAAGGACGCATCTTTGAAGAAACCCTGCCGCTGCTGAAGGCCGCCGGCATCGAGGTGCTCGAAGACCCCGAGAAATCGCGCAAGCTGATCATCGGCACCAGCCAGCCTGGCGTGCGCGTGGTGCTGGTGCGCGCCACCGACGTGCCGACCTATGTGCAGTACGGCGGCGCCGACCTCGGCGTGGCCGGCAAAGACATTCTGCTGGAGCATGGCGGCCAAGGCCTGTATCAGCCGCTCGACCTGCACATCGCCGAGTGCCGCATGAGCGTCGCGGTGCGGGCTGATTTTGATTACGTGGCGGCGGTGAAGCAGGGCTCGCGTATTCGTGTGGCGACCAAATACACCAGCTGCGCGCGCGATCACTTTGCCGACAAGGGCGTGCACGTCGACGTCATCAAGCTCTATGGCTCGATGGAGTTGGCGCCCTTGACCGGCTTGGCCGATGCCATCGTCGACCTGGTCTCGACCGGCAGCACCTTGAAGGCCAATCACCTCGTCGAAGTCGAAGAAATCATGAAGATTTCGGCGCGCCTGGTGGTCAACCAGGCCGCCCTGAAGCTCAAGCGCGAACCGATGCGCCGCCTCATCGACGCGATTGCCGCGGCCATCGCCTGACGCCATGACAGTCGCCATCCGCCAACTCGTCACCAGCGCAGCGAATTTCGAGGCCGAGTTCGAGCGTTTGCGGCACGGGTCGGCCGAGACCGACCACGCGATTGAAGAACGCGTGAGCGCCATCCTTGCCGATGTGCGTGAGCGCGGCGATGCGGCGGTGCTGGAGTACACACAGCGCTTCGACGGGCTGTCTGCCACCTCGGTGTCGGCGCTCGAAATCACGGCGCGTGAGTTGCAGGCGGCGTTGTCGGCCGTCACGTCGGCCCAGCGCAGCGCACTGGAGTTCGCGGCCCTGCGTGTGCGCGACTACCACCAGCGTCAACTCGAAGCCTGTGGGCGCTCGTGGAGCTACCAGGACGAACACGGCACGCTGCTGGGTCAGAAGGTCACGCCGCTCGACCGTGTCGGCATCTACGTGCCGGGTGGCAAGGCGTCGTATCCCTCCAGCGTGCTGATGAATGCCGTGCCGGCCAGGGTGGCGGGCGTCGGCGAAATCATCATGGTGGTGCCCACCCCGCAAGGCGAACGCAACGCCATGGTGCTTGCCGCCGCCGCCGTGGCCGGTGTGGATCGGGTGTTCACCATTGGTGGCGCGCAGGCGGTCGCCGCACTGGCCTATGGCACGGCCAGCATCCCGGCGGTGGACAAGATCACCGGCCCGGGCAATGCCTATGTCGCCAGTGCCAAGCGGCGCGTCTTCGGGCAGGTCGGCATCGACATGATTGCCGGCCCGAGCGAGATCCTGGTGCTGGCCGACGGCAGCACGCCGGCGGACTGGGTGGCGATGGATTTGTTCAGCCAGGCCGAACACGACGAGATGGCGCAAAGCATTCTGCTGTGCCCGGATGCCGGCTACATCGGCCGCGTGTTGGCCGAGATCGAACGCCTGCTGCCCGGCATGCCGCGACGCGACGTGATCCGTGCGTCGCTGCAGGACCGCGGAGCGCTGATCCTCACGCGCAGCATGGAAGAGGCCTGCGACATCAGCAACCGCATCGCACCTGAACACCTCGAAGTCAGCTCGGACGATCCGCACCGCTGGGAGCCGCTCTTGAAGCATGCCGGTGCGATCTTTCTGGGTGCATTCACCAGCGAAAGCCTGGGCGACTACTGTGCGGGCCCCAACCACGTGTTGCCCACGGCCGGCACGGCGCGTTTCTCGTCGCCGCTCGGGGTGTATGACTTCCAAAAACGCAGCAGCCTGATCGAAGTGACTCGATCGGGTGCGCACAACTTGGGCCTGGTGGCTGCAGAGTTGGCCCTGGGCGAAGGGCTGCAAGCCCATGCGCAGGCGGCTCAAATGCGACTCAAGCCGTGAATATCATCGGCGCAAGCACAGCGAAGTCACCGTGAGCTCCATCGGCAAACTCTCTTCTCTGATCCAGAAGCACATTCGCCCAGACGTGCAGGCCATGCACGGCTACGTGGTTCAGCACAGCGACGGCCTGGTCAAGCTGGACGCGATGGAGAATCCGTTTCGCTTGCCTGAAGCGATGCGCAGCGAGCTGGGTGCGCGTTTGGCTCAGGTCGCGCTGAACCGCTATCCGGGTTCGCGCATCGATGACTTGCGCACGGCTTTGGCGGCGTACGTGAATCTGCCTGAGGGTTTCGATCTGCTGCTGGGCAATGGCTCGGACGAAATCATCAGCCTGCTGGGTGTGGCTTGTGACATTCCTGGTGCCAAGGTTCTGGCGCCGACGCCGGGCTTCGTGATGTACGAACTGTCGGCGCGTTTGCAGGGTTTGGAGTTCGTGGGGGTCGATCTGACCCGCGATTTCGAGCTCGATGAGAGGGCGATGCTGGACGCCATCGCGCAGCACCAGCCGGCGCTGATCTACATCGCGTACCCGAACAACCCGACCGCCAATTTGTTCGACGACGCGGTGATCGACAAGCTCATCGCCGCGGCGCCGGGTCTGGTGGTCATCGACGAGGCCTACCAGCCGTTTGCGTCCAGAACGTATCTCGAGCGCATGGTTCGTCACCAGAATGTGCTGGTCATGCGCACGCTCAGCAAGTTCGGG
>Ga0137403_10001113_pt1 | contig 33954 bp, 32 predicted proteins | sample CZOMad2_1_16fung_FD_122057 | JGI IMG/M metagenome (GOLD analysis project Ga0137403, IMG submission 122057) | Vadose zone soil fungal communities from Angelo Coast Range Reserve, California, USA - CZOMad2_1_16fungal (Hybrid Assembly) | ecosystem: Environmental > Terrestrial > Soil > Vadose zone... | reverse complement strand
CCACGACAGAGACAGTTCGGTCAGTGCCGCCGATGATGGCTCCCGGCGGATCAAACGGCGACGCAGGACCAAAATCGACGACGAAGCCTATGTCTTTGCCTGTGCTCTTCCACTGGACCGTGGTTCCGGGTTTTATGCAGAACAGTGAGTTGCCCTTGGCATTCGGTATGCTGGGAGTGGACGAGGCCGCATTCGCGGTGCGTTTCACGTCAACGGAGCACGGGGTGGACGCTGATCCGCAGGTATTCTCCGCCGTGCACATTTGTGCGGAGACTTTCGCCGAGCAGGCGTAGTCGCTGCTCTTGGACTGGGCCGTTGCGTAGGTGGACAACACAACGATTGGTAATAAGAGCGAAGTGCGCTTGAACTCAAAGCGTCGATTCCTGGTCATGGCTCGCCTCACAAGGTGGATTCCTCAGCGCCATTGGCAGACGCTGTTGATGGTCGTTTGCGCAGCAACAGATTTCAATTTGCTGCGCTAATTGACGCCGGCCGTTCCTGCCCAATCGAGGACGTCGGAGAGTCTCCAAGGGTTCTGAGCCAAGTCCAACTGCAGCTGGCCCTCTTTATCAAGGATCAACTGCGCCGCGGGATAGAGAGTCCCCACGCTCTTGCTCTTGTCCTGGGAGTTGAGTTCGAAGACGCCGGCGGTGAGATTGAAGGACTGCGATTGGGAGTCGGTGAAGGCTTCACCGAAACGGATCTGACGATTGGTGACAAAGACAATCTTGCGGCCGGTTGGCGTTGGCGTCATCCTGATGGCATCCCCGGCAGCCACTGCGGGGGGTCTCGCGGCGGCGGGGGGCGCGGCCGGGGTCGAAGGGACCCGTTCCAGCGACCAACCGGTAGCCGTCGTGAGCGCACTCTTGGAAGCGGCGCTGGAGCGGGCGCGGGCGGCGGGAATTCCCGACGAGCGCGTCGTGCTCGATCCGGGCATCGGCTTTTTCCGGAATGCGGCGATGGCCTGGGACGAATGGGATGCCAGGGTGCTGGCGGGACTGGATGCGCTCGGGAAGATCGGGCGTCCGCTGTGCGTCGGCGTGTCCAGGAAATCCTTCATTGGCACGATCATCGGACGGCCCGGTGCAGAGAAAAGATTAGCGGGCTCGCTCGCCGCGACGGCGGTGGCCGTGTGGAACGGCGCGGCCCTGATCCGGACCCACGACGTCGCCGAGACCCTCGACGCGGTTCGCGTCGCCGAACGCGTCCGCGGGGCATCCGCCGCCCTATAATGGACGGCGTGCGAGCTGCCGTGGCGAATCTACCGACGATCCGATGACCCGCCTCTTCGGTACCGACGGCATCCGGGGCGTGGCGAACGACGAGCCGCTCACGCCCGAGCTGGCGTTCCGGGTGGCCCGCCAGCTGGTCGCGACGCTCCAGTTCGACCACGGCGTCGATCGAGTGCGCCTGGTGATCGGACGCGACACGCGCCGCTCGGGCCCCCTCCTGGAGGCGGCGCTGACCGCGGGCGCCATGTCCGCCGGCGCCGACTGCTACGCCGTGGGCGTCCTGCCCACGCCGGGCATCGCGCTGCTCACGCGCCGTCTCGAGGCCCACGGTGGCATCGTGCTCAGCGCCTCGCACAATCCGTTCGAGGACAACGGCATCAAGATCTTCTCGTCCGAGGGCACCAAGTTCCCGGACGCGTGGGAGGCCGAGATCGAGCAGCGGCTCGACGGCCCGGACAGGGCGCCCCGCGCCCGCGGCGCCCAGATCGGCGAGCTCGTGAGCTTCGACCGCGCCGAGAGCATGTACGTCGACTTCCTGTGCGCCTGCTTTCCGCTCGACCTCGGCCGCCTCACGATCGCCCTCGACTGCGCCCACGGCGCGACCTACCGCGTCGCGCCGCGCGTCTTCCGGCGCCTCGGCGCCCGGGTGCTCACGATCGGTGTGCGGCCCGACGGCACCAACATCAACGCCCGATGCGGCGCGCTCCATCCCGAGAATCTGCAGCGGAAGGTCCGCGCCAGCAAGGCGTCGGTCGGCTTCGCATTCGACGGCGACGGCGACCGCCTCATCTCGGTCGACCACACCGGCGAGATCCGCGACGGGGACTACGCCCTCGCGATCGCCGGGCGCCACCTGGCCTCGCGCCAGCGGCTCAAGCAGAACATCGTGGTCACCACGGTCATGGCCAATCTGGGCCTCGACCAGGCCCTGGAGGCCGCGGGGATCCGCGTGGTCAAGACGCAGGTCGGCGACCGCAACGTGTTCGAGGAAATGCAGCGTCTGGGCGCTAATCTCGGGGGCGAGCAGTCGGGGCATCTCTTGTTCCTCGATCACGCCCCCGCCGGCGACGGGATCCTCTCGGCGCTCGCGCTGCTCTCCGTGGCCGCCGAGACGGGCGAGCCGCTCGCGGCACTGGCCGCGGTCCTGCGCAAGTTTCCCCAGGTGCTGGTCAACGTGCCCGTGCGATCGAAGCCGCCGATCGACTCGATCGCCGGCGTCGCCGAGCGCGTGGCGGCCTTCGAGCGCGAGATGGACGGGCGCGGGCGCGTCCTCATCCGGTACTCCGGCACCGAGCCGCTGGCGCGCGTCATGATCGAAGGCGCGGACGGCGACCGGATCCGTGCGATGGCCGACGACCTCGCCGGGCTCATCGGCGCGCAGCTCGGCGCGCCGTGACGATCGCCGGCATCGGGGTCGACCTGGTCAGCATCCCGCGGATGCGCGAGATGATCGACCGCTGGCAGGATCGGTTCCTGCGCCGCGTCTTCACCGAGGGAGAGATCGCCTACTGTCGCGCGCGGTCCGACCCGGCGCCGCACTTCGCGGCGCGGTTCGCCGCCAAGGAGGCGGGATTCAAGGCGCTGGGCACGGGGCTGCAGCTCGGCGTCCGCTGGCGCGAGCTCGAGGTGCGCCGCGAGCGCACGCAGGCCCCGACCCTGGTCCTGTCGGGCCGGTCGCGGGAGATCGGATTGGGGAAGGGCGGCAGCCGGATGCTGCTCTCCCTGACGCACGAAGGGGACTATGCGCTCGCGCAGGCGATGCTGGTGGACGATTAGCGTGGCGACCGCCTCCGCCCTCCTGTCCGGCTGTGTGCCGAAGGCCGCGGTCTCGGAGCTCGAGGGCGTGCCCGGCCGGCTCTCCGGTACGATCGGCCGCCCCGGGGTCGTGGTGGCGGCGCCCCACGGAATCTCCGACGCGCGCACCGCGGACATCGTCGCCGAGCTGGGGCGCCGGACGGGGTTCGGCGTCGTCATCGCGACCGGCTTCAACATCGAGCCCGACACGCGCGAGCGCGCCGGGCGCCGGTACGCGGTGAACCGGCCGCTCGAGGGTATGCCCGGCCGTCCGCCGTCCGAGGAGGTCGCCACCGAAGGTGCCCGGCGGGTGTACGAGGCGTACGAGCGACGCGTGCGCGAAGTCGCGCAGGGGCCGATCGTCTTTTACGCCGAGATCCACGGCAACAGCCATCCCGACGCGGCGAACCGGATCGAGATCGCCACCGTTGGCGTCGATCGGGCCGAGGCCGAGCGGCTGCGCACGCTCTGCGAGCTGATCCGCGACGCGCATCTGCGTGCCGACCGCTCGGCGCCGCGTCTCCAGATTCTCGTCGAGCCGGCCGACACCATCCGCTACGCCGCGACCGGCGCCAAGCGTGCCGGCATTCTCCGGCTCCCGCGGCAGGCCTTACACATCGAGCTTCCCAGGGCCGCGCGCGTCGAGTGGCGGGAGACGTACACGGCGATCCTCGCCGACTTCCTGGTCCAGGCGTTCCCGCTCCCACCCGGACCCTAGCCGCCGTGCTGGGCGTCTTCACCGCCGACGAGATGCGGCGGCTCGACCGGCGCGCGATCGCCGAGCTTGGAATCCCCGGCGCCACCCTCATGGAGAACGCCGGTCGCGGTGCCGCCGAGGCCATCGCGGCCGCGCTCCCCGCGCTCGGGGCTCCCCGTCGCGGCGCCCGGGTCGTCGTCGTGTGCGGCAAGGGCGGCAACGGCGGCGATGGATTCGTCGTCGCACGCTGGCTCAAGCGCCGGGGCGCCGCGCCGTCCGTGGTGCTCGCGTGCCCCACGACCGAGGTCGGCGGCGACGCCCGGATCAAGCTGGAGGCCCTGCGCCCGACCGGCATTCGCCCCCTGCGGTTCGAGGATGACCGGGCGATCGCCGCCCTGCTGGCGCGCGCGCACGTCGTGATTGACGCGCTCCTCGGCACCGGCTCGCGAGGCGCGCCCGGTGGCGAGGTCGCGCGCGCGATCGAGCTGATCAACGCCAGCGGACGGCCCGTCGTCGCGCTCGACATTCCCTCGGGGCTCTCCGCCGACGGCGGCGCGCCTGCCGGGGTCGCGATCCGGGCGGTCATGACCCTGACCTTCGGCGGGCTCAAGCGCGGCTTGCTCGCGGCGCCCGGCGACGAGCTGGCCGGGCGCGTGAGCGTGATCCCGATCGGCGTTCCGGAGGCCGAGGTCGCCCGCGGCGTCACGACGTTTCTCCTCGAGGCGCACGACGTCGCCCCGCGCTTTCCGCCGCGGGCCCGCGCGGCGCACAAGGGGACCTACGGCCATCTGCTCCTGGTGGCGGGCTCGCTAGGCAAGACCGGCGCGGCTGCGCTCGGGGCCGCCGCGGCGATGCGCAGCGGGAGCGGGCTCGTCACGGTCGCCACGCCCGCGAGCCAGCAGCCGATCGTCGCCGGCCACGTGCTCGAGGCGATGACCGAGCCGTTGCCGGAGACTTCTGCCCGCACCCTCGCGCTGAAGGCCCGGGAGGTTATCGCCGAGCTTGCGGCGCCGCGCGACGCCGTCGCCATCGGCCCCGGGCTCGGCCTCGAGGAGGAGACCCGACAGGTCGTGCGCAGCCTGGTCCAGGAGCTCGACAAGCCGATGGCCGTCGATGCCGACGCGCTGACCGCGCTCGCCGGCCACCTCGAGCTGCTGCGCGCCGCGCCGTCGGCGCGCTGCCTCACGCCGCATCCCGGAGAGATGGCCCGGATGCTCGGTGTCGGCGTGGGCGAGATCCAGCGCGATCGAATCGAGACGGCGCGCGCGTTCGCGACCCGGTACCGAGCCTACGTCGTCCTCAAGGGCTCACGCAGCGTGATCGGCGTGCCGGATGGGCGCGTCTTCGTGAACCCGACGGGGAATCCCGGGATGGCGAGCGGCGGGACCGGCGACGTCCTCACGGGCATGCTCGGCGCGTTCCTGGCGCGCGGCCTGGACGCCGAGGCCGCGCTGCAGTCGAGCGTGTACTTGCACGGGAGCGCCGGGGACATCGCGGCCGTGCGAGTCGGTGAGGAATCGCTGATCGCGCGCGACGTCATCGCGGCGATTCCGGAGGCGTTCAAGAGGCTCGGTGGCGCCCGAGACTGAGATCGTCACCGCCCGCCCCGAGGAGACCGAGGCCGCCGGCGAGCGTCTGGGCCGGAGCCTCGCCGCGGGCGCCATCGTCGCGCTCACCGGTGAGCTCGGCGCGGGAAAGACCTGCTTCGTGCAGGGGCTCGTGCGCGGGCTCGGCGCCACCGTGCGCGCGACGAGCCCGACGTTCGTGCTCGTCAACCAGTATCAGGGGCGAGTACCCGTCCATCACGTCGACGCCTACCGCACCGACAGCCTGACCGAGCTGATCGACCTCGGCCTGCTCGAGCTGATGGGCGGCCCGGGCGTGACGGTCATCGAGTGGGCGGACAAGCTCCGGCCGCTCCTGCCGCCCGAGACGATCCACGTGCACATCGGCGGTGTCGGCGACGAGCCGCGGTCCATCACGATTCGCGCCTGAGCGTCCGGACTGTATCCTCCCCGGCGCATTGACCGGCGCGCACGGCTCGCGTACGACATCGGTATGGCGATCGACCGCTGGCCCGAGGCCGAGCGCCCGCGCGAGCGGCTCTACTGGAACGGTCCGGCGGCCCTCGCCGACGCCGAGCTCCTGGCGATCCAGCTCGGCTCGGGCACGCGCGGCAAGAGCGCGATCGAGGTGGCGCGTGAGGTGCTGGCGGCGTACGGATCGCTGGCCGAAGTCGCGGCCCGTGAGGTCGTCGAGCTCGCGCAGCATGCGGGCCTCGGACCGGCCAAGGCCGCGCGATTGGTCGCCACCTTCGAGCTGACGCGACGCCTGCGGGCCCGGACCCCCGGAGTACGCGTCGTGCTGTCCGGCCCCGCCGAGGTCTACGCCGCTTTCGCGCCCCTCATGGAGAATCTCAAGCGCGAGGTGTTCCGCATCGCGCTCCTCGACGCGCAGAACGGCCTGCTGCGGGACCGTGTGATCTCCGAGGGCACGCTGTCGGCGAGCCTGGTGCACCCGCGCGAGGTGTTCAAGCCGGCGATTCTCGAATCAGCCGCCTCGGTCATCCTGATCCACAACCATCCGAGCGGCGATCCCACGCCCAGCCGCGAGGACGTTCGCCTCACGCGGCAGCTCGTCGAGTGCGCCCGTCTGCTCGACCTCCGCATCCACGATCACCTCGTGATCGGACACGGCCGGTTCGTGAGCCTGGCCGAGCGGGGCGTCGTGTAGGGCGGCGCCCGGCCCGCTCAGCTCTTCGCGAGCTTCTCGATTTCCTTCCGCGGCAGCGTCTGCAGGCGTGAAAGGAGCGACTTCACCCTGCGCTCGGACGAGTGATCGGCCAGGATCAGCTTCTTCGATCGCGTCCCGTTCACGATGTAAGCCACCCAGTCATCGAGATTGGGCGTGCCGCGAAAGGCGACGGTCACGCCGCTCATACGCAGGCGTCGCCGGCCTTCCACCTTGGCAAGTGGCTTTCTGCTGCTGCCGTCCATCGTGCTTTGTACCTCCAGAGAAGGCCGGTCGATGCGACCGCGGTGCCGCGTTGACGTGCAGGGGAAACATGGCCCGGTAACCTTACGAGCGCCGTGATTTCAGTGTCAAGGTCTCGTTTGCCCGCGAGAAATGCGAGCCGGACGCGCCGCCGCAAGGATGAGCCGCGTGGAATCCGGGAATCTTTGGGGGCGTGCCCTCCGTGGACGAGTGGACCGTCATATATCGGCGGTGCGCCCGCCAGGCCGCATCAGGCCGTGCGTTTTCGTTGCCTGTGGACAGCGGTGGACAAGTGGATAAGGTGTGAGCATTCTCGAGACGTGCCAGGCGCCTTCAGCGGGCGGCGAGGAGGCGCTCGAGGATCTGGCGCGCCAGGATCGGCCCGCGGGTGATGAATCCAGTGAAGTAGCCGACCGCGTTCGCCCCCTCGTGGAGCAGCTGCCAGGCCTTTTCGGGCGCGTCGACGCCGCCGGTGGCGATGATCTCCAGATCGGCGCCGAACGTGCGGCGCGTGCGGCGCACGTTGTCCAGTGTCGCGGGAAACAGATCGGGGCCCGAGAGGCCGCCCACGCCCTGCGAAAGGCGTCGATCCTCGATCCGCCGGGTGTTGCCGTAGTTGACGATCCGGATGCCGGCGGCCAGCGCGGCGGGAATGATCTCGCGCTCGTTCACGTCGGCGAAATCGGGCGAGAGCTTGACGATGAGCGGTTTGGCTGTCGCCTCGCGGACCTCACGGAGCAGCGTGGCGAGCTCGCCCGGCTTCCGGCTCCACTCGTACACCAGCTTGGTGTTCGGCGAGGAGATGTTGAACTCGACCAGCTCGCCGAGCGGACCGAGCTCGCGCACGAGCTTCACGTAGTCGGCGATCGACTCGCCCGCGACGCTCACGATCAGCGGGACGCGGTGGCGTAGAGAGGCCAGCGAGGCGCGGAAGCCCTCGAGGCCCGGGTTCTGAAAGCCATTGCAGTTCACCAGGCCCGGGCCCGCGTCGCTCCGCGTGCGGACGAGGTTCGGCTGCGGATGCCCGGGCCGAGGCCCAACCGTGATGGACTTGGCGGTGACGGCCCCGAAGCCCAGACCCATCGCCCGCGAGAGAATGGCCGGGTCGTAGTACATCGCGGCGAGGATGACCGGGTTGGGCAGTGCGACGCCGCCGAGCGTGATCCCCAGCCTCGGATCGGCCACCCGAAACCAGGGGAGCCGATCCAGTGGAAGCCGCTGAAGCGCGCTCTGCCCGAGCCAGATGGCGGCTGGTTCGGGCAGACGCGAGAGGAATCCGGCGTAGAGGAACCGGTAAAGAGCCCCGATCGTTCGGCTCATGCGGGACGACCGGGCGCAGAATAACACGCGCTCTTGACGATCGCGACGGTGCCCTTTAGGGTAAGGCATTGAATTTCATCGTGTACTCACGCCTCGCAGCTCTCCTCAGCGCCGCCGTCCTCGCGACGGCCGCGTGCGCGAGCATCCCGCGCGGCGGCCCGCTGCTCGGTCTCGACGGGCCCGTGGCGGTGCCGGACTTCTCGTTCGCCGACGACACGTTCGCGTTCCCGAACATGATTCGCTCACGCCACCCCGATGACGAGCCTGGCCTCTACGCGAACTACTGCTTCGTGCTGGCTCGCGCCCTGCGCCAGTTCGCGCAGTTCGTCCGCTTCGATCCCGCGCTGCCAAAGCTCGATCACGCGGGATACGTCGAGCGGGTCAACCAGATCGGCGCACAGACGCCGTGGGACCCGGTGCCGCCACCGGCCGAGCGCATCGTGATTCCGGGCTACGCGAGCCTGCGCGAGTTCTCGCGCGACCAGGAGGCTGCGGTCAAGGAAGGGCTGGGTGGGCGGTTGCTGACCCTCCTGCACTGGACGAACTGGCGCGCGGCGTTGCCGGTCACCGAAGACGGCCAGGAAACCGTCGGGCGTGAGATCGTCGCGGAGCTGCGGGCAGGCCGGCTGGTCCAGCTTCTCGTATCGAACTTCCCGAAGCCCGAATTGAACCACACGGTCGTCGTCTTCGAGTCGCATCCGAGGAAGGGGGCCATCGACTTCATCGTCTGGGACCCGAACAACCCGGACGGACCCGGTATCATTACGTTCGACCAGGGCGCGCGGCGCTTCTGGGCGACCGATCTCTACGACACGGACCCCGGGCCGATCCGGGCGTTCCGGATGTATTACTCGCGGCTACTGTGATGACCTCTCGAGCGGCGCGCCGGCCGGCTGAGCCCGTCACGATCGTCGCCGCCGGGGCCGTGACCCCGCTCGGCGCCGACCTCGACGCGTTCTGGTCGGGGCTCGTCACCGGGAGCGACGGCATTTCCATGATCGAGCGCTTCCCAGTGGACGACCTGCGGGTTGGGCGCGGCGGCGAAATCAAGAAGCTCAAGCCGATGCCGCAGGCCGGCCGCGCGGGATGCCGCGCCACGCAGCTCCTGCTGGCCGCGGCTCAGGACCTGCTGACCCGCGCGCCCGTCTCGGCCGCTCCCGAGCGCGTCGCCGTCGTCGTGGGCACCGCTCTGGGCGGAGTCGAGCAGCTCGAGCGGGCCGTGACGCGGACAGGGCGGCTCCGTCACGCCGCCGGTGCGCTCTACGACAGCCCCGCCCACGGGCTCGCGCGCTGGCTCGGCGCGCGCGGTCCCGTTCTCACGGTGGGCACGGCGTGCGCGGCCGGCGCGACGGCCCTCGGCACCGGCGCCGAGCTTCTGCGCGCGGACGTGGTCGATGTCGTCATCGCCGGCGGCTACGACGGCCTTTGCCGGTTCGTGATGCGCGGGTTCGACGCGCTGCGCTCGCTCACGCGCGAGCGGGTGCGTCCCTTCGACCGTCGGCGCAGCGGCCTCCTGCTGGGAGAAGCGGCCGCGCTCGTGCTGATGACCCGCGACGATCCCCGGGGCGGCCCGCGGCTCGGACGACTGCTCGGCCACGCGAGCGCCAGCGACGGCTCGCACATCAGCGCGCCGGATCCGAACGGTCGCGGCCTCGAGTTCGCGGTGCGGGCGGCGCTCGACGAAGCCGCGCTGACGCCCGACGACGTCGAGTTCGTGAGCGCGCACGGTACCGGCACGCCGCTGAACGACCGGATCGAGGCGGAGGTGCTCAGGCGGACGCTCGGCGAGCGCGCGTCCCGGATTCCCGTCAACTCGATCAAGGGCGCGCTCGGCCACTCGATGGGGGCGGCCGCGACGCTCGAGGCCCTCACGTGCCTCTTGGCCTCGCGCGACGGCGTCGTGCCCCACACGCTCGGCCTCGAGGAGCCGGATCCGGCCTGCGATCTGGATCACGTGATCGGCTCACCGAGGGCCGTGCGGCCTCGCGTCAGCCTCAGCACCTCGCTGGGGTTCGGCGGCTGCAACGCCGCGCTCGTCCTGGAGGGCGCGCCCGCATGAGCGTGGCGCTGGAGGCGGTCTCGGTGCTCACCGGCTGGGGTTCGGGCACGGATGCGCTTCCCGCAGACGCGGCGCGGGCGGCGGGGGGCCGCACGGTGATCCCGCTGGCCCGCCCCGCTCTCGAGGGCGAGCGATTCAGACGAGCTACCCGGGAGTGCCTGCTGGGCGTGGCGGCGGTCGACGCTCTCCTGCGCGGCGGTGGCATCGAACGTGACATCATACGGGGATGCTCGACGGCCTTTCTCTACGTGACCGCCGCGGCCTACGGCGCGTCGAACCAGGCCTTTGTCGTCGCGGAGGCTATGAAGCAGGCTCGTCCCGGCTCCGTCTCGGGCGGTACGTACTTTCCGTATACCGCGCCGAGCACGATGGCCGGCGAAGTCGCGATCGAGTTCGAGCTGACCGGTCCGTATGGCATCCTGATCGGCGGCGCCGCGGCGACGATCGACGCCCTGTGGCAGGCGACGCGACTCATCGCCGACGGCCGGTGCGAACGCGCCGTCGTGCTCGCGGTCGAGACGTTCGAGGATTGCGCCAATCTCTACTCTCGGGGACGCTGGCTCGTGAAGCGCCCGCTGGTCGAGGCGGCGGCGTGTGCGCTGCTGGTTCCGGGTGCCCGGCGCGTCCGGTACGACGCCCCCCGGACGCCGTCGGCGCTCGAGACGCTCACGCGCGCGCGCGCCGGCGAAACGTTCGCCTGCGCGCCGCTGATCGGGCTGGCGCTCGCGCGCGACGCGGGGGCGGCCGATTCGGTCACGCTCACGGGCGAGTGGCGCGGCCGCCGCGCCGGACTCCACTGGGAATAGGAGCCGACCGGCGCCGCGCCGTACGGCAACGCGTCGGAGCCTAGGAGGGCTATGGAAGCCAAAGAAGTGTTCGATGAGCTCAAGACGATTCTCGTGACGCGGCTCAAGTTCGATCCGCGCCAGGCCGTCGATCTGACCCTCGAGACGACCATGCCGAAAGGGGTCGATGGCTCGATCGGTCTGGACTCGCTCGACTTCATCGAGCTGGCGATCGCGATCGAGGAGCGCTTCGGCATCGTGATGGACGAGGCCGGCGATCTGGCCCCGCATTTCGCGTCGTTCGATACCTTGTCCCGCTACATCGCCTCGAGGACGGCCGGCGCGTGAAGTCCGTCGCCGTCACCGGGCTCGGCGTCGTCAGCCCGTTCGGAACCGGCGTCAAAGCCTTCTGGGAAGGGATCAGCAGCGGCAGCTGCGCCATCCGCCCGATCACCCTGATCGACACCGAGGGCTTCCGTTGCCGGATCGCCGCCGAGGTGCCGGCCGGCATCGCGGGCTCGGGGCGCCGCTCGCGGGCGGACCGGATGGCCCTCGCCGCAGCCCGCGAGGCGCTGGACGACGCCGGGATCGCGCGGGCGGAGCGCGCCGACGCTGCGCTGATCGTGGGGGCCGTCGGCGGAGGCATGCTGGAGACCGAGGCGTGGTACTGGCAGCGCACACGCGCCGGCGCCGCGCCGATGCCGCGGGCGCTCACGTCGTGCTTCCCCTCCTCTCATGCCGATGTCGTCGGCAGTGCGCTGGGCCTCGGCGGTCCGCGCGAGACGATCGTCACCGCGTGCAGCTCCGGCGCCGGCTCGCTCGCGCTCGCGGCCGATCTCGTGGCGGACGGCGTCGTGCCGCTCGCGATCGCCGGCGGCGTCGACGCCCTGACCCGGATCTGCTTCATGGGGTTCAACGCCCTCAAGCTCCTCGACCCGGTGCCCTGCCGCCCGTTCGACCGCGAGCGTCGAGGCATGTCCCTCGGCGAGGGCGCCGCGTTCGTCGTGCTCGAGGACCCTCAGCGGGCGAAGTCGCGTCGCGCGCGGATCTACGGGGAGCTGGCCGGCTACGGCATGACCGGTGACGCCTTTCACGTGACGGCGCCGCATCCCGAGGGCGAGGGGATGGCGCGGGCGATGCGCGCCGCGCTGGAGCAGGGGGGCGTGGCTCCCGCGGCGGTCGGCTACGTCAACGCGCACGGCACGGCGACCCTGCAGAACGACCGGATCGAGGCGCGGGCGATGCGCGCCGTTTTCGGCGAGGGACGGGTCCTCGTCAGCTCGACGAAGTCGATGATTGGCCACACGATGGCCGCGGCCGGCGCGCTCGAGGCGGTGGCCACCGTGCTCACGCTCCTCAACGAGCTCGTCCCGCCCACCGCACGGCTGGAGAACCTCGACCCCGAGATCGGCTTCGACTGCGTCCCGCACGCGGCGCGCGAGGTGGCGTTCGAGCACGCGATCTCGAATTCGTTCGGCTTCGGCGGTCAGAACGTGACGCTGCTGTTCAGGCGCGCCGCGTGAGCGACTCGCGGGTCGCCATCACCGGCGTCGGGGTCGTCGACGGACACACGTCGGGCCTCACGAGCCGGCTTCTCGACGAGACCGAGGCCCGGCGCCTGTCGCGGATCTGTCAATTCACGGTGGCGGCCGGCCGCCTGGCGCTGGGCGAGGCCGGCCTCGATCCGCGCGGTGACCTGGCGCTGCTCGTCGGCACCGAGTTCGGCGACATGGTCTCCACCATCGCCTTCGTGGACGGCTACCTGCGAGGCGGGCCGGTCGGCGTCTCGCCGCTCCTGTTCCCGCACACGGTCATGAATACGATGGCCGCCACCACCGCGATCGCCGTCTCGGCGAAGGACCTCTCGCTGACGCTCAACGCGTGGACGGTGGCCGGAGAGCTGGCGATCGCGCGCGGCGCCGCGATGGTCCGCTCCGGCCGCGTCCGCGCGTGTCTGGCCGGCGGCGCCGATGAGCCGCCACCGATGGTCGTCAAGACGATCCGCGCGATCGGCGGCGGCGCCGACGTGCGGGGCGACGGTGCCGGCTTCGTGGTTCTCGAGTCGCTGGAGTCGGCGCGCGCGCGGGGCGTCGCGATCCAGGGCGAGGTTGTCGGGACCGCGTGGCGCGCGCTGCCGGCCCGCCCGCACGGCATCGGGCGCGGTGTGGACTCGAGAGCCATCGCCGCGGCCCTGGCGGAAGCGGGCGTCGGCGCCGAGGACGTCGGCCACGTCTACACCTCGGCCAGCGGTGACGCCGAGCGGGACGAGTGGGAGGAGGCTCTGCTCGACCGGGCGCTCGCCCCGCATCAGCCGCCGCGCCGCTCGCTCGGCCTGGCGGCCGGCCGTCACTCCGGGCTGGCGGCTCGAGTCGTCGCGACTGCCGCGGCCGAGGCGGGCGATCGGCTGGCCCTCGTTCACGCCGTCGCGCGTGGCGGCAACCAGGTGGCGATCGTCGTCGCGGGCCCGGGTTCGAGGCGCGAGCGATCGAGCCCGAGGCTCACGACCGAACGCGCCCTCGCGTGAACGCGCTCATCGTCGTTCCGGTCTTCAACGAGGCCGACACCGTCGGCGAGGTCGTGCGGGGCGCCCTCGGCTACGCCCCGGTGCTGGTCGTCGACGACGGCTCGCGCGACGAGAGCGCCGAGATCGCTCGACGGGCCGGCGCCGACGTGCGCCGTCACCCCCGGCGTCTCGGCAAAGCCGCCGCGATCCGCACGGGTATCGACGCGGCCCGGGCCCGCGGCGCATCGATCGTGGTGACGCTCGACGGCGACGGTCAGCACCGGCCGGCTGATCTCGGACGGGTGCTCGACGCGGCCCGGGCGATGCCGCGGACGATCGTCATCGGCGGGCGTCTCGGCGACCCGGACGATCTGCCGCTCGCCCGGCTGAACGCGATTCGCGTCGCCGGGTTCTTCGTGAACTGGGCGTGCGGGCTGAGTCTTCAGGACACCCAGTCGGGCTTCCGAGCGTACCCGGTGGCCCTCTTCGACGAGATCCGCCTTCGGCGCGGCGGCTTCGTGCTCGAGACCGAGGTGCTCGTGACCGGTGTCACGCGGGGCTGGCGCGTCCACGAGGTCCCCATCGCCGCCCTCCCGCGGACGCGCCAGCGGAGCCGGTTCCGCCCGATCAGCGACGGAATCGCGATCGGCGGCTACATTGCGGCACGGGTGGTGACGCGCTGGGCCGTGGAAGCCGGCGCCCTCGTCGGCGCCCTGGTGAAACCGTTCCTCGGCGAGCGGCGGCGCGCGCGCCACGCCGCGACGATGGAGCAGATCTCGATCTACGCCGGGAATCTCCCGCTCTGGGCCACGGCGCTTGGAAACGCGGCGATCCAGCACGTGCTGAACCGGGTCGCCCTCTGGCGACAGGACCCGCGGCCGCGCCGCGCGCTGGTCGCGGCCCCGGCGACCGCCGCCTCACCCGTGCTGATCGCGCTCCTGGTCGCGCAGACGTTCGCGCCGCGCGCGCTGCCCGACTTCGTCTCGCCGCTCGTGCGATGGCTTTGCTCGCAGGAGCGGCTCGATGGCGAGCCGGGGCGCGTCGCGCCCGTCGCGAACCCGGTGGGGCCGCCGCGATGACCGTGCCGATGGGGCACGAGACCACCGTGCCCGCCGGCCGGGAGGCGCCCGGCGAGCACGACGTCGTCGTGGTCGGCGGCGGTCCCGCGGGCTCCACGACCGCCGCGTTCCTCGCTCGCGCGGGCCGCCGCGTCCTCCTGCTCGAGCGCGAGCCCTTTCCTCGCTTTCACGTCGGCGAGTCCCTGCTGCCCGCGACGCTGCCCATTCTCGAGCGAATGGGCGTGCTCTCGGCGGTCGCCGCGCACGGCTTCCAGGTGAAGTACGGCGCCACGTTCTTCGATCAGGAAGGCGACTACGAGCACACGTTCTACTTCCTGACGAACAAGCCGTGGCCGAGCCATGCCTACCAGGTCCACCGCGCGGACTTTGACGCGCTGCTGCTCGACCACGCGGCGAAGCAGGGCGTGGAGGTCCGCCAGCGGGTCTCGGTCGAGTCGTTCGCGCCCGACGCCGACGGCGTGTCGGTCGCCGCGCGGCACGAGGGCCGGCTGACGACCGCGCGCGCGAAGTTTCTGGTGGACGCCACCGGGCGAGACGGGCTCGTCGCGACGAAGCTCGGGCGCCGCGAGCGCATCCCCAATCTCGGCAAGGTCGCGCTCTTCGCGCACTTCCGGGGCGCCGCGCGCGCCCCGGGCCGCGACGAGGGCAACATCGGCATCTACGTCTTCGACGACGGCTGGTTCTGGTGGATTCCGCTGGCGGGCGACCTGACCAGCCTGGGCTGCGTCATGCACGCGCGGACGGTGCGGGGATGGTCGGGTCCGCTCGACGGGCTCTACGCCGAGATGATCCGCCGGTGTCCGGCGGTCGAGCGCCGGCTCGCCGGCGCCGTGCGCGAGACGGAGATCCACCGGGTCGCGAACTTCTCGTACGTGAACGGTCCGCTCGTCGGCGACCGGTTCCTGGCGGTGGGGGACGCGATCGCGTTCGTCGACCCGATCTTCTCGAGCGGCGTTCACATCGCGATCCAGTCGGGCGAGCTGGCGGCGCAGGCGGTGGACGCGGCGCTCGCCGACGGGCGCTTCACCGCCGCGCGCTTCGCGTCCTACCAGCGCACCGTCGAGCGCGGGCTCCAGCCCTTCTTCCGGTTCATCCACAAGTACTACGAGCCCGCGTTCTTCGAGGTGTTCCTGCGGCCGAAGTCGAACTGGGTCCTGGAAGCGGTGCTCAGCGTGCTCTCGGGCGGGGCGTTCATGAAGATGGGCTGGAGCACGCGGCTGGCTCTGGCAGTGCTCTTTGCCGCCGCGCGCATGAACGTCTGGGCGCGCCGGCGGACCGGTCGCCCGGTGGAGTCGCGGCTCGAGTGGTGAACTCCCTGCGAATCCTCCGCGGCTATCTGTTCACCATCGTCGGCATCGCCATCGGCGTCGCCGGGCTCGTGGCGCTCGGCGCGATGAGCGAGCGGATCGTCCGCTTCATCGAGGGCGGCGACCGCTTCGTGCTCGGCCAGATCTCGGTGGCCGGACGCGGCATGGGCATGGGGACCGGATTCACCGCCGGCGGCATGCTGCCGGCGGCGACCATTCGCGCCATCGCGGAGGTCCCCGGCGTCTCGGGAGTGCAGGGACAGGTCATGCTGCCGCTCGACCCGTCGACCTCGCAGTTCATGACGCTCACGCAGGAGCTGATCCTCGGGGTCGACCTGTCGGTACCGTCGCCCAACCGCCACTACCGCACGCTGCCGCTCCGGGCCGGCCGGTTTTTCCGGGAGGGCGACCGGCGCGTCGCCGTGATCGGCGCCTCGTTCGCGACCTCGCGTGGCCTCGACGTGGGCAGTCATCTCGCGCTGGACGACGAGTCGTTCGAGGTGGTGGGGATTCTCGAGCGGATGCTGACGGCGCCCGATCGGTTCGTCATGGTGCCGATCGCCGACGCGCGCGCGCAGTGGGTCGCCAAGGACCGCCTCCTGAGAACCGTGCTCGCCTCGGGCGCGGTGCCGCTGACCGCGGCCGATCTCAACACGGGCGCGGCGGTTGGATGGCAGGACGGCGAGGACCCGGACCAGGTGGCGCTGCGGATCCGGGAGCGCGTGCCCGGCGTGAACGTCCAGCTGCCGAGCGAGCTGAGCCGGCTCCTGCGCTCGTCCACGGCGTTCTTCTCGGCGCTGCTCGCCGGCATCGGCGTCCTCGCCTTCGTCATCGGCGGTCTCTCGCTCGCGAACACCATGGCCGCCGCCGTCTTCGAGCGCATCCGCGACTTCGGCGTCAAGCGCGCCCTCGGCGCCACCGACCTGCAGCTCGGGCGCGAGGTCCTCGCCGAGTCGCTCGCGGTGACGCTGGTGGGCGGCCTCGCCGGCATCGGCCTCGCGCTCGGGCTCGGCTGGGGTATCGATGCCACCGTGGCGCGGGCCCAGCAGCTCTTCCACTTCTCGCCGCGCCTGCTGGGCGGCGCGCTCGGCTTCTCGATCCTGCTCGGTGCCGCCGCGGCGGTGTACGCGACGGCCCGGGTCATCTCGGTGTCGCCGGCCGAGGCGATTCGCCGGGGCGCCTGATGCTGCGGGCGACGGGTCTCGTCAAGTCCTATCGCTCCCGGTCGGGCGCGCCGATCCGGGTGCTGGCGGGCGTGGACCTCACGGTGAAGGGGGGCGACCTGGTCGTCGTCACCGGTCCCTCGGGCTCGGGAAAGAGCACGCTGCTGAACGTGCTCGGGCTCCTGGAGGACGACGACGGCGGCGAGATCTGGTTCGAGGACGCGCGCGTGAGCTCGCTCGGGCGCGCGGCCAAGAGCCGCGTCCGCGGCCGCTACGTCGGTTTTTTGTTTCAGTCGTTTCTGCTCCTGCCGTCGCTCACCGCCCTCGAGAACGTGCTCCTGGCGGCGCGCTACGTCGGCCGCTCGGGCTCGCCGGCGCGCCGCCGCGCCATGGAGCTCCTGGAGGAAGTGGGCGTCACCGACCGGGTGGACCATTTCCCGGCGCAGCTCTCGGGCGGCGAGCAGCAGCGCGTCGCCTTCTGCCGGGCGGTGCTGAACGATCCCCCGCTCCTGCTCGCCGACGAGCCAACCGGGAACCTCGACGACGCGAACGGCGCGGTGATTCTCGGCGCGCTGCGCGGGCGGGCGCGGGCCGGTGCCGCGGTCGTGGTGGTGAGCCATCGGCCCGAGGCGGCGACCGGCGCGAGCGCCCTCTATCGGCTGCGCGGCGGCGTCCTCGAGTCTTCGTAGACCAACTACCGGGAGGCACGCGAATTGGGCAAGACCTTGATCCTGGTCGTGATCGCCGTGGTGATCGGCGGCACCGGGCACGTCATGCTCTCGAAGGGGATGCGGACGGTCGGAGACCTGACCGAGGCGCCGGCCACGCGGGTGGGCGGCATGGTCGCCGCCGCGCTCTCGAATCCATGGCTGGTGCTCGGCGTCGCGCTCCAGGCGACGTTCTTCGCCATGTACCTGACGCTGCTCTCGCGCGCCGACGTGAGCCAGGTGCTGCCGATGACCGCGCTCGACTACGTGGTCGTCGCGCTGCTGGCCCGGCTCCTGCTCGCGGAGGTGATCACGCCCGCCCGCTGGGGCGGGATCGCGCTGATCATCGTCGGCGTAGTGCTCGTGTCGCGCACGTGAGGACATCGGGCTGACGCCGCTGCGCGCGGCCGCACTGGCGGTGCTGGTGGCCGCGCCGCTCCTCCTCGCGGGTCTGGGAAGGATCCCGTTCGACGACCCGGGCGAGGGTATGCACGCGGAGATCGCGCGAGAGCTGGCGGTGTCGCGCGACCCGTTCGCCCTCACGCTCAACGGCGTTCGCTACGTGGACAAGCCGCCGCTCCTCTACGTGCTGATCGCGCTCGCGTCGGCGGTTGCGGGGCCGAGCGAGGCGACCGCGCGCGCCGTCTCGGCCGCCGCCGCGGCTGTCGCCGTCGGCGCCACCGCGTGGCTCGGCGCGCACCTCCTCGGCTGGCGCGGCGGGTTGGTGGCGGGCATCGCGCTCCTGACCGGCACCGGATTCTACGCGTACGGCCGCTACGTGCGGCCCGAGGCGCTGTTCGTCGCCGCGCTGGCCGGCGGATTCGCGCTCTGCCTCGTCGGGATCCGCGAGCGCCGGCGCGGGCTCTGCGTCGCCGGCCTCGCGGTGTTCGGGGTCGCCTCGCTGGCGAAGGATCCGCTGGGCGCGCTGCTCCCGCCGCTGGCGATCGGCCTGGCCCTCGCGCTGGCCGGGCGGGTGCGTCCCCTCGGCGCCTGGCTCCCGTGGCCCGGGGTCGTCCTGTGCCTCTTGATCGGATTCGGCTGGTGGATCGCCGCCGAGGTGAGCACGCCGGGCTTCGGCTGGTACACCGCCATCGACAACCACGTGCTGAACGTCGCGCGGGCGCGCCACTTCGCGGACGAGGACGTTCCGCTGACCGCGTTCCAGTTTCTCGCCGTCGCCCTCGCCTGGACCGGCCCGTGGGTCGTCGCCGCCGGCGTCGCCATCTGGTCGCTCGTCCGCCGGCGATCATGGCGCGACCCGGACGAGGTGGCGTGGACGGCGCTGGCGCTGTGGGCGCTGAGCGTCCTGGTGGTTACGGCGCTGTCGCCCTTCCGCCTGTCGCACTACGGGCTGCCCGCCTCGTTCGGCATCGCGCTCCTCGCCGCGCGCACCTGGGAGGTCGACTACGGCAGGCGTCTGGCGCTGGTCCACGCGGCCGTCTTCGCCGTGATCGGCCTCGGCATGGCCCTGGCCTGGACCGGCGGCGGCCCCCGGCTCTTCGCGGCCATCATCGACACGGTCGACGCGGCCGCGCAGAAGAGCGTCGCCGCCGGGTTGCCCGCGCCGATTCCGCCGTTCGAGGACTTCCTGCCGCTCTTTCGCGTCAACGCGCTCGTATTCGGGGCCGCAGCGCTCGCGACCGGTCTTGCGATCGGGCGCGCCGCAGTGTCACCCGAGCGCCGGCGGACCCTGGTCGTCACGATCGTCGCCGTGACGATGATCGCGTCCTTGCCCTCCGTCGCAGTCGGGCTCGGGCTGGTCGCCAACTACCGCGCCGTGCGCGATCTGGCGCGGAACGTGGCGCGGCTCGCCGATCCGGACGACGTGGTGGCTCATGAGGGTCCGATCGAGAATTCCGGCGCATTCGAGTGGTACGCCGGGCGACGGCCGGTGATCGTCGACGGCCGGCGGAGCGTCCTGGGCTTCGGCGCCGAGCGTCCGGAGGCCCGCGACCTCTTCTGGGACGAGGCGAGGCTGCGCGATGCGTGGGCGAGCGGTCGGCGGGTGTGGGTCGTCAGCGTTCGGAGCCCGGCGCGGAGCGTCGTCGCCGGGCTCCCGGCCGCCCGCCTTCTCGGCGTGAGCGGCGGGCGTTCCCTGTGGATGAATGAGATAAGATAGCGGCGAATGACCGACTACCTGCGCGCACTCTTTCTGCATCCGCCGTCGTTTCAGGGCTTCGACGGCGGCGCCGGCGCCCGGTATCAAGCCCGCCGCGAGATCCGGTCGTTCTGGTACCCGACGTGGCTCGCCCAGCCGGCGGCGCTCGTCCCCGGGAGCCGTCTCGTCGACGCGCCTCCGGCCGGGCTCACGCTCGCGGACGTGGTGCCGCTCGGGCGGGACTACGACCTCGCCGTGCTCCACACGAGCGCCGCGTCGTTTGCGCACGACGTTCGCGTCGCCGAGGCGCTCAAGCAGGGAAACCCGCGGCTGCGGATCGGCTTCGTCGGGGCGCACGTCGCCGTCCAGCGCGAGCGCGCCCTCGCCGCCTCGCCGGCGATCGAGTTCGTCGCGGGCAGCGAGTTCGACTTCACCATCCAGGAAATCGCCCAGGGATGGCCGCTCTCGAAGGTGGCGGGGCTCAGCTATCGCACGAACGGACACTTCGAGCGCACGCCGGAGCGGCCGACGCTCGAGAACATGGACGCGCTGCCGTTCGTCGTGGACGTCTACGAGCGCGACCTGGTGATCGAGCAGTACTTCATCGGCTACCTCCTGCATCCGTACGTGTCGCTCTACACGGGCCGGGGGTGTCGGTCGCGCTGCACCTTTTGCCTCTGGCCGCAAACGGTGGGCGGCCATCGCTACCGCACGCGGTCCGTCGACCACGTCGTCGCCGAGATCGCGCGGGCGCGCGGCCACTTCCCGAAGGTGAAGGAATACTTCTTCGACGACGACACGTTCACGGACGACCTGCCGCGCGCCGAGGCGATCGCCCGGGGGCTCGGCCGGCTCGGCGTCACATGGTCGTGCAACGCCAAGGCGAACGTGCCGCGCTCGACGCTCGAGGTCCTTCGCGACAACGGGCTCCGGCTCCTCCTGGTCGGCTACGAGTCCGGGAACCAGGCGATCCTCAATGAGGTGAAGAAGGGCGTCCGTCTCGATATCGCCCGCGAGTTCACGAAAAACGCGAAGTCTCTCGGGATCAAGATCCACGGCACCTTCATCATGGGTCTGCCCGGCGAGACGCGCGAGACGATCGAGGAGACGATTCGCTTCGCCCGTCAGATCGACCCGGACTCCCTGCAGGTGTCGCTCGCGGCGCCGTACCCGGGCACGGCGCTCTACCAGGAGGCGCTCGAGCGCGGCTGGCTCCAGCAGAGCGAGCTCGTGGACGACGTGGGCGTGCAGGCGAGCGTGCTCGGCTACCCACATCTGTCGCGAACGGAAATCTTCGCCTCGGTCGAGACCTTTTATCGCCGCTTCTACTTCCGGCCGCGGAAGATCTTCGGATTTCTCAGGGAGATGGCTCGGGACGCCTCGGTTTGCCGTCGGCGGCTGGCGGAGGGACGCGAGTTCTTTCGCTTCCTTGCGCGCCGTCGTTCGTCGTAGTTCGCTGGCGGCGGGTCGGCAGGGCGGTCGGGCGCGGCGGGGGTCGAGACGACCACGCGGCATGCGTTCGCTGCTCCGGGGTGGCTGGGCTCCATCTCGGCGCTCCGCTTCCGCCGTCGCGTGTCGGGAACGGGTCCCTTCGACCCCCGCCGCGCCCGACCGCCCTGCCGACCCGACTTCTCGCGCGGATCGTAGCTTGCGCGTCAGATCGAGAGTCGGACTCGTGTGCTTTGGCGCCCGCACTTCAGCGCGTACGTCCCGCGCGGCTAGGCTTCGTCGAGGAGCTCGCTGACGGTCACCAGGTCGTAGCCGGCGGAGCGGAGGCCGTCGATCATGAGGGGGAGGGCGGCGAGCAGGCGCTCGGGCGCGCCGCCGACACCTTCGGCGTCGTGCAGGTCCACGATCGCGCCGGGATGGGCGCGGCGCAGGACGTCGTCCGCCTGCTGCGTCGCCATCGTCGCACGCAGGCCCTCGGGCTGGATCGACCAGAGCACGCAGCGCTCGCCGTGGCGGCGCAGCGCGCCGAACATCGCCGCGTTCACCATGCCCCAGGGCGGACGGAAGTGACGGAGCGGCCGGCCCGCGGCCTCGGAGAGCAGGTGATGGGCGCGTCCGATCTCGGCGTCGGTCCGCCGCGGCCCGCAAAGCCAGAGGCTCCGGTGCGACCAGCCGTGGCTGGCGATCTCGTGATTCGCCGTCGCGATACGGCGCACGGTCTCGAGCGCGCGCTCCGCGCGCTCGCCGACCAGGAAGAACGAGGCGCGCACCCCGTGGGCATCGAGCAGATCGAGGGTCCGGGACGTCCAGACCGGATCGGGGCCGTCGTCGAAGGTGAGCGCGATGCGACGGCGCGTCGCCGGGCCGCGCCGGACGCAACCCGGCGCGACAAGATGAGCGCCCCAGGTGTAGGCAGCCCAGGCCGCGGCGGCGCCGGCGGCCAGCGGCCCGAGGATCATCGGGCCGGCACGCCGCCCTCGAGCACGGCCTCGACGATGCGCCGGGTCGCGTCCGGACGCCGGAGGCGACGCATTCGCGCCCGCAGGTGCTCGAGCAGATCGGGCGCGCGGAGCGCGTGGTCGAGGAGCGACGTCAGCTCCGCGCGCTTGCGGGCGACGAGCGCGACGCCGGTCCGCGCCGCAAAGCGCTCGTTGCGGCGCTCCTGGCCGGGCAGCGACCCGTAGAGCAGGAGCGGTGTCTCGGCCGCCATCGCCTCGGCGAGCGTCATGCCCCCGGCCTTGGTCACGAGCAGATCGGCTGCCGCCATGAGGCGCCGGACGTCATCGACATAGCCGAGCGTGCGGACCGGCGTGCCCTCGGTCAGGCGCGCGAGCGCGGTGCGGAGCCCCTCGTCTCGGCCGGCCACGACCACTCCCTGCAGTGGTCGCCGCAGGCCGCGAAGCGCGCGAGCGACGTCGGGCAGGCGACCGAGCGCGCCGTGCGACCCGGCCATCGCGAGGACAACCGGCATCTCGAGCGAGAGCCCCAGGGCGGCGCGCGCCGCCGCCGCGTCGGCCGGCTGGGCGAACTCGGCGCGCACGGGGACACCCGTCACGACGATGCGCTCCTCCGGAATGCCGCGCGCGATGTACTCGTGACGCACCTCGGCGGCGGCCACGCAGTAGCGGTCGATGTGGGGAGCGATCCACTGATTGTGCGCGACGAAGTCGGTGACGACCGTCGTGTGCGGCGGCACCCGGTTCGCCTGGCGGGCGAGCGTCGACATCGCCGAGGCCGGCGTGGCGTGAACGGTGACGACGACGTCCGGCGCCAGCCGCTCGAGCAGGGCGGCCAGACGCCCGGTACCGAGCCGGGTCACCCCGAACGTCAACCGCGAGTCGCTCGCCAGCCAGTCACCGAGCGAGTACCCCGCGCCCCACAGGAAGGGCGCGCGCCTGAGCAGTCCGTGATAGAGGGTCCGGCTCAGGCGATCGAACACCGGGTGGACCAGCTCCCGAAAATGATCCACGATGGTGACGGTGGTTCCCGCGCGCCCGAAGGCGTCGCTGAGACTGCGGGCGGCTGCGTTGTGGCCCGAGCCGTAGCTGGCGGTGAGGATCAGAACGCGGGTCATCGACCTGCCTCATCCTACCTTGTCTCGCACGCCGGGGCTGGTTAGACTGCATTCGGTCTTCTGGACTATGGCCAACCTGCTCGGACCGCCGCCGCGGGATGGAGACCGGTGACTCGGGGATCGCCGCCTCGGTGGCACGCGCATCCGTACAATCGCGCGGAGCTCTACCGGCTGACCGCGGCGCTGGGCTGGCTGCCCCGTCGGATGCGCCTCGGGCTGGCTCGCCGTGTCGGGTACCTCGCGCAGTCGTTCCTGCCGGGCGAGCGCGCCATCATCCGCAAGACGATGTCGATCATGACCGGCGCGACCGGCCGGCGGCTCGACGAGCTCACCGTCGGCGTCTTCGGCGAGTTCGCCATGTGCTTCAGCGACCTCATCACGGCGAGCCGCCATCCAAAGCGGCTCGGCGCGTACGTCGGCGCCATCCAGGGCGTCGGCGTCGACCGCCTCGAAGGCCTTGACGGCCCGGTCATCTCGCTCACGGCGCACATCGGCAACTGGGAGCTGGCCGGGCGCATCCTGGCTCAGCATTCCGCGCGCCAGACCCACGTCGTGGTCGCGGTGGAGGAGGCGCCTGTCCTCGAGCGCTGGCTGCGCCGCGACGGCGGCGGCCTCCGCTTCGTGCCCCGCGCCGCGCCGACGGTCTCGCTGACGCTGCTGGCGGCGCTGCGGCGCGGTGAGGCGGTCGGGCTCCAGGGCGACCGCGCCCTCGGCAACCGCGGCGACGTGGCGGTGCCGTTCTTCGGCCGCCCGGCGCCGTTCCCGATCGGTCCCTTCCAGCTCGCGCGCGCCGCCGCCGTCCCGATCGTGCCGGCCTTCTGCACGCTCGAGGGCGACGGGCGCTACGTCCTCAAGGTGTTCGAGCCCATGAAGATCGGGCGCGGCGGGGAAGAGGACGCGCTCCGGGCGTGGGTGGCCATGCTCGAGCGCCTCGTCGGCCAGAAGCCGACGCAGTGGTTCAACTTCTTCGACATCTGGAACCCGTTCGGGGCGTAGGCGCACCGGAGGAACCGCGCACATCATGGCGTTCGGCGGGGTCATCGACGTCGCGGCCGCTGATGGAATGGCCCGGGACCTGGCCGCGATCCTGCCGGCCCGGGTCAAGGCGCCGTTCACCGCGACGTTCATCCGCTCCGCGGGCCTCTGCGACGAGTTCGTCCACCGCCTCGTCTTCGGGATCTTTCGCGAGAGCGGGCTCGCGGCGGCGGTCGCGGCCTCGCCCGGCACCATCGACGAGCTCGTCGGCCGCGCCGGGCTCGAGCCCCGGCGCGCCGGCGTGCCGGTCGACTGGATGCTGCGACGCCTGTGCGATCGCGGCATTCTCGAGCGGACCGGCGACCCGCCGCGCTTTCGACTCCCGGCGGCAATCCCGGAGCTCGATCCGGCGCCGGTGCGCGAGGAGCAGGAGCGCGAGGATCCGTCCTGGCGGCCGACGTACGTCCTGGCCGAGACCGTCGCGAAGGACTATCCGGCGTTCCTGCGCGGCGAGCGCAACGGAGAGGAAATTCTCTTCTCACCCACGCGGCTCAGGCTGTGGGTCGACTTCTTCTCGAACGCGAACGGCCTCTACGTCGTGAACAACCTCGTGGGCGCGGGGGCGGTGGAGGAGTGGCATCCGCCGGCCCCGCTCTCGATCCTCGAGCTCGGCGGCGGCCTCGGCAGCGGCGCCGTCGCCCTCCTCGATAATCTGAAACACACGGGGCGGTGGGAGGAGATCGGCGAGTACCGCTTCACGGAGCTCGTGCCGGCGTTCCTGCGGCGCGGCCAGAATGCGCTCCAGACGCGCTTTCCGGACGCGGCGTTCCTCAAGTTCGGCGCGCTGGACATGAACCAGCCGTTCGAGAAGCAGGGGGTCGTGCCGGGGAGCGCGTCGCTCGTGTACGCCGTGAACACGCTGCACGTCGCGCGCGATCTCGACTTCACCCTGCGCGAGATCTTCGGGGCGCTGGCGCCGGGCGGCCGCCTCATCGTCTCCGAGTGCATCCACACGGCGCCGGCGCAGGTGGTCTACGTCGAGTTCATCTTCCTGCTGATGGAGACCTTCCGTTCGCCCGTGCTGCACCCGACCCATCGCCCCAACGGCGGGTTTCTCACCCCCGACCAGTGGCAGGGGGCGATGGAGGCCGCGGGCTTCGTCGACGTCGGCGTGCTGCCCGACATCGCGGGGCTGCGCGCGCGGTTTCCCGACTTCATCGTCGCCGCGATCGGCGCGACGCGCCCCGCCTAGCCCGCGGCCTCGCGGAGGCCCGGGCCTACTCGAACTTGATGACCCACTTCATCTTCGGGTACTCGGGCGGCTTTCCGTCGAGGTCGACGATGCGCAGCGAGCGGTCCGGCCCCTCGAAGAGCAGGTTGCCGCTCTGGTAGCCGACGTACTTGCCCCACGCCTTCGGGATCGTGGCTTCTCTGATTCCCGCCGGGAGCTGAGCCTGCGCCGTGGCGAGGCTGAGCAGCTCGGGCCAGCCCGATTCCGTGAGGAATGGACGGGCGGCGATCACGACGAGCGCGACGGCGATGACGGTCAGCACTGCTTTCGTGTAGCGGTCCATGGTCTTGTCCTCCTCGAGAGCGATGGTACTCCGCGCAGGTTCCCGGCCAACGGGACTTTCGTCCTACTTGAACGCGGGCATCACCTGCTGGGTGAGGATCGAAAGGCTCTGCTTCACGCGCCCGGCCGGAATGAGCCCGCCGGCGTCGAGCTCGGCCACGATCCCGTTCAGGCTCAGCTCCTCTTGCAGTCCGGTCAGTCGATCGATGAGGCCCGCGGCGGAGCCGAACGCGACGCGCTGGTCGAGGATCTGCTCGTAGGACAGCGTGGCGAGCTGATCGACCCGGGCCTGCAGACGCTCGGCGGGACCGGCCCCCGTGCGCCCCACCGCCGTCTGCTGCAGACCCGCCTGCCGGCTGAAGTAGAACGTGATGCTCTCGAACGGCTCTTCCCGCGCGCCCCGCTCCGTGGTCGCGGCGTAGACGGGAATGCGCAGGTAGACGTTGCCGTTGCCCGGGTGGCCGGCCTCACGCCACGCCCGGCGGTAGGCCTGCACGTGAGCCCGAAGGTCGCGGATGTTCATCCCACGCAGGCCGACGAAGATCGGCAGCCCCATCTGGCCGACCCGGGGAAACGTCTCCTCGGTGGTGGCGGCCATCCTGAGCGGCGGGTGCGGTAGCTGATAGGGGCGGGGCGCCACCGTGGCGTTCTCGAACCGATAGTACTCGCCCGCGTAGCTGAAGGGCTCGCCCTTCCACGCCTCGAGGATGATTTCCAGCGCCTCGCGAAAGCGCGCCTGGCTCTCCGCATACGGAATGCCGTACATGTCGTAGACGCGCGGGAAGCCGCTGCGGCCGATCCCGAAATCGAAGCGGCCCTCGCTGATGTGGTCGACGGTCGCGGCCTCCTCGGCGATGCGCAGCGGGTTGTTCAGGGGCAGGACCTGCACCGCCATGCCGATCCGCAGGCGCTTGGTGCGGGTGGCGATGGAGCTCGCGACCACGATCGGGGCCGCCAGGACCGAGCGAGTGGGCGTGAAGTGCATCTCGCCCAGCCACACTCCGTCGAGCCCCCACGCCTCGGCCGCGTCGACGAGCTCGAAGCCCTCGCGAAAGGCGGACGCCTGATCACCGCCCTGACGGATCTCGAACTCCATGAAGATCCCGAAGTCCATCGCCACGTCGCGTCTCCTACTGGGCCTTGATCTTCATGTCCTCGTAGGACGGCCAGACGGTCATCGGCACGAGGTTGATGGTGGCGTCGGCCATCTTCGGGCCGATGCCGATCAGCGCGCGCAGGTCCATGATCGGCGCGAACATCGCCCGGTCGATCGTCAGCTGCTGGATGCGATGGAGCACCGCCTCACGCTTCTTCACGTCGCGCTCGCCGGCCTGTTGCTGGAACAGGTCGTCGATGTCGGGATAGCCGCCGTAGGCGTAGGAGCCCTTGGAGTAGATGAACTCCGCGACGCGGCTGGCCGCATTGCCGGAGTTGCCAACCGCGGTCATGAACACGCCGTGTAGCTTCTTTTCCCGCCACGTGGCGTAGAAGGCCGCCCGCTCCATCGGCCGCATTCTCATCTTGATGCCGACCGCGTTGAGATAGTTCAGCGTGGCCTCGGCCACCGTGGGGAATCCGGGAATCGGCACGAAGTCGCCGGCGTCGAGTCCGTTGGGGTAGCCCGCCTCGGCGAGCAGCTGCTTGGCCTTCTGGGGATCGTAGGGCGGCGGCTCCACCTGCAGCGCGAAGTCCATGACCCGAGGCACGATGACGCCGGCCGGCGGGCAGAAGCCCAGGCAGGCAGCCTCGTTCGTGGTCTTGCGGTCGAGCGCCAGGTTGACCGCCTGGCGCAGCCGCTTGTCGTGCCACGGCGACTTCGGGTCCCACTGGTCGGCGAACTCGAGCCAGAAGATCGACGCGTGCCGCGACGAGACGAGCTGCAGTCGCGAATCGCGCCGCACTTCCAGCCCCTCCGGGCCGTCCAGAGCGACCGCGATATCGGCCTCGCCGGTCTTCAGCATCGCCAGGCGCGTGCTGTTGTCCGGCACGCTCTTGAGGACCAGCCGCTTGACGTTGGGCACGCGCCGCCAGTATCCGGTGTAGGCCTCCAGCACCACGTCGACGCCGGGCGTGTGGCTCACGAACTTGTAGGGGCCGGCCCCGATCGGATGCTTGCGGAAGCCGTCGTCGGTGACCTGCGTGATGTACTTCTTCGGGACGACGATGCCGGCGCCGGTGGCGGTCGTGCCCATGAACGTCATGAAGTCGGGCCACGGCTTGTCCAGGCGGAACCGCACCGTCAGCGGATCGACGATCTCCACCTGGCGGACCCGCGACTGCAGCTCCTTGGCGCCGGCGCCCTTATAGCGCTCGAAGCTGAACTTCACGTCCTCGGTGGTCAGCGGATCGCCGTTGTGGAACTTGAGGCCACGGCGGAGCTTGAATTCGTAGACCAGCCCGTCGGCGCTTTCCGTCCAGGACTCGGCCAGGCTCGGGCCCATCTTCTGGTTCGGCAGGGGACGCGCGAGCGCGTCGTGGATCGCGTAGAGCGTGCCGAACGGCGTGATCTGTGGCGGCGCGGAGGACGGATCGAACCAGGTCGGGGCGATCGTGACGTGCCAGGCGACGATGACTTCTCCCGACGGGGCCGTCTGGGCGACGGCGACCCCGGTGATGCCGAGCGTGAGCGCCGCGATCGCGACGAGCGGAGCGATGCGGCAGCGTGATGACCGCATGGTTCTTCTCCCTCCAACGAAGGGGTTGTTGTCGATCTGTTGTTGACGCGCCGAGGATATCAGATTTCCTTGACTTCCCCGGGGGCCTATGGGAGCTTCGCCGCACTCGGGACCGCTGTTTTCATTCGACAATATCCGGATTTGTGAGGAGAGTGCCGATGGGCGCGACCAGGACCCGCAAGTCTCGCCGGGACGTCACACGCCGCGACTTCCTCAAGCGCGCTGGCTGGACCGGAGCCGGCATGACTGCGCTGATCGCGGGCGCCGGCCGAGGCCACGCGTCGGCGCAGCCGGCCGGAGCCTACCCGGAGTGGATCGCGGCGAGCACGAAGCCGGCGAAGCGGGGCGGCACCCTTACCCGCGCCTCCGCCTGGGACCCGCCGATGATCGACCCCCGACTGACCCAGTCGGTGGGGCTCTACCAGTTTGCCGGCCTCACCAGCAATCGCCTGGTGCGCTACGCGTTCTCCGACGAAGCGACCGGCCCGAGCGACATGAGCCTCAAGGGCGATCTCGCGGAGTCCTGGCAGAGCGACGCGACCAATCGCGTGTGGACGTTCAAGCTCCGGCAGGGCGTCAAGTGGCAGAACGTCGCGCCGCTCAACGGGCGCGAGCTCACCGCCGCCGACGTCAAGTACTGCTTCGAGGCGTACGCGAAGGAGGGCGTGCAGACCTTCACGTTCCAGGAAGTCGAGGGCATGGAGACGCCCGACAAGCACACCCTGCGCGTCCACCTCAAGACGCCGAACACGCTCTTTCCCCAGAACCTGGCCGAGCCCATCGCGCTCATCTTCTCGAAGGAGGTGCTCGAGGAGGACGGCGATCTCAAGAAGCGGCTGATCGGCACCGGCCCGTACATCATGAAAGAGCACACCCGCAAGGTGCGGGTGGTCCTGCAGCGTAATCCCGACTACTTCGACAAGGGCCGCCCGTACATCGACGAGTACATCATCCTCTCGACGCCGGACGACGCGACGCGTGTGGCGGCGTTCCGCACCGGGCAGAGCGATGTCATCTGGCGCGCGAGCGTGAGCGACGCCGAGGCCATCCGCAAGAGCAACCCGGCGGTCCTGGTGCAGTCCTTCCACAACACGCTCGCGCCGTTCGGGCTGGCGCTAGCCCAGGACCGGCCGCCCTACAACGACGTGCGGGTGCGGCGCGCGATCTCGATGGCCATCGATCGCCAGAAGCAGGTCGACACGGTCTTCGAGGGCCACGGGATCCCGGGCTGGGGCGTGCCCTACATCTACTACCAGGACAAGGCGCCGACCCTGAAGGAGCTCGGTCCCTGGGTCCAGTACCGCCCTGACGAGGCGAAGAAGCTCATGGCCGAGGCGGGCCAGGGCAAGGGCTTCGAGGCGACGCTGTTCTACTACGAGTACTTCCCGCAGATGTCCTCGCAGGTTCAGCTCGTCCAGCAGGATCTGAAGAAGAACCTCAACATCGACATCAAGATCCAGAAGCTCGACTACACGACCTACTACGGCCGCTACGTCGACAGCAAGTGGGACGGAATGTCCTGGGGCTTCCAGTCCGGGCACGCGATCGGCCTGGACGAGCGGACGTACCAGTACATGCACTCGAAGTCACCGAAGAACTTTTTCCGCGTCAACGATCCGACCATCGACGACTTGACCACGAAGCTGCGCCGCACGCCCGACCGCGGCGAGCAGCGGGCGATCACCAAGAAGATCGTCGATCGGGAGTTCGACCAGGTGCTGCGCATGTGGATGCCCTACGACAACGGCTTCCTCGTCTTCCAGCCGCAAATGCGCAACGTCGCGGCGGCCGCGCTGCGCCGCACCGACGGCTACGGGTCGCCGACGCTGGCGCGGGCCTGGATGGACAAGTAGCGGAGCGCTGAGGGGACCCGAGGCCGGATAGGAGAGGGCGCGAGCGACCATGCAGAAGTACGTGATGCGGCGACTGCTGCTGGCCGTGCCGGTTCTCCTGCTCTCGTCGCTGATCGTCTTCAGCCTGATGCGCGTCATGCCCGGCGACGCGCTGATCGCCCTGATGGGCGAGTCCGGCAACGTCGGCCAGAAGGAGCTGGCGAAGCTCCGCAAGGATCTCGGTCTCGATCGTCCGTACTACGAGCAGTACCTGCTCTGGCTCTGGCAGATGGTGAGCCTCAACCCGGGCGATTCCATCTTCACCAACGAGCCCATCCCGGTGTCGCTCAAGAAGGCGATCCCGGTCACCGTGGAGCTCGCGACGCTGGCAATGATCATCGGGATCGCAATCGCGGTTCCCGTCGGGGTGCTCTCGGCGACGCGACAGGACAAGCCTTCGGACTACGTGGGCCGCGTGGTCGCCGTCTCCGGCCTGTCCATCCCCGACTTCTGGCTCGGGACGCTCGTCATCACCTTTGCCGCAATCTGGGTTCACTGGATCCCGCCGATCGGCTACGTGAGCCTCTGGGATTCGCCCTGGCGCAACCTGCAGCAGTTCCTGCTGCCAGCGGCCGTGCTCGGCTTCCGCCTCTCGGCGGCGACGATGCGGATGACGCGGTCGACCGTGCTCGAGACGCTGCGCGAGGACTACGTGCGCACGGCGTGGGCCAAGGGACTGGCCGGGCGCATCGTCGTGTACAAGCACGCGCTGAAGAACGCGCTGATCCCGGTCGTGACGATCATCGGCGGGCAGTTGGGTGTCCTGCTGGCCGGCACGGTGGTCGTGGAGCAGATTTTCGCGCTGCCGGGGATGGGCCGCCTCACCGTGGAGGCGATTCTGTACCGCGACTATCCGGTCGTGCAGACGAACGTGATGCTGGTGGCGGCGACGCTCGTCACGCTGAACCTGCTCGTCGATCTCACCTACGCGTGGCTCGACCCGCGGATCCGCTACCAGTGAGGCGCTGATGGCCACGGTCCCGGTCCGCGTCGCAACGTTCGAGGAGCCGAGCGCCAGCGTCCACAGGTTGCAGGCGCTCTGGGTCACGATGAAGCGCAAGCCGCTGGGCGCGGTCTCGGCCGCGCTCCTCGCCGTGATCGTCCTCACGGCGATCTTTGCCGAGGTGCTGGCGCCCTACGACCCGCTGGAGACGCATCCCGAGATCAGGCTCTCGGCGCCGAGCTGGGCCCATCCGTTCGGCACCGACGACATCGGCCGCGACGTGCTGAGCCGGATCATCTACGGGAGCCGGATCTCGCTCTGGGTCGGGCTGCTCGCCGTCGGCATCGGCACGGCGGCCGGGATGGTCATCGGGCTCCTGTGCGGCTACTGCGAGGGCCGTCTCGACCTGATCGCCCAGCGGTTTATGGACGCGATCCAGGCGATTCCCGGGCTGGTGCTCGCCCTGGCGATCGTGTCGGTGCTCAAGCCCAGCACGACCAACGCAATGCTGGCGATCGCGATCGTGATCATTCCCGGAAACTCGCGGATCGTCCGGGGCGCGGTGCTGACCGCCAAGCAGAACCGGTACGTCGAGGCGGCGCAGGCCTTGGGTTGCCGGCATCCCCGCATCATCACCAGCCACATCCTGCCGAACGTGACGGCGCCGATCCTCGTCATCGCGTCGATCTGGCTCGGGAACGCCATCCTGATCGAGGCGACGCTGTCCTTCCTCGGCGTCGGGACCCAGCCGCCGACCCCGTCGTGGGGCCTGATGCTGTCGAGCACCGGCCGGGCGTTCATGGAGCAGGCGCCCTGGCTCGCGATCTTCCCCGGCCTGGCGATCAGCCTGGCGGTCTTGGGCTTCAACCTCTTCGGTGATACGCTGCGGGACGCGTGGGATCCGAAGCTCCGCCGTCAAGGCTAAGCGCTCTATGACAGAGGAGGCACCATGCAGTACAACCTGATCTCCGGCGACAACCACATCGACCTGACCTACCTTCCGCCCGATCTCTGGTCGTCGCAGGCGCCGGGGAAGTGGAAGCTCATGGTGCCGCGCGTGGAGGAGCTGGAGGACGGCTGCCACTGGTTCGTGGACGCCCAGGACAAGGGTATGTGGAACGGCGTCGGGCCGGGGTTCCTCCCGTACACGCGGGGGATGTTCGGTCACATCGACGAGATGCGCGACATCGGCTTCGAGTGGAATTCGCGCCCCGGCGCCCGGCCGCGGCCGACCACGCCCGAGCTCAGGCTGGCCGACCTGGACCGCGACGGGATCGACGCCGAGATCGTCTACGGCTGCCTGATGATCAACGACCACATCAACGACGCGGCGATGCGCATCTGGGCCGATAAGATCTACAACGACTGGGCCGCCGACTTCGCGAAGCGCTCGGACCCCAAGCGTGTGTTCCCGCTGGCGATCATCCCCAACACCGATCCCGTCGAGGCCGCCGCCGAGGTGCGGCGCTGCGCGAAGCTGGGGCTTCGGGGCGGCGATCTCTCGTTCAAGCGCATGACGCCGCCGCTCTATCACTCCGGCTGGTATCCGCTCTGGGAGGCCGCCGCCGAGTGCAAGTTCCCGATCGCCTTCCACTCGACCGGCTTCAAGGCGCTGCGCGCGCCGGACACGCCGGAGATGGAGAAGCAGTTCTTCACCCAGTGGCGGCTGGTGCGCTCGGCCCTGTTCCAGCTGGACACCATGGAAGTGCTGGTGTCGATCCTGGCTTCGGGCGCCTGCGAGAAGTACCCGGACTTCAACTTCGTCCTGGGCGAGTCGGGCGTGACCTGGCTGCCGTACGTGTTCGACCGGCTCGACACCGAGTACTTCGACCGGGCCCGGTCGCTGAACTTCAAGCTGAAGCCGAGCGACTATTTCCGCCGCCAGGGTTTCGTCACCTATCAACAAGATCAATACCTGGAGCCGATCATCCCGCTCATCGGCGAGGACAACATCATCTGGGGCGCCGACTACCCGCACCCGGACTGCATCTGGCCGAACTCGCGTAGCACACTCGGGAAGAACCTGGTCGGGATCTCGAAGCGGGTGCAGAAGAAGATCACGTGCGAGAACGCCGCTCGTCTCTACAACATCAAGTAAAGGATCGGTGATGGCGCCCAGCGGGATCGAGATTTCATCGCTCAAGGAGAAGGTGTCGGAGGAGGAGTGGGCGGTCCGGGTGGACCTGGCGGCCTGCTACCGGCTGCTGGTGCGCTTCGGCTGGGAGGATCTGACCTTCACCCACATCACCATGCGGGTGCCGGGCGCCGAGGATCAGTTCCTGATCAACCCGTACGGGCTCTTCTTCGACGAGATCACCGCCTCGAGCCTCGTCAAGATCGATCTGCAGGGCCGCAAGATCGGCGACTCGCCGTTCCCGGTGAACCAGGCCGGCTTTGTCATTCACAGCGCCATCCACGCCGCGCGCCACGACGCGCGCTGCGTACTCCACACGCACACGGTGAGCGGCATCGCCGTGTCGACGCAGCGAGCCGGGCTCTTGCCGATCTCGCAGCACGCGATGTCGGTCATCCCGAGCCTCGGCTATCACGACTTTGAGGGCATCGCGACGCGCGACGACGAGAAGCCGCGCCTGGTCGCCGACCTCGGCGACAACACCCACCTGATCTTGAGAAA
>Ga0137403_10001112_pt1 | contig 33965 bp, 33 predicted proteins | sample CZOMad2_1_16fung_FD_122057 | JGI IMG/M metagenome (GOLD analysis project Ga0137403, IMG submission 122057) | Vadose zone soil fungal communities from Angelo Coast Range Reserve, California, USA - CZOMad2_1_16fungal (Hybrid Assembly) | ecosystem: Environmental > Terrestrial > Soil > Vadose zone... | reverse complement strand
CCGGCTGCGCCTTCGTTACCTCGCGGAAAGCCGCCACTGCCTCGTCTCCATTTCCGGATCGCTGCTCCATCAATCCAATCATGTTGTGCGCGTCGGCCAAGTCCGGTTGCAATTTCACGGCGGCGCGGGCTTCGCGCAAGGCGCCCTCCTGATCGCCCTTCGCGCGCAGGGCCTGAGCCAAATAAAAATGTGCTAGAGCATTCCCTGGGTCCAGGCGTGCCGCTTCCTCCAGGTGTGGAATCGCCTGCTCTAGAGACTTCTCCTGAAATTTCAACACGCCCAAATGGAGGTGCGCGACCGCAAACTCTGGCTGCAATCGTAACGCTTCTGCAAATTCCTTCGCCGCATTCTGCCTCGGCGACGCGTTCGATTCACCGGGAGCTGCCTGTGCACCGTCTTTGTCGGGATTTACGCCGGTTTGCCCCGCCTCGCCAGTCGACGCCGAGTTTGCCGCAGGCATCGAAGCTCCGCGCACCAGCAGCGTTCCCAACTCGTCGTGGAGTTCCGCACGGCCGGGATCCAGTTCCAACGCATGACGCATTTGCTTGATCGCCGCAGGTACATCGCCCGTCGCATCGAGGGCCCGCGCTAACGTCCGATAAGCTTCCGACTCCGTGGGCGCAAATCGCACCGCCTCGCGCCCTTCTCGTGCCGCGCGCTTCGGATCACCCTTCAGTAGGTAGGCGCTCGATAAATTCAGGTGCGCCTGAAAGAAATCCGGTCGGAAATCCAGCGCCGCCTGAAATTGCGCGATCGCAGGATCAACTTGTTTCTGCGCCAGCAAAACCCATCCGAGTGAGTTGTGCCCTTCAGGACTGCGCGGCTGCAACTGCACCGCTTTCTCGAAAGCACCTCGCGCCGAAGCTAAATCCCCCTGTTGTAACGCGGCAATTCCCTGCCGGTAAATCGCGTCCGCCTGTTCCGCACGCCCTGCGACCGGCGCAGCCGCACCCTGTCCACGCGACACGATTGGCAGCATCACGCACAAAACCAGCATCGCTAGCTTCATGCTGCAAACGCGGACCAGGCGAATTTGAGGAGTCCTCATCATGAAAATCGTAACATGCCGCAAGATGCGGGACACCGCGCCGCAGCATTGAGGCATCCTCGGTTCCTCTTTGCCTTCGTTGCTGTTTCCCACCCCGCCTTGACCACCTCTCGTCCACACCCTACTATCCGTTGAAGGCATGGTCTTCACGACTCCCCGTCACCACCGCAAGATTTCCTTGATCTTCCAGATTGCCTTTGCCGCTGTTCTCCCGTTTTCCTTTCTGCTCGCGACCGACAATCCCCAGACTAGAAGTCCCAAGCCTCTCGCCTACTTCACGGACATCGCCAAACAAGCCGGGCTCACTATGATTAATACATTCGGCGGCGTGAACACCAAAAAATACATCATCGAAACAACCGGCACCGGCGTCGCTATCTTCGACTACGACAATGACGGCTGGCCCGACATCTTCATCGTCAACGGAACAAACCTCGAAGGCTTCCCGGAATCGGCGGCTCCCACCAGTCATCTCTATCATAACAACCGCGATGGGACCTTCTCCGACGTCACCGAACGGGCTGGGCTCGCACACACCGGATGGGGCCAGGGCGTTTGCGTGGGCGACTATGACAACGATGGCTTCGCAGATCTGTACGTAACGTACTACGGCCGGAACGTTCTTTATCACAACAACGGTAACGGAACCTTCACCGATGTCAGTGAAAGGGCGGGAGTCGCAGGTTCAGGCAGAGCATGGGGCACTGGCTGCGCGTTCGTCGATTACGATCGCGACGGCCATCTCGATTTAATGGTCGCCAACTACGTCAATTTTGACCTGGCAACGACGCCCGCTCCAGGCGAACGCTCCACATGCGTTTGGAAGGGTGCGCCAGTGATGTGCGGTCCACAAGGTTTGCCCGGCGCAAAAAATATCCTGTACCACAATCGCGGCGATGGCACCTTCGAAGACGTCTCCGCCAAATCGCACATCGACCAAGCCGATGGCCACTACGCGTTCAGCGTCACCACACTCGATTACGACGACGACGGCTGGCCCGACATTTTCGTAGCCTGCGACTCCACTCCCAGCATTCTCTACCACAACAATCACGACGGCACTTTCAAGGATGTTGCCATCACCTCAGGCGCCGCTTTCAACGAAGATGGCCGCGCTCAGGCCGGGATGGGTTCAACCGCAGCCGACTACAATGGCGACGGCCGCCTGGACATCTTTAAAACCAATTTCTCCGACGACACGTCAACGCTCTACCGAAACAATGGCGACGGCACCTTTGACGACGTAACCTACCCAGCTGGTCTCGGCCTGCACACCGAATATCTCGGTTGGGGCGCGATGTTTTTCGATTTCGACAACGACGGCTGGCCCGATCTGCTTCTCGTGAACGGTCACGTCTACCCCGAAGTGGACAGCCAGCATCTCGGCAGCAATTTCAAGGAACCTCGCATCCTTTACCACAACAACGGCAACGGCACCTTCACTGACATTTCCGCCACGGCCGGGCCTGGAATCCAGACTGCGAGTTCCTCAAGAGGGCTCGCCATCGGTGATCTGTGGAACGACGGGCACCTTTCCGCTGTCGTCAGCAACATGAACGCGCCACCCAGCCTGCTGGTCAACGAAATCCGGACCGCCAATCATTGGATTACGTTCCATCCCATCGGATCCTTCCCCGCAGCAGAGTCGCAATTGCGGACACCCACTGCCGTTCTGAAGTCTGCCGCCCGGCAATCAAATCGTGACGCTATCGGCGCACGCATCCGAGTCAAGGCTGGTGCGCGCATACTTATCGATGAAGTTCGCAGCGGCTCGAGCTACATCTCGAACAATGACCTGCGCGTTCACTTCGGCTTAGGTTCGGCCGCGAAAATCGACTGGGTCGAGGTCCGGTGGCCCGGTGGCCTACTCGAGAGATTCGACAACCTCGCGGTCGATACATTCCATACTCTAAAAGAAGGCTCGGGGATTTCTGTCCTGGCTGACAAGAAGAACTAACGCCATACTCACGGTCGAACTTCCGTGCTTACCGTGTTGGACTGCCGCCTGCCCGCGAATCCTATTCCGTGGCAATCAGCGGCAAAAGGAATTCCTGCAGCCGCTGGCTTTCGGCTAACTGTAGTCGGCCCAGATGAATTCCCAATTGGTTCCCACCTAGCAAGCGCACGATGCAACCGGATCCGACCACTGGTTTCATCCCTTTCGACAACTGCAAGCTGACGTTCACGGACGATCCCACCGGGATCGGCCGCGACACTTTTACCAGCAGCCCTTCCATACTTACATCAATTGTTTGCCCGTCGATCTCTTGGTCTCCGGCGCGCAACTGCACACCGCATTTCAGCGGGACTCGACGCGTCCTGCGACGCTCGTGTTCCATGGCTCCTTGTGTCGCGCGCACGAGGCGCAGCAAGGATTCTCTGTCGATCGGTTTATAGAGGAAAAAACTGGCCCCAGCCGCGAATCCCTCCGACATCGCGTGAGGGCGCTGGTCGTCGCTAATCAACACCACGGGCGTCATTCGATTGAAACCGGAATCCCGCATTTGCCGGGTGAGTTCCGCTCCATCTGGGGAATTCATTCGTAAGCCGAAGAAAGCGACGGAAAATTTGCCTTCCCGAAGAATACCCGGCGCTTCCGAGCTCCGGCTCAAGACCAGTGACTCGATTCCTACGGAATGCAAAACCTTTTCGATTAGCTCGCAGTTCGCGGGTTCGTTGTCAACGACGAGGGCTCGCTTGTGCATCTTGGCGCTCGCTTTCCGATTCCTATCGTGCGCCCGGCCCTTCGGTCGATCGACGACGCATGCAGCAGCTTCGTCGTCGGACTGGGGAGCAACGGGATCGGTCGCACACGGTTGAGCACGACTGGTTCCAGGTTGCTCACTCTCTTGTGTATGCTGTCAACCGGCAAAAATGCCGCCGATTCGAGCATTAGGTCCACACGGCCTTTCACATCGAATTTTTCCAGTAGCGTGGAAACATGAAATTTTATCGTTCGTACCGATACATTCAGCTTCGCCGCAATCTCTTTGTTGCTCAGGTTTTGGGCAATGTTGGTCAGAACTTCACGTTGTCGCCGGCTCAGCGGAAACCCCGGCATTCTTGCGCCCGAGCACGTCTGGATTAGTTTGGTGGCGCGCTCCGCAATTCCGTCGAACAGATCTTCGCCCGCCTCTACCATCAGCCCGAAATCCAGCGGCACTTGCTGTCGCGCCACACAATGAATCGCCAGCAGGCTGACGGCCTCTTCCACCGGTATCCTGCCATTTTTGTCAGCCTTAACTTCGAAACGCCGCGTTCCGGTCCTCTTGTCAATGAATACGAACTCCTTCGGATGAATTGAACAACCGTGGGCCGAATTACGGTGCGATGGAAGCTGTTTTTCCCGGCTCATGGGTCCCTTCCGTTCATTGTCAGTTCTCGTCGTGCAAATCAAGCGCGGTCCTCCGCCTTCGCGGTAGGTTTTGCAAGCAGCGCGTGCAATTTGAAGAGTTGTGCGGCTCACTATGCACTGAGGTTAGACATGAGCAATCGCAGGGCCACGCAGCCCGGACCCCATCGCCCATCGCGGACGTTCCGGGCGCGACACCTCGTAAAAATCGAACTGTACGCCCACTCCACGCTGTCCCTGGGGCGAATCCATTGGCACCACACGAACGACGTGTCCCGTGCACAACCACTGCGCGGCGGGCACGCCCGTGATTTGCTCTGGCATTTCCAGCATCAAATCGAGCGCTGCGCCCTTATTCAAGTCCAGCTCCGTCGCAAAGAAAACGCCCCGCTGCGACAGGTTCTGTGATTCGGCCCGCAACTCTCCAGTGTTGGACTTCCGCACCCGAACGCGCAGGTCCGTTTTGAAATCGTGCCGTCGCGACAAGCGTCGATCGTGTTCAAACTTATCTACGAAATGTTCCATGGCATAGCCTCCAGGTGTTTCAAGCGGTGCGGGCGCGAAACGCTCGCGGAGGGGGTAACTTCTAGAATCGGCCTGTTCCACTCAATCGCACAGACTCAATTTCGTACTCCCCTGCTGGGCGCGACGCATGGCCGTGGCGGCCGTTTCCAACTCACCATCGCTCTCTTTGAGACTTCTAATTCAGCTCTGGAGCATAACCGTGACGTCGCATCAAAACTCCTGCCAGGAATCGTAACTGGCTGAACAGCTATTTCAGCGCGTCGGCTCCGGCCTTCGCGCACTGTCCGTCCTGCGGCGCCGTTCCGCCGGAAACGCCGATCGCGCCCGCAATCTTGCCGTCCACCAGGATGGGAATGCCCCCTTCGATCGGCATGGCCCCCTGCAACTTCAAAATCCGCATGCCATCTCCGCCCGCCGCAAGCGCATCCTGAAAGGTTTTCGTGGGCCGCTTGAACAACGCCGCGGAGCGCGCCTTGTCGATGGCCACAGTGGCGCTGCCCAACTGCGTATTGTCCATCTTTTCGTAGTACACCAAATTCCCCGAAGGATCGACGATGGCTACGGCCATCGACCAATTGTTTTTGGCGGCTTCCGCCAGCGCTGGCGCGGCGACTTTCTTGGCGCTCTCCAAACCGATTGCCGCCCCGTAGGGATTCGGCATCTGCGCAAAAGCGCTTGCCAGCACACTCACCGCCAATAAAGCCGCGACACCATACCTCACGACATTTCTTTGAGACATGCTCGCTCCTTTTCCTCTGAATTTATTTACGGCTGCGGATGCGGCAACGCATTCGCGCGATCCACCATCGCTTGCGGCGCGCTCGGCTGGTGCAGCGGCGGCTTCCCCAGACTGATAGCCCAATGTTCCAGCCACCCGGATCCTTCTTCGCCGACAAAGGTATCCGGCAAGCCATACGCCGAATCGCCTAGCGCGTTCTCCAGGGTCACGAAACGATACCCGCGCTTGCGAATTAATTCCAGCAAATCGCCAATGTGCTCCGCCTCCAACTGGTTGGCATGCAACAGCAAGATCTGATCGGGCTCGTAGCCAAGCAAATCGCGCGACAGCTTTTCAAAATACGCAAAAACCTCGGTCGTGTAGGAAAGATATGACTTGACCACTTCTTGTTGCAGCGCAGCGTCGCCACGTTTTTTGGCGTCCTCATAAACGGTCGCGAACATCCAGTCCCACGCATCCATGGTCACTGGCGCGATTCGATACCCGCGCTGCACTAGAAACGCTTCCGCCTCCCGCCGCGTTTGCAGATCCCGCCCGGTGTCCAGATACGGATGCCGAAAATAGCGCAGCTTCATGTTGTGCTGCGCCAGCAAGAGCCGCGTAACGCTCTCTCCCTGAATCACAGAATCCTCAAACTCCTTCAGGCCAGCGCGATTCAGTGAAGTATGTGCATAGGTGTGATTTCCAAGCTCGAAACCCGAATCGAGCCACATGTTCAACGCGGCAATGCGTTCGTTCACTTCGTCCCACTTGAAATACAGTTTGCGTTCGTTCACGAACCCGACGACCGGGATCTTTTGCTCGTGCAAAGTGCCGAGAAGCTGCTTGGTCATCGCGGTGATGCTCGCGGCACTCATGGAATTGGCGGCCGCCGCCGGCAGGTCGTCGATGGTGATCGCGATCCTGCGCTCCGGTGGAGCGTCAGCCGGGGACGCCAGCGTTCGCAGCGCGACCGAAAGAACAAGGAACACACCCACCACTGTCAGGACCAGCTTCATAGGAAAGACTCCTCCGCGTTCCATAGTCGCGACACCATAGCACAACAGACGCGCAAGCTCGCGCCGGTCGGGCCGCGCTATCGTTAGTTTCGCCAATGCGCTGGAAAATCTACCCGGGCTTCGGCGACGCCGATGTACTTGTGCGCTGCGCCATAAGTAGAACCGAAATGTATCGCTATCCTCTGCCGTCTTCCACGGAATCAGGCCTTCCACGAACACCACATCGGGCACTTGCCCGGCCTTCTCCCACTCCCTTTGCGGGACAAGTACGGGCCGGTCGCCACGCGAAAGCAGTTAGGTCTCTCAGCGGCAACCTCGCAAACCTCAAATCGGCATTTCCGTTGGACCCCCATGCGGCAGAATCAGCTTGGGTTCGGTCAAGGACTGAACCTGCGCCAGGGTAGCGTCTGGCGCGAGTTCGCGAAGGACGAGGCCCTCGGGCGTGACGTCGATCAGCGCGAGTTCGGTGACGATGTGGTCTACGACTTCGACTCCGGTCAGCGGGAGCGAGCACTTTTTCAGGATTTTGGGCTTGTTGTCGCGGGTGGCGTGTTCCATGGTGACGAAGACGCGTTTCGCGCCGGCGACCAGATCCATGGCGCCGCCCATGCCTTTCAGCATTTTTCCGGGGATCGCCCAGTTCGCCAGAGTTCCCTTTTCGTCGACTTGCAGCGCACCTAGCACCGTTAGGTCGACGTGGCCGCCGCGAATCATCGCGAAGGAATCGGCGGAGGAAAAGTAGGAGGTGCCGCGCAGTTCGCTCACCGTTTCTTTTCCAGCATTGATCAGATCAGGATCGACTTCGGAGTCCAGTGGATACGGGCCTACGCCGAGCATGCCGTTTTCCGATTGCAGGATCACTTCCATGCCTTTGGGCACGTAGTTGGCGACCAGCGTCGGCATACCGATGCCGAGGTTGACGTAGAAGCCGTCGCGGAGTTCGAGCGAGATTCGGCGTGCGATGCGTTCGCGTTTTTGTTCGTCGTTTAGGGGCATGAGTCAGTTCACAGTTGATAGTTTAGAGTTGACAGCGAAAGGCAAAGTCGGGTTTGAGTCGAGACGGACCGAACTTGCCGAGTTGGGGCGCAGCAGTGCTGCGCCCGTACAAATTCTTGCCGAGTCGAGAACGATTTGCGCGGTTGGATCATTTGCGGATGGTGCGGCGCTCGATACGCTTCTCGTAGTCTTGGCCTTGGAAGATCGCGTTTATGTAGATGCCGGGTGTGTGGACGTTGTCGGGATCGAGTTCGCCTACTTCGACCAAATGCTCTACTTCGGCAATTACGTAGTCGGCGGCGGTGGCCATCATGGGATTGAAATTGCGGGCGGTCTTGCGGTAGATGAGATTGCCCCAGCGATCGCCCTTCCAGGCTTTGACGAAGGCGAAGTGGCCGCGGATGCCGCGCTCGAGGACGTACTGGCGGCCGTCGAACTCGCGGGTTTCTTTTCCTTCGGCAACCATGGTGCCGTACCCCGTCGGCGTGTAGAAGGCGGGGATGCCCGCGCCGCCAGCGCGGATGCGTTCGGCAAAGGTGCCTTGCGGGTTTAGTTCCAGCTGGAGTTCTCCGGTGGCTACCAATTGCTCGAAGAGTTTGTTTTCTCCTACGTACGTGGAGACCATTTTTTTGACCTGGCGTTGCTGAAGCAGCAGGCCGATGCCGAAGCCATCGATGCCGGCGTTGTTGCTGACGATGCTCAGGTCTTTAGTGCCTTTGCGGCGGACGGCGGCGATCAGATTTTCCGGGATGCCGCAGAGGCCGAAGCCGCCCATGAGGATGGTAGCGCCGTCTTGGAGTTTCTCGATGGCGGCGTCGGCTGAGGCGATGCGTTTGTCCACTGCGAGCTCCGGGAATGCGTGGAGAAGTTTACTGCAAGCGGGCTGCGGACAGTAGCGAACCGCCCAGGCCGGACACGACGACGTTGTTTAGAAAAAGGTTACTCCACCCCTCCCCGTTTTCTGTAAGTGTTCATTCTGCAATGGTTTAACGTGCCTAGAATCAACAGTTGTGGAAGTGTTGATTCTACGGCGGTTAGCTGGGTTGTTTGCCTGTCGCGATTTGGATTCACGTTCGTGCGCTCAATCGAAAGGTATAGGAGACATTTTCATCTAAACCCCGCGGTCTTGAAGACCGCGCCTACAGGGCGATGCTGCCGCCGCTGCGCTGGCTTCAGACTCATTGTCTCTTTGATTTGAGTGCGGGCCAATGATGCGAAGGTACAGAAAATGGACAGGACCCTGCGACTGACCGGGCGCATAGATTTCTTGAGCAAAACGTGGATAATCGTCGCACCTGTCGGGTTCAACATCCATGCCGATGTCCTTGTTGCACGCGCTGCGTGAGTTCGAAAACACGAAAATCTGGAGGCGATGATGAGGGCGATTTCTGTGCGGTTGCTGATGTCGCGGATGCTCGTTGCATTTGGGTAGCGGAACCATCGATCGCGAAGACCGAACGCGACGCGATGATGGATGTTGCGCCGGATAAGCCAGCGATGTGGATGTTCGTGAATCCGAATGTTCGGGGGCCGCTGGGATATCCCACCGGGTACGAGATCATGCCGGGGATTACGGCGGCTTCTCTGCTTGATCCTGAGGATAAAGTGCAGAAGGTTGGGGCGTTTTCGACGCACCAGCGTTGGGTGACGCCCTACAAACATTCGGGTCGGTATAGTTTGTCAGTTGCGGTCGGATGGACGGCGGTCCGCCGGACGCGGAGTGGCGTCCGGGTCGATGGCAAGGGTTAGCGTGGCGATGTAGCCTTCGGAGATTTGGGCGGAGTTGATGGGCGTCAGTGCGGCTATGGATGCGGAGCCGTTCTGGCCATTGAACACCTGGTCCTCTTCGATTGTGGTGCGGTGGATTTTGTGGTCGGCGTAGGGATGCGTGGCCGTTACGAATTTGCTGATTTCTTCGGGGAAAAAGATCTGGCCGGTGTGAGCCACATGGCCGCCTCGGTATTCGGGGCCGCCGGCGTTGCCGCCGATGTGGACCTTCATGTGGATGTGATTCACGCGACCCATGTAATGACCCGGATAAATCGTTTCGAATTCGACGATGCCTTGCGCGTCGGAGAGTTGAACTCCGCGAAGAAAGATTTGTTTCTCCGAGGGCTGCATTTTCGGCGGCCGGCCAATGGGTGGTCCACTGGGCGGAGGGCCACCCATTTCGGAATTCGCAGGTGGGCCCGGCGGACGTCCGCCGGGGCCGCCTGGACCCATGGGATTGAAGGCGGTGTAGCCGGAGTAGATTCCAGAGGCGTCGCAATGCCAGATGTCGAGTGCGGCGTTCGGAATGGAGTTGCAGTGTTTCGCGTCGACGATGGTCAGACGAAGGCGTAGCGGGATGCCGAGTTTTCCTTCGGTGATGTCCTTGCGGAGGATTTCGCGATCAAGGTAGTAGGGGCCTTCTTCTTGTTCCTGATTGAGCATGCAGATTGGCCGTGAGGCTGCGTGGAGATGGCCAGCGCCTGCGGCGAGACGTAGTGCCGCTGCGGTTGTTGCGGTGTTGCGGATGAATTTGCGACGGGTCCAGTGCGTGACGGTCATTGCTCTCCTTGGTATTTGAAACCTTACAGGGATTTCCGGTTTGGGGGAGAAAGAGTTCCTGGGGGCAGGCTGGTTTGGTCTACACCTGGCAGCTTGCCGAGATGGGGCGCAGCAGTGCTGCGCCCGTACAAAGGGAAATTTGTGAGCGATAGCAGCGCGCACAGTTACGCTATCTAAAAGAAGCTTGGAGAGATTCCTCGACTGCGCGGGCCGACGCTTCGCAGGAGCGAAGCGTGGGAAAAAAATCGGCCCGCTCTGCTCGGAATGACAGTTTGGTTGCTGCCGATCGAGAACCGCTGACGCGTCGGAAGCACCTCCTGACTTTATGAAGAAATGGGTATTCGTGATTTGGATTGGCTTACGCTGGAATCTGGAATATCGATATGATAGGGGCATTCGGTTTGGTCTAGCGGGCTACTAATTCATCTTGCCAGGGATGGTCACAATGAAAATGAATCAGATTTGGTTGGCGCGATACGGGCGTGTCGCGGCTGTGGGGGTTTTTGTGTTGGTTGGAGTTGTCGCCGGGTTGGTGGGATTTGGGAGTTCGGTTGTTGCTCAGCATCGGATGCATGGGCAGCAAGAGAAAGTGGATCGGAATCATCCTTGGATGAATGCTAGCCTTTCGCCGGATCAGCGGTCGGAGATGGTTTTGAAGGAGATGACGCTTGACGAAAAGATTGGGCTTTTGCATGGGATGGGGATGCCGGGTTGGCCTCGGGATGTGCAGGATCCGGAGCCAGAATTGGGGAATGGCGGGGCGGGATTTGTGTTGGGGGTGCCGCGGTTGGGGATTCCGATTATTCAAATGAGCGATGCGGCTTATGGGGTGCGGAGCAGCGGGGAGAATGGTCGATATTCGACGGCGCTTCCGGCGGCGGTGGGTGCGGCGGCCAGCTGGGATACCGAGGCAGCTTGCGCTTATGGGACCTTGATTGGGAAGGAATTGCGGGCGCAGGGTTACAACATGACGCTCGGCGGGGGCGTGAATGTTACCCGGGAGCCTCGGAATGGACGAACGTTTGAGTATTTGGGCGAGGATCCTATTTTGGCGGGGACGCTGGTCGGGCACTTAATGAAGTGCGAGCAGGCGCAGCACGTGATTGGGGATATCAAGCATTACGCGGTGAACGATCAGGAGAGCGGGCGGAATGAAGTGGATGTGACGATTAGAAAGCGCGCTTTGCGCGAGAGTGATTTGCTGGCGTTTGAGATTGGCGTGGGAATTGCGCAGCCTGGGGCGGTGATGTGCTCGTACAACTCGGTGAACGGGGATTTTGCTTGCGAGAATAAGTATTTGCTGACCGATGTATTGAAGAAGGAGTGGGGATTTCCCGGGTTCGTGGTGTCGGACTGGGGAGGGACGCACAGCACGGTGAAGGCTTCGGCGGCTGGTTTGGATAATGAGGAGCCCTTGGATGAATTTTTTGGAGCTAAGCTGAAGACGGCTGTGGAGGCGGGGAAAGTTTCGACGGCAGAGTTGGATGAGCATGTGCGGCGGGTTTTGCGGGCGGAGTTTGCTTGCGGGATCGTCGATCATCCCGCGCAGAAGAGCGTAGTGGATGTGCTGGGTGGGTTGGAGACGGCGCGGAAGATTGAGGAGTCGAGCGCGGTACTGTTGAAAAACGCTGGAGGCGTGCTGCCGTTGAATGGGGCGGCGTTGAAGTCGATCGCGATTGTTGGGCCGCATGCGGATGCGGAGATGATTTCGGGCGGCGGTTCGGCACAGGTGGATGCGCCGGGTCGGCCGAATGCGGGATGGCAAGCGCACGTGTGGTTTCCGACCTCGCCGATGAAAGCGGTGAAGGCGCACGCGCCGGGGGCTAGCGTGCAATTTGCGTCGGGGGCCAATCTGGGAGCGGCAGCGGCTTTAGCGAAGAAGTCGGATGTGGCGATTGTGTTTGTGTATCAGTGGATGGCGGAGGACATGGATTTGGAGACGCTGAAGCTGCCGGAGAAGCAGGGTGAATTGATCGCGGCAGTGGCGGCTGCGAATCCGAAGACGATTGTGGTGCTGGAGACCGGGACGGCGGCGACGATGCCTTGGGCGGATAAAGTCAGCGGGATTTTGGAGGCTTGGTACGCGGGTAGCGACGGGGCGAATGCGGTGGCGAATATTTTGTTTGGAGACGTGAACCCCAGCGCGAAGTTGCCGATGACGTTTCCGAAGAGTGACGCGGACTTGCCGCATCCGAAATTGGTGCAGCCGGGGCCGGGGCAGACCGGTGAGGCGGCAGTGATGAAGACTGGAGAGGCCAAGGCGACTTTTGGTATTACGTACGAAGAAGGACTGAAGGTTGGGTACAAGTGGTATGACGCGGAGAAGAAGGCGGTGCTGTTTCCGTTTGGGTTTGGACTTTCTTATACGACATTTGCTTATTCGGGGTTGAAGGTGGAGGCGGGGAAAGAAACGACGGTTTCGTTTACGGTGAAGAATACTGGGAATCGTGATGGGGCGGAGATTGCGGAAGTTTATGCGGCGTTGCCGGCTAGCGCGGGAGAACCACCCAAGAGGTTGGTGGGATGGAGCAAGGTGTGGCTGAAGGCGGGAGAGAGCAAGGATGTTCGCGTTGGCGTGGATCCGAAATATTTGTCGATTTACGATGAAGTGACGGGATGGAAATTGGTGCCGGGGAGTTACGTGATTATGGTGGGTGGGTCTTCGGCGGAGTTGACATTGAAGCAGAAGACGGAGTTGAAGTGATTCGACAAGCCTGGCGCGTACGGAAAATTGACGTGAATTCAATTCGTGTGGGATGAGGTCTACGTTGAGATCCTTCGGCTATCCTTGTCGGATAGCCTCAGGATGACAGTTTTTCAGTGGGCGGCGAGATCGGACCTTGAGAGCCGGCAGGATGCCGGCGCTACCAGTTATCGGCGAGACGAATTGGCCGATTGAGCGAACGAAGAGGTTAGAGGCTGCGGAGGAGTTTGTAGAGTTCGTTGGCGGAGTCGAAATCGGATTCCAGTTCGCGGGAGTTCAGGCGCTCGCGGATGTCATCGATGCGTTGGGCCAGGAGGTCCAGGGCTGCGCTCAGGACTTCGCGGTTGGTTAGGACGATGTCTCGCCAGGTGGAGTAGGGGCTGCCGGCTAGGCGTAGGGAGTCTCGTAAGCCAGGGCCTGCTACCGTGATCGGCAAACCGTTTTCATCCAGACGATCGTAGAGGAATGAGGCTAGGGCTACGGCTACTAGCTGGGGTAGGTGCGAAGCCAGGCCTACGGCGTAATCGTGTTGCTGGGCGCCTAGCCATAGGGGTCGGGCGCCGATTTTTTCGATTAGCTTTAAGAAGGCGTTGACGCGGGGGTCTCGGGGAGCTGTGGTTTCTCCTATGATGGCGTAGGCAGCATCCCTGAAGAGGTCGGCGTCGGCGTGCACGAAGCCTGCTAGTTCGCGGCCAGCCATGGGATGACCTGGTAGGAACAGGGGAGTTGGCGGCGTGGCGAAGAGTTCTTCGGCGGCTTGGGTGATTCGGAGTTTGGTGCTGCAAGCGTCGGTGATTAGAGCGCGCCTCGGGGCGGAGCGGGCTAGTTCCGGGAGTAGATCTAAAGTTACGCCGATGGGTAACGCGATGTAGATCAGGTCGGAGGTTTCGAGGGCTGGGGATAAGTCGCCAGTGAAGGTTTCGTTGAAGGCACCGCTGGATTGGACGGAGCGGGATACGGCGGGGCGGTCCCAGCCGGTGATGTGGAGGTCAGTGGCGTATTTGCGGAGGGCGAGGGCGAAGGAGCCGCCAATCAAGCCGGTGCCCAGGATGGTTACGCGATTGATGAGGTGGGGAGTCATCGGTGGAAGTCGGTTGTCGGATCAGGCGATTTTGCGGCCTATGGCTGGGGCGATGATACGGAGCTCGTTCATTAGTTGGGCGAATTGGGCTGGTTCGAGGGATTGGGCGCCGTCGGAGAGGGCGTGGTCTGGATCGTTGTGGACTTCGATTAGCAGGCCGTCGGCGCCTGCGGCTACCGCGGCTCGGGCCATGGGGGGGACTTTGTCGCGGCGGCCGGTGCCATGGCTGGGGTCGCCGAACATCGGGAGATGCGAGAGCTTTTTGATTACGGGGATGGCGGCGATGTCGAAGGTATTACGGGTGTAGGTTTCGAAGGTGCGGATGCCGCGTTCGCAGAGGATTACGTCGTAGTTGCCACCGGCCAGGATGTACTCGGCGCTTAGGAGGAGTTCTTCCATGGTGGCGGACATGCCGCGTTTCAGGAGGACTGGCTTGCGGATTTCCCCCAGGGCGCGGAGGAGATAGTAGTTTTGCATGTTGCGGGCGCCTACCTGGAAGATGTCTACGTAGCCGGACATCATTTGGACTTGGGACGGGTCCATGACTTCGCTGACGGTGAAGAGCTGGAATTCTTCGGCGGCTTCCTTCATTAACTTCAGGCCTTCTTCGCCCATGCCTTGGAAGGCGTAGGGGGAAGTGCGCGGTTTGAAGGCGCCGGCCCTTAGGATTTTTGCGCCGGCTTTGGCTACGCTTTCGGCGATCGAGAGGATTTGGTCGCGGGACTCTACCGAGCAGGGGCCTGCGGCTACGACTACGTCGTTGCCGCCGATCAGGACACCTCGGCCCAAGTTGATGATTGTGCCTTCGGGCTTGAATTGGCGGCTTGCTAGTTTGAAGGGTTGCGTGATGCGCATGACTTCACGCACGCCGTCGAGGAGTTCGAAGTCGCGGTGATCGAAGTCGCGGTGGACGCCGACCGCGCCCAGGACGGTGTGGGATTCGCCGGTGGAGCGGTGGACGTTGAAGCTGGCGGCGACCAGACGATCGATTACGTTCTGGATTTGGGCGTCGGTGGCGCCCTCTTGCATTACGATTACCATTTGCGTTTAACGAATTCCTTCCTGGTTTACGATCACACTTGCCTTAAAGAAAAGCGCCCGCCACCCTTCGAGGCTCTGGGTAAACGGTCGGCGGCCGCTACAAAACCGGCTACACATCTTTTCCCGATGGGTCGGTCGGGTGCATGGCTTCGCGCTCGGCGCTGCGGGCTTCGTCGATGATGCGTTCGAAGAGGCGGCGGATGGCGGCGTCGGAGAGTGGGCCGGGATTTGTGCGCTCGGCGTTTTCGAGGACTTCGCGCTCGCGGTCCGGTTGGTAGAGCGGGAGATTTTGGGCTTGCTTGAGTTTGCCGATTTCGAGGGCGCAGTTGGAGCGCTCGTTGAGCAACGCGACGAGTTTGCGGTCGATTTCATCGATGCGGCGGCGCCAGTCGCTTAGGGTCATCGGATACCTCGCGGGGCGAGAGTCGCCGCGTTTTGGATCGACGACGAATGACTTGGTTGCTGAAATGGGGCGCAGCAGAGCTGGGCCCGTACACGGGAATTGGCGAAGGGGCGCGGGCGAGCGAGCACGGTCATGGGGCGACCTCGCGGCGGGCGAGGCCGTGGCTTGCGGCTTGTTTTAGGGAGCGGATGCGGGCGGCTAGCGCGGTGGAGGCGGCGTCCACGGAGTTTGCGTTTTCGATTTCGCTGACTAGCGCGGAGCCGACTACTGCGGCGTCGGCGAGGCCTCCCAATACGGAGACGTGTCCTGGGAGGGAGATGCCGAAGCCTACGGCGATGGGGAGATTGGTGTGAGCGCGGGCGCGGCGCAGCAGCGCGGGAAGATCGTCGGGAAGCGAATCTTTTGCACCGGTTACGCCAGTGCGGGAGATCAGGTAGAGGAAGCCTGCGGTTACGGCGGCGATGGTGGCGAGGCGCTCGTCGCTAGACGTGGGGGCGCCGAGGAAAACGGTGTCGAGATTGTGAGCGGCGAGGATGCGGCGATAGTCTGCGGATTCTTCGGGCGTTAGGTCGGTGACCAAGACGCCGTCGGCTCCGGCTTGGGATGCGGCGGCGGCGAATTTTTCTAAGCCCATCTGGAAGATCGGGTTGTAGTAGCCGAAGAGGATTAGAGGGACTTTGCTGGCCTGGGATTTCGCATCGCGGATGCGGCGGACTAGATCGATGACACTCGCCAGCGTGGTGCCTGCTTTGAGTGCTCGTTCGGAGGCGCGTTGGATGGTGGGGCCGTCGGCTAGTGGATCGCTGAAGGGGATGCCTAGCTCGATGGCGTCGGCGCCTGCTTCGGCGAGCGCGATTACAAATCTTAGTGTGGCGTCGAGACTGGGGTCGCCCGCGGTGATGTAGGCAATGATGCCTAGTTCGCCGGAGGCGCGTAGTTCGGCGAAGCGCTGGGAGATGCGGGTCGAGTTGGCGGCTGGCGCGGTCATTCGTTTTTCTGGCTGCTATTCGAACTCTGTACGCTTTTGGAAAGAATAAAGATTAGAGCAGGCGCGAGTAGGTGTCCATGTCCTTGTCGCCACGGCCTGAGAGGTTGAGGATGACGAGGTCGTCTTTGGTCATTTGTGGGGCGCGGTCGATCAGCCCGGCGATGGCGTGGGCCGATTCGAGAGCGGGGATGATGCCTTCGGTGCGAGCGAGCAGTTTGGCGGCGGCTAGGGCGGCATCGTCGGAGATGGCAGCGTATTCGGCGCGGTGTTCGTCGGCCAACCAGGCGTGTTCGGGGCCGATCGCTGGATAGTCGAGGCCGGCGGAAATGGAATGGGTGGCGGCGATCTGGCCGTCGGCGTTTTGCAGCACGTAGGTGTAGGTGCCCTGCAGAATGCCGGGGCGGGCGCCTGCGTAGCCTTGCGCGGCGGCTAGGCGTGCGGCGTGTTCGCCGAGTTCGGTGCCGCGGCCACCGGCTTCGATGCCGACCATTTTCACGCTCGCGTCACGGAGGAACGCGTGGAAGAGGCCGATAGCGTTCGAACCGCCGCCTACGCAGGCGTAAAGGTGGGTGGGGAGGCGGTTTTCGGCGGCGAGGATTTGCTCGCGAGCTTCCCGGCCGATGACCGATTGAAAATCGCGGACCATTGTGGGATAGGGATGCGCGCCCAGAACCGAGCCTAGGAGATAGTGCGTGGTTCGAATGTTGGTGACCCAGTCGCGCATGGCTTCGTTGATGGCGTCTTTCAGGGTACGGCTGCCGGCGTCTACGCCTACGACTTGCGCGCCGAGCATGCGCATGCGGGAGACGTTCAGGGCTTGGCGGGCCATGTCTTCGGTGCCCATGTAGACGACGCATTCGAGGCCGAGATGCGCGGCGATGGTGGCGGAGGCTACGCCATGTTGGCCCGCGCCGGTTTCGGCGACGATGCGCGGTTTGTTCATTTTTGCGGCTAGTAGGCCCTGACCGATGGCGTTGTTGATTTTGTGCGCGCCGGTGTGGAGCAGGTCTTCGCGCTTGAGATAGATCCGCGGGCCACCGAGATGCGCGGTTAGGCGCGAGGCGAATTGCAGCGGCGTCGGACGGCCGGCGAAATTTTTTAGCAGGCCGTGGAATTCGGACTGGAAGGCGGCGTCGGATTTCGCGATTTCGTAGGCGCGTTCGAGTTCGAACAGCGGGACCATGAGCGTTTCGGGAACGTAGCGGCCGCCGTACGGGCCGAAGCGTCCGGGGATTGCGGCGGGATTGACGATCTGTGAGCTCATGGATTCGGGGCTTTTTTTACGACAGACCGATCTAAAGATCGGCCACTACATAGTCCGTCCGCTATTTCGCGGAATTCTTCAATTCGCGATTGGCGCGCTCGACTTCCGCGAAGAACGCGCGCAGTTTGCCTGGATCTTTCTTGCCGGGTTTGGATTCGACGCCGCTGGCTACGTCTACCGCATACGGCTGCACGGTTCGAATGGCCTCGGCCACGTTTTCCGGCGTTAGACCGCCTGCAAGAATGATACGGTGCGATTTTGCGGCGCGGCGCGCTACCGTCCAATCGGTCCGTTTTCCAGTACCGCCATATTGGCCTGTTGCGGCCGCGTCGAATAAAAACGCCCATGCTTCGGGGTAGGACCGCAGCCTTTTGAGTTGGAAACCAGCGCCTACTTGCAGGGCTTTCGTGACTCGGAAATGCCTGGCGCACTCTCGTACCACGGTGGGAACCTCGTTGCCGTGCAGCTGGACGGCGTCGAGGCGAATCGCGCACCCCAGCGCGATGATAGCTTCGGCGGACCAATTCACAAAGACTCCAACGGATTCTATGTCTTTCGCCAGTCGAGGAATAATTTTCCAGGCGACGGCTGGTGCCAAGACACGGGGACTCTTCTCGTAAAAGTTAAAACCGAGGGCGGTGGCTCCCAGATCGCATGCCGCTTTGGCGTCGTGCCAGTTGGTGATGCCACAGATTTTTACGCGGACCATTTCGCTTATTTCGCGGCCGGCGCGGCGCCAAGGAGATCCGCGAGCGCAGCGGCGGGATCGCTGGAGCGCATCAGGTGTTCGCCGATGAGGAAGGCGTCGAAGCCTGCACTGCGCAAGCGCACGAGGTCGGCGTTGCTGGAGAGCCCGGACTCGGCGACGGCGACACATTTGTCGGGAATGAAGTTGATCAGCTCGAGCGATGTTTCGACGCGGACGTCGAGGGTTCGCAGGTCACGATTGTTCACGCCGATGATAGTGGCTTCTGCGGCGAGAGCGCGTTCGAGCTCAGCCTTCGTGTGAACTTCGACGAGGGGCTCCATGCCCAGGTGCCGGCCGAGGTCAATCAGTTCGCGAAGGGAAAGATCGCTTAGCGCCGCAACGATCAGCAAAAAACTGTCGGCATCATTGGCGCGCGATTCCCAGACTTGCCAGGAATCCATGATGAAATCTTTGCGCAGCACCGGAGCGGCGATTTCTTTGCGGGCGTCGCGCATGTTCTTGAGCGAACCTCCGAAAAATTCCGGCTCGGTTAGGACGGAGAGTGCGGCAGCACCCGCGGCCGCAAGCGACTGACCCAGGGCGACGGGATCGAAGGGGTCGCGAATGATTCCGCGGGATGGGGACGCGGGTTTCAATTCGGCGATGATGTTGAGGGCGTCGCGGGACAGTGCGGCCCGGAAGTCCCTAACCGGCGAGGCCGCTTTGGCGCCGTACTTTAGGGCGGTCTCGGGCAAGACGCTTTTGCGGTGTTCGACGGCGGCGCGGCGGGACTCAAGAATACGGGCGAGCACGGTTCCGGTGTTGGCGTGAGCAGACATTCGCGTAAGTTTGTATGCTAGGGGTCGGGCTTGGGTGTGTCAAATGTGGGCGACGTTGGTGGCAACGGAAGCCGGCAGGATGTCCTTCGAAGCTCAGGGCAAGCCGGCTCTACCAGAGGTCGGAGTTGATAAAAGACGAGGGGTGATTTGGGGAATGACTGGTTATCGGGAACAGTACGGGATCTTGTTGGAGGAGATTGCGAACGAAGCCGACTCCATGGCGATGGGGTGTTTTCGGGACTTGGGGATGCGTGTCGAGAGAAAGGATGACGGCACCGCGTTGACGGAGGCGGACGGGGCGATCGAAGCTATGGCTCGCGCGAAGGTCGTTTCGAGTGGCTTGCCGCTCGATGTTTTCGGTGAGGAAATGGGGACTGGCGATGCGAAAACAGGGTCGAAATCCGCCGGACGCGCGCGATTGATTATCGATCCGATTGACGGCACCGAGGAATTCTCGCGGGGTATTCCGACGTTTGGCACGCTGCTGGGAATCGAACGCGATGGAGAAATCGTGGCGGGAATGGTTAGCGCACCGGCGCTGGGAGCGCGTTGGTGGGCCTATCGTGGCGAGGGGACGTTCCGAAACGGTCAGAAGATACGGGTATCCAAGATCGCGCAGTTGAGTGACGCGATGGTATTTACAACCGGCACTGGACCCAGCAAAGGCAAAGAAGCGCGCGAGAAGATTCGCCGATTGCTGGATGCCGCGCGCAATGGGCGGGCCATCGGCGGATTCTGGCAGCACATGCTGGTGGCGGAGGGTGCCATTGATGCGGCACTGGACTGGACGTCGAAGCCGTGGGATTTGTCGCCACTGGGGATCATCGTCGAGGAAGCGGGAGGGCGATCGACGAATGTGCGCGGAGAACGCACCATTTATACTGGTGATTTTCTGAGCACAAATGGATTGATTCACGAGGAAGTGTTGGCGTTGTGGAAGTGATTTTGTGGAACCGAGTCTCTAGCTTAGTTATTGCCTCGGGCTGACTCGCACAGACCCTTCGCGACTCAGGGTAAACAAGAGTGTCGGTGCTACTGGACTCGGAAAGACTCGCCAAATTAGCCGTTTCGGAACGTGGAGTAATCCATATCAGCCAACGGCCTTTCGAAATTGAGATCGGAGATGAATGATGAACATTCAAGCGCAAGCGCGCAAAGCGGATCAACTGAGGAAGCTGCATGGCGGTCCGCGGATTTTGGTATTTCCAAATGCCTGGGACGTAGCCAGCGCGAGAATCGTGGAGGAGTTGGGCTTTCCAGCGATCGCTACCACGAGCGCGGGAATCGCGGCGGTGCTGGGCTATCCGGACGGTCAGAAAATTTCTCGCGACGAAATGCTAGATATGGTGGCGCGAATCGCGGGCGCGGTTCGGGTGCCCGTAACGGCCGACCTGGAAGCGGGGTACGGCGTGACGATTGAGGATATGACCGAGACGGTGAAAGCGATGGTGGCTGCGGGCGCAGCGGGCATGAATCTTGAGGACGTTACTGGGAACGACGAAAGTTCGCAGGTGGAATTGCCGTTGCAAGTCGAGAAAATTCGTGCGATTCGCAGGGTCGGCGAGTCGCTTGGCGTGCCCGTGGTACTCAATGCACGGACCGACGTTTATCTGATGCCGATCGGACCGGCGGAAACGCGGTTCGAACGAACCGTGGAACGGCTTCGCGCGTATCGCGACGCGGGAGCGGATTGCTTGTTTGCGCCTGGGCTGAAAGACGGGGAGACGATCGCGAAGCTGGTTCAAGCACTCCATGCGCCGCTGAACATTCTGGTGACGGCGGGTTCGCCGACGTTGCGCGAGCTCGAAAAAATGGGGGTGGCGCGGGCCAGCACCGGCTCCGCGGCAATGCGGGCGACGCTGGGTTTGACGCGGCGCATTGCGAGGGAACTGTTGGAATCGGGAACGTACAATTCCTTGCTGGACGGAGCCATTCCGTTTGCGGAAATAAGCGAAATATTGGCGCGCGGGAAACCATAGCACGATGCCGGACGCTGCGGAGTTGTTGCGGGTGCTCGATGAAGAGATCGTGGTTTGCCGAAAATGCCCGCGGCTGGTGGCCTATCGCGAACAAATATCGCGAGAAAAGCGGCGCGCGTATCGCGACTGGATTTACTGGGGCAAACCGGTGCCCGGTTTTGGGGATTGGAACGCGCGACTGATGCTGGTGGGGCTCGCACCGGGAGCGCACGGTTCGAATCGCACGGGCCGTCCGTTCACCGGCGACAAGTCCGGTGAATTTTTGTACCAGGCACTGTACGATGCAGGTTTCGCGAACCGTCCCGTGGCAGTGCAGCGCGATGACGGTCTTGAGTTACACAACACCTACATCACCGCCGCGGCTCGATGCGCGCCTCCTGACAATAAACCGCTCCCGCAAGAACTGCTCAACTGTCGTCCGTATCTGGAACGCGAGCTGGAAATCCTGAAGCCGCGTGCGGTGCTGGCACTGGGAAAGATCGGTTGGGATGTTTACCTTGGGGTGCTAAAGCACCAGGGCTTGATCGTGTCTCGAGCGAAGTATCCCTTCGCGCATGGGGCGGAGGCGGATATTTCGCCGGCGGGTGCGCGCCTGTTCGGGGTATTTCATCCTAGCCAACAAAATACCCAGACTGGCAAAGTTACTCTCGCGATGTATGGGAGAGTCCTCCGCCGGATCCGGCGATTTCTCGAAACGTAAGGGCGCCTCCCGTCGAATTGCTTACGTTCCGAGTGTCGGGATTGGCTGCCGGGTGGTGGGAACGAGCGACATATGGTTCTCGCCGGCCTTGATTTTGCCGCGTGCTACATCCTCTATATAGTTGAATCAAATAAACTTACGTAATGACAGAAAAACGTGACAGTGGCGCGCCGACTGCTTCGAGTGAGTTGTTATTGCTTCGAGAGCACGTGAGGGAGAGTCGCATGAGTTTCGAACGGCTTGGAATGGTCGGCAGGTGCGCAGCACTTACAGCCCTGGCGGGATGGACGCTGGTTACCGCGGCGCAAGAGCCACCGCAGTCGGCGCCAGAACCGATGCCCCCGAGCGAGCAGAATCAGCCTGCGGCGAGAGCAGCCGACGGCCGGCGTAGCGCCAACTTGTCGGTGGAAGCGTACGCGGTGGTGCCGGGAACAAAATTCTTGGTGCGGCTGGAGGATGAACTCGACACCCGGGAAACGCGGCAGAACAGCAGGTTCAAGGTGCGCACTCTGGAACCGTTGGAAGCGGGCGGTGGAATTTATCTGCCGACCGGAGCGGAAATTGTGGGTCATGTGAGCCGGGTGGAATCCGCGGGCATCGCGGGACGCGCGCGATTGTGGTTGACCTTTGACGATATTCACACGAAATTCGGGAAGCTGCCGATCGTGGCGGAGGTTGTCGGAGTGCCTGGCGACCACAGCGTGAAGATGGGGACTACCCAGGAAGGTTTGATCGAAGGGCGCACGAGTACGCAGCAGGCAGCTGCGGAAGCGGCCGCCGCTGGAGCGGCGATCGGAGCCGTGAGAGGTGTGAAGGATCGAGACAAGAAGGAAATTGCCGAGGGAGCAGCGGCGGCGGCGATTGCCGCGTATTTGACGGAATCCGGGCGCGGCCACGACTTGGATTTGCCCAAGGGCGCGAAACTGGAAGTGGAACTGGAGCGGGCATTGTATCTAGTTAAGGAATAGTCGTCCGTCTGTAGAACCGGTATAGCTCCGCTAGACCACACTCAATCGAACGAATCTCCGCGGTCCTCGCGCCCGCGACGGTCCGCGGCCGCTACAACCGCTCTCGTCACGTGCTGCAATCACGCATCTTGTATTCCTCCAACGGCTTGGCAAGTGGGCATCGGCTTGTTAGAGTCGAAGGTCCAGCTGGCGCAAAGTTTTTGATCATGCAAACGGATCACTTGGGGAGAGGCTGAGCCGCATGGGTGAAGAGACGAAAACGGCGGTGCGGGCGGTGGATACTGGGGAGCGGAAGGACCGCGTTCTGATTGTCGAGGACGAAGATAATGCGCGGAAAGGCTATGAGCAACTGCTGCAAAAATGGGGTTATGAAGTACTCGGCGTGGCGACTGCGGAAGACGCGCTGGCGAAATTTGGAAATTTCCAGCCGGACACGTTGATTGCCGACGTCGAACTGCCGGGTATGAACGGGCTGGATTTGCTGAAACAGTTGGGCGCGGACTTGCACAACGTGCCTGCCATTGTCATCACCGGTAAAGGCAGCGACGAACGCGCGGTGGCAGCGATCGAAGCCGGAGCGTTTTGGTACATCGAAAAGCCGATGAAGGCGCCGGTGTTGCGGGCACTGCTAGACCGCTGTCTGGAGAAGGCGCGCGATACTCGGCAACTTGCGGTTTTGCAGCGGCAATTGCGTGAAACCGGGCGGCTGGGCGACCTGGTGGGCGCGTCCAAAGGCATGCAGGAAGTGATGCGCATCGTGGAGATGGCGGCGCCGAGTTCGGCGTCGGTGCTGATCACCGGCGAAACGGGTTCCGGCAAGGAGATCGTGGCGCGCAGCATCCACAAGTTGTCGCCGCGGGCTTCGGGACCGTTTATCGCTATCAATTGCTCGGCGATCCCCGAAACGTTGATGGAGAGTGAGATTTTCGGGCATGAGCGCGGGGCGTTCACCGGGGCTGCGGAGCGGCGCATTGGATGCTTCGAGCTTGCGGACGGCGGGACTTTGTTGCTGGACGAAATCGGCGAGATGCCGGCGCCGACGCAAGCGAAACTCTTGCGCGTGCTGGAAGATCGCAAGGTACGGCGACTGGGCAGCAAGAGCGAAACGCCAGTGGACGTGCGGGTCCTGGCCGCAACCAACAAAGATCCAGAAGTAGCCGTGGGCAACGGGCAGTTGCGGCAGGATCTTTTCTTTCGGCTGAACGTGTTTCATATTCACTTGCCACCGCTTCGCGATCACAAGGACGATATTCCGCTGCTGGTGGAATACATTTTGCGGGACGTGAACGCGAAACACGGCAAGAGCGTGCGGGGCATTGGCACCGAGGTGGCCGACATTTTTATGAGCCACACGTGGCCGGGGAATGTCCGCGAGCTGCGCAACGTGCTCGAACGCTCGACAATCATGTGCGAGAAAGACCTGATCACGCGAAGCTGTCTGCCGGACGAGTTTGGCAAGTCGCAAGCGAAAGGGCCGAGCGACCTTTCGACCATCAAGTTTCCGGTGGGCACTACCGTGGACGCGATGGAGCGCGAGCTGATCCTGCAAACCCTGAATGCCACTGGCAACAACAAGACACGGGCCGCGGACCTGCTAGGAATCAGCCTAAAAACATTGCACAATAAACTGAAAGAATACGGCGGTGCCAACGCCGACGCGGAGTAGAGCCCTACAATGCAGCTGCGGCTGCGCACAAAACTTACGCTGGTGATGACCGGGCTAGTGCTGCTGGTCGTCAGTGTGCTGTCCGGCGTGTTCGTCGCGCAACTGCTGTCTGAAGTGCTGCTGCAAACCGACAAGCGCACTCACGAAATCGCCCATCACATCTTTGAGCAGGCGCAACGCGCGCTAACCGACGCCGCGAACGAAGGGCTGCGGCCCATCTCGAACAGCGCGGAGGATATCCACGAGTACGTCTGGCAGGCGTTCAAGCTCGACGAAGGATTGCACGCGCAGTTGAAGGCGGCAAAGGACACGCCCTCCATTTACGAGGTGTCGATCACCGATCGCGACGGGACGGTCCTGATTTCGACGGACGAATCCCTGCCGGGAAAATTTCTTCCGCGGCGATTGCCATTGTCTCAATTGACGGAGCGCAGCTTCATACATCAGGTCAAAGTGTTCGCTGGACTCCCCAGAATTTACGAGCTGGATTTTCCCTTCAGTAAAGGAGGACAGCCGTTCGGCGAAGTGCGTGTGGCAGTGTCTTCGGGACTTTTGTTGTCCGATATTTTGCCGACCATTCGGAAATTCGGGACTATCGTTTTGCTGGCGTTGATCATCTCGGCCGGTCTCGCGGCGGTGGTGAGCGGTGCAACTCTGGCGCCCCTGCGCGGCATCTCGGATCAATTGGACCGGATCTCCGCCGGGCAATTTGATATGCCAGCGCCGGAAATGAAAGGATTCGTCGCGGGAACTGACGAACTGGGGCAAGTGAGCCGCAAAATCACTCAAGTGGGGCAGCAATTGCGGGGCGTGCACGAAATCTTCAGCACCATGCGGGAAAACATGAATTCAGTCATGGCCGGCATGGAAGACGGCTTGCTGCTGTTTACGCGCGAGGCTCGGGCCGTGATGGTGAGTCCTGCAGCCGAAAAATTCCTGGGGGCTCCGGCAGGAGCCTTTCTGGGACGCCGGGTGAACGAAATTTTCCCGCCGGGGCATCCCTTGCACGATGTGCTGCAGGTGCACGGCGACGACTTTAGCGAAATTGCAGCGGAAACGGACTTGCAGACCATTGAGGGACCGCGGCGCGTCAGCGTGGGTGTACAAGCGATCCAGGAAGACGGTGAACGGATGGGAGCGCTGGTAACTCTGCGCGACCTCGACTCCATCGAGAGCATCAATACGCAGTTGCAGGTCAGCGAGCGATTGGCTGCGCTAGGCCGCATTACTGCTGGCGTGGCGCACGAAGTGAAAAACCCGCTCAACTCCATGCGGCTATGGCTGGAAAACCTGAAAGAGTCGTTGCCTCCGGAGATGGACAGCAACGCGCAGCAGGCGGTTCAAGTTTTGGACAAAGAGATCGACCGGCTGGATACGGTGGTGAAGAGGTTCCTCGATTTCACCCGGCCGATGGAAGTACGGCTGGAGGCGACGCAGCTTGCCGACATTTTGCGCGAAGTGGTGGAAGTAGCGCAGCCGCAATTGCGTAGGTCGAAAGTGGAAGTGGCACAGCTTTTGCCGATCGATGTTCCGGAGGTTTACGTGGATCGCGGACTGCTGAAGCAGGCGGTGCTCAATCTGGTGTTGAATGCCGTGGAAGCCATGCCCAGCGGCGGAAAATTGCAGATGATGTTAAGCAGGCGCGGCGAAATGGCGGAGATCAGCGTGGGAGATACGGGAAAAGGGATTCCGCCAGAAAATAAACAGAAGATTTTTCAGCTTTTTTTCACCACGCGCAAGGGCGGCAGCGGAATCGGACTTGCCAGCACGTTCCGAATTGTACAGCTTCACAACGGTTCGATAGACTTTACGTCGGAGGTCGGCCGCGGAACGACGTTCCGAATCGAGTTACCGCTAGCGGCCTGATCATTGATGACGCAGAGATCGACTCAGCCCCATACCGGCTCACGCTCCGCCTCTCTGCGCTTATCCATCGTTGGATTGTGGATTGCGGCGTCGATTCTGAGCGGATGCGCGGTCCAACAAAAGCCCAAAGCAAAAACGTTCCCGTGGGCCAGTGCGAAATCGGTGCGTCCTGTTCTGCCTGGCTCAGCGTCGGCTTCGAAGGTCGCCGTAGATGAGTTCCTGGTTGACGTCACACTCGACGTACCACCTCCGCCTTCTTCGTTGACGGCGGTTCAGAATATGCCGCTGCGACCGCGCGTTCCGAGCGTTGCGTCGGGGCCGAGCGCCGCGTCGCGACCCGAACCGCCGCAAATAGCCCCGCAGTTGACGGCGCAAGAGACAGCCGCGGCGCAGCAGCAAACCAACCTGAGTTTGAGCATCGCGGAACGAAACATTGCGGCATCGCAAGGTAGGACACTCAACCCCACGCAATCCGATCTTGCCTCCAAGGTACGCAGTTTTGTTACCGAGGCACGCGACGCGGCACACGTCGGCGATTGGACGCGTGCGAGCAGCGCAGCGAAGAAGGCACAAGTGCTTTCTGAAGAATTGGCTGCCTCGTTGTGACGCTGTGTCCAGTTCCTTGCTAACTCAAGGTTGTTCGCTGCCTTTCACCGCTCGTTCGAACGTCGTTGTCCTAATGCGTTAGAATGCCATCATGAAAAACTTTGACGTCGCGATCGCCGGCGGCGGGCTGATCGGCGGCGCGATCGCCTTGGAACTCGCGCAAGCTGGACTACGAGTCGGTCTGTTTGATCGCGGCGAGCCCGGACGCGAGGCCTCGTGGGCGAGCGCAGGAATTTTATCCCCCGCGCCAGAGAGTCCGGGAATGATTCCGATGGTGCCGCTAGGCAAAGCGAGCATGAACCTTTATCCCGGATTTGTCGCAACCGTCGAAGAAATTTCAGGGCAGAGTGTGGAATTTCGGCCATCCGGCACGATGGACGCGCTGTTTTCTCATGATGCGCCCCGCGATTTGAGCACGTTGATCGCACTGCATCACGGTCTGGGACTGAAAGCGGAGCCCCTGCGGCCCGAAGATGCTCGCGAGTTGGAACCCGCTCTCAACTCTGACGTCGAAGCGGCGGCATTGCGGCCGGAAGAAGCGTCCATCGACAATCGGGCCTTGACGCGGGCGGTGCTGGAAGCAGCGCGGCAGAGTGGCGCGGAAATTTTCCCGGAACACGGGGTAGACGCGATCTGGCGAGAGGGTGGGCGTTGCGCTGGTCTAAGAGTACATGGCGAAGACGTCGCCGCCGAGTGGACGGTGATCGCCGCAGGATGTTTTTCGGCGAATATTGCAGGAGTGGAGGCTTACGCGCCAGTGCGTCCGGCGAAGGGGCAGATGGTTTCGTTGCGCGCAGCTGAAATGAAAATTGAGCGCGTGCTGTGGTCCGAGAAAGTTTATTTGGTGCCGAGAAATGATGGCCGGATCTTGGCGGGCGCTACCGTTGAATATGTTGGTTTCGACAAACATGTCACCGCCGGCGCCGTGAACAAGATCCTTTCGGACGCCATCGAACTGGCGCCGGGTCTCGCAAATGCTCGAATCGAAGAGACCTGGGCAGGCCTACGGCCGGACTCTCCGGACCACTTGCCGATTTTGGGTCCGACCGATCTCGATGGCCTGCTGATGGCGACGGGACACTTTCGCAGTGGTGTGCTGCTGACGCCGATAACGGCACGGCTCATTCGCGAATGGATTACAGAAAAGCGAGTTAGCGTCGATTGGGATCGACTAAGCCCGATGCGTTTTGCAGCGGCGCGAAGAGAGACTGCAGTTTGAGCCAGTTGTCAGCGGAGCCCCACAGCCGGCCGCCATGATTCCGAGCTACTGCTGGCGCGCAGGGGGTGGAGTGATCGGCGATGACTGACCCACATTCGTATATTGGATCTGGTTGCCATCCAAGGCCAGTTCATGTTCCAGAACGACATCGAGCGCAGAGCCGCGAGGCAGCTCCGCGTCAGGTCCACGCGTAAGCAATATGGCGCCGAGCCCGGCCAGCCCGCCGATTCCCGCACCAATACCGGCGCCTTTCGCACCGCCTGCGATAGCGCCAATTCCTGCGCCGGTCGCGGTGGTCGTGGCAACGGTGCCGACGTCTTTGCCCTTACCGCCGGAGCCGGTCATCTTGCCTTCGGAATCCATCGTCTCCTTGCCGCCACTGTCCGCGCTGCGCGGTGCGGCGTTCAAGTCGACGGTGTAGCCATTGGGGAAAATCAAGGTGTTGAGTTTCATGCGGAATTCGCCGCGGCCCTTAATGCGACCGGGGCGTTTGGACTCGGTCAGTTCGCCACGCAGGTAGGAACCGACCGGCACTACGATGCGATTGTCTTGCGTGATCGGAAACGAGGTGCGGAAGTAGAGGGAATCGCCGGGTTTTGCGCCGCGTGTCGAGATGCCGTTCTCCAGGACGACGGCGAAGCGCGTACCTGCAGGAACGCTAATGCGCTCGCCGGGACCGTTGTTACGCGTTGAGGCCGTTCTCAGCGGCCGCGCCACCGGAGCGGGCGCCGAAGCTTGCGGCCCGTCGGGTTGCTGAGCGAGCGCCACGCCGCCGAAAGCACAAAACGTGAACAGCGTCGCGGATGCAAGGTGCAGCAAGGGGTTTCGGTTCATGGCGATTCTCCGTTAGTGCGATGCGTACCGAAGAAATGCGGATGCCTGCAGTATACCCGTTGTCTGTCCATTGACGTAACTAGTTGCGGAAATCATGCGTGCATGACCGCGGTCCGGGATCCAAGGTTCGAGCCGCAAGTTTGACCCTCGAATTGTGCAGAGCTACGCTGGAAGCGGGCAAATCAGGAGGAACGCATGGCGAAGCTGGCGCTGATCTATGGAATGCGATTGTTGCCGGAGGAGGACCTCGGGGAAGTCAAGGACGCCACCGTGGTACTGAAGAACGGCCGCACGGCGCGGGTGACCATGCACTTGATCGAAGGGACTAAGGAAGAGATCGAGGCGACGTTTCGCGAGTCGATCGAAGCTTTTTTTGAGATGTATCCGGAGATTTGAGAGGGCGGCTCGGCGACAAGTCGTGAGTCGCGAATGTGCAGGAGTTACGCAGAAAACCGACCCGGGACATCGAGTGGTGCGTTTGGGCCAGCAGTGCTGTGCCCGTACAAAATCACAAATGTGTTGTGGTGGCTATTTAGCGATTGCCGAAGTTTTCCGGATCCTCATTGGGATCGCCGACTGTATCGGAGATGAGCACCGTAGATTGGCCGGTCAGCTCGAAACGTTTACGGCACTTATAGCAGGCGACCAGATCATCCAGACGCACCATGAAGGAAGACGCCTTAGCGAAGCGCTTTTTGTCTTCCTCACCGGCGCCGCGCGGTAGCTCTTTCTTTTTTCGGGACACCTTCCAACGCACGGGGCACTCAAATTCACCGCGGCAGCTGGGGCATACCAGCTTGATTTTTCGAACTTCCTCTCGTTCGGTGTAAAAGGCTCGCTCGTCCATAGTCGTTTTATGCGGGAGTGCTCACCGCTTCGTCGATTGTAGCAAATTTAAGTCCCAGGTCGCGCCACCGCGGCAGGCAATACTCGAGGGCAGCCAGGGTATGCGCGCGATCACCGTTCTGCCGGGCATGATAGCCGTCGTGAAGGCAGAGGATGTCGCCCGCGCCGGTGGCATTTTTGGCGTTGGCCGCCGCGCGAGTACCGATCGGCTGCATGCGGTCGATCAGCCAGGCGGCCGACGGAGCGCGCCAATCGCTGGGTAGGAGCGACCACATCACGACACGCAGATTGAGCTCGCGTGTTGCGGCGGCGAGCCAGGGACTGCGGAAACCCCACGGGGGGCGAAACCACTTCGGCAGGGTGGCAGTAGCGGAAACAATCGCATCCGAGCCGCGGAACACTTCGTCGTGAATTCGCCGAGGGCCAGCGAAAAGCAGGTTCGGATGAGTGTCAGTGTGACATCCGATGGTGTGCCCACGGGCGGAAATCTCTCGAACCAAATCCGGGCACTCGCGGACATAGCGCCCAATCAGAAAAAATGTTGCGCGGGCTTGATATCGCTGCAGCAGGTCCAGGAGTTTTGGAGTCATCGCAGGATTCGGGCCATCGTCGAACGTAATGGCGAGGTCGCGTGCCGAGGCGGTATGGCAAATCGTGGGTCCAAATAATTGAGATGCCGGGTTGACCGCGCCATACGCCGTCAAGCCCGCAGCAGCGGTGATGATAGCGGGACCGGCGGTCATCCACGGATTCACGCGGCTATTCTCGCACGAGGGGAGCCCGCGCAAGTATCACTAGCGAGAAAGAATTGTTCGTCTCTCAAAGTGAGGTTGGGCCTTCGGGTCGCGGTCAATTTTCGAAGTCCTTGCCCCGAGCGTGACGTCTCTGTCAGGATGCTGCCACACGTCGTACCACATCGACTACATCGCAAGGGGGATTTTATGGCTGGATTTTGTAGGAATTGCGGGAGCCCGCTGGCGGACGGGCAGGGATTCTGTGTGAAGTGCGGAACGCGCGTTGGCGATGTCTCGCAACCCGCCGCTGCGACGCCGGCACCCCCGCAGCCGCCGGCTCAGCCGCCACTTCAGGCCAGCCCGACTGCCTACTCAGCGCCGGCTCCAGGCTTTGTGCCAGCCAAGACGGGCATGAGCCCACTGGTAAAAATTCTGATCGCCGTCGTGATTGTGTTTGTCGTGTTCGGCGTTTTCGTCGCGACCGCAATGCTGTACGTCGGCCATCGCATCCATCAGAAGGCCCAGGAATTCGGTCTCACGCGGTCTCCCGATGAAATGAGAGAAAGCAATGCTGCGCTACGTCGCATTGACGGCTGCTCGCTTCTTTCGAAGGCTGACGTCAGTCAAGCGATCAAAATGGAAGTCGTACGCGCGGAATCCGACCACAGTGAGACGCCCGGATGTACTTATAGCGTTAGTGGAGACCAGGGGGACCTGACTGCAAAACATATCACGGCAACTCACAAGAAAGAGATGAACAAGTCGGATCAGGAGACCTTCGAAACCTTCGCTAAGACCATCTTTCACGGCACCCGCCCAGGCGCCGATGGCGGTGTGAGTGAACATCCCGGCGAGGCGCCCGTATTTACCTTCTCGATCGACAACAATGCCGCGGGGCTACAGATGCGGTTGAACAAGGCGGCGCTGGGCAACATGGGTCCATCGATCACGCCGTCGGTTGCCAATCTGGGCGACGAAGCATTCGACGCCGCGGGAGCTATGCTCTTTGTACGGAAGGGCGACAAGGTTGTTCGCATCATGTATATGACGTGCCCATGCGGGCTGGATGATATTCTGCCGCTAGCGCACAAGATCGTTGACGGACTGTGAGCAACCTCACAGCAAAATATTCTTTGAGCACCGCTGAAATTTAGCCAGGAAGAAGGCGGCGCGATTTCAAATCCTCGAGTAGCCGTTCGACTTCCGTGTCGCGGTCGATGCGCGTGAGGCGCTCGCCGACATCATCGGTGGCGAGTTCCGCATCCGCGCTTGCAACTGCCTCCGTGTGATTTACGCGATCTTTGAGGCGGTCGAACGTGGCGCTCTTCGCCTGGTTGCCAATCGCACCTTGAGAGCGCGCCGCTTTACTTAACGCAATACTGCGACGATGCCGCGCCAGCAGCAATTCGCGTTTAGACTTCACTTCCTCCAGCTTCTGTTCGAGTTTCACCAGCGCTCCTTTCAGCGCATCTACCTGCGCTTTTTGATCGCCTACCTGTTCGCGATAGCTTAGGGCTAGCTTCTGCGAGGTTTGATAGCGATCCAGTGCCGCGCGTGCGAGGTCGTCCTGCGCGTTGTCCACCGCGCGTTCGGCTTTGCGCATCCAGTCGTTGCCCGCGTCTTCGTTCTCTCTTAGCTTTTTCTCCAGCATGTGCTGGTCGGCGATGGATACTGCTACCTGCGTCTTGACCTGCATGTATTGGTTCTCCATGTCGAGAATCACTTGCTTGATCATTTTCTCCGGATCTTCGGCGCGATCAATCGCGTCGTTGATGTTTGCGCGAATCAAAGTGCTGACACGTTCTAAAAGCCCCATAGTAATTCTCCTTTCCCTGTTACTGAGAACCCGAAGTACCCTCATCGCTTCTAACCACGAGGTACATACACCCGGAACAAAGCCACAAGATTTTCAAACAGATGGAGCGCGTGGCCCGAAAAATGAATGGCCAGAAACAGAGCGAACGCCGCCACGAGCACCCACAAGCTCAGAAATAATATCTTTCTAACGGCCATGACCTTCCCCCCACGGAAGTCTTCGAGAACAGAAAGCGCCGTGGCGGACTCCTGATCCGCCACGGCGAAGACGATTGCTACGAATTGCCCGGCAGCGGTGGCGCCGGCTTTGGCGGTTTATCGCCAATCAGGCGAACCTTAGAGAGCAGGTCCGACATCTGCATGCCGGAGAGCGCTTCGAACAGCGCAGGCACTTGCGCTGCGATCCTGGTGATGTCGCCGGTCAGTTTGTACGCTCCGGCGGCATCGCCGTTGCCCGTCGAGACGATGGTCACCTTGTCGATCTTGCTGAGGGGCTCGGAGAGCGCGCGCACCACTTCCGGTAAACCGGTGATCAGTTTGTCGACGACGGCGGCCTGGTTGTACTCCTGATAGGCCTCCGCCTTGACGTTCATCGCTTTGGCCTCCGCTTCACCTTTCTTGAAGATGATCTCGGCCTCCGCTTCGCCCTGCGCCCGCGTCGCAGAAGCATTGCCTTCGGCTTCCTTGATCAGGCGTTGGCGTTCGGCTTCGGCGAGCGTCTCAATGCGTTGACGCTCGATTTCCGCCGGCTTCAGTACAGTGGCGATCAGTTCGCGTTCGCGGCGCGCAATTTCGGCATCTTGCACCTTCACCTGCGCTTCGCGTTCCGCTTGCTGCACGCGCACGGCCTGCAGGATCACCTGCTGTTGCTGCACGTTGGATTCGATCTCATAGGCTTTGTCGGCCTGCGCTTGCGCGCGTTTCGTGGTTTCCAGGTATTGGGCTTTCTTGATGTCCAGGTCGCGCTCCGCTTCTGCTTGCTTTGTCAGCGAGGCTGTTTCCGCTGCGACGCGCTCCTGGTCTGCTTGTGCTTTCGCGACTGCCGCGGCGCGTTGCGATTCCGCGCGCTTAATGGCAATGTCGCGATCAGCTTCCGCGGCGGCTACTTCCGCATCGCGTTTGATTCGCGCGATGTCCGGCCGGCCCATGTTTGTGATGTATTCGTTTTTGTCGCGCACTTCTTTCAGGGTGAAGCTGATGACTTCCAGCCCCATTTTGTTCATGTCGTCGGCGCAGGTGGAACGCATGCGATCGGCAACCATTTCAGGTTCTTTGACGATCTGCTCCACCGTGAGCTGTCCGATGATGCCGCGCAGGTGGCCTTCCATTACCAGGCGAATCAAACCTTCGCGCTGCTCAGGCCGCTTGGTCAGGAATTGTTCCGCTCCGGTGCGGATTGATTCCGGATCGGACTTCACTTTGATCTGGGCAACCGCCTCAATGGTGACGGCGACTCCCTGCTTGGTGTACAAGCTTTGCTGAGGCGCCACGTCGAACGACATCAGTTCCAGCGACA
>Ga0137403_10001111_pt1 | contig 33967 bp, 28 predicted proteins | sample CZOMad2_1_16fung_FD_122057 | JGI IMG/M metagenome (GOLD analysis project Ga0137403, IMG submission 122057) | Vadose zone soil fungal communities from Angelo Coast Range Reserve, California, USA - CZOMad2_1_16fungal (Hybrid Assembly) | ecosystem: Environmental > Terrestrial > Soil > Vadose zone... | reverse complement strand
ATAACAGATCGTTTGTTGCCGTGCATGAAAGTCAACGCCGATATATATTGTCTCCATAGCGCCTCCTCTCAGTCTCCGGTCAAAGAGAGCCGCGAGTTTACCACCCGCGGCGGGAGGCGCTTGCTTCATAACATCACTACCCAGGTGCCGGAATAATAGGCGCAGCTATTGGGGCGGCGTTGGGCGGCGTGTATGATGATTGAAAACAGTCTGACTCGCAGTCTGAGGTTACGCCATGATCAGATCCTTTGTTATTGCCATCGTGTTCGTCTCTTTTCTCTCAGCTTTCGCGCAAACCACATCTCGCAATAACACCACTCAGGGGTTACCGCCCGGCTACTGGCCGATCGAAAAAAGCCAGCTAATCATCGACAAGACCCAGACGATTCGTCTGGCGCCCGACCTTTCGCAGTTGAGCGCCGGCGAGCGCCGGGCAGTCGCGAAGCTGCTGGAAGTAGGAACGATCTTTCAGAGCATCTACGAAGATCAGCGACACCGGCAGTCGCTTCCTGCATATCGCGATCTTGGCCAACTCGACAGACGCACTGGTGCGAAAGCTGCGACGCAGCACCTGCTCGCGCTTTATCGTCTAAACCAGGGACCGATTGCGACGACGCTCGAAAACAAACGCGAACCATTCCTGCCGGTCGATCCGGTCGTGCCCGGCAAGAATATGTATCCATGGGGCGTGAAGAAAGAAGAGATTGAATCGTACCTTAATACGCACGCCGAGAAGCGCGAAGAGATCATGGCGCCGCGCACAGTTGTCAGAACGGCGAACAGTTTGAATGCCGGCAGCGATCTGGCGAAACTGCGCAAGTATCCGGCGCTGGACACGCTGCATCCCGGGCTTAGAACTGAATTGGAAGCGATCCAGGGTGGCAAGTCGCGTGCGCCAGCGACGATGTTGGCGCGCCAGGGTTTTTATGCCGTGCCTTATTCGGTTTTCTATGCGGACGAGTTAATGAAAGCCTTTGCACTGCTGAACGAAGCCGCCGATGCTTTGCAGAAGGATGACGAAGAGTTTGCGCGTTACCTGCGTAATCGCGCGCGCGATCTCTTGTCGGATGATTACGAGTCGGGCGACGCGGCCTGGGTCACGGGCCATTTCAAGAATCTCAACGCGCAGATCGGTTCATACGAAACGTATGACGACGAGCTTTATGGAGTCAAAACATTCTTCGCCTTTAGTCTGCTGGCCACGCGACAGCAGGAGACGACTGCGCTGCGCCAGGCGATGAAGGGGCTGCAGGCACTGGAAGACTCTCTGCCATACGATCATCACAAGAAAGTGCGTGAGGACATTCCGGTTGGCGTCTATGACGTAATCGCGGACTTTGGTCAGGCGCGTGGAGCGAATACAGCCACCATCCTGCCCAACGAAAGTTATTTGGCGCGTCGCTATGGCCGCACGATTCTGCTGCGCGCGAACATCATGCGCGAGCCGAATATTTTCGCCGGCACGTCGCGCAACTTCGCCGCAGCGGTGGGAGAAGATCAAGCGCGGGCGCTGACCTCTGACGGAAATTTTTATCGCACGCTCTGGCATGAAGTCGGCCATTATCTCGGCGTCGATCGCACCAAAGATGGGCGCGATCTCGATCAGGCTTTGCAGGACGACGCCAGTGCGCTGGAAGAAATGAAGGCCGACTTGGTCGCGCTGTATGTCGCGGAACCGCTGCACAAACAGGGCTACTACAATGACGAACAGCTCAAGTCGGTTTACGCCGGCGGGATTCTGCGCGTGCTCCAGAACAACAAGCCGCGCCGCGACCAACCCTACAACACGATGCAGTTGATGCAGTGGAATTTCTTTCTCGAAAATGGGCTGCTGACTTTCGCGAATGGAAAACTAACCATCCATTACGATAAGTATCACTCGGTGGTCGGGAAGATGCTGGCAAAAACGCTCGCGGTTCAATACGAGGGCGACAAAGCCGAGGCGGATCGTTTCATCGATCAATACACAACCTGGAAAGAAGATCTCCACGGTGTCGTGGCCAAAAACATTCGCGATCAATCGCGCTACAGGTTCCGTTTGTTCAAGTATGCGGCGCTAGGTGAGTGACCGGGGCACGTAGGGACTGACAGGATTTACATGATTGACAAGATACTCATTCTGTTAATCCCGTCAAAGTTTTATGAAACGAGATCCGCGTACGATTGCCCTTACGCTGGGCCGCTGTCTCAAACTGCAGTGTCCTGCCTGTGGCCACGCCACTGTTTTTGGAAGACCGTTCAATCTTAAAGCGCGCTGCACTGCCTGTGGAGTCATCTTCAAACGCGAGGAAGGGTTTTTTGTCGGCGCGATCATGGGCAACGTGGTGGCTACGGAAATTCTGATCCTGGTCGTTTACTTTCTTTGCCTGCTCCTCACCAACCTGGACGAACAGAAAATGCTAACGGCCCTGTTCGTTGTCGGGATCACGTTTCCACTCGTCTTCTACCATCATAGCTGGAGTCTGTGGCTCGGCCTCGATCACTTGATCGAGGGGTTGCCGCCCAGCAAAAAAAAGTAAGAGGCCGAGATACAAGCGACGGTATGAGGCCAGTACCGGGAGCGATAGCGACCGGTCGCGCACTCTCAATCCTCAGTCGTGTGGTTAGCTAAGTTGGGACCCGGTCGCTATCGCTCCCGGTACTGACCTCGCGATTATCGTGAGCTGTGAATTAGGAGCTAGTGTAAGGCGCAAACGCCCGGCGCAATTCATCCGGCACCGGGATCGGATTCAGCGTGTCACGCCGCACTGCGACCAGGACGAAATGCGCAGTAGCGATCAACTCTTCTTCGACTGCGCCGTCCGGTTCTTTGCGGCGAACTTCAAAGTCCAAACGCAGCGAAGTTTTTCCGATATTGCCCGCGTAAACGCTGACTTCCAGAAGATCGTCAAGCTGCGCCACGCGGCGAAAGTCGCATTCGAGATGCACGCGTGGCAGCCAGATGTCGAGCTCAGCAAACACCTTGCCATACGGCATACCAACAGCACGAAACAGTTCTGTCTCTGCGATTTCAAAGAAGCGAATATACGAGCCGTAGAAAATAATCCGCGCCGCGTCAACGTCGCCCCACAGGACGCGCTCTTCGATGGTGAATTTCTTGATTTGATTCATCGGTTCATTGTCTCATTGATTCAATGAATGAATGGATCAATGAAACGATCGTAAGAATTCCTGCAGCGCCTGATTAAAAACTTCCGCCTGTTCCATGTTCGTCATGTGCGCCGCGTCTTCGATTATTACCAGGGCCGAGCCGCTTAGGGCTCGATGCATGAACTCAGCGTCAGCCACCGGCCTGATCGGATCCTCACGACCTACGATGACGAGCGCCGGCGCCTTGATGTTGGGCAGGTCATCTGAATAATCACGTCGCGCGGCCATTCCGCGTTGCGCCGCGGCAGCGCCTTCCGGGGCAGCGCGCAAGATCATTTCGCGCACGCGAGCCACGACTTCTGGTTCCTCCGCGAGGGTCCGCGACGACAGAAGTTTCGGCAGGCTCGCTTCGGCAATTCCGGTCATGCCGTTGGCGAGCATCTGCTCGACCTGCTGGAAGCGGGCCTGCTTTTCCTGCTCGTTATCGGCTGGGGCGCGGGTGCCGGCCAGAACCAGAGCGCTGACTCGCGCCGGAAACAGGTGAGCGAATTCAAAAGCGACATAGCCGCCCATTGAAAGGCCGCAGATGACTGCCTGATCGATTCTCAACTCATCCATCAACGCGGCCACGTCGCCGGCCATATCGTCCATGGTCGTTATTGTCCCATAAGCTTCAGCTTGTCGTTCAGACGAGCTGTGGTCAACGTCACCGACAAACTGAAGTTTGTCGGACGTCTTGCCTAAACCGCGCAAATCCGGAGCGATGGCGCGATAACCTTGCGCGCTCAGAAAGTCGATCTGCTCGCGCCACATCGAACGATCAAAGGGATAACCGTGCAGCAGCATTACTGCTGGACCGCTGCCGGCCTCGTAATAGGCGATGTCTATTCCACGGATGTGTGCAGTGTTCATTTCATTCTTCGATCCTCGTCGCCAAGGATCAGCTCTCCCCGACCAACCGAAGTCCGAGTCCTTTCGGTCGAGCCAGTCAGTCCGATTTCCTCCGCTACTATAGTATGGATTCTTACGGTGAACGAGCCGATGAAAAGTAAGGGAGATTTCGACTAAGAAACCTATTGATCAGCTTTCGGAATGTAGCTCCGTCGCGCGCTGACAGCAAGCTTACGATTTATGCCGCGAGACTTGATTTTGACTTCCAGAGTGTGCACGCGATCATCGTTTCTTTCGCTTCCGTCGAGCGTAAACCCGAGGCTGTAGCGAGCGGCCAAGCCGCTAATGATCCTGTCGATGGCGCCCCCGAATTCTTCCCGGCCGCCTACGGTCGCTACTTCACCGCCCGTCTGCTTACCGTAGTATGAGATCGTATGAAACCGCGTCCCAATGAACGGCGACACGACGAGACCGGTGAGATTGATCGCCTTATCCATCAAATTTCGTTTCACCACCATGCCGCTGACGGTGACGCCAGAGCCAATTAATTCATGAGCCGTTTTCCTGGTCTTGCCAAATCCCTCAGCTCCGAAATCATCGGTCACTTCCATGATGACTACCTGCGAGTTGGGACGCTGTTGCGCCAGAAGCGGAGCCTTATCAATCATGTTTTCTAGATCGGGCGCTGCAGTGGTGACCGGCCCGCTCGGAGGCACGCTTCCACCTGCTCCGGCGATGCCGCTCTTCCAGGCGCCCTTGAAGAGGTCCTTAAATGAAAAAAAGATTTTCACCTGGGGCAGGTTCTGTCTCGCAAACTCCTGTACACTTCTGAGCGCTGCGACCGTCTGCGTTCGGTCGCGAGTAAAGTCCCCGATCAGTTTCGTTCTCAATTGAAAAGAGAGTGGCGTCTCCCGAGGTTCGTACCATTTCTGCAGAACCGCGATCTCGTCGGCTGGCTTTAGTTTTGAGAGCGCCACGATAATCTGCTCCATTACTTCGGGTCGCTCCAGGTAAAGGATGCCGCTGGTCGAAAGATCCAACACCAGCATGAGTGCCAGCGGGCGACGGTCGGACCCTTCGCGGTTGAAGTACGTCAGTTTGCGAGCTTTGCCGTCATCGAGGACCTGAAAATTCTCTAATGACAGATCCGTCACCGGTGCGCCTGTTTTTTTGTCCCGCACAAGCGTATCAAGGAAAACGACCCGGGTTTTGACGACCACAACATCGTCAGTCGGCCCTGATGGACGGGTTATGAAGGGTTGTGAAGCTTGCGGTGGTTTAGCAGGGGCTTCTTGTGCCTGAATGCACGGGGCGGCGGCAAGCCACACTAATCCGCAGAGCAAAAGAAGGACATTGCGTTTTACTGACATTTGATTTGCCCTAACCTTGAAACGAGACATTAAGAACGAGTGATTACCAATCTTCACGAACAAGTAAACCGTGTCTTTTTACGGACCGCCCGGGCCGCTGACCCAAGCCATACACAATCGGGGAACGGTAATGTAGACGCTTGACCCGGTTAGAGTGTTAACGGCTAGCTGATATACATGGTCTCACCATCGTTCGGCTGTGCTCCGTTTCTCGCCTAGAGAAAAAAGCCCGGTCCCAGCACAAAGACAAACGCCAGGGCTACGAGTGTTCCAACGATAAGCCACCCGACGCTGTGTGGAATCACGAAGGAATCCTGAGTGGGAATTGTCGATACCCGAATCCGCAGTGGTAAGAGTAAGAGCAAAAAGGTAACGCCAAACATGCTGCCGGAAATGAACAAAGCCCACTTCAAAGGAAGTGGGCCGAACAGGGCTGCGGCGATCGAGATGATCCCTCCGGCGAGATAGGCGGGAACAACCAGGAACCAGGCTGTGGATCGCGCATGCTTCGCTTCAACGCCTATCAGCTTGCTCAGCTCACTACTGCAAAGCCGGAAAGAGAGACAGCACAACAGGGCGCCGGCCACAACCATTCCGCTCCGCCAAAAGAAAGGATGACTGAGCCCGATCGTGATGCTGTACCAGTCACCGAAACTAACAACCGGCGATACCAGCAGGTACGTGGAAGGAAGAAACAGATTGACGCAGGTCGAAAGCCATAGGAAGAAGCGTAGTGCCGGTGAAGCGCTCCGCCACGCCCGCAGCAAGCGCAGACAAATTAGCGCCACCAACCAATTCGCCGCACTGCCGGCGATGGCATCCAGGCGGAATTTCCATTCGAGGGGCAGCTCCGGAGCTGTGTGAATATAGGTCGTCGAAATGTAACTGCACTTGCCTCCCAACAGCACCATCGTTCCACAATGTCCAATGATTTCGTGGGTTATGTTTACGCCCGCGTATGCGATGATCGCAATCGCAATCACGGTCAAGAGGTCGGAAGAGGTTGTGTGGTCTGTGGTCATTCAAACTCAAGCGGCATTCGCACCACTTTCGGCCAACGCCCGCTGTCTCGCAAAGTGAGTGACGATCTCGGTGGCGGTCTTGCGGCCGACGAAGGGGGCAAGCTCCTCGGCTGTTGCCAAAGAAATCTTCTGGATCGAACCGAACTGGCGCAGCAGTCGAGTCTTACGCTTGTCTCCGACACCGGGTATTGCCGACAGCTCAGAAGTGAAATCGCGCAGCTCGCGCCGCTTACGATGATAGGTGACGGCATAGCGATGCGTCTCGTCGCGAATCATTTGGATTAAGCGAAGAATCTGCGAGTGCCGATCGAGATAGATAGGTTCATCTTCGCGGCCCTTGACCAGCAAGTAGGCGACCTGGTTGTGATGCAGCGGCGGCTTCACCACGCCGATCATCGGCACGGCTTCCAGATCGAGTTCGCGCATAGCTTCGGCGGCGGCGCCTAGTTGTCCTTTGCCACCATCAATCATAATCAGATCCGGCAGAGCTTTCTCTTCGTCGCGGACCCGTCGATAGCGCCGCAGCACCGCTTCGTGCATTGAGGCAAAATCATTCGCGCCATCGACCGATCTGATCTTGAACTTGCGATACTCGTTGCGGTTCATCTTGCCGTTCTCGCTCACGACCATGCCGGCGACGTTTTCGGCGCCCTGGATGTTTGAGATGTCGAACGATTCGATTCGCGCCGGAAAGCGCGGCAATTCCAGGGTCTCCTGCATTTCTTCCAGCACGCGTTTCATGTCGGGTTTCAGCACGCGAAAGCGCTGTTCGAAAGCGAGCTTGGCATTCTTCTCAACCAGATCGATCATGTCGCGCTTTTCGCCGCGCTGCGGTGCAGAGATGTGAACGCGGCGCCCTTTTCGCTCTGTCAACGCTCGTTCCAATAGCTCACGATCGTCGAACTCGATTGGGACGTGTATCTCGCGCGGCACGAATTGGGTGGCCCGCGCATCTTGCGCGTGTGAATCAACGGGCGAGACGCCCGTGCCACTGTAGTATTGCCCCAGCACCTCGCTTAAGAACTCGGCTGGATTGAAATCGTTTTCCCGTAAATCTTCCCAAAAGAATTCGCGCCGCCCGACGATGTCGCCGTCACGCATGGTGAACAGTTGCAGCGCCAGGCGTTTGCCCTCGCGATAGTAGCCGAAGATATCCAGGTCGCTCTCTCCGGTCGTCGCCATCTTTTGCTGCTCAGAGAGTTTGATTACAGTCTTGCGCAGATCGCGATACTTGGCCGCCAGTTCGTAACGCATGTCCGCGGATGCATGCTCCATGCGCTCGGCCAACTGGTCCGCGAGTTCCGTGTTGCGGCCCTCCAGCAACAAACGCACATCGCGCACCGCTTCCTGATATTCCTCAGGCGTGCACAGGCCTTTGACGCACGGACCGAGACAGCGCTTGATGTGATACTCGAGACATGGCCGCGGCGCCTTGCCGTCGATCTCAATATCGCAGGTGCGCAACTGGAACGTCCGGTTTATTAAGTCAATGGTGCGGCGGGCCATCGACGCCGGCAAGAATGGCCCGAAGTAAAGCGCGCCGTCATTTTGAATTCGCCGCGTGATCACGCATTTTGGAAAAGGCTCGTTGATGGTGAGCTTGAGATGCGGATAAGACTTATCGTCTTTGAGTTTGTAATTAAAGTAAGGCTGATGTTGTTTGACCAGCGTCGCTTCCAGGATGAACGCTTCCACTTCGTTGTCAGTGACGATGATCTCAACGTCGGCAATCTGCCGAACCAGTTCGGCTGTCTTAATTTCATAACTCAAATCGCCGGCGCGCCCGGCCTGGAAATACGAACGGACGCGATTGCGCAGGTTCTTGGCCTTGCCGATGTAAATAATTTTTCCTTCCGCGTTTTTGTGAAGGTACACTCCGGGCGAACGCGGAATTTCTTTGAGTTTTTCGTCGAGAGTCATGGAGTTTACGACAAGCGAATCTTTGATGAAATATCTTATCGCAATCGCGCAGGGCAAACTACAAGCGCAACGCAAAGCCCTACGCAAACCTTGACAATCGTCATTTTTTCAATAGAATAGCGGCCACTAGCAAGAAATCGCGGATGGAGTCAATCCCGGGCTAATCCAGACGACCCATCCATTCAACGGTCAAGAGTTACTCACACCGACCTTAACAGGTCGAGAAGGAGGCATACGATGAAATCGAAAAAAGTATTCGTTGCGTTGCTATTGCTGCTGTCATTCACAGCGTTCTCGTTTAAGTGTGATAGCGGTAGTGGTGGTCCGTCGGATCAGTATAGAAGGGCGGCCAAAGCATCCGACGACATCTCAGCTTCGCTCACCACCATGATCAAGATCAAGCGAGACCTAGGCACGTCAGGAAAACTTTCGCACGATCGGGAAGTGGCGTTGACTAACCTGCTCCAGAAGGCAAATGACGCTGACCGAGCGTTCAACAACGAAATCAAGAAACTGAAGGCCGATCCGAATCCGGCCACCAAAGCCACGCTCTGTACCTTGTTCAGTACGGTGTCGTCGGCGTTGACCGATTTGAATAACAGCGGGATATTGCCGGTCGAGGATGCCGGCGCTAAATCCAAGCTCGCTACTGTGTTCAGTACGATCACGGCAGCGTCAACTATTATCGCGGGCGTCGGCTTGTGCTAGTAGCAGCGCCACGTGTTGGATCACGGTTCGGAACGAAGCCATGGAGGTGACATTTTGGATAATCTACTCGAAGTTCTCACAAAGCTAATTCCCTTAGCGACGCCCCTTGTACCTGGTGCCGGAGCGGCGCCGGAAATCGTGGCGGCAGTTGCCGCCTTAATCAAACACATCAAGGAACAGAGCGGCAAAACCACCGACCAGATTCTCGCCGACGCGGACGCGAATCTTGACGCTAACGACAAAATGCTGCTCGAAGACAGAATCCGTCTGGGTATGTAAATTAACCCTCAAGCAACGAGGACCAGCAGGCTCGATTTTCAATCCTGCTGGTCCCGTTTGCACCCGCTTAAGAAATCTCTAGGGACGGAACCTCCCGCTCGATCCGATTTCGGAAATCGCGATTGCGGCTTGAACTCTGCTTCCCGTTGGTCTTTCGTATAGACTCCCCACGAACGCCTTTATCACGCGGGTTGGATGAAGCTTCCTTTTAAGATTCCTTCGCAGGCTGAATTCGACTGCGTCGGCTTTGGCCTGAACGCGGTCGATCATCTGATCGTCGTGCCGCATTACCCTGACTTCGATACAAAAACCCGCTTCCAGGAATACGAAAAGTCCGCCGGCGGTCAAACGGCCAGCGCGATGGTCGCGTTACAGCGGTTGGGGATGAGCACAGCTTACGCGGGTCGATTTGGTTCTGATGAAGACGGGCGTTTCGGTTTGCTGTCGCTCGAATACGAAGGCGTAAACCTCGATTATGTTGAGACGATCGACGGCGCGGACAATCAGATTGCTTTTATCATCATCGACGCGCGCTCAGGCGAGCGCACGATCATTTGGGATCGCGACGAACGTCTATGTTATCGGCCAGACGAAGCGCCGCTGGAACTTGCCGCTCGCGGCCGCGTGCTGCATATCGACGCTCACGATCCTTTGGCGTGCGCGGTGATGGCTCGCGCCGCGCGCGACTCAGGCGCGATCGTCTCTGCGGACATCGACAATATCTATGAAGGGCTGCCGGACCTTCTGCCTTTGATCGATGTGCTGATCACCTCCGCAGAGTTTCCGCGTCAACTGACGGGCATCAGCGACGAACGCGCGGCGCTGGTCGAGATCAAAGCCCGCTATGGCTGCTCCATTGTCGGAACCACCCTGGGCGCGCGCGGCGCACGGATTTACTCCGACGGACAGTTCATCGAATCAGCGGCCTTCGAAGTTCCCGGTGGTTGTCGCGATACGACCGGCGCCGGCGACGCCTTTCACGGAGGCTTTATCTACGGCATGCTGAACCGGGAAGACTTAGAGACGTGCCTGAAGCTCGGCAACGCAGTCGCGGCGTTGAAGTGTCGATCGTTGGGCGGACGCGCGGCCTTGCCGACGGAGGATGAGCTTAAAGAATTTCTCGCGGCGAATTAAATAACCACCATACCGCTTGTTTTCAACGCGGCGTGGGATAGCTTAACGACTGCCCTCACCCGGGAACGAAAAGTGAGTTGAGGCGATTAGCACGCGGTTTGCGCTTTAGTTAATGAAGAATTAATTTGACAAAGCTGGCGAGGCCAGCTTGACCGCGCGTACGTGGTCCAGAAACTCTAGCTCGTATGACCAGACGAAGCACGACCAACCTCAAGAGCAGCTACTCCTTCTCTTTCAGCCGGTCGGTATTCACTTCCTCTCTTCCTACCCGTCACCGTTTCTGATCTCTTTTTCTGAAGGAGGATCAAGGCTCCAGCCAACAGTCTCCTTCGGTTATGCGACGCAGATTGCTCTGTCTCTGTGTTGATGACACACAAGGTCGACTCATTTGGGTCTTGAACCCTAAATCAGTCTTGGAAACACAAGGAGAAAATATATGGGATTACCTGGCGTATCTGAGGTATCTGATGGATTAGCAAAAGTTGGTCAGGGAGCACGGGCCGTTGAAAAAGCAGCTGAAACTGTCGTTGATGATGGCGGCAAAGTTGTTAACGAACTCATTGACCATGGCCGAAAGACTGCGGAAACTGTCGTTGATAATGGCAACAAAGTTGTGGACGCGGGCACAACCGAAGCACGGAAAGGTCTTGGGAGTCTGGTCAAGACCTCAAGCTCACCACAATTGGCAATGCCGGTTCCCACCGTGCCGGCGTATGCGGAGAGGCTACTAACCGACCAAGAGAAATCTCTCGCGATGAGTGTTTTTAGCAAGAGCCTGCCATTCGGTGCGGTTTACCTATCCAACGGTTTGGGATTGGGGCAGAGACCTTACACAATCCCTCACCCATTACATGCCGGCGCATATGTAATTCACATTGGGCCGGATGTTTTCCCGGACGCGACGAACCGTGCCCAGGTAGTAGCACTTAACCAGAGAGGTGACGAGGTGTTCATACATGAACTGACGCATGTCTGGCAGGGAACGCATCGAAAATCGCCGCTCGGACCATTCGATTACGTTATCGACTCTCTTTATAACCAAACCCGCTTTGGCTTTGGATCAACGGGAGCTTATGACGTCAACGAAGCTGACGTCGGCACCAAACAATGGAACTCATTCTCCGCGGAACAACAAGGCATGATCGTGCAACATTGGTTTGTGGGCGGTATGTTGGAGAGTGCACCAGCGTTTCGCTACATCCGAGACAACATTCGCGCCGGGAACGCCTACGCTTAGGTCATACACGATTCCGACACCGGCGATTGAGACGCGCAGCCTTCGAACAGGTTTTTTCATACATTGTGCTCATGGCCAACGTTGCCAGGGCGGATCACACCGCCTCGGCAATCCCGTCCGTGGAATAACTTTTCCCATACGTGCGCGCAAAATACACCGCCAGCAGAAACGCGACGAACTGAATTGCGGCAGCAGTCCAGAAGGTCCTGAGGATCGAAGCGTCGCTCATATTCTGCGGCTTCAGATCGTAGCCCATGTGGGCCACCGCGCTGTAGATGATCACGGCGGCAATCGAGGGACCGACGGCGCGCGCCAGGCTGGCCACTGATTGCATCACGCCGAGCACGCTGCCTTGTTGGGCCGCACTGGCGCTCTTGGAAGCAAGACTGGTCAACGATGGACCCGCCAGCGCATTGCCGATTGAAGACAGCGCGCCGACCGAAAGCAGACCCAGCAAACCGATGGCCGGGTTTACAAACGGACTTAGGAACAAGCTCATCGTAAACAACAACCCACCGACAATGACCAGGTTTGGCTCGCCAAAACGCTTGACCAATTTTCCGATCAGTCCACCCTGGACCCCGGCTGAGATGATGCCGACGAAAGCAAAAATCCAACCGCTATGCCAGGGGTCGTAGCCCAGGCGAAACATCATGAACAGTGCAAACACCGTCGTCATGATCGAGAAAGCCACGACCGACAAGAAATAAATCATGAGTACGAAGGCGAGCTGCGGTTGCCGCAGCGCCTCGAGCACATGTCTCCAGCCGCGACCGCTGGCCGCCGAAACCCGTGCCGGGTGATCCGGCGTGACTGTCTCAGGCAGGGTGAAGTAGAGCAGGATGACATTGGCGAACGCGAGGCTGCCGGCAAACAGAAAAGGAACGTTCGTGCCCCAACGGCTCAGGATCCCGCCGATTGCCGGACCGAAAACAAAGCCCAGGCCAAACGCGGCGCCAATCAATCCCATTCCTTTGGCGCGATTTTCTTTGGTAGTGACATCCGCAATATAGGCTTGCGCGGTCGAAATGTTGCCACCCGAAATGCCATCGATGATGCGACCGATGAACAGCATAACCAGCGTGGTTGCCAAACCCAGGATTAGAAAACCAAGACAGGTTCCCAGCAGGCTGATGATCAGGATCGGACGACGGCCATATTTGTCTGACAGCCGGCCCAGCACCGGCGAAAAGATGAGCTGCATTACCGAGTAGGAAGCGAACAGCAACCCAACTTCGCGCGGCGTCGCGCCGAATTTAGTGCCTTCGGCGTAGTAAGGCAGCACCGGAATCACGATCCCAAAGCCGACGAGATCGATAAAGACCGTGACGAAGATTACAAGTAGAGGCGAGCGCTTCATGGGAAGTTTTGGGTTTTGAGTTTCGAGTTTCGAGTTTTCATTTCACCTCACAACTTTGCCTAAGCGCATAAATCGGCGGGGCCTTCGAGTCAGACAAGCAAGCTGAACTCGGAACTCGAAACCCCAAACTCGAAATATTGCTCTACCGGCGGCCGCTGATCATTCGATCGATCGAGAGTTGTCCGCCGCCGCCGATCAAAAGTGCGAGCGCGCTACCCAGCAAAGCGACCGGCAGCTCAATTCCTGGCGGCGCAAAGAACGCCGGCCAAAGCAGTTTGATAGCCGTCAGCATAGTGCAGATGAGTAGAAATGCTCCCAAACGCGTAAGCAACCCGATCAAAACCAGCGCGCCGCCCACCAGCTCACTCAGCGCGGCAGCCGCCAACCAGACTCGGGGCGGTTGCATAAAAGTAAACGGCACAGCTTGTGACATGGATGTCCACTTGGCCCAGCCCGGTCCGTTGAATGAGCCAAGGACTTTCTGCGCCCCGTGTCCAATGAAAATAACGCCCAGTGACAGACGCAGCGGAACGGTCATCCAGGTAGAAGAAGTTGAAGTCAGTCTGCGAAGCATGACAGCCACCTTTCAATTCAAATTTGTGTGGATCGGAAGTAACTATAAGTCCGTTCGCGCCTGTGCGCCTAGCGGTGAGGTCAGTACCGGGAGCGATAGCGACCGGGTCTCACCCCCGCGAGGCGAGTGGCGTAGACTATTGAGACCCGGTCGCTACCCCCACCCCACGCGGGCTGCCCGCGCGGGGACCCCGGTCCGCTCCCGGTACTGACCTCATCGCCGCATTCGTAGTAACATCGGCACGACATAGCTCTCCAAAACACTTTCGCAGAGATGTTTTCATTATGCGTCGTTCCAATATCGGTTTGATCCAGCTTGTCTTCACACTGCTGCTGACAGCCGCCGCCGTGCCGGCCCAACCCAACTCCCCAATGTCATCCGACATCGCGTTCACGGTGGCAATGTCCAAGCCCTACACGCACCTGCTCGAGGTAGAGATCCGCGTGAAGATCCCGGCAAACCTGCAGGCGCCGAACGAAAGCGATCTGCTGATGCCGGTGTGGACGCCGGGCTCCTACCTGGTTCGTGAATTCGCCCGCCACGTGCAGGACTTTGCGGCGGACTCAGACGGCCGCGCGCTGGACTGGACGAAAGTGGACAAGAACACCTGGCGCGTGAAGACGAATGGCGCGCGCCAATGGCGAGCGACCTATCGTGTCTATGCCAACGAACTTACGGTGCGCACGAGCGAATTGAATTCGGATCACGCCCTTTGGAACAACGCCGCGCTGCTGATATACCCAGCGGGTCATCTTAACGCGCCGTCGACATTGCGCGTCGTTCCGCAATCCGGGTGGAAGATCGCTACCGGCTTACCAGAGGCTAAAGGTCAACCGAATACTTTTCGCGCCGAAAACTTCGATATTCTTTACGACTCGCCCGTCGAAGTCAGCAACTTCAGGCAGCTCGACTTCCAGGTCCGCGGCGTCCCGCACCGGATCGTGATCGATGGCGAGGGCAACTATGATTCGGTTCGCCTGCGCAACGAAGTGCTAAGGATCGTCGAAGCTGAAACGGCGATGTTCGGCGGCATTCCGTATCACGACTATACGTTCATTCTGCATCTGCGATCGAACACGGGCGGCGGGCTCGAACATTTGAATTCGACCGCGCTCGGGTTTCGCCGCTTCGGATTTGCCAACGAAGACGGCTATCGGAGGTTCGACGCACTGGTCGCTCACGAGTTCTTCCATCTGTGGAATGTGAAGCGCATTCGCCCCGATGCCCTGGGGCCTTTCGACTACACCAAAGAAAACTACACGCGCCTGTTGTGGGTGGCCGAGGGCATAACCGAGTACTACGGCCAATTGATGGTGCGCCGCGCTGGTTTGATTTCAGATCAAGTCTATCTTGATCACCTGGCCAAACAGATTCAGGATTTCCAGGAGACGCCCGGCCGTCAGGTGATGAGCGCCGAAGAAGCGAGTTTCGACTCGTGGATAAAATTCTACCGGCCGGATGAAAACTCGGTGAACTCGCAGATCTCTTATTACGACAAAGGCGAGTTGTTGGGTCTCATGCTTGACCTGATCATCCGCGTGCGAACCAACAACACCAAATCGCTGGACGACGTGATGCGTTATCTCTTCAGAGAGTTTTTCCAGAAAGGCCACAACTACACGCCAACGGATTTTCAAAAAGCGTGCGAGCTGATGGCTGGCGCGAGCCTCGACAATTTTTTCTCAGACTATGTACGCGGGCGCAAAGACCTCGCGATGGCCTTGAACCTGATGCTGGCCGGAGCCGGATTGCAGGTGGAACAGGCGGGAATTGGCATCGGATTCGATGACGACGGCGACAGACGCGTGAGCCTGAAAGGTTTCCTGGGCGCCGACCTCGAAGATAAGCCCGATGGCAGTTTCATCGTGATCAAGAGCGTCCGCGCCGGCTCGCCCGCGTACGAGCAGGGCTTGAACGCGAAGGACAAGATCATTGCCCTCGACGGCGCGCGCGTGGACAAAGACACGTTCGAAGCGCTGATCGCGGCCAAACGTCCCGGAGATACGGTACGGATAATGGTGTTTCGCTTTGACGACATGCGCACGTTCGACATTCGCCTGGCGGGGGCTATCGATGCGCCCTATAGAATTGGCCCGCTCGCGCACACGAATGAACAACAGAAACGGATCTATCAGGCGTGGCTGGCTAAGTAGAGTCGATCAGTCCTTCTTCGCGCCTTAAGTAAAACCTTTGCGCCTTTGCGTGAAACTATGACCCCACCAAAAACATTTCTCGCAAAGCCGCAAAGAAAGTCGGGAGGCGCAAAGAAGAATTCGGTACTGTCGTCACTTGGCTTCCATCTTTCTCATTCAGTAGTAATGATCCACGAAGTCACACGAAGGCGCACGAAGAAAACCGGTTCGTTTCGTGTGTCTTCGTGGATCGCTTTACTGGGTTTCGCGACGCTGCTTATCTTCCCGGCGCGGCTAATTTCATGTGCCCAAAGGTCTTCAGTCGAAACCGTCCAGTTTCACAGCCAGCTCGTCAACACGACACTCCCTTATAACGTAATCCTGCCGCCAGGTTATCGCGCCTCGAGCCCGACGCGTTATCCGGTGCTCTACCTGCTGCATGGGTTGGGCGGGCATTACACCGACTGGGTCACGCGCACGAACGTCGCGGATTACGCCGCGCAGTACCGCCTGATCGTGGTCACGCCGGAAGGAAACGATAGTTGGTATGTCGACAGCGGCGGCTCGTCGATGGACAAGTACGAAACGTACATTCTCAAGGAGTTAATTCCCGACGTCGACAAAAGATTCCGCACGATCCAGGCTCGCTATGGCCGCAGCGTGGCCGGACTTTCGATGGGCGGATATGGCGCGGTCAAGTACGGTTTGAAGTACCCGGCATCGTTTGTCTTTGTGGGTTCAATGAGTGGCGCGTTCGGCGTCACGCGTTATACCGAAAAGGAAATGGGAGGGAGCAACTGGGAACCGTTTCTGAAAATATTTGGCCCGGCCGGCAGCGAGACCCGCAAAGCAAACGACGTGTTTGAAATCGCCCGAGGATTATCGGCGGCGCGGGTTTCGTCTTTGCCCTACTTTTATTTTGATTGCGGCACCGAAGACGCGGGCCAGCACTTCAATCCGAATCGTGAGCTATCGCAGATCTTTGTCGAGAAAAGAATCCGGCACGAATATCGCGAGCTGCCGGGCGATCATAGTTGGGGTTACTGGGACCAGCAGGCGCAGGAGGTTTTAAAGATTGCGGCGCAGAAGATGCGCGTGCCGCATTCATCGGTGAAGCCGGGCCCGCGGTAAGAGCGGGCGGTCCTTTCTTCCCCTCGTTTAGAAGCGGGCTACCGCCCGCTTAGTCGGGCAGTAGCCCGACTCTAAACAATCAAAAGTGGAATCTTATCTCATCACGAACTGAAAATTATTCTGACCACGCCGGTTGTTATTGTTGAGCACCGTCGTTTGCCCGCCGAAGACGCTCTGCACCATCGAGAGTTTTGCGTTCAGGCGCGGTTCAATCATTTGGAAGTGATCAGCAGTCAGGCGGGCGTGATCGAAATCGACCTTGGACAGCGTCGCCAGCTCCTGGCCATAGCGAGCCACCATGCCGACCAGATCGTTATCAGTCCTGAGCGACAGCTCGCCTTCTTTGTAGATATCGACTTCAAAACCGTTCAGCACGGCGGCGGCCGAAAGCAATTCATTCAGCTGACCGATCCCCATTTCCAGTACTTCAAAGCTGCGCTTTGGATCGACCGACGCAAACGCGTCAGCGACCTTGAGTTGATCTTCGAACTCTTTGTAGTTGGTGACGCGTTTGTTCACCAGCGCCCGCGCGTCTTCCAAAAACCGCAGCGCCAGCTTGGGATTGTCTTTTTGCGTCGCCGTGGACAAATCAATCAAGTACTTAACGCGGTCTGAATCAGATGGCAGTGCCGCCAGCTTTTGTTTGATCTCATTGAGTTTTTCGGGCGAGGCAGTCGTGGCCAGCTTTTTGAAGTCCACCGCCTGCATGATCGAATTCTTTCCCGCTTCGTCCAGATGGTCGTTGGCGATCTGCACCGCACGATCCGAGTTGCCTTCGTCCACGGCTTTTTGCGCGGCTTGCCGGTAAAGCATCGGTTGCATCTGCGGCGGCGCCGTGCCGGCGGCCGTCAACAGACTATCGCTCGTGCCCTGCTGCATCGCGGTGCGCATCTGGTTTCCGAAATTCATGTTGGTGTTGTTGCCCATGCCGAGTTCGGTCAGCTTCTGCCGCACGGCCTGCGCGCGGTCGGGCAGATACTGATCAATCTGCGGCAGCATCCCCTGCAAAGAAAACAACATAGTGCGCGCGTTGTTCTGGCGCACCTGCGCTTCGTCCGGCGGACTCTGTTGCGCAGGCTGGGCGCCGCGAACCATTCGAGCACCGCCGCCGGGACCGCGTGCGTTGTTGCCGCCGGCGCCAAGCGACGTAACGCTGAGCGCCGCCGTGATCGCATTGTCCATCAAATCGTGATAAGCCGACTCGCTCAAGACCTGAGGAGAAGAACGAATGATCGTGGCACTTGCAGTTGCAGTTGTGCCAGTCGAAGTACTGGCAGCCCTCGGCCCCGGCGTCAGCAAATTCACGGCGAGGCTGGTGGCTTCGCGCGTAGCGACAATATTGTCCGAGTCTAAACGAGTGAGAATTTTCTCAGACAATTTCTTGAACGCTTCGGGATCTTTGGTTTGCAGTTGCGCGAGGACTCGGCTTAACGCGGTCGGATACTCGCCCTTGTCGAGTGACTCAGCCGCTTTTTGATAAGCAATCTTCGGATCGCTGGCCGCGACCGTCGCCAGCAGGTTCTGCTCAAGATTGCTCTGTGGATCCGGACCAGGGCCCTGGCGTCTGGGATTCCCGGCATTGTTAGCGGGAGTCTGCGGTTGGGTCGAGCGCAAGAGTTGATAACCAAGCTCGGCGTCATGACGCCCGGCGGTCAGCACTAACTCCTGGCGCAGCTGATTCAGTACCTGCGCCTCCTGGCGGTCAGTGCGATCACCATCCAGCATCATCTGGCTGAGAATCGCGCCGGCATCGACAAGCAACCCGCGCGCGCGCGCGGCGCTGCGGTCCCAAAGCATGTCGCCGGCGGCGATCTGCACTCGAATGCGATTCTCAGGCAGCTTCAGCGACTGAGCTTCAGTGACAACCTGATCAAGCAACGCAGTTGCTTTCGCTTCCAGCCTGGTCTTTTCTTCCTGCTGTTTCTGCGCGTCTGGCGTGGCTTGCGCAGTCGCCGACTGAGAGGTCGCGTCCTGCGCCCCCGCAAACCCGGCGCACGCCAACAGCAGGGATACCAGAAACATGACGGCCGCGATCTTCTTTGCAAACATTTGTCTTTACCTCGAAATTGATTTCGTGCGGGAGATGATGGTACTGAATTCTTTAGACGGCTAAAGTGGGGATTTGGTTACCTAAAGTCCCGCTGAAGCTGACGAATCATAGCACGGTGGGTGGGTTCCGCCGTTTTGGCTCAGCAATTATTGAATCCATCTTAGCTCACCTCGCTAAAGCTAGGTGCTCATGAGAAGCTGAGCTCAGTTGTTCAAGATTTACTTGGCGGTGACCATGCGGTAAGTTTGCCAGGCTTAAAATATGATCTAACCTCCTGGAGGTGGAGACAAACAAATGGATCAAAGAAGCGTAACGCATCACCGTTGGGCGGACATGCCGAAGGAACCCCTTTCTGATCTTTTAGAGCGGCGATTGATTACCGGCGATCGAATGATGCTGGCGCATGTCTATCTCAAGAAGGGCTGCATCGTCCCCAGGCATTCGCACGAGAACGAACAGATTACTTACATCCTCGAAGGCGGCCTGCGTTTCTGGATGGGCAGCGATGAAGCGCAGGTGATCGACGTTCTGGCGGGCGAGGTCCTGCACATTCCGTCGCACGTGCCGCATAAGGCCGAAGCGTTGGAAGATACACTCGACGTGGATATTTTCAGTCCGCCACGACAGGACTGGCTGGACAAGACGGATGACTACCTGAGACAGAAGTAAGCCGTAGCGCAAGTTGTTAACTTGCGCTTACCCGTAACGAGTGTGCTTGATAGATAAGAGACATACGGCAGTATGAACAGTAGCACCCGCGTGGGCGGGTGGATCAAGCACTCAGCTCAACAGAGGTGACTCTATGATCCACCCGCTCACGCAGGTGGTACTGACCTCATTGCTCACGCGAGCGGAGATAACCCAAATGGATCTAGATCTGAAAGGAAAAGTAGCACTCGTTGCCGCTGCCAGTCGCGGCCTCGGCCGCGCTGTCGCTGAAGAACTAGCTGCGGAGGGCGCGGCGCTCGTGCTCTGTTCGCGCAACGCCGAGTCTATTAAGCAGACGGCGAATCAGATTGCCGGTGAAACGGGAACCGAGATTTTGGCGTTGCCCTGCGACGTTTCCAAAGCGGGTGAGGTCGCGCGGCTGGTGCAATCCGGCGTCGAACGATTTGGACGCATCGATATTCTGGTGACTAACGCAGGCGGTCCGCCCGCCGGTCCATTCGAAAGCTTCGGCGCCGACGCCTGGGAAACCGCAACGCGGCTGACGCTGTTCAGCGCGATCGAACTGGCGCGCCAGGTCCTGCCGGGAATGAAAGAGCGTGGTTGGGGGCGCATCCTCAACATCACTTCGATCGCGGTCAAGCAGCCGGTCGATAATCTGATCCTTTCGAACAGTTTGCGCGCGGCGGTCACCGGGTTCGCGCGCACCCTGGCGAATGAAGTTGCCGCATTCGGCGTGACGGTCAACAACATCATGCCGGGCTACACGCGCACCGAACGGGTCGAAGAGTTGGCGCGCATGATGGCTGACAAAGAAAAAATTACTCCGGCGGAATTCATCGGGCGCTGGGAGAAAGAAATTCCGATGCGGCGCCTGGGCAGACCTGACGAGTTCGCGGCGCTGGCTGCTTTTCTGGTTTCCGAACGCGCCAGCTACATTACCGGAACTTCAATCCCGGTCGATGGGGGATGGATACGGTCTCTGTTGTGAAGAGTTAGAGCGAGCGATCCTATCTGGCGGATCGCGGACATCCTGTCCGCCTGAGCGCGCCAGCGCGAACCCTTCCAAAGTGATTCTTTCGTAAGGTCGGAGCGGGCTGCGCCCGCTGGCGGACAGGATGTCCGCGCTCCGTCACTTATCGTCCAGCCGTCTCGTCGTCGAAGCAATCGGCAGCTTCCAACCGTCTATTGGAGTCTTTTCAAGATTAAGATGACTGGTGAGATAGGCGAGCCTTTGCATCTCGGCTCCTTTTCCGATCTTATGTCCGGGTTTTCCGGAGCGTAACCGGGCGCGTGGAAAGACCAGTACCAGCCGTCATAGGCACCCTTCCGGTCCTTCACCATGATGGTCCAGGCGCTCAGCTTCGCGCCTTCTTTGGCCGGCGAAGGAAACATTTCCTTGACCATAATCGCCCCATCGGGAATCGCGCCTTCCCGGTTTTTGTGTTTGAGCCAATCCCAAACTTCCGGCGAATAAAAGATCTTCACCGCGTTATGGGTGCCGAAGGAAGTACCGTTAATGAATGGTCCAGTATTCCGAATCTGTGAGTCGGCCACCCAGCTTTGATAACAACCCTGATCGAGGAATGAGTAGAGCAGCTTCTCAAACTTCTTTGCGCCGATGTCGCTGGGGTGCGGTAGCGGGAAAGCGACCTTGCAACGTTTGGCGGGCGGAGGGTTTTGCGCGTGACTGGGCTGTGAATCTAGTGCATTGCTGACCAGCAGCGTCGCGAGACTCGCAAGCAACGTGACGAGTGACAACCGGAATGTACCTCTACAGTTCATCCTTTAGTTTGTCGGCGCAGACATACTAGACTACAAAACCATCGTCTGAGAAGAGTTTTAAGATTTTCACCCCAGAGGGGTGAGATGTTTATAGATCGGTGTGCAAGGACTCGCCGGCTCGGTTCGAAGGAGCGGAATGATTCTAGAGTGGCAAGAGTCTGGTCGTGTTCCGCTCCTTCATGCGATTCGCCATGCAGGCGATGCTGAGCACTGACTTGAGCAAGAAGCTAATGCGTCGCGCGCCATCGTTTCACGGGAAGATAGATTTGAATGCTATTCTGAAAAAGCCGGATAAATGAGTGAGCATTATTCCCCTCCCTTTGGGAGGGGTTAGGGGAGGGTGCGAAGCTTAGCGCGACGTATTTTTTAAGGACCCGTCGCGTTTTACCAACGACAACCCATATCAAAGTGGTTCTCGCTCAGGCCCTCACCCCAACCCTCTCCCAAAGGGAGAGGGCGCAAAGGATTTAGGCGATTGTCTGCTGAGATTTAAGGAGGAGATTGATATGACCGAAGTTTGCACTCATCTGGATCAAGTCAGAGAAGTAACCCCCAGCGCTAACGGCTGTGAAGACTGCCTGCGCATTGGCGGCACCTGGGTGCACCTGCGCCTTTGCATGATCTGCGGCCACGTCGGCTGCTGCGACTCTTCACCAAACAAACACGCCACCAAACATTTTCACACCACGGGTCACCCGATCATGAAGTCGTTTCAACCCGGCGAAGATTGGGGCTGGTGCTTCGTCGATGAAGTAATGTTTGATGAGTTGTGAAACCCAAAAAATGATGGCGACCAATAAAGCTTCGTGCTTCCTTTTCGCTGGAGCAAAACGATCCACGAAGATACACGAAGCAGCGTTGGCTTTGTTCGTGCGCTTCGTGTGATTTCGTGGATCGTTTTTGTTCAGGAGTCCGTTTTGATCCAGGTTGGTGATTGAACTCGGTACAGAAACGCGAGCGGTAGCGAGCGGAATAAAGATTCTATCAGCATCAAGGGTCCTGTAACGCGGCCAATTGGGGGTTGCGCTCTTATCCCGCTCCCTACCGGTCGCGGTTCTGTACGGGACCTTCCTGACGGTCGGGCCACTGCCCCGCTCGCGTTATCGTTCAGTTTCCTCCAGCAACTTCTTCAAATACCCTTGCCAGATCGCCGGCAGCGTGTGCGTGCCGTGGCCGCGGGTTTGATCGGTTATCGGCAGCAGAATGTAGCGGCCGCGCTTCACGCGTTTGATTTCTCGTTCCATCAAACTCAACTCTGGCGGGTTAATGAAATCGTCGGCGGAGTTGATCGCTACCAGCGGCGCTTTGATCGTTTCCAGTTTCGGCGACGGATTATATTCGCGTGAAGAGTCGAGCTGATAAAGCAGGTCGTTTGCATCAAGACGCGCCACCGCTGCCTTCAAACGGCCGGCGTAAAACTTATCAGCCGCATCGCGCGTGGGCGCCTGCTTCTGCCAGAACAAAGGCGCGCTACCGGCTAACAACAAAAGATTCTCGGCAGAGATCAGCGCCCGCGTCGGTTGCGTCTTGTATTCGCCGCCGAGCCACTCCGGATCGTCTCGAATCGCATCCATAGCCATGCGGCGCCAGATGCGATTGCGGCCGGCGATCTCCACCGGATTGCTTGCCAACGGCATCAGCGCGTCCATGAAATCGGGATAGGTCTCGCCCCAAACCCAGGCGTGCATGCCGCCCATCGAAGTGCCCATAACCAGCCGCAAGTGATTCACGCCCAGCTTCTTTGTCAGTAGCTCATACTGCGCCGCGACCATGTCGTCATAGGTGTAATGCGGAAAGCGCGCATGCAGGCCGTCGCTCGGCTTGCTCGAGCCGCCGTGGCCGATGCCGTCAGCCAGGATGATGTAGATCTTCGTCGCGTCAAGTAACTGCCCTGGACCGAAAAGAACGTTGCCGAATTGCGCCGAAAGAAACTGTGTTCCCGCTCCGCCCGTGCCATGTCCGATCAGCACCGCATTGCGTACCACGCCCGAGTCATCCGGCTTTGGCGTGCCGATGGTGCGGTAATGAATCTTCAGCTCCGGCAGCACCTCGCCACTGTGAAAATGAAAGTTTGGAATGACGTAATCGCCTTCGACGGGAGCCGGATAATTTCGCGGCACTGGCGTCGGAGTGGGCGTTTGCGCAAACGTTACAGAGGCAAGTACCAAGATCGAAACGATTAGCGGCAGGGTAAATCGCATAGAGGCTCCTTCGATTTTTCAGTGACCCAATTTGGTTGTTGCTTGAACAAGAACGATCCACGAAGACCCCTGAAGCGGACGATAAATGACCCGGCTTCGTGTTCCTTCGTGGATCTTCCTTTCGTCAGCTACAGAGCGATCCACGAAGTTACACGAAGAACACTAAGAATTAGAGAGGCCAGCTTATCACCCGTCAAACTAATTCGCCGAAGAACATTTCGTGTATCATATCCCGGCTTCAATCCATAGATTTCAACGAAAGCCTGGAGAGGATTGCTCATGAAAACATCCCGAAGATTGCTTTCCATCTTGACGCTGGTCGCAGGTTTGTTTGTGCTTGGCGGCCTGGCTGTCGCGCAAACGCGCGGTATTACGGCGGAAGACTACTTCTCGTTTGAGTTCATCAGCGATCCGAACATCTCGCCTGATGGAAAGCTGGTCGCTTACGTGGTGACGAGAGTCGATCGGGCACAGAACCGGCGGAACTCGGCGATCTGGATGACTGCGACCGATGGCGCTCGCGCGCCGTGGCAATTCACGACCGCGCCGCAAAACTCCAACTCGCCGCGTTGGAGTCCGGACGGGAAGTCACTCGCGTTTCTTTCGTCGCGGCCCGCGGAAGCAACTCCAACCGCCGCACCGCCAGCCTCTGCCGGAACTGCGGAGCCGCCGCGCGCGCAAGTCTATTTGCTTTCAATGAACGGTGGTGAAGCAAAGCGAATCACGAGTCTAAAAAACGGCGTGAGTGTCTTTCGCTGGTCGCCTGATGGAATGCGTCTGTTGGTCGTCAGCCGCGTAGGACCCAGTGATAGTCGAGCGGAAAATAAAGATCGCAGCGACGTGCGGCACTACAAACACTCTTCGTACAAATTCAATGACACTGGTTGGTTTGATGATCGCCGCACGCATCTTTGGGTCGTTGATGTAAGGTCGGGCAGCGCCAAACAGATCACCGAAGGCGACGATTGGAACGACAGCGATCCGCAGTGGTCGCCCGACGGAAGCCGCCTCGCTTTCGTTTCAAACCGCACCGGTAGAGAGTACGAAGAGAATCGAAACAGTGATGTTTGGGTGATTAGTGCTGAAGGTGGCAAGCTGACAAAGATTTCGGATCACGCCGAAGCTGACAACCAGCCGCGCTGGTCGCCGGATGGAAAATGGATCGCGTTCACGGGCGAAGTTCACGATCGCGATCACCCGAAAATCTGGCTGGCGCCGGCGACCGGCGACGCACCTTCAACGCTCGCGGCCAACGGCCTCGATCTGATTCCGGGCGGCTTGGAATGGTCAGACGATGGCAAGTCGCTCTATTTCGAAACCGGTGTAAGGGGCGAGAACCATTTGTTCCGCGTCGACGTTCCTGCCAGGACGGTGACTCAAGTGACGTCGGGCCCACGCGCTGTTCGCGGGGTCGACTTTAACTTTGTGAGTGGCAAGATGGTTTATCTCGTCAACGACTTTAAGCATCTCGATAATCTTTACATCGCTGATCTCAACGGCAGCAATGAACGCCGGCTGACAAATCTGAACGAGGCGCTGTGGAAGCAAATTCAATTCGCCGATGTCGAGCGCTTTTCCTACAAGAGCGCAGACGATTGGGACGTTGACGGTTTTCTCGTTAAGCCGGTTGGCTGGCAAGCGAAAAAGAAATATCCGCTCATTCTCAGTATCCACGGCGGGCCCTCGGGTCAGTATGGCGTCGATTGGTATCACGAGTTTCAGGTTTACGCGGCAAAAGGATACGCCGTGTTGTTCACGAATCCGCGCGGCTCTACCGGCTATGGTCAGAACTTTGAGCGCGGCATCTTCAACGAGTGGGGCGGCAAAGACTACCTTGACGTGATGAACGGCCTGGATGCGGCGCTGAAAAAATATCCGTGGATCGATCAGGATCGGATGGGCGTTACCGGCGGCAGCTATGGCGGCTTTATGACCAACTGGATTGTGGGTCACACGGATCGTTTCAAAGCGGCGGTGACCTTGCGCAGCCTTTCCAATTTCATCTCAGACGATGGCGCGCGCGATGGCGCTTATGGCCACACGTCGGATTTCGGCGGCGACATTTTTCAAAAGATGGATTTGTATTGGGACCGCTCGCCTTTGAAGTACGCGAAGAACGTGAAGACGCCGACGCTGATCCTGCATTCGGACAATGACTATCGCGTGCCGATCGAACAGGGCGAGCAGTGGTTCCGCGCCCTGAAACATTTCGGCGTCACGACCGAGATTGTTTTCTTTCCGCGAGAAAACCATAACCTGACCCGCACCGGCGAGCCCAAACATCTGGTCGAGAGTTTGAACTGGCAACTCTACTGGTTCGATAGATTCCTGAATGGGAATGCCGCCGCCGTGCCGCCCGATGCGAAGTGATGAGGTTAGTGTGTTCTGTTCTATGCGCGCACCTAAAGCAAACTCAGTCCCCGGTCGATCTCTGTTGGCGCTGACGGTCATATTGATGACGTCCAGTGGCGCTTATGCGCAGAAGACAGGCCGGAAGAAACCTGCTGCTAAACCCGAGTCTGTCCAGACTCAGAATGACAAAGAACTAACACAGCTTCGCGACAGCTACATCAAAGCTACCAAAGATTACAAAGCGAGTCTGGAAAAACTGCTCGCCCTTTATCAAGCGAGCGCGCACAAAGCTGAAGACCGTGTGAGTCAATCGAAAAAGTTGCTTGCTGACGGGCTGATTTCTCAACGCGAAGTCGACCAGACCGAACGCGCCCTGGCAGACGCCGAACTGAAAGTCACTGAGACTCAAACCCAGATTGCCGGCGCCGACACCCAGATTGCCCAGGTGTTGATCGAGATCGAAGGCGACAAACAAATCGCCAAACTTGGCCGTGTCCCTAAGGGGGGCCTGATCAAAACAAGTTCTTTCATTCGCTTTAACGGCGCAGGATCGTGGGTCCTGGCGCAAGCCGGCAAGATCGAGAGTTTCTTTCAACAGACATTCAAGCGGCCACTACCGATCGCCGTGTTTGGACAAGGCGCGATTCATAACCAGTGGCATCTCGATCATCGTAATGCGATGGACCTTTCGCTCAATCCCGACGGGCCTGAAGGCCAGGCGCTGATTGAATTCCTGCGCCGCAATGGCATTCCCTTCTCGGCATTTCGCGGGGCGATACCGGGCGTGGCCACGGGGCCGCATATTCACATCGGCATGCCCTCGCATCGTTACTGAAAGTGGCACAGACTTCAGTCGGTGATCATTTCTGACAGGCACTGACAGGCTGAAGTCTGTGCCGCTTCGGCTACTTACTAAGTTCGTCGAGTTTGTCCTTCGCCTGCGAAATAAACCAACGCAGCTTGATAAAGTCATCCAGCGCCAGCGTGAGACGAGATCGATCAAAGTAGCCGCCTTCGACCGCCGTGGCAATTAAGCCGTTGGCTTGCTTGTAGATCAGGATCTCAAAGTCGGCTTTAGTGCGATAGCGGACTTCATAGTGGGTGAGTTTGGTGATCGATTCGTCCGCTTTGGCCGCAGTATCGAACGCCTTAAGCAGCGGCTCGACTTCGTCGTAGTCGATCAATGCGCGGATTTCGCCTGGCGGGCCACCGTCGGCAAAGATCGTGACCACTACCCCGGCGGCCCGGGCCGAGTTGCCGGTGTCGCGAATCTCAGTGGCTTCGACACGCGCCGTGCCATTCTGGGCTCTCACTGTCCCAACATAGGTGCGCCCCTTAATCAGGACGGTTTCCATGCGGGCCTCGAAATCTTCGAGCTGATTGCGAGAGGCGTAGAACTGCGGGTCGCGCGGCGGCGGTGGGCGATCGCCTCGTCTCTGCGCACAAACCGAACCAAAAGCCGCGGCGATTATTAAGGTTGAGAGAAATAGTGAGCCAGTCGATCGCATAGATCACCTCTTTCGTTTGGCTTAATTAGAGAATAGTGAAAAGCTGAGGAGAGAAGAACCTGTTGACTCTAACTTTCGAACGAGACCTGAGTTCCAAAAGTATTAGCCCGCGAGGCTTTGCCTCAAAAGTCGATTTCGGTGGTAACGAGTTTCGTGTTTAATTCGTGGATCGCTTCTTTTGTCCGGAAAACTAAGGACGATCCACGAAGTCACACTAACCAACACGAAGCAAAACACTCCTGCCTCGAGCTAGATCCGACTCTTGAGGCAAAGCCGAAAAACTATCTATCGTTCTTTCGCGATCAGCGATTCGCCGGTTGACTCGTGTGGTCTGTCCCTCGCGGCGTCGGGCAGCGGTGGCGGCGGATTGACGACCAGTTTCTCGAGCGCGGCGGCGACCACTTCGTTGATGCGGGTGACGGGAACGATCTCCAACTCGCGGCGCACGTCTTCGGGAATGTCTTTCAAATCGGCTTCGTTGCGCGCCGGCAGAATGATGCGGTGAATTCCGGCGCGATGCGCGGCCAAAACTTTTTCCTTGATGCCGCCGACAGGAAATACCAAACCGGACAGAGTAATCTCGCCGGTCATCGCCGTGTCGGGCCGCACGCGACGGCCGGTAAAGAGCGAAGCCAGCGCGGAAGTGATGGTCACGCCGGCGCTCGGTCCATCCTTCGGGATCGCGCCCGCGGGCACGTGCAGGTGCACGCCGTAGTCTTTGAACATGGCCGGGTCGATGCCGAACTCCTGCGCGTGGGCCCACAGATAAGAACGCGCCGCGCGCGCCGATTCCTGCATTACTTCGCCGAGCTGCCCGGTGATGGTAAAGCCGCTGCCGCCCGGCAGCAAGGTCGCTTCAATGAACAACAGCACGCCGCCCATGTCGGTCCAGGCCATGCCGGTCGCTACGCCAGCCGGTAGTTCCTTGCGCGCTTCTTCCGGATAGAAATGCGCCGGGCCAAGAAACTCCGGAATGTCGCCAGCGTCGACCGTGATGTTTTTCGTTTCACCCTTAGCGATCTTCAGAGCAACCTTGCGGCCCAAACGGCCGATGGTCCGCTCAAGCTGGCGCACGCCGGCCTCGCGCGTGTAACGCGCTGTGATGAGATTGATGGCTTCATCAGTGATTTCGAGCTGTTCGGGAGTTAGACCATTCTCGCGCACTTGCCGCGGCACCAGGTAGCGACGAGCTATCTGTAGTTTCTCGCGATCGCTGTACCCGGCGAGTTGAATTACTTCCATGCGATCGCGCAGCGCCGGCGGAATCGGGCCGAGCTGATTCGCGGTGGCAATAAAAAAGCACTTCGAAAGATCAAACGGCAGATCGAGATAGTGATCGGTGAACGTATTGTTCTGTTCCGGATCCAGGATTTCCAGAAGCGCGGCCGACGGATCACCGCGATAGTCAGCGCCCAACTTGTCGATTTCGTCGAGCATCATTACCGGGTTATTCACCGCGGAACGTCGGATTGACTGAATGATGCGCCCGGGCATCGCGCCGACGTAGGTGCGTCGATGGCCGCGTAATTCCGCTTCGTCGCGCACGCCACCCAGACTCAAACGCTCAAAGTGGCGGCCCATCGCGCGCGCGATTGAACGACCCAAAGAAGTCTTGCCTACGCCCGGAGGCCCGACAAAACAAAGAATGGGACTCTTGGCGTCAGGCCGCAGTTTGATCACGGCCAGGAATTCCAGGATCCGCTCTTTGACGTCCTGAATATCATAGTGATCTTCGTCCAGCACTTTCTGCGCTTCATTCAAATCCAGCCGATCTTCGGAAGATGTTTTCCACGGCAACTCGAGTATGAAATCGAGATAGGTGCGAATGACGTGATAGTCGGGCGCCATCGACGGCAGTTTCTCCATCCGGCTCAACTCGCGCTCGGCTTCCTTCCTCACGTCGTCGGGCAAATCGGCTTTGGCAAGTCGTTCGCGCAGTTGCGTGGCTTCAGCCTGCTCGCCGCTTTCGTCGTCGCCCAGCTCTTTCTGGATCGCTTTCATCTGCTGGCGCAGCACGTAATCGCGTTGCGCTTTGTCCATTTCGGTCTGGGCCTCGTTGGCAATCTTCGACCGCAGGCGAATGATTTCAACTTCGTGCGCCAGAAAATCGTGGGCCAGGTGCATCAGCTCGTCGACCGTGTTGGCTTCGAGCATCTGCTGCTCTTTATCAACCCCGAGATTGAGGATCGAGCCGAGGAAATAAGCGAGGCGCACCGGATCGTCCGCGCTGAGCACGACCATGCGCACTTCCGGCGGCACCTGCGGCAGATAGGCCAGCGCCTGTTGGATCAATTGCTGGACGTTGCGCTTGGCGGCTTCGACTTCATCAATGTTCTTCACTTCCAGATCGGGAAGAATCTCCACGCGCGCGCGCAGGAAAGGTTCGCGTCCCACCCACTCCAGCACCCGGATTCGGTCGGCGCCCTGGACGATCAAGTGCATCGTGTCGTCCGCTCTCTCCATCCGTTTGATCATTACCAGCGTGCCGACTTCATAAAGATCCTCGGTTGCTGCGTCACCGTCAGAAGTCTTATCGGCGCGCACGCTGATGCAGGCGAGCAGTTTCTCTTCACTGGACAGAGCCGCTTCAACCGCCGCCATGGATACGGGCCGGCCGACCGCCAGCGGCACCATCGTCTCGGGAAACAGTGTCGTGTTCTGCAGCGGCAGAACTGGAATCTCAAACGGAGGACCGTCGCGCTTGGTTGGCGGCAGTGGTGCTTCCGGCTCGGATGTTTTTTCTTCAGCCATTAGTTTAGAAAAATAAAAGACCAGTCAATTAAAAGCGGGGGTCCAGGAATTACTCTTGGTTGGCGGCGCGCGCGCGGCCTTTCCGGCCGGCCTCTTCCTCTTCAAACAGACGGAGTATCAGCAGGCCATGATGATAATTGCGTTCGATGGTCGCATGTTCAATCGAGCGGGGGAACTGAATCATTTTTTCAAATCGGCTGTAAGTGATCTCGAGTTGGTAATGCGAGATCCCTTCGCCGCAAGTAGCGTCGCGGCGCAAACCGCTGATGCGCAGCACCTGGCCGTCGAGCGCAATCTGAACGTCTGCCGGTTCAATCCCCGCCAGGTCGACTTTCACGATCCAACCATCGGCGGTGCGGTACACGTCGGCGGCCGGGCACCACAAACGTCCCGAAGGCCGCTTGTCACGCGAGCCCTGCACCAAACGAAAATAACGCTCAAGCGATTCGCCGGACATAACGACAGCTCCGCTCAGAAAGCATTAAGAGTTTCAGGGGAAATTCGATGAGTGAATTATAAAGGTTGTGTAGCGCAAATTGCTAATTTGCGCGCGCCAGTTAACAACTTTCGCTATTTCAGCCATCGTTGCCGATTGCTTCGACAGGACAACACGCCAGGGCCTCCTCGCATGCTGTTAACTCGGTTTCAGTTTCCGGCTGTTTACTGACGTAGGAATAAGCGTGCTTGAAAGAGCGGATGAAGTTGTTGGGCGCAGTGTCACGGCAGACATCACAGTCGATGCAGGACGAGTCAACGTAGAAGGCGCCACTGACGTTCTCTTTAACTTTGTCGTTTGGGTCAGGCACGAGTCCGCAGATTACGCAGATTTCAGCGATTAGACAAACACGGTACCGAAACCGGGAGGGAACTATTTCCGGCGACCGTGAAGCACCAACCACGCGGCAGTGGCCGCCTGTTTCTCATCCGTCCGCCAGGGAGCAGGAAGTGATCGGCCCAGGTTGTTCAGCTTTTGCTTAATCCCGGTACCGAGTTCGGGCGCCGTCAACTCATCAAACTCTCGATCCGAAAATGAGCGCCGCTTCACTCTGTTAGCATCGGCTGCGAGATCCAGCACCTGACGAAACAAAACTCCTTCGGCGGCATGCGCGCGAATGTGAAAGTTGCCGATGCGCGCCAGATCCTTGTCCTTAGCGCCGACGATGCCAACTCCCGAAACGGTCATTCCTTCGGACTGCAGCTCTTTAATCAAACGGGCCAGAGACTTTCGGGCGATGGCCTCGATCGCGCGGGCGGTCTTCCGCACTTCTTTCTGAGTCTCTGCCCACTCGAGTTCCATTACTTCGTGATAGGGCTGAGCGGTGGCGGCGATCTTCGGATCAGCCAGGGGCATCTCGAATTTCCGGAGGACGATTGGAGCCTCGCTCGGCCCGCCGAGGACGACTGCGATGGCCCGGGCGGTCTTGGCGCGGAGACCGATGCTGACGAGATTAGATTTCTTCATGACGGATGTTTATCCGCAGATAAGGAGGTCAGTACCACCTGCGTTAGCGGGTGGGCCCAACAGCATTGCGATGCACAGAGCAACACGGCCGTGTGATCTTGCGTGGTCGACCCACCCGCTTACGCAGGTGGTACTGACCTCCTTGCCCTTGGCAGTCTGAGTAAAATTGCGACACTAAGGATGTGTCATCGCTTCCGGCTTAACCAGTTCATCGAACTTTTCGCCGGTTAGGATGCCCAACTCAATTGCCGACTCGCGCAAGGTAATTCCTTGCTTGTGCGCGTGCTTGGCAATCTTCGCCGAGTTGTCATAGCCGATGTGCGGATTCAAAGCGGTGACCAGCATCAGAGAGCCGCGCAGATGTTCATCGATCTGTTCGCGATTGACGTCCAGGCCGGCGATGCAGTATTCGACAAAGCCGTGACTGGCGTCGTGCATTAGTCGAATTGAATGCAGCAGATTGTGAATCATCACCGGCTTGAAGACGTTCAATTCAAAGTTGCCCTGCGAGCCGGCGAAGCCAATGGCGGCATCGTTGCCCATCACCTGCACGGCGATCATCGTCATCGCTTCGCTCTGAGTAGGGTTAACTTTGCCGGGCATGATCGATGAACCGGGTTCATTTTCAGGAATCGACAATTCGCCCAGGCCGCAGCGCGGGCCGGAAGCCAGCCAGCGAATGTCGTTGGCGATCTTCATCAAAGAAGCCGCCAAAGTCTTCAAGCCGCCGCTACAGAAAACGATTTCATCGTGAGCGGAAAGCGCCGCGAACTTGTTGGGATGAGATTTGAAAGGCAGCCCCGTCAATTCGGCAATCTTCTTGGCCGCGCGCTCACCAAATTCCGGCGGAGCGTTCAAGCCCGTGCCCACCGCCGTGCCGCCAATCGCCAGATCGTAAAGCCCCGGCAGCGTGGTGTTCATCCGCTCGATGTCACGCTCCATCAGGCTCGCCCAACCTGACATCTCCTGGCCGACCGTGAGGGGTGTGGCGTCCTGAAGATGTGTGCGGCCAATCTTGACGACGTCTTTGAACTCTTCGGCCTTCGCATCGATCGCGCTTTTTACTTCTCGAACCCGCGGTATCAACTTGTTCATCTGCTCGGCAGCGGCGATGTGCATCGCGGTCGGGAAAGTGTCGTTCGACGACTGTGACATGTTTACGTCGTCGTTGGGGTGAATCGGTTTCTTGCTGCCCAGAACGCCGCCGGCAATCTCGATCGCGCGATTAGAGATCACTTCGTTGGCGTTCATGTTGGTTTGAGTGCCGCTGCCCGTCTGCCAGACACGCAAAGGAAAGTGTTCGTCCAGCTTGCCTTCGATTATTTCGTCACAGGCAGCCACGATCAGCTTTGCTTTGCCCGGTGGCAGTTTGCCCAGATCCTGATTCACCAGGGCGCAAGCTTTTTTCAGGATGCCCAGGGCGCGAATCATCTCGCGCGGCATGACGTCATAGCCGATGTTGAAGTGGAGCAAAGAGCGCTCGGTCTGCGCGCCCCAGTAACGATCGGCGCGCACTTCGATCTCGCCCATCGAGTCGGTTTCGATGCGCGTGGCAATTTTCTGTTTGTGCTCGGATGATGCTTGTGACATGAAGTTCGGGCCCTGAACTATTGTACTCGATGACGGTGGTGGAATCACCAGAGTACTTGCGTGGAAGTTTTTAGGGTTTCACGGGTTTCTTGTCCCGGGGCACGGCGCGTGGGATATCGTCTCCCGGATCGATCGGCTCGCCGCTGTCCTGTCCTTTTAGTTTTGGCGCGCCCCCACGAAGAGCAGGCGCGCTCTTCGAGGTAGGAAACTTAACGGTCGCCAGCGCCTCAGTGCGTCGCAGGATAGCGCCGCCGCGACCGGCGACCCAGGCGTTTGCACCGCCATGATAGGCGACGGCAAACAGCGGCGAACTGGTGACAGTCGGTTGCGTTTCCCAGGTCAGGCCGCCATTGCGTGTGACCAGAACACGTCCCATATCTCCGGCCACCATTACGTCATCGCGGGACGCGACCGAAATCGCGAATAGGTTTGTCTTGGCAGTCCTCTCTTGATCTTTCCAGGTCCGTCCGCCGTCGTCGGTGCGCAGGATGATTCCCTTCTCGCCGACGGCATAACCTCTGCTTGCGTCCGCGAAAGCAACTGCGTACAGCCACTCGCGCAAATTGCGCGCAACGTCTTTCCATGTTTGACCGCCGTCTTCAGTCAGCAGGATCGTTCCGCCGGATCCCACAGCGACACCGTGTTTCTCGTTAACAAAGCGAACGTCTTCCAGCCAGGCTTTGGTGTTGGAGGGGGCCTGGCGCCAGACATTGCCACCGTCTTCGGTCAGCAGAATTGCGCCCCGCGCCCCCAC
>Ga0137403_10001110_pt1 | contig 33984 bp, 33 predicted proteins | sample CZOMad2_1_16fung_FD_122057 | JGI IMG/M metagenome (GOLD analysis project Ga0137403, IMG submission 122057) | Vadose zone soil fungal communities from Angelo Coast Range Reserve, California, USA - CZOMad2_1_16fungal (Hybrid Assembly) | ecosystem: Environmental > Terrestrial > Soil > Vadose zone... | reverse complement strand
GGCCGGGGTTACGGCGGGGATCGACCTGGCGCTGGCGCTGGTGGAAAAAGACCTGGGCCGCACCATAGCGCTGGCCGTAGCGCGCTATCTCGTTGTCTTCCTCAAGCGACCCGGCGGGCAGGCGCAGTTCAGCACGGCTTTGTCCTTGCAAGCGGCCGAGGATAGATTCGGCGCGCTGCATGCCTGGATCGCCGCGCATCTGGCCGACGAGATTTCGCTCGCGATTTTGGCCCGTCAGGCCGGAATGAGCCAGCGCAGTTTCAGCCGACGCTATACCGAGGAAACCGGGCTGACGCCGGGCCGCGCTGTCGAGCGGCTCCGGATAGAAGCCGCGCGTCAAATGCTGCTGGAGTCGCGGCTGCCGTCGCGGCCACAAAATTGACCAGTCTACCACCAGCCATGTCGCGTCCCTTTCCACAACAGCAAGGACCGATTATCCGGGCGATTCTCGCGAACTGGATTCGCTGAAAGAGCGATCTCTCAGCTTCCCTTCCGACATCCATCAGCCTCACGAGCCTTCCCCTTCCGCCGGCTCCCCTACTGGATGCTGCCATCGAGAGTATCTGTGGACGCTGGATAGTGTTCGAGATCGTGCAGGAGCTCTCGCGCCATGTCCCATGCTGTAGCGACCCCAGGCCCTTCGGTCACCGCGTTCCACCCTCTTCCACACCTCCCGCACCGGCTGCACACACCCTATAAAGGAAGGCAATAGTAATGCCACGCACGCAGATGCGTGGAACTGTTTGATTTCTTAGGCCATCGGACGGAGGAAGCCGCAAGGGGCTTCGGGAAGGTGGGTTGTTTTTAGCTTGGCGCTCTGCGCCCCCACCGGTGGAAGACCACATTTTGACTCGGCTAAAGGGGGGGTGGGGCGCCGGTGACCCACCCCTGGGTCCGGATCAACCCAGTCGCCAGGACAGAAACGCCGGCGGGCGGCAAGAGGCCTTGGAATGGATGAGGGAGCGCCGGTCCAGGTCGGCAGGGATGCGGAAAGGAAGCCAGGGCCGGTCAGCGCGTCGTGAGGTGGTACTTCTTGAGCAAGCGGCCAAAGGCGCGCCGCTCCATTTGGGCCGCCCGCGCCGCCTGCGTCACATTGCCCCGATGTGCCCGTAGCAGCTCCTTGAGATACGCCTGCTCAAACTGCGCGAGGGCCTGAGCTCTGGGCTGCTTCGCGGAGTCGCTTCTGGAGGCATGCACAGGAGGCGCAGAAGGGAGCGGGAGATCCTCCGATTCGATGGTCTGGGCGTCGGTCAGCACGACGCCCTGCTGGATGACGTTCTTCAGCTCCCGAATGTTTCCCGGCCAGGCATAGTGACCTAAGGCCTCCAGCGCGCGCGACGACAACTGCCGCGGCCTTCCCCCAGGCTTGTCCGTGTACCGCGCCAACAAGTGGGCCGCCAACCGTGGGATATCCGTGGGCCGCTCCCGCAAGGGCGGCAGGGTGAGGGTGATGACGGCCAGCCGGTAGAAGAGATCCTCCCGGAAGGTCCCCTCTCGGACCTTCCGGGTCAACTCCACATTCGTGGCGGCGATGATCCAGACATCGGCCTGCCTCAATCTGGGGGAGCCGAGCGCATGATAGCTCTGATCCTGCAAAAAGCGCAGCAGCTTGACCTGGGCGCCCAGGCTGAGCGTCTCGACCTCGTCCAGAAACAGCGTGCCCCCCTCCGCCGCCTCGATCAGTCCGGGCTGCGCGGCCCAGGCACCGGTGAAGGCGCCTTTGGCATGCCCGAACAGCTCCCGCTCGAACAGCTCCACCGGAATGGCCCCACAGTTGACCGGCACAAAGGGCTGGCCGGCCCGCCGGCTGCTCCAGTGGAGCGCCCGTGCACACAGCTCTTTGCCGGTGCCGGTTTCACCGGTGAGGAGCACAGGAGCCTCGCGTCGCGCGACCATCGGGATTTTCCGCTTCACCTCCAGAAAGGCCGGATCCTCACCCACAAGATCTGCCGGCCCGATCCTTTCGGTCCATTGCTGGTGGCCCCTGCCCTGCTCGGGCTTCCGGCGGTGGAACGCCTCTTCCACCTGCTGGCGTTCTGTCAGGTCACGGATTAGCCAACAGAGGCTCACCAGCCGGCCCTCCTCATCCCGCGCGGCCCCCACCCGCATGACCACCGGCATGCGCTGACGGCCGCGAGGCATGAGGTGCATCTCCCACGTGTCTTCCCCTCCCCCCGCATGTACCCGTGTGAGCCGTGCATGAAAGCTTTGCCGCTTGGCTTCGTCAACGAACACGACCAGGGGTTTGCCCACAAGCAAGTCCTGACAAATGTTGAGCAGGCGTGCCGTCTGCGGGTTGGCCTCCAGGATCACCCCTTGGGGATCCGTCACCAGGTAGCTCTCCGGGGCAAAGGCGAATAGCGCCTGGTAGCGCTGGCGTGCCGCTTCTGCCGCCTGGCGGGCGTGGACCAACTCCTTGTGCTGGACGATCCAGGCCTCCTCCAGGAGGTTGTACTGGGCATTGGTGGTGTCGGACTCGGCGAGCACCAGGTGGAGCCTGGTCAGCTCCCGCACCAGTTGATCTTTCGGTTTATGCAGATCGTGCATGGCGAGCTTTCTTGACCTCCCATCCCAACCAGCCACATAGTCCCGGGTCCCTTGGATCCACAGCCGTGAGAGGATGAACGAATCCCATGTGAAGTAACGCGTTGAACATGGTGCTTGTGTGGCCCATGGCACACGCGGTCGCACGCCCAACGTGGGCAATAGCAGAGAAGGGAAGAACAGGGTAGGGGTGATGGATTGACGCGGTCTTACCCCCTAGCTGACTCCTCCCCCACATTGGGGGAGGACGGATATGGGTCATCCAGAGCATCGAGGGGAGGGAACGCAAACGGGTCAAGCGTTGCGGCCACACAAGAAAGCGGCATGGCCTGCGGAGGAAAATCATGATGACAGGTGTCAACGACGGGGAAAGACGAACTTTCTGCACCAGCGGGCCCCTTGTCCACAACAACAGCAGCACGAGCTTATTGCCTATGATCGTATGCGTCACAATTCGCACGAGCGAGTTCACGCTGAAAACTGAGATGCTGAGGTTTTCGTCCTTTTTGGTTTTGATCCCTTGCGACTTCGGGGGGATCGGCCAGCCCCTTCTGTGAGGGGGATAACCGCCTTAAGCAGCTGGGCGGTGCGCTCGCTGCCCTGCCTAGTACCAGGCGCGAAACAGAAGTCATCGGCCGCCGGATCGGCGAACCAGAAGACCACGTTGTCCAACTCCTTCCGAACCCGCTGGCTCCCCACCAGAGTTCTGGAGAACGCCTCTACGATGATCGCATCGACCTTGAGGGACCCGAGGCCCGATGCGTTCGTCTTGAAATCCCCGATGTATTCCACCGCGCCGAAGGGCGGCGTGTCAAAGGCCGTCGCTTCGGTCAGAAAGACTACAAAGGTCGTATCAGACGGCAGGCCATTGGCTTTCAATTGCAGGGTATCCACGCCCAGAATCTCCTCCTTCAGGAACACTGTCACCTCCGCCGTCGCCTCCGGCAGGCACTTCGCGATCGTTGCGGACGCGGGGAAGAGGGCGAAGCAGATGGTGTCAGCTGGCGCCGCGCCGAGCAGGCCGATGAGGGTCAACCAGAGCGTGGACATCTTCGCGAAAAGTCTAGATCTTAGCACCAGACATTCTGGGATGTTCCTCCTTCCTGTGTGGGCAAGAGCAGCTGCCTCGCGGATCAATGAGGCAGGGCATGGAGAGCCGCATGGTGATCTTCAGGACACCCGCATCACACATTACCTGCTTTGATGCAGAGGGGGGAGCGTCCGACAGGTGACTTCGAGGCTGAGACACTCTCCAGTCAAATGTTGTGGATCCCTTCCCAACCGACAAGCGCGCTGAGGCCATCGCTCGCGGGCGTGGCAGCCCCCTCGTGCCGTCGGTGGGAGGCATCCCAAAGCCCTCCCGACAAAAAAAGGCCGCTCCGGAGGCGGCCCCTTGACATGGCATTCCTATGAAGGTTATGTTTACTAAAAAGAGGGGGTAGCTCCTATACAGAATATGGGAGGTAGCCCCTATCCGAGAGAAGCGCCAGGGGCCGCCAAGCTTTCCGGGCGCTTCTCTTGTTTTTGCCGACAGATTCACTGGGTCGGTTAAGTTGACAGCACCTGAAGTTGCCCTTTCGTACACCAGAATGTTCACGCTTGTCAAGAAAAATGTATGGCGCTCTGGAATTCTGGGTGTGTGGGCGCAATGGAACAGAAAACCGGCTTAAAGGTACTGGCTTGCTGACCTCACACGCCACGGACGTCGGAGAGCCGATATACCGTGCTGGGATGAACCCCGACGATCTTAGCTATCTCCTTCACTGACTTTCCCTCTGCCAGGAGGCGAGCAGCCAAACCCTTCTAATCGACATTCATCTTCTTGGGTCGGCCAAACCGCACGCCGCGTCTCTTCGCCACTTCCCGTTCAGCATGGGGACGCTCAGAAGGTCACCTTACCTGTAATCAAGACGGATCCGTATCTTCTCGCACTGTGTCAAGGCGTGTCTGGCCCTAATTCCACTGGTGGCTCGGGGGACTCAAACACCGGTGGTGGCAGGTATCGTCGTTCCAGTGGCGAATCGACCAGCATCGAGACCGGCGGGGGCCATTCACCCGCTTCGCCGCAGCCGTGTGGCCACATCTCGCATGGCGTATAATATGACTTCGCTATGCACATAGTGTGTTAATGGCCTCGACCAGGTAGGGGTAACCAGTGAGGGATTGGAGGGTTGGGGCAATGTCCAATCCGAATTCATTTTGAGGAGATGAAGATGCCCGAATCCCCGCTGCTCCTCCAATGTGAGCCTCCCATGGCGACGGTGGTATTTAATCGTCCAGAGGCACGCAACGCCCTGAACGAGGCGATGCAGCTCGCCCTGCCGCCGATGCTCGCACAACTGCACGAGGACGCCGACATCCGTGTGCTGATCCTCAGAGGGGCAGGGGATAAAGCGTTCGCGGCGGGAGATGATATCACCCAGTTCGTCGACTGGGGAGCCAAGGAGGCGCTGGCCCATTATCAGCATCTGGAGGCCTTTATTGGTGCCATCGAAGCCTTTCCGAAGCCGACGATTGCGCTGATCCAGGGCTTTGCGGTGGGGGCCGGCCTCGAGGTGGCGGCGGCCTGCGATCTGCGCTACGCTGCGGCGGACTCACGCTTCGGCATCCCGATCGCCCGCCTGGGCCATACCGTCGATCTGCGCAACGCGCTGCGGCTCATCCGGCTGGTTGGCCCCTCACGGGTGAAAGAGATGCTCTTCACCGCCGACCTCATCGGCGCCGAGGAAGCGCTGCAGATCGGCCTCATCAATTGCGTCCTGACGTCGGACCATATTGAGCGCTATACCTACGACATGGCCCACAAAATGGCGACCTATGCGCCCTTGTCGCTCATGCAGTCTAAGGCCAGCGTGCAGCTCTGCCTCGACAATCCTGAGCTGCGCGGCATCGGCGAACCGGCGGCGATCGCCGCGGCTCTGTACGATAGCGAAGATTTCCACGCCGGAGTCCAGGCGTTTCTCAGCAAGCAACCGTTGCCGCCGTTTCACGGGCGATAGCCGCCCGAGAGGAGTAAACGGATGCCGTTCGACACCTTACTCTACGAGAAAAGGGCCCGAATCGGTTATGTAACGTTGAACCGCCCCCGCCTTTTGAATGCGCAGAGCCCTGAGATGTTCGAAGAGCTGGCCCAGGTGTTCGGCGATATCAAGCATGACCCCGAGGTGGGGGTGGTCATTCTCACCGGGGCGGGCGATCGGGCTTTTTGCGCCGGAGCGGACATCAATTTTTTGAAACAGTTGGCGCAGACGACGCCGATGGCCGCCAAGACCTTTGTGGAGAAAAATCGCCTGGCCTTCGGCGCCATTGCGTATCTGGGGAAGCCAGTGATCGCTGCGGTAAATGGCTTCGCGTTGGGCGGCGGCTGTGAGCTGGCTATGGCCTGCCACATCCGTCTCGCTGCGGAAAACGCCCGTTTCGGTCAGCCGGAGATCAACCTCGGCCTCTTCCCCGGAGCCGGTGGCACCCAAAGGCTGCCACGTCTGGTCGGCAAGGGCATCGCGCTCGAGATGATGCTGACCGGCGAAGCGATCTCGGCCTTGGAGGCCCATCGTGTCGGCCTGGTCAACAAAGTGGTGCCGGCGGCCGATCTCATGGCGACGGCTGAGACGCTGGCGCAGCAGATTCTCGCGAAAGCTCCGCTTGCCGTGGGCGTGATCCTGGAAGCCGTGCAGCATGGCATGGAAATGACCTTGGTCGAGGGCTTGCAGCTCGAGGAAAATCTGTTTGGGGTTATCTGTAGCACCGAGGACATGCGGGAAGGGACAGCGGCCTTCCTCGACAAACGTCCAGCCAATTTCACCGGGAAATAGCGCTCTGACACTGGGGCGGAAGGGATCGCATGCAGCTGCCTGAACAGATCGACACAACCGACATACGCGCCGCTGATGGCCTTTATATGGTGCTAGTCAATGACAAGCCGTTACGCACCCCCAAGGGCCATCCGGTGCAGGTGTCGTCGTGGGACTTGGCCAATGCTATGGCCGACGAGCTCATAGCCGAAGGTGCGCTGGATCTACAGCGCCTGACGCTGTATGCGTTGTATGCCACGCAGCGCGATTTCATCGCAGACCGCCTCGACGCGACCATCGGTGCCATTCTCCAGCACCTGCCGGGCGATTTCGAGCTCCATCCCGATCCTGATCCTGCGTTGGCGGCGAAGCAGTTGGCGGTCTGGGCACCGCTGTTGGCGTTTTTGCGTGACCTCGGGCCCGAGCTGCCGATGGCCAGGCCGTTACAGGACGTGCAGATGCCCTGGGAACTCACGGAGGGCTTGCGAACGCACCTCATAGCCATGAGTCCAGCGCAATTGACCGTCGTAATGCAAGCGGTGACGAACCTCGGATCGGCGGTCCTGGGTATACTATTGGCCAAGGAGGGCCTTGAGGTGGAGCCAACTGTTTCAGCCCTGACCGTGACAGCCCGGCATCTGGCGAGATATGCACATGAGGGACCCGAGCAAGCGGAGATGTTCGCCGCCGAGATGAGTCAGATCGTTCGGCGTTTGTTGCAATATGTACGACTCAGTGCGTAGAAATGGCATCAGCATCTTCCAACCGAAGAAAGAACCCCGTGGGGTGAGCTCAGCGTATCTGCGAAAGCAGAAAATCGTCTGGGAATCGGCGTGCTACAAGCCTATGCCAGACGAGATCTCGAAAAACGTGCCGCTGGGGGTATCCCCCGCGACAACATCATCGAGAGCGGTGCGATCGAGGCAGGCCACGATGGCCTTGGCTTGTGCCACACCCTCGGGCGAGCGCACGTGGCTTATGTAGATGGCGCGTCGCGCGCCCAAGGGAATTTTCGCAGCATAGGTATCCGGATGCGTCAGCACTAGACCCACTGCCTGTGGGGTGATGAGATCGCCCAAGTGCAAGCCGGTCAACTCGGCTACGCGCTCTGGCCGATGCACCAGTTCTTCGGCCAACGGCTGCCCAAGAATCTCGCAGTTCACCACCGTGATACTGAGCTGCGACCAGGGCGGGATCACTGGCTCCGATTGGTTTGGCGCTTTAAACCAGCGTTTGCGGGCGCCATCGGTCTTGACGATGACGATAGCATCGGGGATTCGTTCATGGATTATATGCACGGCGGCGACATCGATACCCTTGACCATGACGTCGCCAAGGTCGTGATGCAGGACGAGCAGGCGATTCCAGCGTTGTGCTAAGGCTCTCAGTTGGTCCGGCCAATCGGGGGCATCGCGTATCAGCAAGATTTGGTCCGACTGCAGGGCTTTGGGTCGATGATAATTGGTGGTAGAGCTCAGCACGACCGTGCGACCCAGTACGATCAACTCGTCCGCCAGACGATTCATGAGAGTTGATTTCCCGCCAGCCCCCATGATGCTGACGCACTGCGATGGCTTGATGTTTAGGAAAGTCGACAGCTGCTGCATCGGCATTGGGCCATGATCATGGCTTTTCGAGCTCGTCGATGTCTCCCGTCAAGCGGGCGATCTCAGCCTCGATTTGCGCCAGGAAAGTTCCATACGGTGTCTCTTGATAGCTCAGGAGCTGCTGTGATGCCTGGGTATCGTACCAATCGACCCACCCCGGCGAGGTGCGGTAGGTGGCCTCCTCAGGCGGTACCCCCAGGAGATCATACAGCCGTTCCACGTATTCACGACCGGTCATTTGCCAGGTGGTGCCACCAGCGATATTGAAGATTTTGCCGCGCGCGGTGGGAGCGGTCGTGGCATGATGGATGGCGGTTACCACATCGTCACGATGCACCAACTCGAGGCGCTGATCGGGCATAAACGGCCATACGGCGGGCGGCTCCTGGAAAGCGGGAACGGCGATACCGGCGATGCGCAAGATGACCCAACTTGCCCGCGAGTCACGCAGCATCTGTTCGCCGACGATTTTACTCTCGGCATAGACGTCGATGGCGCGCTGTATATGGCTGACGCCCACTGGCGGTGGTTCCTGGGTGGTGTCGCCGTAGGTGCTAACCGAGGAGCTAAAGACCAGCGTTGCCTGCGGGGCGAGATGTTCGAGGGCACGGACGATATGGCCCGTGCCGTCGACGTTGACAGCGAAGGTCCTGGCTCGGTCGCGCTCGCTCCCCGGCGGCAGGAGCGCCGCTAGATGAATCACCGCCTCAACGCCGTCGACGGCTCGCCGCACGGTGTCGCCATCGGTGATATCCCCCTTAACCACCTTGATGCCGTCGACGCCTTCGAGTCCGGCGTAATTCATACTGGGGAGGTCAAACACGCGCACCAGACGCCCATCGTGTCGTAGCCGGGACACGAGGATACGACCCACACTCCCTGCACCACCTGTGATGAGCACCGGTTCGCTCATGTAATCGTCGTCCCCTCCATCTTTGCCTTTTCGACCAGGTTCTTGACCTCACTCTGGAACTTTGTGAGGGCCGCGCCGAACCCCATCCAATCCCCTTTGCCGACCAACTCCTCGAGCTGTGTTGCGCCCTTCTTGCAGGTAACCGTTGGAGGGATGCTGGGGTTGGTCTTCATAAAGAACTTTTCTTTGATCTCCGCCATCGTCTCCATCATTTGCGCCAGTGAGGCTTTCGTCGCCGTGGGATCAACGCCCCCGCCGGCGCCGTCGAGCGCGGCAAGCACCCGCTGACACGCGGCCAGCGTAGCTTCCAGATTCTCTTGTGAGCGCGTTAGCGCCATGCCATAGTCCTCCCTGAGAAACAAGTGCTGAGGACTGAGTGCTAACGACTGAGTATGACATCTACCGGTGCTTGGCTTGCCCCTACTGAGTCCTCAGTCGTCGTTACTCAGTCCTAAATGCTCGAGGCGCCATACACCATGCCTGCCGAAGTAGGCACTCTTCACAGCGCCTCGATTAAGATTATGATCGAGGGACTCCAGCAGTGCATGTTCGCGCTAGTCTCCGCGCGCTGCTTCCTCTACCTCGCCCGTTTCCGCGCCGGCGCCATTGCCATGGCCATTGCCGTGGCCGTTGCCATGCCAACGCTTGACGAACTCGGCGTCGACCTCTTCGGCGCGATCGAAGCCCTTGCCGTCAAAGCGATCATATGGAAACGGCATGAACTTCTTGAACTTCTCGCCGAAGCGGATACGCGTCGGCCGTTTATCAAAATGGAAGACATGATCGATGGCCCTCTGCGGCTCGACGTCGATGAGTTCGTAGTCACGACTTCCCAGTCCGATGAGCGCGCCGGTGTTGATCTGCGCCTCTTCGCTCAGGCCATGGATCGTGGCCGAGACATCTTCGAACTTGCGGTCGCCGGGATGATGCATGTCGTAGTCCTCAGCCGCCGAGCCGGGAATCCCATGCGCCTGGCGGGCCGTCTCCACACACGCCAGGTCGATGGCGACAGGATCGTAGCTGGCGAACACGCCCAGGTGCGGCACAATTGGCATATCGGCGAAGTTCACGCAATCACAGCGTGGCGACACATCGATCGCCAGATTGATGAAGGCAACCTTGCCGTCGACCGCTTTGACCGTCGCCAAGCAGGCATCAGCGATGGCGGCATCGGTGGCTTCAAAGTTGGATTTCGGGATCTCGAACAGGTTGCGGGGGACCATCACGCCGATGCACCCCAGACAGCTCGTGCACTTGGCGCGATCCCAGGTGATGCTGCCATCGTCCACCTTGAACAGATTATAGGGGCAGCAATCTTCGAGGATATTCCAGTCAGGAGTCTGAGCCTTGCCTTTGAAATTCTCCGGATGCCAGAGCGCCGAGTTCGCGACACTATACTTGGGATGTCCACCAAGATGAACGTTATGCTTGCCGCGCTTCGACTGGGCCCCGATGCCCAGGTTCTTGATGGAGCCGCCGATCACCCCCAGAGGATGGCCTTTGAAATGGGTCAGGGTGATCAAGACGTCGGCTGCAGCGATTGCCTGCGCCACATACGCCTCTTTCAAGATGTAGCCTTCGGGGAGGTCGACGCGATAGTCGCTGGTGCCGATGAAACCATCGGCGACGATGAAGGGACAGCCCAGCGCCGCAGATGTGAAGCCATTGCGCTCGGCCGTCATCAGGAGGTCTAGCTCCGTGGCGCGCGAGGCATGCGGTGAGTAGGTCAAGGTTGTGGTATCGCACACGAACGGGCGCCCCCCCAACTCCTTCACTTTGTCGGCCAGGGCGCGTGGATAGACCGGCCGCAGATAAGCGGTGTTGTTGTACTCGCCACAGTGAATCTTGATCGCCACGATGTCACCCGGTTTGATCAGTTGCTCGAAGCCGGCGGCATCGAATACTGTCAGCATCTTTGCCACCAGGCCCGTCTGCGGTGATTCCGAGCGCGCGTTCATGTACCACACTTTCGACCCCATAACAGTCCCCCTTTCTGTTCCAAGGCTCCTGTGTCGTGATGCCGCAGGCCCGGAGCCACTGCATGGTGTTGCGCCATCCAGGGCATAACGTAGGATGTATGCTGCCAGGATTGTCCGCCATGCTATCGGAAAACGCCAACGTTGTCAAACGTTCACCGCGCGGGTGTAGGTGTCGCTTCGTGCACCAGTCGCCCGCCGACAATGGTCACGCGGATGGTGAGATCTCTGATCCGGTCTTCGGGAAGCGTCAACAAATCATCTTCCAGGACAACGAGATCGGCCCATTTTCCGGCTTCGATCGAGCCTTTTGGCTCTCCTGGACTTGCCGTGGTAGTGCCCATATTTATTGATGTACCCCCTGCCATGGACTAAAACGCCGGTAGCCGTCCAGATCGAGCGTGATGCGTTGGAACACATGCCGGAGGTTATAGATCCCAAAGCAGCGGCGCTTGAGCACCTTGAGCTTATGGTTCAGCCCTTCCACAACGCCACTGGTCTGGTGCTGCTGGAAGTAGTTGGCAATGAGGTCCAGCCATGTGTCCAACAGCTTGAGGAAGGGCTTGAAGCACATCAATCCGCTCGTCTCTACCACCCGCCGCCAGCGGTGGATGCGGCGGAGGCCCTCCGCCTTGGAGCGGGCCGTGTCGAAGATCATGGTAAGCTGTTCCCGCAGGTCATACGCCTGCTTGAGCTGCGGTGCGTGCTCAAACAGCCGCATGAGCCGGTCCTGCTCGTCAGACTTCAGGTCGGAAGGGGGCTTGCGGAACGGCCACATGGTGTGCTTGAGTTGGGCCCTCGTCTCAGGGGGGAGTTCGGCTTGCAACCGCTTGCACTCCTGCTTGCGCAAGGTGTCGGCACCGTCGCGGTAGTGTATAGCCCCATGGAAGCGGTCGATCACGATCGTGGCATGAGGCATGACCTCACGTACGGCCGTGACGTAGGCGTCCCACATATCGGTGCACACGGTCTGGATCTGGCCACGGAGTCGCGCTGGGATATTGGTCAACCACGTGACCAGCGTCGCCTTGGTCCGATCTGGCAAGGCGGCGAGAACCATGAGGCGCCCTGATGACAGGCGTGCGGTAATAATGACCACGTAGTCCCGATAGCCCTTCTTGAGGGCAATCTCGTCAATACCAAGCACCGTGAACGGAGGCAACGCCTCCCACGCGATATCCGGCGTCATCCAGCGCTCGATCGTGCCGAGAACGACATCGTCGCTAGTGTCTTCCTTCTGGCATACGTCCTCAATGGTGCTATTGACCAGTTGCATCAGCAGGTGATGTTCGTAGGCCGTTGTGTGCAACGCTTTAGGCGCGTACCAGCTGAAGCGCTGGGTCGTCGTCGGGTGCTCCTCGCAGGAGGGACAACGGAAGCGCTTGGGGCGGATGCGGATGTAGACGACATAGCCCAGGATAGGTAAGTGGCGAAGCTCGATGGGCTGGTCGTAGCCGTGGAACTCGGTGATCGGCCGGCCGCAGCGACGACACATGGCAGTGGTGAGGGTACTTTCGACCTCGATGATGAGGTCCTGCTCTTTGGTCAGTTCGGTCCGAAGCACACACACATCGTGAATGTCGAGTGGAATAGCAATCGTCGGTTGATCAGCCATGTCCCGTCCCTCCTTCCTGGTTTCGGCAATGTTCGCGGGATTATGGCAGCAGCTAGTCCAATAGACAAGACCACTCTATCTTGGGATCACCACGGCAAGTCCAGGAGAGCCGATCTTCTTATAATCCACAACCCCGGGCCGGTGGTCCTAGCTGCGAGCTTCGCAGCGATGATCATCGGCCCGACAGGAGCGACCAATGAACGCAGCATTAGCTACATGCCTCAAGAAGGACCGACTTACCAAAGAGGAAGCCAAGAGCAGGGCATCACCCTGCGGCTTCTCGCTGGCAAAGCTTCAGCCGTTCCTTGTCGCGTACCGGTGCCCATTGGGTGGGCACCATCACGTAGGAAGTCGGCGCGGCACGAAACGATTTTGATAGGAGAGCATCATGAGCAACCACATCAAGAAGCTGAAAGGCGGTCGAGTTTTGCTGAGCCCCACATTCGCTGCGGAAATGTACGAGGCAATGAAGGCGATGAAGCTAGAGACCGAGTACCACAAGCAGGAGATTTCAGCCATGCGTGACACCTGCAGCAGTTTAATCGGACTCGTGACCAATATGGCGGAACGCCTTGATGCCGCTGAACATACTATCGGTCGCCTGATGATTGGGAGATCGTAGATTATGGACAGCAAGAAGTATGATGCCGCGAGAAGCGCAGCTGATGCACATCGATCAGTACCAACCGCATCAGTAGTATCCCATGTACGCATATCTGAGCGCGAGCGCTCAGAGGGTTGGGTGTACCTGCTCTCCGGAGCGCCAGGGGATGTGAAGGCCGGGATGAGCTACCGTGATCCAATCGAGCGCCTTCGAGAAAACCAGACAGGCAATCCAGCGCGCCTGACATTCATTGCGACCATGCTTGTGCCATATCCTGACCTGACTGAGAAAGCTATGCTGTGGTACTTGGAGCCATGGAAAGCTGCAGGCGGAAAAGAATGGGCACATCTCCCAGCGTCCGCGGTAGCCTTCCTGGTATCGAGTAAGAACGAACACCCGATGAAGATCACACCTTGAAATGGGTGCCCGTCGGCCACACCCACGATGCAGCAAGAGGCAGCCGCCGATTCCCCTAGCTCCCCCAAGCCGCTCATGGTATCATACTGGAAATGCTGGTCAAACCTATAGAGGATCAATACCAACATGCCAAGACCGAAACGTCATCACTACGTACCGAGATGGTATTTGAAAGGGTTTGTTGATCCTCAATCTGGTTGCTTACATGCCTATGATAAGGTCAGCGGAAACTATTGGACACCAAAACCGAAGAATGTGATGGTCATTAAGGATTACTATCAACAGATGCATGCTCCGGATGGGATTGACCCAGATATTTTTGAAAAAATGCTTGGATCAGAGTTAGAGCCAGAAGCCCAGCGTGGGTTTAAAAAACTGCTCAACCTTCCACCGAAATTCACGGAAAAAGATACTTCAAACATTCTTACGTATCTCGCACTTCAACATCTTCGTGTCCCGAGGCAGGCAAAGGATGCAAAAAGAATAGCCAGGGACATTGTTGAGTATATAGCGCTTCAAGCTCCATCTAGTATGGTTCCCCCGGAAGCAAAGATAGCGCTTATGAAGGGGGAGATTGTAATAAGCATAAAGGATGCGTTCCGATTCAATTTTATGAAGATGTTTACGGCAGATCTCGCTCTCTATTTCTCTTATATGGCATGGGAGGTTTCGGAGGCACCAGATGGCTGTAGCTTTATCACTAGTGATAGCCCTGTGACATTTTTTAATGTGGCCTGCGTACCTCCCATTGATGCAGGGCTCGCGTTAGTTGGAACCATCGTATTCTTCCCACTAGATTCTCAGCTCGTTTTAGTGTTACGGCATCCAGAATACATAGATAACCCATCGATTGACCCTTTGAAAATAGTCCCAAAACCAGAGTGGGAGGATGGAAAGATTGGCGTCAACTATGAAGTATGTGATGAAAACCAGGTCAATGCATGTAACCGCATCATGCTGGATCTCTCGGACAGGGTTGTCATCGGAAGCAGTCGGGAGATTCTCGAAAAAGCCGTCGATAAGGAATCATAAGGATATTGGCCACAATCCGTATATCGTAAATAGGGGGTGACCCCTTGCTGCTACCCACGTGCAGCAAGAGGCATACGTTTGCGGGTAAACGTCGAGCCGATGCCCCTAGCCCCTCACCCCTTACCCCTTACCCCCGCGTGCTATTATGCCTAGTCGCACCATAAAGGAGCCTAACGGTGACTGTTCACGTAAAGCGGACTATCATTGGTGATATGGCAAAAGTGGAGACCATGTTTGACCATAATAATCCACCAGTGATCTTCTTCGATACAAATGTGTGGCGTGGCATGAATGACGCAAAGCTCACTGATCTGAAACGGCTTCAACAGTCCTACGGATTTCGTTACCGCTATAGTGTGACAAATTTTGTAGAGCTTGTATCTCACCTTGAAGACCAACCATTCGGAAGAGTTCAATCCTGGTTCCGCAGGATACACCAGCTTTGCGATCCTGAAATTCTCCCGAGTGCTGAGATGGTATTGCTGTCTAAGGCAAGATTAAACCATTATATTGATCCTATTTGGATACCTATCCCTGACCAAATAGCGCTAGCCGTTAAGCTCATCACGGATACAGATAACCCAACGGAATTGATCAACATCCTAAATCTCCCCCATTACAAGCATTTGCGTGCCGTCGATAAAAATTCTATGGCTGCCATTATGGGAGAATTAGATAGATTCAAACCACCTATAAAGGCAGACGACAACTTAATGCGGTGGTTCCTTAGGCTGTGTGAATTTTTTCTTTTTGTCAGGTCAACTCGTGATAATTTATTCTTAAAGTCTTTACTACGTGAAGAGCAAGAGCGTTTCGTGGTGTCATTCATGGCTGGTTCTGGGAAGATTTTTATGACCCACTGCATGAAACTTGTCCAAAAGACAGTGAATGACGGAAGAAAGGTTTATCCAAATGACCTATATGACTTACTGCAGTTAATTTTACTAGAAGACGATAATACATTATTTGTGACGAACGAGAGGGCCTTTTTTTATTATGAGTCCGAGAGGGTGTTACGTTGGGCTGAGTTGATCTCTTGTACGTAAGTTGCCTTCGGGATTTAGTCGGATAACCACCGCCGCCATCCCCACGCACCACCGCCCGATGGACGACAAGGAATGGATACCGGGGTGATCAGTCAACCCGCAGAGGGTCCGACCCTCCGGACCCTGACACCCAGGGGACTAAGGATGGAACTAAGGATGGGCATATGAACGCAGTCATCTACTGTCGGATCTCCCGAGAGGACCAATCCACCTATTCACTCCAGACCCAGGAAGCTGCATGCCGCCAGCTCGCTGAAACCGAGGGGTATACCGTCCTGGAGTGCTTCGTTGATAATGGTTACAGCTCGGAACGACTGGACAGGCCGGGGCTAGAGAAGTTGCGTGAACTCGTGCGAGCACAAGCCGTCGATGCCGTGATTGCCCATAGTCCTGATCGTCTCAGTCGTAAGGTAGGCCATCAGTACATACTGGAAGAGGAGTTCAAGCGTTTCAATATAAGGCTACTCTACTGTACCTCAACTACTGAAGATACCCCGGAAGGTAGACTGACGTCACATATCCGTAGCGCTATTTCGGAATTCGAACTCGAAACGTTAAGAGAGAGGACTAGACGTGGACGTCGCGCAAGAGCACAAGCCGGACTACCCCAACTCGGCTATGGGGTACCTTACGGATATAGATATAATCCAGTATGCAATACCTCACGTGGAGAGCTAGTCCCTGACCCTGAGCAAGCCTCTATCGTCCAAGAAATATTTCAATTACGATTACAGGGTATAGGTGGCGGGCGTATCGCTCAGATCTTAACCGCTCGTGGGGTACCTACGAAGAAAAATAAGCCTCGATGGTGCCCCTCAACAGTTCTCGGAATTCTGAGGTCAAGAATTCTCATCGGGGAGGCTTTTTTCAACAAGAGCCACTACGTAGACCCGCCGGATAATAGCCGTAGGCGCAAGCATGTTGTGAAACGTACAAAGACAACACGGGTGAAGCACAATCCAGAGGATTGGATACCTGTAGAGGTGCCAGCAATCATTGATCGGGCCACCTTTGATGCCGTACAAGAGAAGATGTCTCATAGTTACGAGATGAATCCGCGCAACCGAAAGCACACCTATCTTTATACAAATGCGCGTTTAAAGTGCTCATGTGGGCGTGTCATGAGTGGCTTTTACGAGTCACGTCGTGGGGGTACGCGGTTTTATCGTTGCTCACGTCGGGAAGAGCCGAAGTGTGGGCGTATGGTTGAGGCGTCCTGGATCGAGAGTGAAGGATGGAACGTCATCACGGCCCTGATGGAGCTAGACCCACTGTATATCCGGATGGAGCTACAACGCCGCGCTACCCCTCCGAAGTACCGGCCCTCTGATATGGAGGCGATCGAGCAGAGGCTTCAAGAGGTACAGTCACGTGTACAGCGCTGGCGGGATGCCTACGAGAGATCAGTCATCACCCTTGAGGATTTCGCGGAGCGGCAGGCATCCATAAACCAGGAACTGGAAAGCCTTCGCCGTACACAACAGGAAGTCGCTGAGGGCCTCGACCGCCAGCACAGGCAGGAAGATGATGTTGATGCCGCGGTCGATTTCCTGTCCCGTGCACGTGACGAGATATCAGCCTATGGCCTGGAAGAGCGAGCCAGAGTTGCGCAGCTCTTGAACCTGCGGGTTGTGTATGAGTCCCGTGAGAAATGGTCCTCCAGCTTCTTCGTCCCTGCCGAATGGGGTGTAGATATATCAACAATCACGTCAGGGTGAATTCAACCGTCGGCACAAAATTGTGCTCGAGGATGATGCCTGTCGGCTCGCCGTGGCCATCTTGCCGAATCTCCACCCCTTCCCAGGGAGGCTGCGTCTGGCGACTGATGCCACAGACCTCCAACGCCCGACTGTTCAAGACGCTGACCAGCGGCGGCCAGCCCCAATATCCCCAAATCGCCTGGATGTAGACCGGATTCTGCGCGGAGACGGCGTCGAGGTCCCAGCGCGTGGGCACGCGGTTCTCGGCCAGCATCTCGGCGACGTCAAAATGATACGGCGGAGTGCCGAGCGGTGCCGTCACCAACCATTCCCCCGGGGATTTGGTGGCCACTTCATGGGCGATGATGTTGACGATCTGCCGCACAGATTGTGCTCCGGCCAACGACGGAAAAAGCTCTCTCAGGCCCTCGCGGTCCATATGGGCATGCGCATCGATGAGACCTGGGATCACACAAGCACCACGGAGCCCGATCACTCGTGTCTCCGGGCCGATGAAAGGCTGCATCTCCGCCGAGCTGCCCACATGCAGGATCGTGTTGCCATCAATGGCCACTGCCTCGGCGATGGTGCCGTGGCGATCCACGGTGACGATCTTGCCATGACGCAGAACCAGCGTTGCGGCTGCAGGCATGCCGATCTCCCCCTTGAGTCTCTATGACCCTCCTTGAGCAGTCGTACCTTGTCACTGATGAGTCATTCTATGACAAGGCAAAGCGGTTGACAGTGTAGCATGTTGAGCGTAGCATCCACACCGTGCTCCACTTTCCCATGGCCTGAATCAGGAGTCATGATGCCTGTTGCTAAGGTGTTCCCCAATACGTCCAAGCCGATCATCGGCATGTTACACCTGCCGCCATTGCCGGGATCGTATAACTATAACGGTCAACCGTTGGACGACATCGTTGCGTATGCCCTGCGCGAGGCGGAGATCCTGGCAGCCAGCGGCTTCGACGGCTTCCTCATGCAAAATGCCGGGGACCGCCCGGCCTCCCTGGAGGTGTGCCCCGAGAAGGTCGCGTACATGTCCGTCATTGGCGCCGCTGTGCACCGCGCGTATCCCACCCAACCCCTTGGCGTGAACGTGTGCTGGAATGTGCCGAAGGCGACCATCGCGGTTTGTCATGCAGCGGGAGGGGCGTTCATTCGCCTGGAACATGTCTATATCGGCATGGCGATCACCGCGCATGGACCAGTCTATGGCTGTGCCTACGAAGCCACGCAATTCATCAAACTGCTCGATGCCAAGCATATTCAAATTTTCGCCGATGTCTATGAAGCGCATAGCGTGCCCCTTGGGCGGGTGCCGATCGAACAGGCCGCACACCAGGCCACAAACGCCTGCCAGGCCCATGCGGTCGTGATCACTGGCAGTACTTTTGGCGAGTCCATGGAGATGATCCAAGCCATCAAAAAATCGGCGCCGGCGATGGTGGTCATGCTTGGCGGTGGCAGTAACCCAGCGAATGTCGGGGAGGCACTGCGTCTGGCCGACGGCATCATGGTGGGGCGCTCGTTGAAAACGCATCTGGACCTGATAGCCCCCATCGAGCGGGATAAAGCCGAAGCCTACATGGAAGCGGTGCGGCGCGCCCGGCTTTCCCCTTGAGAACATATGTGCCGCTGAACAGCGGAGGCGGTGCTTCGCGTCACCGCTGACCCAGCTTAAGGCTGACATGCAGGAGGTTTGGCGATGAACTTTAACTGGTTTCATCTGATGCCGTATCGCTTTCTGCCAGAGGATTTTCCGCAGAAATATCGCAGTGTGTGGGTCGATGTGCCCAGCCATCTCTTCGACCCCGAGAAGGGGCATCAGCTCTATCACGAATTCCTTGACGAGATGGAGTACGCCGAGCAGGTGGGGTTCGATGGCATCTGCTGTAACGAGCACCATAATAATGCCTACGGCCTCATGCCGTCTCCCAACCTGATCGCCGCTGCGCTTACACGGCGGACCTCGCGTGCAGCGCTAATCGTCCTCGGCAATAGCTTGGCGCTCTACAACCCGCCTATTCGGGTGGCTGAGGAGTTCGCCATGCTCGACGTCATGAGCGGTGGGCGGTTGGTGGCGGGTTTTCCGGTGGGGACGTCGATGGATACCAACTTCGCCTATGGCCAGGTGCCCGCCACGCTGCGCGACAAGTATTACGAGGCGCATGACCTCGTCATCCAGGCCTGGACGCGCCCGGAGCCTTTTGCCTTCAATGGCAAACATACGCAGCTACGCTACGTTAATATCTGGCCGCGCCCGGTCCAGAAGCCACACCCGCCGATCTGGATCCCCGGCGGTGGCAGCATTGAGACGTGGGAATGGGTGACCCAGCAGGGCCATATGTACGCCTATCTGAGCTACTATGGCTTTCTCCGGGGCAGAAAAGTACTCGATGGTTTTTGGGAAACGCTCGACCGGATGGGGGTGGATCACAACCCCTATCGCGCCGGATTTTTGCAGCTTGTCGGTGTCTCTGAGACCGATGCACAGGCTGAAGCTGACTACTCCGCGGCAGCTGACTATTTCTACAATAAGTGCCTACATGTCTATCCTGGCTATGCCGAGGCGCCTGGCTATCGGACGATCAAGACCATTCGCGCCGGTATCCGACCGCAGATCGGTGAAGAAGCGAAGCGGATCCGCGAGAACCTCAAGTGGAAGGACTTCATCGAACAGGGCTATGTGATTGCTGGCAGCCCGACAACTGTGCGCGAACGCTTGCAGGAGGCTATCAAGATGCTCAACGTCGGCCATCTGATGCTGCTCTGCCAATTCGGCAATCTGGATAAAGAGCACACCCGAAAGAACACTGCGCTGTTCGCGAAGGAAGTCATGCCCCACCTGCGCGACATGTGGAGTGGTTGCGAGGACCATTGGTGGCCGAAGCCGATGCCCGTGCGAGCGGTGCCGCAAGGTTAGGGCAGACACCTACCCCTCACCCCGCCCTCTTCCGATGGGAGAGGGCGGCCGAGAGGCGTCCAAGCTATCCTTCAAACTAGCTACGCAGCTTGAACTTCTGATACCAGGTCGAATCGGCGCCAGGGCCGACTGGAGACACACGCACGTCTAGGACATAGGGCTCGCCGCCGGCAATGACTTCCGCGGCCCGCCGCAGGGCGCGCTCGAGGTCCTGTGGCGCGGTCACCTTGGCGCCATTGATCCCCTGGGATTTGGCGAGCATGGCGAAGTCGATCTCGGGATCCCCCAGATAGACCTCAGGGTATTTGTTCTGCTTGGCCAATTCCCCACCCCAGCTGGCGAAATTCGTGCGCACGGTTTGATAATTCAGGTTATTCCACACCAATGTGAGAATGGGCAGACCATAGCGCGCCATGGTCCAGAAGCCTGACGAGCCGTACATCACCGCCCCATCGCCCAGACTGCACACCACTGGCCGGTCTGGAGCCCCCAGTTGCGCGCCAATCGACGCCCCGATGCCATAGCCCAAGGAGCCACCAAAGGTGCGGATTTGGCGCCATTGCCCCTTCTCGAATCCGAAAGGCATGAGATGATCGGCAGCCCGGAAATTCTCCGAGACCACGAGGGTATCTTCCGGCAGCACCTGGCTGGCAACGTAGGCCAGATAGTTGGGATGAATCGGCGTCTCCCCAGCCAGACCGGTCATCTCCTCGCGGCGCTGTCGGGTGCGCCACTCGCCCTGCTCGCGCAGGTGGACGCCGCGGCGTTGGAGATGGGGCTGGCGGGCATGGTCTGGCTTCCAAAGCGCATTGAGGGCTTGCAGCAGCGGGCGGACGTTGCCCCAAACGCTAATATCCAGCCCAAAGGTGTTGCCCAGCATCGTATCATCATGCCCCATACCGATGATCATGCCAGCCTTCCGGAAGCGCAAATCGACCTCGCCCCCGCGACAGCTCTGGCGGTATCCCACGCAGCACACCACGTCATAGGGTTCATCGGAGATGTTCTCGACGGCGCCGACATAGTTCGCATGCTGCACCGGGAAACTGCCGTAGTCGAGCGTGGTGGTGGCCACTGGCAGCGACAGACGCTCGGCGAACTCAACGATTTCGCGCTCAGCATGCGCGGCGCGAATGTCTGGACCGACCACGAGGAGCGGATGTTCAGCGTTGAGTAGGGCATCGAAGATCGTGCGCAGGACCCCCTCATCCGGCAACCGCCCCATCAACGGTGCGGCTCCTGGGTGGATCGTGGCCTCCACATCTGGGGTATCCAGGGCCTGGCTAGTATAGGCGATATAGACTGGTGCGGTGGGCAGCGACATGGCTTCCTGGAAGGCCCGTCTGGTGACGGTTGGAACACCGCGGGGATCCCAGACTTCCCACCGCCGCTTGGTGATATCCTCCACAACCCCCATCTGCGAATAGCCGCCGCTCGATCCCAACACAACGTGATCACCGAAGGACCCGGTGTCGCGCATGGCAGCGGTGATCACCATCGGTGTCCCATCGAAATAGGCATTCTGGAGTTGCCCGGAACCCTGCCTGGTGCCGGCGGCCAAATGAATATTGACGAACGCCGGTTTGCCGCTGGCCTTGGCATAACCATCCGCCGCTGATAGCACCAGGGGCTCCATCAAGAGCAGAATGGGTTGCACACCGGGGACGGCGAGGAGACCGTTGAAAAACCCGACCTCGGCACTCCCGGTGTTCGTGAAGGCATAGTCGACGCCTTGCGCGAGCAACTGATGCACGAGCAGCTCGCCTCCTGTTCCGATCACGGTTTTACGTTCCATAACGGTATCCTCTTTAGCCCCAGGGGATGTTGTGGGAAGCTTGTGAAACGTCTACATGGCCCTTATACTCTATCCCTGGCTCTCGGTCAATGGTCAGCACGGGGGCGTGGAGAGGAAATTTGGTTGGCATAGGTGGTGTGGGGCTGCAGCTCACATATGATCAACCCAACTCGGGTCGCTCAAGAATGCGGTCAGCCGCTCTAACTCAGCGGTGAGCTGTTGCAGGATGATAGCGGCCTTATCGAGACGAGCCGTGTGGCCCATGAGTTCGAGTTCATAAGCCAGCGTCCGAGCGTTGCTGGCCGCGATGGTGCCCAGGGCTCCCTTGAGACTGTGGGCTGTACGTTCCAATTGGCAAGCATCACCACGGTCGATCGCTTTGCGGAGCTCGGTCATCTGCACAGGGTAATCCTCGAGAAAAAGCTGGCCCAACTCCGCCAGAAGGGCCTTATCGCCATCCACGATGCCCATGAGGGTGGTCGGGTCGACCGGTAGCGCAGCCGCAGCCATCTGTCCGGGTTGGATACCGAACCGCGCGGTGAAGTGGAAGGTGCTACCGCGGCCCACCTCACTGTCGATCCAGAGTCGACCGCCCATCAGCTCAACCAATTGCTTGGCGATCGTCAGGCCGAGTCCGGTGCCTCCGTATTGGCGAGTGGAGGATCCATCGGCTTGGGTGAATGGCTCCAGGATGAAGTGCTGTCGTTCGGGGGGAATGCCAATACCGGTATCGACGACGGCCACATGCAACCAGATCTCCTGATCGGCCGGGCGTTCGGTCTCGACTCGCACCACGACCTCGCCTCGTTCGGTGAACTTGATGGCGTTGTCCACGAGGTTGACGAGAATTTGCCGCAGCCGTCCCGGATCGCCGATCAACCCGTCGGGTATCTCCGGCGTCACATGATGTGCCAGTTCGAGACTTTTCTGATGGGCCCGAAGCTCCATCGTCTTCAGCGTGGCTTCTAGGAGATTGCGCAGATGAAAGTGGATGGGCTCAAGGCTGAGCGTGCCAGCTTCGATCTTGGAGAAATCCAGGATATCGTTGAGAATGCCGAGCAAGGAATCGGCGGAGCCCTTGACGATGGTCAAATACTCTCGTTGTTCGGGAGTCAGGTCCGTATCAAGCGTCAGCTCTGTCATGCCGAGGATGCCATTCATCGGCGTGCGAATCTCGTGGCTCACATTCGCCAGGAATTCGCTTTTCGCCCGGGTGGCCGCCTCCGCGGCATCGCGCGCCGCGGCCTGGGCGGCATATAACGAGGCATTCTGGATGGCGACGGCGGCCTGGCTGACAAAGCTGTCGAGAAGGTTTTGTTCATCGGGATCGAGGTGGAACGGCTTTCGTCCGCTCAGCACCAGGACGCCCAGCAAGGTGTCCTGGTGGATGATAGGGACCGCCAGTAAGCTGCTAATGTGATGGGTCCTCCACCATTCTACGCTCATGACACGCTCGTCAGCGAAGACATCATGGATGTCTAGCGGTTGTCGGTGGACTGCCACCCAGCCGGCCACCCCCGTGCCGAAAGGCCGCTCCCGGACCAGGTAGTCGGCTGCCAATTGAGCTTCGGAGGAAGCTCGCAAGGTCAGGGTTTGCGTCAATTCATTCGTGCTCCAGATGCGCACGAATGGCACATCCATAAGTTTGGCGGCGGCCTGCGCGATCTCGTGCAAGACGGCATCCATGTCGAGAGAGGAAGAGATCAGTTGGTTCAAACGAGTAAGCGTGTATAGACGCTTAGTCCGTACTTCCTGACTCTCATACAACTGTGCATTATGAATGGCCACGGCCGCATGGCCGGCCAGCCGGAGCAGGATACCCTCGTCGGCGTCGGTGAATGGGCGGTGGCACGCGTTGGTCACGATCAATAACCCTGTCACCTCGTCGCCGATGAGGATGGGCACCACCATTGAGGCGATCGTTCCATTGGCGTGGGCCCGGGACGCATAATCTTTCGGGAAACGAGCATCCAAGAGATAATTATCCGTGCGAAATGGGCGCTTGGTAAGCAATACCTGCCCACCGATGTCCTTTCCCGGCTCGATGGTCGCGTCGCCATACCCCTGATATTTGGCTCCTGCCCAATACCGAAAGCGCATCGCACTCGATTCGGGATCGCGCAACGTAATGCGGGCTTGATCGCTCCGACAGAGCTCTTTGGCCCCTTCAACCACACGCTGCAAAACAGTGTCTAAATCCAGTGAGGTATTGATGTCTTTGGCCAGTTCGGAGATAATTTTTGCTTCGCGTTGCCGATACGCGGTTTCCTCGGCTATGGCCTCTGCGGTGCGGCGGCGCTCCGCGCTCTCGGCGAAGAGATGAGCATTGCGGATAGCGCCAGCCATTTGCGCGACGAAGCTATCCAATAAGGCTTGGGCCTCTGGTCCGAGTTGGAACGGCTGTCTGCTGTGCAGCGATAGCACGCCTAACAGAGTGTCCTGATAGACGATGGGGACGGCGAGCAGGCTCCTGAGATTGTGCCTTCCACACCATTGGGGAGCCAGTATCTGGACCTGATCTTGTGCAAAAACATCGGCTAAATGCAGGGCTTGTCGATGAATCGCTACCCAGCCAACTCCTCCGTGACCGAAGTACGCCCTAGACTGTGGACAATCCGACCCGATGCGATCGTCGGAATACGTATGACACTCCAAGGATTGCGTGGCTTCGTCGGCAATCCAGATCCTGACGAAAGGGACATCCATGAGTTCTGCCGCAGCCTGGGCAATCTCTCGGAGCACGTGGTCCATGTCAAGCGAGGCCGACATGAGGCGGTTCAAGCGTGTCAGCGTTTGCAAGCGAGCGGCCCGTACTTCCAGACGTTCGTAGAGCTGGGCGTTCGCGATGGCGATGGCTGCGTGGTCGGCGAACAGCGCCAGGAGATCGCCATCTTGGTCGGTAAAGGGAGTCTCGGTTGCGGCGTTGTTGAGGGTGATGACGCCGAGGAGGCGCCCATGGTAGAGCAGGGGCTCGGCGACGATAGCGGTAATCCTAGTGCGCTCGACAAAGAGCGGATTCGCTCCACTCCAGTGACGATAGTCATTGACCAGCATCCCCTCCTGACGTTGGGCCACGGCCCCCGTAATCCCCTCGCCGAGTTGGATGCGCACTTCTCCGATCCAATCTTCGAGGCCATCCCATGCGCGTGGGATCAGCACCTGCTCGCTGTCGTCCCACAGGTGGGTAGTGCTGGAGGCAGCGCCCACCAATTCCATCGCTCGTTGGGTAATCAGTCTCAGAAGTGTCGTGAGGTCTAGCTCGCGGGTGATCTCCTGGGTTATGGTCCTGACGGCTTCAAGCTGTCTGGTGCGTTGAGCCAGTGCGGCTTCAGCCCAATTGCGCTCCTTCGGGATCGGCGTCGGCACGATGAAGCCTGTGAGGCGAGCGAAAATCCCCCGCAGCCATCGCTGGATCATGTACATCTCCCCCCGGTGACGGTGAGCACAGCCAGATGTCATGCGCGGAACAATCCCCCGCCTGGCATCCCTATGGACAGCGGCATAGCGGTAGGCGTGGGGTGATGTCGGACGCGTCCGTGCCTTCGCAACCTCGGCAGAATAGCCGACCCTCGAAATCTTCTGAGAAATTGCGACCACAACGGCAAGGCGCAGGGCCTGGGGAATAGAAGACGACCTTTGAGATGGGATGGGCGGCATCCCTCGCCTCTGATGAGGATTCGACTGCCTGGACGCTGTTCATAGGTTCCTCCTTATTGGAGAGTTTCGGGATCGACAAGCTGCATGGCGTAGAGAGGCGCAAAAAATATGCCACCGGCCAACAGCCCTAAGAATCTGCGGTGTCCCCTGGCACAGGTAAGGTCAGGGCGTCGGCAAAGCAAAGCCCAGAGGCAAGAGAGGCAGCCTCATGACGATTCCCCTCCAGCCTGATCGTAAGTACGGGGATTGGTTCTTTAAGAGCGAAGTGGATAGGAAAAAATGCCTGGGGTAGGCAGCTTATGACGGATTGGAGGCGACAACCAAATTCTCCTTTGCCTACAGGGCTGGGTCAAGTAGAATAGATGCGCACCATGGTGAGGCGATTATCGGCAGCCTTGAAGCGCGAAGGCTAAGGAGGCGATGGCCATGTGGGACCATGTCTGGCACGAGACCCTGAACCCGCTTGATTTCCTCGAACGCAGCGCCTTTGTCTATCCCGATAAAGCCGCCGTGGTGTACAGGGACACATGTTACACCTATAGTGAGTTCTACGCGCGGGTGAATCAGCTGGCGGGCGCCTTGAAACAAGCTGGCGTGCACCGGGGCGATCGTGTGGCCTTTCTGGTACCGAATGTGCCGGCGATGTTGGAGGGACATTATGGCCCCCTGCGGCTGGGGGCCATTCTGGTGGCCATCAACATTCGTCTGTCACCGCGGGAGGGGGCCTATATCCTGAACCACTCCGGGGCCAAAGTGCTGGTGTTTGATGCCGAATTCGCGCCGACGGTGCGGGCCATTCGGGAGGAGATCCAGGGGGTTAGCACCTTCGTCCAGGTCGTGGATGCGGCGCCGAAAGCAGATGACATTCCGGGACCAGACTACGAATCATTCCTGGCTACCGCCCCGGCTGGCGATCATCGGGCCGAGCTCGACTCGGAGAAGGACACCATCTGCATCAACTACACCTCTGGAACCACCGGTATGCCAAAAGGGGTCCAATACCACGCCCGTGGGGCATACCTCAATGCTCTGGGAGAGGCCCTGGAAGTCGGACTGAACTATAAGAGCCACTACCTCTGGACGCTGCCCATGTTCCACTGCAACGGCTGGTGCTTCACCTGGGGTGTCACCGCGGTCGGGGGCACGCATATCTGCCTGAGGCGTGTCGATCCAGCAGAGATCTTCCGCCTGATCCGCGAGGCAGGCGTCACCCATATGTGCGGTGCTCCCACCGTCTTGATCGGTATGTCGGCCTCGCCGGCCGCCGAGGGGCAGAGTCTCGCCGGCTTAACGATCGTCACCGCTGGCGCTCCGCCGGCACCGCAGGTGATTCGCACCATGGAGGGCTTAGGGGCAACGATCCATCATGTCTACGGTCTGACCGAAACGTACGGCCCGCATACCATCTGCGCGTTCCAGCCCGGGTGGGACAATCTGTCGCTCGAGCAGCGCGCCACAATCAAGGCGCGCCAGGGCGTGCCCTATATCGTCGCCGGGATAGGGATGCGCGTCGTGGATAACGCCATGCACGATGTGCCCCACGATGGGCAGACGATGGGCGAAGTCGTGATGCGCGGCAACAACGTCATGTCGGGGTACTTCCAACAACCTGATGCCACCGAGAAGGCCTTCGAGGGGGGGTGGTTCCACTCTGGCGACCTCGCCGTATGGCATCCTGATAGCTATATTGAGCTGAAGGATCGCGCCAAGGACATCATCATCTCCGGTGGTGAGAATATCTCCACACAAGAAGTCGAAAAGGTCATTATGGAACACCCAGCCGTGCTTGAAGTCTGTGTCATAGGTGTGCCAGATCAGCGGTGGGGGGAAGTACCCAAAGCGTTCGTGGTAAAGCGTCCCGGAGCGGAGGTCGCGAGCGAGGACATCATCCAATTCTGCCGCGAGCGCATCGCCCGCTTCAAATGCCCGCGTGATGTCACCTTCGGTGATCTCCCCAAGACCGCCACCGGAAAGATCCAGAAGTATGTGCTGAGGGAGCAAGAGTGGAAGGGCTATGAGAAGCGAATCAATTGAGACGATGGGACCCCAATCACGCGAGAGGTGCTATGTCCGCGCTCATCGATGGAGCGTTCATCAAACGCCGCTGTTACCTAAAGCTCGGTGCTGGGACGGTGATGAGTTGCATCCGTCTTCGTGCTGATTGCTTCTTCCTACATTGGCCACTCAAAGCTGTAGGGATCGATGAGGAAGGCTATGTTCGCGCCGTCGCCATGGCTTCCTACCTGGACAGACAGCGGGTCACGGAGGTGGAACTGCGCATTGATCCCCTGACCAGCGACCTCATCGAATACCGCTACACTGAACAGGGTAGCCTTCGGGTATTCGTCCTCGTCGACGGAGAGTACCTTGAGCAAGTGTCAGAGGGCCAAGAGGGACAGCGAACGGTGGATTAGTCATTCCCCTCTGGAGACCATGCTCACCCAACGAACACCACCGATGTGCGGCCGGCCTAGGTTATTCACGGCCATTGAGATACCGCTGCAACACATACATCCCATCCGGCGTAAAGGGCTCCGTTTCGGCCCGGCGCAGAATGTCGCTCACCGGCACGAACGCCCCGCTTTCGACCTCTTCCTCCTGTAGGACCACCGCACCATCATACATGCAGGAGAAGGCACAGCCCCAGAGCCGTGTGTGTTCGTCTTCAAAATAAAACTCGAAGAGCCGGTTCAGCGGAATGCTGCGAATGCCCATCTCCTCTTCAAGTTCACGCGCGGCACCCTGTTCATAGGTTTCCCCCGCCAGCACCACCCCACCGGCGGCGACATCGAAATAGCCTGGGAACACGTCCTTGGTCAGCGTGCGCTTTTGGACGTATAGTGCACTATGAGAATTGAACACCAAAACGTATGTACTCCGATGCGGTAACCGCATGGCTCGCATCTCGCGCCGCGGTGCGGCGCCCACGACCTGATTGTGCTCGTCGACGATGACGATGATTTCCTCAGCCGCTCCCATCGCACTCTCCCTTATGGGGACAACACATCTCTTGACATACACGCGGGCATTCGCTGCAAGATCATGCTGTTTATAGGCAATACCACTCCCCAAAGCAGTGACCTGCTCATCCGTGCAGAAATGGCGAGTCTCAACCAGAGCAAGGGCTCCAAGCCGCCAGCAGCATCTGCTGTCCGCCCTTAGCATCCATCTCATGCCCCGTCTGGCGCTCTTTCACCGCCTCCAACGTGAGCATCGCCTTGCTCTGGGCACGGTACTGTCGACGCTTCAGCGTCATGGCGTCTCATCCATGACCCTGCTCTGTCCCTGTCGTCCGTGGTCGGCCATCATCTCCTCCCCTGCACACGCTTGGCCCTGCCGGACGCCTGTAGTATGTTGAAAGATAGCCTGACTTATCCCATGCGTAAAGGCTGGCTCAAGAACGCGCCATCAGCGCGACACACCCCGACGTCAGGAGGATAGACGATGTCGTACAAAGTGACCGGTCTGCGTTCGTGGAATATCAACGCCGAAGACTTCGAGGCCATGGTTCGTTTCTACCGAGATATCCTGGGGGCTGAGGAGACGAGGCGTCACCAGGTGGCGGGCGCCAACGTAGAAAGACTCAAGCTAGGCAGTACCGGGTTGGGCCTGTTCGACGCCAAGGACGGTCCCCGGCCGGGGGTGCCCCATCACACTTTTGACTTTGAGGGTCCACAGGAACCCGACGCCATGGTGCGGGAACTGGAAGCAAAGGGCATCACAGTAGAGAACATCCGTATGCACGGCAGCGGGCCTGGCTACTCAGTGTATGTCTACGACCCCTGCGGCAACCGCATCGAGCTCTCCACCGACCCGGCATAGACACTTGCTCCCCAGGGGGCATCCTCGGCTTGCTGGAAGATGCGGTCATGACTTTTATGGAGCGCTGGTTCCGTTGCGGCTGCGCGATGTTGGATACGGATGGTTCACTGTCTGGATACGTTCACCTGAGACGTGCACTCGATGCACCCGACGGCCGCGACGAATCGTCCTTTGCCCGGTCAGATGGAGGCCCCGTGCTTGCCCAGTTCCGCCGTTAAGCGCGGGGCGAGGTCCTGCGTGCGCGAATCCTAGGGGCTCGCGGGCACGTCAACCAGCCCACACCCTACCGGGACGCGGCGTGGGAGGAGCTGTACCTCTTTCAGCGCGGGGCGAACCGTTGTCGCAACGGCTTTGAACGTGGCGTCCGGGCCGCTTACCCCCGGCCACCAAGCGGGATCGAAGTTGAACCAGGGGAAGTAGGCGTTGACGTGCTGGTAGCCTGCCTCCATCAGATGGCTGGACCTGATGCCGTCCTCTCTAAAATTCGATCGATTCCCCGGCTAGTCCCAAAAATCTTTCGCGATCCTCCCGTTGACAATCGCCACCTGATGGCTGCCGTGCTTGTTGATAGCAACAGAGCGTAAATGTGATAGGGTCATGTTATATATAGTGCAATTAAGAGCTGAGTGATAGGATGAGGTCATAATACTAGGGTGTGTGTGCAAACTCCGTTCAGCTCATGATACTGGTAGGTATGAACCGAGGAGATATCACTAACGCCCCGTGGGAGCGCCTACAGCCGCTGCTCCCCTCCCAAAAACCCAAGACCGGCCGGTCGTGGATCATCGCCGTCTCCTCAACGGCATCTGATGGCTTCTGCGCACCGGGGCCCCGTGGCGCGATCTACCCGAACGCTATGGTCCGTGGCGTACCGTGGCCAGCCGCTTCTACCGTTGGCAGCAGGCTGGTAGCTGGAATCAGCTGTTGGCGGCGGTGCAAGCCCAAGCCGACGCCGCCGGCCAGCTCAACTGAGACCGCGATGATCTCGATGGCACCATGATCCGAGCCCATCAGCACGCGGCTGGGGCAACAAAAGGGACCCAGAGGCCGAAGCCCTCGGCCGGAGCCGGGGCGGGTTCAGTACCACAGTCCATCTGCGGGCCGAAGGGGGTGGCCAACTGATGACCCTGATCCTGACCCCTGGACAGCGGCACGAGGCCATGGTCTTCGAACAACTCATGGAGGCTGGCGCCGTCAAGCGGCGGGGCCCAGGCCGTCCCAAGCGCCGCCCGCACCGCATCATGGGGGACCAAGGCGACAGCAGCCGACGGATTCGGCGCTCTGCTCGCCAGCACGGCATTCGGCTCACGCTCCCGCGCCAGCGCAACGAAGGTCGTACAGGCCCATTTCATCGACCGCTCTACCGTCTCCGCCACCGCCTCGAGCGCCTGATCAATCGTTGCAAGCCATGCCGCCGCTTGGCCAGGCGCGACGAGAAACGCGCCGCCAACTACCAAGCCATGTGGCTGATGGCGGCGACCATCTTATGGTTAGGCGGCATATAGACTTTGCAAACACACCCTAGGCATTAGTTTCGCCATTTTTGGGTCTGATGTCGGTGATCAAGCATGTTTGGACGCCTCGTGCCACGGCCACATCGACTCCAGTCAGAGAGGAGTGTTGCGCCCCTCCTCGCGTCTGGGAGGATATGACCGTGGCCACCGTTCTGGCCTCGTCATGGGGGACCTGTGGCAGGGCAGGGTTCCAGGGCCTTTTGACGGCCCCGGCCTGGCGGAGCTTCGCGCGCTTGGCCTGCGGCGGGGCGTGGGCCCCTCGACAGCACACCCTCACCACCGATCGGTGGCGGACAGGGGCCGCTACCCTGCCGCCTTGCTCCCGGTTCTCTGTCGTCCTGGGGTGCCCCTGCTACCATGCGCGCGGGCGGGTATGGGCCGGCATCCTTCGCCACACCGCCCAACTGATCCCGGCCGAGGCCCCGATCGTCAGCGCGGGTGACGCGACCACGCAGCACCAGGCCGGCCGACAGCTCGACGGGGGGGCCGGCTCTCGCCACGGGGCCGGCGCCGCGCGCCAGGCCTATCGGACCCGCCGGGGCTTGCACGGTGTCCTCGGCGTCCTGCGCGTCCCCGTGGGGCGGTGGCCCGGGCCCTCGGTGCCCCTGCCCCGTGGCCTCGAACGCTCTCGCCACGCGGCGCCAGCCCGCCAGCCCCACCGGCCGTATCGCTCCCCGCGTGCGCTGGCCCGCCCCAGGGTCGACGGTGGCGCCGCCCAGCTGCCGGGGCGGCCGATGCGGGCGCTCGGCGACGGCGGCTCTGCCACCACGGCATGCCTGGGTGATCTGCCGGACACGGTCGCGGTGGTCTGGCGGTGCCGGCTCTCGGGCCAGCGCGAGGCCCTGCCCGAGCCTCCGGCGGGTCACCGCCGCGGGCGGCCGCCGCGGCAGGGCAAGCTGGGGGGTGCCCCCACGACGTTGGCCCGCCAGTGCCGGGGCGGGCAGCCGCATCCGACGGACGCCAACGCCGCGATCCCGAGCTGGGTGGGCCTCTGGCACACGGTCCTGCCGGGGCGGCGGGTGCCTGGGGTCGTGGGCCGTCGCCTCGCCGCTGCCCGCCCCCACCAGCCGGGCCAACACCCGCCTCGCCCCGCCGGCGAAGCGGTTTGCACCACAGCCCTCTCCCGCAGCGGGGCAGATCGCCTCCGGCACGATCGTGACCGCTGGGCCGTCGCACTCACCATGCGGGACAGGCAGCCGTGCGACGGCCTGGGCCAGGACCAGTGCCGGACGATCCACCGCATGGTCGGGGCCCACACCGTGCGCCGGGTGCTGGCCGCCGCGCGCACGCTGTGGGTCCTCGACCACGCCACCCAGCCCCACGCGCTCGACCTCCGTCGCGACCGCCCCTGGTACCGGCAGACGAGCGCCCCCACCCACCTCGACATCGCCTGCGCCGGTCGCGACACGTGGCAGGAGGCTGGCGTTTGCCCCATACCACGGTTCGTCGTCGATCGTCCCGACAATCATCAGGAACCCGAGAGTGCTTGACCCTCGGCAGCATAAAGCGCGAAACTCATGCCTAGAACATGCTCAGGATGCCATCCGCTTGTTCAACGGCACGGACCGGTCTTGGGAGCTACTTACCAAAGCTGATGTCGAGAGTCGGCTAGGCATTCCCGTAACGGAGCTTTCCCGAGATAGAAACTTGCGTGATCTAGACCTAACGACAGTGGAGCACTGGGTTTGCATTCCTGCCACGGTTAAGTACACCGTCTGGTCAGATGTGTACAAATGTGAAGGGTTCATTAGCATTGAGGAGCCTACAGGGAAGATCAGCAGGCGTGGGAAGAACACAGGTAAGCCTATCATCAGTAAGTCACAAGTCGCACGTGGGTATGGCAGAACATTCATCTTGTGGGAGGTGGCAGTTAATTTAGATATTGGAGAAATTGCCAATCGATTTACGCGCCCATATTGTTATCAAGCTTGGGAAAAACGTCAACTCCAGAAATCTGGTGAAACTGCTGTACTTGTGACTTATGAGTATGAAGGCTTTGTAACCAATGCACAAGGCAAGGTATCTTTCAAGGCTATACGCAAGGATCGATTTCCTACTCGTCGAGAGTTCAGGACATTAGAAGAAATAACTTCCAGGCGAATCCATGAATGGCATCCTACTCAGACGCTGGATATGGGACGAGAAATGATGCGCCATGGTATGGCAAAGCAATCTTTGTCTACCATCGCAGACTTTTGGACACCGAGAAACAGACGTGCGATGGCAACTTTATGGGCCATTATTAGCAGAACGGCATCAAAGAGAGTAAGACGAGCCCTCTACTTTACTTTTACAGCAATTGTTTTCAGAGTTAGCCGGCGACGAATAGTCTATTGCCCCAAGGGGGGAGGTTGGGCAAGCACGGTTATCAGTGGAACGCTATACATACCATCCCTCAATGCCGAAGCGAACGTAAGGGACTCATTACCGCATGCACAGCTGGCCTTTATATGGGAGTGATAAAGCTTCTGGCTTCAGCCAGCTATAGTGACTGCACGTGGCCGCAAGTGGTCGCGGAGATTGTGAGGTATAACTTCATACAAAAGATAAGGGTATACTGTGCAGGAGTGTCTGCCAGGTGAACCGGTGCCGTCTCGCCTATGGCCTCATGGCACCAGCGAGCGAACCCATCGGATCCCAGGCGGGGAGCACTATTGGTTCTTCTTTGAGCGCGGCGCGGAGTGCCGCTGGCAAAGAGCTCTGGCGCGCGGCGATTTCGAGCAGATACTCGTCGAACCACGAGGCGTTCATCAGGAGTTCTTGACTCTCAAGCGCCGGGGACTCCTGTCGAAGATGTCGACGCTGGTAAAGAGCATGGCGTGCGTCATTTGGGTCTGGCGATGCACCAGGCGCTCCGCCGTGGTCAACGTGAATGCCATGTCGTACCCACTTTCATAATCAAATGACTTGGCGTCCTAGATGCCCGCATCGCCTCGCATGATCTTGCCTTTGTCGCAGCCAAGCCAGACCGGCTCGCCGTCGAGCACGGTGCGCCGCGCCATATCCTTGAGGAAGTTGATTT
>Ga0137403_10001109_pt1 | contig 34018 bp, 31 predicted proteins | sample CZOMad2_1_16fung_FD_122057 | JGI IMG/M metagenome (GOLD analysis project Ga0137403, IMG submission 122057) | Vadose zone soil fungal communities from Angelo Coast Range Reserve, California, USA - CZOMad2_1_16fungal (Hybrid Assembly) | ecosystem: Environmental > Terrestrial > Soil > Vadose zone... | reverse complement strand
CTAGCGCCTCCATCGTGATCCCGGCTTCCACCGTAATCGTCATGTCGCGCGCCGGATAGTCGACGACGCGATCGAGCCCGGCCAGCGATAGGCCGATGCCGGGCCTTGTCGGGATCAATCCATAATCCAAGCTCGTGCCGCCGCCGATCGGATAAACGGCCGCGCCGCCGCGGTGCGCTTCGGCCACCAGCGCCGCCAGCGCGGCTTGATCGACCGGCTCGTGAGTCTCGGTCAATGGCAATAGATCGGCAACGGCACTCATCTGTTTTCTCAAACGGGTTGTGGCAGTCCGATACCTTAGAGCGAGGCGCGCCGCCCGGGGTGCTTTTGTTCCAGACCACAGGCACCGGCCGTGGGCAACATTTTCGCGGGGCTCAAGCGGTTGTGGGGATTGAATGCCTCGCGCAAGTTGGTCATCGCCGCCAGATCGTCGTCGTTAAAAAGCTTGCGCATGAAACTGATTTTTTCCACGCCGATGCCATGCTCGCCCGTGACGCTGCCACCGCAGGCGATGCACTCGTCCAGGATTTCGCCGCTGGCCGCCAGCACGCGCTCGATCTGTGCCGCGTCCCGTTCATCGAACAGCAGAATCGGATGGATGTTGCCGTCCCCCGCGTGGAAGACGTTGACGCCGCCGGTCAGCCCACCCTCGGAGTCGAGACCGGTGATCTCGTCTCCACTCCGCACCGTGCCCGGATAGCCATGGGACGCGAGGACGACGCAGACCGAGGAGGCAGGGCGCCAACGGAGCGACGCCGGCAGTCCGCGCCCGTGCGCCACCGCCTCGAAGATCGTGAGGATGTCCTCGTCGAGGAGAGGCAGGATGGTCTGGCACTCGGGATCACCGAAGCGGCAATTGAACTCGACCACGCGCGGCCCGTCCTTGGTGATCATGATCTGGACGAAGAGCACGCCGACGTACGGCGCGCCCTCCCTCGCCATGGCCGCGAGCACGGGCGCGACTATCTCCCGCATCACCCGGTGGCCGAGGGCTTCGTCCATGGCGGGTACGGGAGAGTAGGCGCCCATCCCGCCCGTCATGGGGCCACGGTCATCGTCGAATATGGTCTTGTGGTCCTGCGCGGGCTGCAGGGACACCACGCTCGTCCCGTCGGAGATCACGAAGCACGACGCCTCTTCGCCCTCCATGAACTCCTCGATGACCACGGTGCGTCCCGCGGCTCCGAACGCCCCCTCCTCGAGGCAGACGCGCACCGCGTGGTCCGCTTCCTCGAAGGTGCGGCAGACCATGGCGCCCTTGCCCGCGGCGAGCCCGTCGGCCTTGACCACCAGCGGCACCCCCAGCTCACGGCAGTAGCGCCGCGCGGCGGACGCGTCCTGAAACGTCTCGAAGCGTGCGGTGGGGATGCCGTAGCGCGCCATCAGGCTCTTGGAGAAGGCCTTGGAGCTCTCGAGCCGGGCCGCCGCCTGGCTGCAGCCGAAGACCCCGATCCCCGCCTCGCGGAGACGGTCGCTGAGGCCGAGCGAGAGCGGCACCTCGGGACCAACCACGACGAGGTCGATCCGCTCGCGGCCCGCGAGGGCGACCATCTCGTCTACCGCCATGTCCTTGACGGGGACACACTCGGCGTGGCGGGCGATGCCCGGATTCCCCGGGGCAGCCATGAGATGCGCGAGGCGCGGGCTCTCCGCCATCTTCCATGCGAGCGCGTGTTCGCGGCCGCCCCCGCCCACCAGGAGCACTCTCACAGGCCGGCCTCGGGCTTGTCGTCGCCATCGTCCGCGGCCACGCCGGTTTCCTCCAGATGCGAGCGCGCGATGCGCGCCCAGGGGCTGCCCAGGTCGAGCTCGAGATAGCGCCGCCAGTGGATGGCCGCCGCCTCGCCTTGGCCCGCCTTGCCGAGCACGCCGGCCAGGTTGAAATGGGCGTCGGCATAGTCGGGCTCCATTTCCAGAGCCCGGCGGTACCAGCCGATGGCGCTTCCGAGATCGCTCAGGTCTTCGTGGAGCGAGCCCAGGTTGAAGGCGGCCTGGCAGCAGGAGTCGTCGGCGCCGAGGGCGGCCCGATAGCAGGCCTGGGCGCGCTCGTAGCGTCCCATGCGGTGCTGGAGGAGCCCCAGATTGTTCCAGGCCGCGGCATAGCCGGGATCGATCTCCACCACGCGCTCGTAGGCTTCCACGGCCGCTTCCCAGCGCTCCGGATCGCCGTCCCACGCCGAAGCGCGCGCGAACCAGATCTCGGCGGCGTCGGTGGGCGGGATGAGGGGCCGGACCATGCCCATGAGGAAGGACTCGCGCGTCTCTCGCTCGAGGGCGACGCCGTCGAAATCCAGGAACGTCTGTCCGGTGCGCGGATCGAGGCGCAGACGATCCTGCTCGACCACGATGCGCTGGTCCTGCACGACCAGCCTCAGCTCGGCGAGGGGCGCCTCCGCCCCCGGGGCCAGGCGCCGCGCGCCGTCCAGGGCCTCGCGCACCTGGCGCACCGTCGCGCCCCCCTCGAGCAGCGCGGAGGCGACCCGCGCGGCCACGAGCTCCCGGAAGCGATACCCGGTCGCGTCGGCCCGCAGGAGTCCCAGGCGCTTGAGCTGGCCGGCCCGCTTGGGCGTGAGCCTCAAGAGCCGCGTCAGCTCCCGGAGTGTAAATACCCGTTCGGGCTGAGCCATTAACCCTCGGGAGATCGCGTCACCGTCTCAGTGCTTGAAGTGCCGTATACCACAGACGACCATGGCCATCCCGTGCTCGTCGGCGGCCTTCCTGACCTCCTCGTCGCGCAGCGAGCCACCGGGGTGGATCACCGCCGTGGCCCCCGCCTCGGCGACCACGTCGAGGCCGTCCCGAAACGGAAAGAAGGCGTCCGAGGCGCAGACGGTGCCCTTGGTCTCGAGGTTGTTGGCATGGGCGCGCATGACCGCGATGCGCGCCGAGTCCACCCGGTTCATCTGTCCCGCCCCCACGCCGATCACCTGGTCAGCGCTGGTGAGCACGATGGCGTTGGACTTGGCGTGCTTGGCCACCCGCCAGGCGAAGCGGAGCGCGGCCAACTCGGCCTCGGTGGGCGCGCGCTTCGAGACCACCTTGAGCGCGGCGGGGTCGAGGTCGGTGAGATCGGAGTCTTGAACGAGGAGACCGCCCAGCACGCTCCTGAGCTCCCGCAGGCGCCCCGGGTAGTCGACGGCGTGACAGGGCAGGCGCAGCACCCGGCACTTCTTCTTGGTACGCCGGAGCTCCTCGAGCGCTTCGGTCGTGTAGTCCGGGGCGAAGAGGATTTCCAGGAGAATGCCCGAGAGCTCCTTCACCACGCCGATGTCGAGGGTGCGGTTCACGCCCACGATGCCGCCGTAGATGGAGACGGGGTCGCACTGCTTCGCGCGGCTCATCGCGTCGGCCACGCTCCGGCCCAGCGCCGCCCCGCACGGATTGGTGTGCTTGATCACGACCGCCGCGGGATCGTCGAACTCGAGAAGGAGTCCGAGGGCGGCGGACCAGTCGAGGAGATTGTTGTACGAGAGGTCGGGGCCGTGCAGCTGCTCGGCCGCCGCCAGCCCCGCCGCGGGCCCCTCCGGGCGGTAGAAGGCGGCGGCCTGATGCGGATTCTCTCCGTAGCGGAGGTGCTGGAGCCGCTGGGCGTCGAGGGACAGGCGCTCGGGAAAATCGGTTGCGGCCTTCGCCGCGCTCCCGCGGCTTCCGAGATAGGCGGCGATGGCCGCATCGTACTGCGCGGTACGCCGGAACGCCTCGAAGGCGAGCCGCCCCCGCGTCTCGTCGGAGAGGGCGCCGCCCCTCGCGCGAAGCTCCTCGAGCACGGGCGCGTATTGCGAGGGATCGGTGATCACGCCGACTCCGCCATGATTCTTGGCGGCGCCCCGGATCATGCTGGGACCACCGATGTCGATATTCTCGATGACCTCGTCGAAACCGACACCCGGCTTGGCCACCGTCTGCTCGAAGGGGTAGAGCGCCACCACCACGAGGTCGATGGCCTCGACGCCGTGCGACTCGAGGGCGCGCATGTGGGCCGGCACATCGCGCCGGGCGAGGATGCCCCCGTGCACCTTCGGGTGCAGGGTCTTGACCCGGCCGTCGAGCATCTCGGGGAAGCCCGTCATCTGCGCGACGTCGAGGACGGGCACTCCAGAGTCCTGCAGGAGCTTGGCCGTGCCGCCCGTGGACAGGATCTGTATTCCGAGAGCGCTCAGCCCTGTCGCGAACTCCACCACCCCCGTCTTGTCGTGCACGCTCAGGAGCGCGCGCTTCACTCGGCTCATGGGCTCTCCCTGATGTGAACACGCCGTCCTTCGATGCTGAGCCGCCCCTCGGCGAAGAGGCGGACGGCTTCCGGGTAGATGCGATGCTCCTCGGCGAGGATTCGCCGTGACAGCGTCTCTTCGGTGTCGCCTTGCCGCACGGGCACCGCCGCCTGCAGGACGATGGGGCCCGTGTCCACGCCCTCATCCACGAAATGAACGGTGGCGCCCGTCACGCGGACCCCGTGCTCGAGCGCCTGCCGCTGGGCGTGGAGGCCGGGGAAGGCAGGCAGGAGCGAGGGGTGGATATTGAGCGCGCGCCCGCGAAAGTGCTCGACATAGGCCGCGGTCAGGATCCGCATATAGCCCGCATGGCAGACCAGACCGACCCGGCGCTCCTCGAGGGCGGCGATGATCGCCTTCTCGTGTGCCTCCCGGTTGGGGTACTGCTTCGGGTCGACGAAGAGGGCCTCGATGCCGTGGACGCGGGCGATGTCGAGCGCGGGAGCCGCCGCGTCGGATATCAGCACGACCACCACCCCGGGCAGCCGGTCGGAGCGGGCGGCTTCGACGAGGGCCTGGAAGTTCGAGCCCCTGCCGGAGGCGAGCACGCCGACACGGAGCAGCTCAGGCATAGACCACCGACCGCGTGCCGTCCCGGATCTCGCCCACCTCGAAGACGCGCTCCCCCGCCGCGGTCAGGGCCTGGACCGCGCGGGACGTGTCACCCGCGCGCACGACGAGGAGATAGCCGATGCCCATATTGAAGGTGCGCCGCATCTCGGCCTCCTCGATCCGCCCGCCCTCCTGAATCACGCGGAAGATCGGAGGCACGGGCCAGGCGCGAGGGTCGATCACCGCCTGGCACCCCTCGGGGAGAACGCGCGGGAGGTTCTCGGTGATCCCGCCACCCGTGACGTGGGCCATGGCGAGCACGGGCACGCTTCGGAGCAGCTCGAGCACGGGCTTGACGTAAATCCGCGTGGGCTCGAGGAGCTCGTCGGCCACGGAGCGATCGAGCCCCGGCACGGTGTCGGCGGGCTTGAGGCCCAGCCGCTCGAAGATCACCTTGCGCACCAGCGCATAACCGTTCGAGTGAAGGCCCGAGGAGGCGAGACCGAGCACCCGGTCGCCGGCTCCGACTTCGGCACCCGTCACGATGCCGCTTCGCTCGACCACGCCCACCGCGAAGCCCGCGAGGTCGTACTCGCCCGGCGCGTAGAGGGCGCTCATCTCCGCCGTCTCTCCCCCCACCAGCGCGCAGCCGGCCCGGCGGCACCCCTCGGCCACGCCGGAGACGATGGCCTCCACTCGCGCGGGATCCACGCGATGCACGGCGAGGTAGTCGAGGAAGTAGAGCGGCTCGGCGCCGTGCACGAGGAGGTCGTTCACCCCCATGGCCACGAGGTCGATGCCCACCGTGTCGTGACGGTCCGTGGCGAAGGCGACGTGCAGCTTGGTGCCCACGCCATCGGTGGAGGAGACGAGGACAGGCTCGCGATAGCCCGGGGGAATCGTGACGAAAGCCGCGAAGGCACCGATGCCGCCCAGCACTTCGGGGCGGCGCGTCGAAGCGGCCAGCGGCCCGATCCGGCGCACGGCCTCATCGCCGGCGCCGATGTCCACGCCGGCTTCTCGGTACGTCAGTGGGTCCATGAACTCCAAACTACGATTCGAACAATCTGAGCTGAGCGATGTCCCCGGTGTCGAAGCCGACCTGATACTGCCCGGTGAAGCAGGCGTGGCAGAAGTGGGCCGGGTCGTTGCCGGTGGCCTTGAGCATCCCGTCGAGCGACAGATAGCCGAGCGAGTCGGCGGCCAGGTATCGCTCGATCTCTTTCACCTCGTGGCTCGACCCGATCAGCTCCTTCCGGGTCGGCGTGTCGATGCCGTAGTAGCACGGCCACTGGATGGGCGGCGACGAGATGCGCATGTGCACCTCGCGGGCCCCCGCCGCGCGCAGCATCTTGACGATCTTGCGGCTGGTCGTCCCGCGGACGATGGAGTCGTCCACCACCACCACTCGCTTGCCCGCGAGCACCTCGCGGTTCGGGTTGAGCTTGACCTTGACGCCAAAATGTCGGATGCCCTGCTTGGGCTCGATGAACGTGCGCCCCACGTAGTGGTTGCGCACCAGCCCCGAATCATAGGGCAGCCCCGCCTCCTCGGCATAGCCGAGGGCCGCCCCCACGCCGGAGTCGGGCACGGGGATGACGAGGTCGGCGGCTACCGGATACTCGCGCGCGAGCTGATGCCCGAGCGCCTTGCGCACCGAGTGGACGTTGCGCCCCCACAGCACCGAGTCCGGGCGCGAGAAGTACACGTACTCGAAGACGCACTGAAGCTTGGGCTGCGGGCGGAAGGGCTTGTAGCTCTGGAGCCCCGCCTCGTCCACCACCACGAACTCGCCTGGCTCCACGTCACGCACCACCTCGGCTTCCATGAGGTCGAGGGCGCAGGTCTCGGAGGCCATGACCCAGGACTCGTCAAGCCGGCCCAGGGTCATGGGACGGAAGCCCGAGGGATCACGCACGGTGATCATCGAGGTCGGGGTGAGGAGGAGCAGGGTGTAGGCGCCCTTCACCTGGCTCAGCGCGCGCGCGAGCTGGTCCACCAACGTGCCGCCTTCGGCGCGGGCGAGGAGGTGGAGGATGACCTCGGTATCGGACGAGGACTGGAAGACGGCGCCGTCGGCCTCGAGCTGCCGTCTCAACTCCTCGGCATTGACGAGGTTGCCATTGTGCGCGATGGCCACCGGCCCGTGCGCGGTGGTCGCGGTGATGGGCTGGGCATTGCGGAGATTGGAGCTGCCCGCCGTGGAGTAGCGCACGTGGCCAATCGCGCGGTGGCCGGGCAGGCGCTTGAGCCGGTCCCGGCTGAAGACGTCGGCCACCCAGCCCATGGCCTTTTCCACGTGGAAGGCATGGCCGTCCGTGGCTGCGATCCCCGCGGACTCCTGGCCCCGATGCTGTAACGCGTAGAGGCCCAGATAGGCGACGTTGGCGGCTTCCGCGTGATTCCAGATGCCGAAGAGGCCGCACTCGTCGTGGAACTTGTCGTCGAGCTCGAGCCCTTCGTCTTCAGGCGACATGTCGCTCAAAGCCGCTCCTCCACGCGTGAGCCATGCGATCGACGGACACCGAGAGCATGGCCGTTCCGCCCCGCCTGATCACCAAGGCCTCGCCTCCCACTCGCCCGATCCAACGCCAGGACAGCGCGAACTCTCCCATGAGCCGCTCGAAGTGGCGCTCGGCTTCGGGCCGCACCGACACCACCACCCGCGATGGTCCCTCTCCGAAGAGGAGGAGCTCGGCGCGCTCGGCCCCCGCGGGCACGTCGATCTCGGCACCCATCAGGCGCGGCCCGCTGACGCAGCTCTCGGCTACCGTCACCGCCACGCCTCCCTCGGCACAATCATGGGCTCCGCGCAGAAGCCCTGCCGCTATCGCCGCGCGGCAGGCCTCGTGGACCCGGCGCTCCTGTCCCAGGTCGAGGGGCGCCAACGTGCCCGCGACCCGTCCATGGAGAAGCCACAAGTACTCGGAGCCGCCCAGGCTCACATCGTCCGGACCGAGCAGAGCGATCCGGTCCCCCTCCTGCTCGAACCACTGGGTGCGACGGCTGTCCGCTTCGTCGATGATCCCGGCCATGCCGATCACCGGAGCGGGCAGAATCGCCTGCCCCAGAGTTTCATTGTAGAAGGAGACGTTGCCGCCCACCACCGGGATATCGAGAGCGCGGCAGGCCTCCGCTATGCCCGCGACCGCCTCCTTGAACTGCCAGAGGATTTCCGGACGTTCAGGCGAGCCGAAATTGAGGCAGTCCGTCAATCCGAGAGGCTTGGCGCCCGTGACGGCGAGGTTCCGCGCCGCCTCGGCCACGGCCATGGCTGCGCCTGCCCGCGGATCCAGATACACGAAACGGTTGTTGCAGTCTGTGGTTAGAGCCACGGCCTTCTGAGTTCCCTTGATACGTAGGACGCCGGCGTCCGAGCCCGGCATGACCAGCGTGTTGATGCCGACCTGCATGTCGTACTGGCGGTACACCCACTCCTTGGACGCGATGCCGGGTGAGGCGAGCAGCGACAGAAGCGTGTCGCCCAGATCCGCGGGGGCGACGAGCGAAAGAGGGTCGAAGGCGGCCTGATCATCCTGCCAGGCGGGACGCGACGTTGGCTTCTCGTAGATCGGCGCCTCGTCGGCGAGCGCCTTCACCGGCACTTCCGCGACCAGGCTCCCGTGCATGGTCGCTCTCAGCATGCCGTCGCCGGTCACGCGACCGATCTCCACGGCGTCCAGTTCCCACTTGGCGAAGACCTTCCTGACTTCATCCTCTCGGCCGCGCGCCGCCACGAGCAGCATGCGCTCCTGCGACTCGGACAGCATGATCTCGTAGGGCGTCATCGCCGACTCACGCTGCGGCACGCGGGAAAGCTCCACCTCCATGCCCGTCCCCGCTCGCGCCGGCATTTCGGAGCAGGCGCAGGCCAGCCCCGCCGCTCCCATGTCCTGTATGCCCAGCACCGCGCCCGTGTCCATGGCTTCGAGGCACGCTTCGAGCAGGAGCTTCTCCGTGAAGGGATCGCCCACCTGCACCGTCGGCCGGCGTTCCTCGGCTCCCTCGTCGAAGGTGGCCGAGGCCATGGTCGCGCCGTGGATGCCGTCGCGGCCTGTCTTCGCCCCCACGTAGAAGACAGGATTGCCCGGCCCCTCCGCGCGCGCACGGAAGATCTTGTCCTTGCGAACGAGCCCCACCGCCATGGCATTGACGAGGGGATTGCCGGCGTACTCGGGAGCGAACTTCACCTCGCCGCCGAGATTGGGCACGCCGAAGCAGTTGCCGTACCAGCTGATGCCGGATACGACACCCTCGATGAGCCGGCGGCTCTTCGGATCCTCGGGATTGCCGAAGCGCAACGAATCGAGGATGGCGATAGGGCGCGCTCCCATGGTGAAGATGTCGCGCAGAATGCCGCCCACCCCGGTCGCCGCCCCCTGGAAGGGCTCGATGAAGGAGGGGTGATTGTGGCTCTCGATTTTGAAAGCAAGGGCCAGGTCGCCGCCGAGATCCACGATACCCGCGTTCTCGCCCGGCCCCTGCAGGACGGCGGGTCCCGTGGTGGGGAGCCCCCGCAGGAAGACGCGCGAGTGCTTGTAGGCGCAGTGCTCCGACCACAGGGCTCCAAAGAGACCGAGCTCGGTATAGGAAGGCTCCCGGCCGAGCCGCCGGATGATGCGGTCGTACTCTTCGCCCGTGAGACCCGAGGCGAGGGCCAGCTCCAGAGTGACCTTAGGCTCCGCCCCTGTCACCCCGTCTCCACCCCAGACGCACGCCTCCTACCTCTTGAGGAATGAGCCATCCTCGACCAGGCTGCCGAGGAGCGAGTGGAAGATCAGCAGGCCATCCGTGCCGCCCATGGCATTTTCGCTGGCACGCTCCGGATGGGGCATGAGGCCGAGGACGGTCCCCTCCTCGTTGATGAGCCCGGCGATATTGTCGAGCGAGCCGTTGGGGTTGGCGTCCTTGACCACGCGGCCGTCCTCGCTGGCATACCGGAACACGATCTGCTTCTGATCGCGCACCCGCCGGAGCGTTTCCGCATCGGCGTAGAACTTGCCCTCGCCGTGCGAGATGGGCATCTTCAGTATCTGCCCGGGGCGCATGGCACGCGTGAACGAAGTCTCGGCGTTCTCGACTCGGAGGAAGGTGGATTGGCAGCGGTACTGCAGGCATTCGTTGCGCATGAGCGCGCCGGGCAACAGCTTGGACTCGCAGAGGATCTGGAATCCATTGCAGGAGCCCAACACCAGGCCGCCCTTGGCCACGAACTCGGGCAGCGCCTCCACCACCGGAGAGCGCCCGGCCACCGCGCCCGCACGCAGGTAGTCGCCGTAGGAAAACCCGCCCGGGAGAATCAGGCAGTCGAAATCGGCCAGCTCGCTGTCGCGATGCCAGACGTAGCGGACGGGCTGGTGGAGCACCTCACCGATGACATAGTGGAAATCGCAGTCACTCCAGGTTCCCGGAAACACCACCACGCCGAAGTTCATGGGGCCGCGCCATCCTCCCTGTGTGGGTGCTAACTCACTCTACCCTGCCCGTCAGAATCTTACAAGGGCTTCGGATGTCAGCCGAGCATCTCCACCGTGTAGTCTTCGATGACGGGATTGGTGAGCAACCGCGCGCACATCTCTTCCACCCGCTGCCGGGCCGAATCCCCGCTCACGCCGTCAAGCTCGAGGTCGAGGACCTTGCCCACCCGCAACCCCTGCACCTCGCCAAAGCCCAGACCCTGGAGAGCCCGCTGCACCGAGGCGCCCTGGACGTCCAGAATGCCGGGCTTGAGGCGAACGAGGACCCGGGCCTTCACGAGCCGGAGCCCACGATGCGACGGTAGACCTCCTGGTACGCATCCTCGACATTGCCGAGGTCGCGACGGAAACGATCCTTGTCGAGCTTCTCGAGGGTGTCGGCGTCCCAGAGCCGGCAAGTGTCAGGGCTGATCTCGTCACCGAGATAGAGCTTGCCCCCGTGGCGGCCGAACTCCAGCTTGAAGTCGACGAGGATCAACCCCTTCCGCTTGAGGAGCGGCCGGAGCAGGGCATTGATCTTCAGCGCCATGCGCTTGAGCCACGCCACCTCCTTGGGAGAGGCGAGCTTGAGCATGCGCACGTGCTCTTCGGTGAACATGGGGTCGCCGAGCGGATCGGACTTGTAGTAGAGCTCGACGATGGGCGGCTTGATGGCCACCCCCTCCTCGAGCCCGGTGCGCTTGGCGAGGCTGCCCGCCACGATATTGCGGGAGATGACCTCGATCTTGATGATGTCGAGCTTCCGGCAAAGCATCTCGCGATCGGACAGGGTGGCGAGATAGTGCGTGGGGATGCCCGCCTTGGCGAGGCGCTGGAACAGGGTCGCCGACATCTTGTTGTTGATCACGCCCTTGCCCAGGATGGTCCCGCGCTTGAGGGCGTTGAAGGCAGTGGCGTCGTCCTTGAAATACTGGATGACCTTGCCCGGATCGTCCGTGGCGTAGACGATCTTGGCCTTGCCCTCGTACAGCTTCTCCCGCTTCTCCATGTCAGAGGTCCTCAGGAAAGTCCGGCACGCTTGTAAATGGCATCGACGTTGCGCAGGTACCAGGTCGGATCGAAGCACGCGTCGAGGTCGGCCGCGGAGAGGCGCGCCGTCACCTCGGGATCCGCGGCGAGGAAGGCCCGGAAGGGCGTCCGCTCGCGCCACGCCCGCATGGCATTGCGCTGGACGATCTCGTAGGCCTGCTGGCGCGGCAGTCCCGTCTCGGCCAGGCGCAGGAGCACGCGCTGGGAGAACATGAGGCCGAAGCTCCGCTCCATGTTCTCGCGCATGCGCTCGGGGTAGACCTGCAGCCCCTCCACGATCCGTGTCATCTGGTGGAGCATGTAGTCCACGAGGAGCGTCGAATCGGGCAGGATCACCCGCTCCACCGAGGAGTGGCTGATGTCCCGCTCGTGCCAGAGGGCGACGTCCTCGAGGGCGGCCAGCGAATTGGTCCTGACGAGGCGCGCCAGCCCGCACACCTGCTCGCACGACACGGGGTTGCGCTTGTGGGGCATGGAGCTCGACCCCTTCTGCCCTTCCGTGAACGGCTCCTCGGCCTCGAGGATCTCCGTGCGCTGGAGTGAGCGGATCTCCGTGGCCACCTTCTCGAGGGAGGCGGCGATGATGGCCAAGGTCGAGCAGAACTCGGCGTGGCGATCCCGCTGGACGATCTGGGTGGAGATCGGCGCCGCTTCGAGGCCGAGGAGGCGACAGGCCTCCTCCTCCACGTCGGGATCGATATGGGCGAAGGTCCCGACGGCCCCGGAGATCTTCCCCACCCCGATCGCCTCCTTGGCGCGCCGCAACCGTTCCAGGTTTCTCCCCGCCTCGGTGAACCAGAGGGCGGGCTTGAGCCCGAAGACCATGGGCTCGGCGTGAATGCCGTGGGTGCGGCCGACACAGAGCGTGCCCTTGTGGCGGACAGCGAGACCCCGGAGGGCCTCCCGGAAGCGCTCCAGCCCCGCGAGGAGGAGGTCCGAGGCCGCCACCATCTGAAGCGCCTGCGCGGTGTCCACGACGTCGGAGGAGGTCATGCCGATGTGCACGTGGCGGGAGTCCGCGCCGATGGACTCCTCGAGGTTGGTCAGGAACGCGATGAGGTCGTGCCGCGTCGTCGCCTCGATCTCGTCGATGCGGGAGGCCGACACGCGCGCCGCGGCCTTGATCCGCCCCAGCGCCTCCGCGGGAACGATGCCGCGCTTGGCGTAGACTTCGCAGACGGCGAGCTCGACCTTGAGCCACGCCTCGTACTTGGCGTCCTGGCTCCAGAGCCGCGCCATCTCCGGCCGCGAATATCGTGCGATCACGCGGGGATCATCTCTCGCGGGAGGTTCTTCTTCGTCACCGGCCCCAGAGTCACCAGGCAGAGCTGCTCCTCGTCGAGGAGGCGCTGGATCAGGGCGTCGATCTCCTCGGAGCGCACGGCGTCGATCTGGCTCAGCATCTCGTCCACGGAGTGGAAGGCGCCGAAGCGCAGCTCCTGTTTGGCGAGACGGTTCATCCGCGAGGACGACGACTCGAGCGAGAGCATGAGACTGCCCTTGAGGTGGTCCTTGGCCCGGACCAGCTCCTCGGCGGTGACGCCGTCCTTCCTGAGGGCCCGCACCTCTTTGACGAAGGCCTTGAGGACCTTGCCGAAGTTGCCCGTCTCCGTCCCCGCGTACAGGTAGAGGACGCCGCTGTCGCGGAACTGCTGCGCTCCCGAATGGACGGAGTAGACGAGGCCCTGCCGCTCCCGCACCTCCTGAAAGATCCGGGAGGACATGCTGCCGCCCATGATGTCGTTCATGAGATAGAGCGCGTAGCGCTCGGGGGATACGTCGGATATCCCGGGAAAGCCCATGACCACCTGCACCTGCTCGAGGGGCTTGGAGATCAGGTGCACGCCCGGAGTCAGGATCGGCGCCACATCGGCGTGCGGTATCGCCGGTCCGCGGAAGCCCTCGAAGCGACCCGCGAACGCCTCCACCACCCGGTCATGCTCGGCATTGCCCGCCACGGCCACCGTCACGCGCGCCGGAGCGTATTCGCCCCGGAAGTGCCCGAGGATCGTCTCCCGGTCCAGCCCCTCGACCACCTCACGTCGCCCGAGGATCGGGCGGCCCAGGGGATGCCCGGGCCACGCCTTCTCCGCGAAGAGATCGTGGACGAGATCGTCGGGCGTGTCGTCCACCATCTTCATTTCCTGGAACACTACCGCCTTCTCCCGCTCGATGTCGCCGGCGTCGAAGCGCGGATGCAGGAGCACATCGGAGAGCAGATCGGCGGCCATCTCCAGATGCTGATCGAGCACGCCGACGTAGAAACAGGTGTGCTCTTTGGCGGTGAAGGCGTCCATGTGGCCGCCCACGGAATCGATGGCGCGGGCGATATCTTCAGCCGACCGGGTCTCCGTGCCCTTGAACACGAGATGCTCGATCAGGTGGGAGATGCCTCCCCGCTCGAGCGGCTCGATCCTCGAGCCCGTCTCCACCCAGATGCCCACGGCCACGGAGCGAACCCACGGGAGCGATTCGGTGACCACGCGGACGCCGTTCGGCAGCACCGTCTTGCGGTAGGTGTCCGCGCGACTCCCCTGTGTCACTCCGCGGCTCGGCACGGCATCAGGCGCCCGCGGTGGTGGGGGCGATTTTCAGCTTCTCCTTGTCGGCGAGCGCGGGCTGGTCGCGCAGGGCCTGCTTGCGCGAGAGTCGGATCTTGCCGTTGCCGTCGATCTCGATCACCTTGACGAGGACTTCGTCACCCTCGGTCAGGACGTCGCCCACGGCGCGGATGCGCGCCTCGGCGATCTGGGAGATGTGCAGGAGCCCTTCCGTTCCCTGCATGATCTCGACGAAGGCGCCGAACTCCTTGATGCTCTTGATCTTGCCGAGATAGATCCGGTCGAGCTCCGCCTCGCGGCAGATATCCTGGATGATGTCCACCGCCATCTGCGCCTTCTCGGAAGACGAGGAGAACACCGTCACCTTGCCATCGTCCTCCACGTCGATCTTGGCTCCCGTCTTCTCCTGGATGCCCCGGATGACCTTGCCGCCGGGACCGATGATCTCGCGGATTTTCTCCGGCCGGATCTTGATGGTGACGAAGCGCGGCGCGTATTCGGAGAGCCCCGTGCGCCCCGTCTTGATCGTCTCCGCCATCTTGCCGAGCACGTGGAGCCGGGCCTCGCGCGCCTGGCCGAGGGCCTGCCGCATGATGTCGACGGACACGCCGGCGATCTTGATGTCCATCTGGAGCGCGGTGATGCCCTGGTCGGTGCCCGCGACCTTGAAGTCCATGTCGCCGTAGTGGTCTTCGCTGCCCATGATGTCGGTGAGGATGCCGACCTTGTCGCCTTCCTTGACGAGGCCCATGGCGATGCCCGCCACGGGCGCCTTGAGGGGCACGCCGGCGTCCATGAGCGCCATGGAGGCGCCGCACACCGTGGCCATCGACGACGAGCCGTTCGACTCGAGGATCTCGGAGACGATGCGGATCGTATACGGAAAGACGTCCTTGGCGGGGAGCACGGCGGATATGGCGCGATGGGCAAGGGCCCCGTGGCCGATTTCACGTCGTCCCGCGGAGCCGAAGCGCTTGACCTCGCCGGTGGAGAAGGGGGGGAAGTTGTAGTGGAGCATGAAGTTGCGGTAGCTGTCGCCCTCGAACGACTCGAGCTTCTGCTCGTCGTTCTTGGTGCCCAGGGTGGCCGCGACGAGAGCCTGCGTCTCGCCGCGCGTGAAGAGCGCCGAGCCGTGGGCTCTGGGCAGGTAGCCGACCTCGGACCAGATCGGGCGCACCTCTTTGACGCTGCGCCCGTCGACGCGAATGCCCTTGTCCACGATGAGCCGCCGGACTTCGGTCTTCTCGACCTTCTCGAAGTACTCGTGCGCCTTGGCCTTCATGGCCGGCTCGTCCGCCACATGATCCACCGTGACGAGATGGATCCAGGTCGCCTCGAAGGCGGCGGTGAGCGCCTCGGCGCGCGCCTGCTTCTGGTGGATGGCGAGCGCCTCCACCACGCGCGGGGTCGCCACCTGCTGCACCTTGCTCTGGAGCGCGGGATCCGCGCCCGCCTGGGCGTCGAAAGCCCAGCGCGGCTTGGCCGCCTGCGTCATCAGCTCTTTCTGGATGCGCGCGAGCTGCTTGCACTGCTCGTGGCCGAAGGCGAGAGCTTCGAGCATCTGGTCCTCGGCGACCTCCTTGCCACCCGCCTCGACCATGAGAACGGCTTCCTCGGTGCCCGCCATCACGATCCCGAGGGTGGCCGTCGCCTGCTGGGCATAGGTGGGATTCACCACCAGCTTGCCGTCGACCATGGCCACGCGCGCGGCACCGATGGGGCCCGCAAAGGGAATGCCCGAGAGCGAAAGGGCGGCCGAGGTGCCGATCATGGCCAGCACGTCGGGGTCGTTCTCGTTGTCGGCCGAGATGACCAGGTTGATCACCTGGATCTCGTTGCGGAAGCCCTTGGGAAACAGCGGGCGGATGGGGCGGTCGATGAGGCGGCAGGTCAACGTCTCTTTCTCGTCCGGCCGGCCCTCCCGCTTGAAGAAGCCTCCGGGGATCTTCCCGCCGGCATAGGCCTTCTCGCGATACTCCACGGTGAGGGGGAGGAAGTCGCGGCCTTCCATGGCCGACCGGGAGGCCACCACGGTGGACAGCACCATGGTGCCGCCGCAGCGCACGACCACCGCGCCGTCGGCCTGCTTGGCGACTTTGCCGGTTTCGATCGAGATGGCGTTGCCGTTGAGCTTTGTCTGTACGGAGTGACTCGTCGTCATGAGGATGATCTTTCTCCAGCCATTATGGCGTGGGCAGCCATCAAAGCGTCGGCGGCCGATGAGGCGGCAGCACGCGGTGCCCGGGCTGATTCAGGGGTGAGAGAAGCGTGGGTCGTGCGAGCCCGGCATGTCCGGGCCGTCGAGGATCGAAGCCAGCGGGAGCCCGCCGTCACTTGCGGATTCCGAGCTTATCCGTGAGGACTCGGTATCGCTCCGCGTCCTTCTTCCTGAGGTATTCCAGGAGCCCGCGACGCTTGCCGATGAGCATGAGCAGGCCGCGGCGCGAGTGATGATCCTTCTGGTGGGTTTTGAAGTGGTCGGTCAGCCCGTTGATGCGCTCGGACAGGAGCGCGATCTGTACTTCCGGCGATCCGGTGTCGCCGTCGTGAGTCTTGAACTGCTCGATGAGACCCTTCTTCCTGTCAAGGGACAGCCGCATGCTGGGATCCTCCCGGGGGTTCCCCCCCCAATCGCCACGCCCCCAGGGCCCTGGCTGCGGCTCCGACGGGACGGGTTCGTGTGGATGGCCTAAACGTGCAAGGACACAGGAAGTTTAGCACGCCGCTGCACCACTGTAAAGGCACGGAGGCTCCTAGGAGGATCGCACCCTGCCATCGCGGCGAGCCCGCGCGGCGTCTATGTCGGCCATCACCTGCGCCTTGAGGGCGTCCACCCCCGCGAACTTCATCTCGGGGCGAATGCGCTCGAGGAACTCGATCCTGAGCGTCCGGTCGTACAGGTCGCCGGCGAAATCGAGGAGGTGGGCTTCGACCCAGTACTGGTTCTCGCCGAAGGTCGGGCGATAGCCCACGTTGACGACGGCGTCGGCGGCGCCGTTCTCCCACGAGGCGCGGGCGACGTAGACGCCGGGCGCGAGCACGAGCGGACGGTCGGGCTTGAGATTGGCGGTGGGAAAGCCGAGTGTTCTCCCCCGCCCTGCCCCGCGCATCACGGTGCCCGTGATGGCATACGGATGGCCGAGCAGCTCCGCCGCGCGGGCCGCGTCGCCTTCGCCGAGAAGGTGGCGTATGGCCCCCGACGACACCGTCTGCCCCTGCAGCCGAAGCGGGGGCAGGACGCGCGCCGTGAAGCCGTGCCGGGGCCCGAGCTCGGTGAGGAGGGCCGCCGTGCCCCGCGCGTCGTGGCCGAAGGTGTGATTGAAGCCGACCACTACCTCGCGAGCGTCCAGCGCGCGCACGAGGATGCCGTCTACAAACGCCTCCGCCTCCATACGGGAGAATTCCAGGGTAAAGGGAACGACCAGCGCCGCGTCGGCGCCCAGACCGTCCATGCGCTGGAGGTTCTCGTCAAGCGTGGCGATGGGTCGTGGGGCACGCTCCGGCCAGAGCACGCTCGCGGGATGCGGATCGAAGGTACACACCACCGAAGGCAGCCCGAGCGCACGCCCCCGCTCGACGGCGGTGGTGATGAGCAGCGCGTGACCGAGGTGGATGCCGTCGAAGGCACCCAGCGCCGTCACGCACGGGCGCAGATCAGGCGGGTAGGACGCGAGGCCGCGGAGTATCCGCATGGAGAAGACGCTCGGGCTTCAGGAGAGCGCCGCGGCGGATGCCGAGGCCGAGGAGCGCTCCATCCGCACCGTACACGCGGACCAGACCCGCCGCACCCGGATCCGTCACCGACTGGCCGTTCGCGAAGGCGCGCGCGCTCTGCTCCGAGAGCCGCGCCTCCGGCATCGCCTGCAGCGCCGAATCGGGGGGGAGCATGCGCATCCAGAGAGCCTCGCCCTCCCGCGCGGCGAGCACGACGCTCCACGGCACGGCATTTTCCAGGAGGTATGGCCCAACCCGGGTCCGCACGAGCCGGGCCAGGGCCCCGCCGGTGCCGAGGGCCTCGCCGAGATCGGCGGCGAGTGTTCGCACGTAGAAGCCCTTGCCGCAGCTGACCCGGAGTACGAGATCGGGCAGAGCGTGCGCTTCCAGATGAATGGCGTGGACCGTGACCTCCCGAGCCTGGCGCTCGACTTCCACACCTTCGCGTGCCAACTCGTAGAGCCGTCGGCCTTCGTGGTGGATCGCGGAGTACATGGGGGGTACCTGGCGAATGCGCCCCACGAACGGCGCGAGGGCTTTGCCGATCGCCACGGCGTCGAGCTCCGGAACCGGGCGGCTCTCGAGCACGACGCCGGAGAGATCCTGGGTATCCGTGGAGACGCCCAGCCTGACCGTGGCCAGGTATTCCTTGTCCAGCTCCACGAGATAGGGAGTGAGCTTCGTCGCCTCGCCGATCAGTATGGGCAAAAGCCCGGTGGCCGCCGGGTCGAGGGTGCCGCCGTGGCCGATCTTGGGCGCGCGCAGCACCCGGCGTAACTGCGCCACGACCTGAAAAGAGGTCACACCCGGGCCCTTGTCGACGGGCAGGATGCCGGACCGTGTGTCGCGGATCACTTCGGCGATCGCGGCCGCACCGCGTCCAGCGATTCCCTCACCGCCTCGAGGAGGACCGCGGTGGCTTCCTCGAGGGTACCGGGAAGCGTGCAGCCCGCGGCGTTCTCGTGGCCGCCGCCGCCAAAGCGGTGGGCGATGGCGTTCACCGGCACGTCGCCCTTGGCGCGCAGGCTTGCCTTGATCGTGCCCGGCCCCTCCTCGCGGAGGAGGAGCGCGACCTTTACGCCGCCCACGGAGCGCGGATAGCCGACGAGATCCTCGGCGTCGAGAAACTCGCGCGAGACGAGGCCGCGCGGCACGGCGAGCCAGGCGATACGGCCATCCTCGCTCACCCGGATCCGCCGCAGCACCTCGCCGAGCTGGACCAGGGAATCCCGGGCGCGCTGCTGGTAGAGGCGGTCGGACACGAGCGACGGGTCGGCGCCCGCCGCCGTGAGCTCCGCCGCGATCCTGAAGGTCCGCGGCGTGGTGTTGGAGTAGCGGAAGGAGCCCGTGTCCGTGTGAATGGCCGTGAAGAGATTGAGGGCGACGGCCGGGGTGACGCGCAGCCCCAGGCCCTTCACGAGATCGAAGATCATCTCCCCGGTGGCGGCCGCCGAGGGATCGATCCAGTTGACGGTGCCGTAGCGCCGGTTGTCCGGATGGTGATCGATGTTGAGCACCCGGCTCTGCGGCCCACGCGCGCCCTCGAGCAGCCCTTCCGAGCGGTCCGGATTGGGGCAGTCCGTCATGATGATCACGTCGTACGTCTCCGGCGCCGTCTTCCACACATTCCAGCGGTCCGACCCAGGCAGAAACGCGAGCACACCGGGCACCGGGTGCGGGCCCGCGAATGTGACAGACGCGCCGGCCGCGCTCAAGGCCAGGCCCAGCCCGAAGAGCGTGCCCAGCACGTCGCCGTCCGGATGCACGTGACCCAGACAGAGCACCTGGCCCTGCGGGTCCCGCAGCATGCCCGTCAGCTCGTCGGGCGGCTTCACGGAGAAGCCGGAGCTCTCGTGTCCCCGCGTCACTCGCCGCCCTCCGCTTCCTGGGACTTGAGCCCGGCGAGGAGCGATTGGATATGGGCCGCGTGCTCCATGGAGCGGTCGGGGCGAAATGCGATCTGGGGCGTCACCCGAAGGTCGAGGTGCTTGCGGAGCCAGTTCCAGACGAAACCGCGCGCGCTCTCGAGAGCCTTGAAGGACTTCGCCCACTGGTCTTCGGGCCCCAGCACGGACACGTAGACGCGGGCGAGCTTGAGGTCCGCCGTGGTGTCGACCTCGGTCACGGTTACGAAGCCCAGGCGGGGATCCTTGATCTGCCGCTGCAAGACGGCGGAGATCTCCTCCTTGATGAGCTGGTTGACGCGCTCGAGCCGCTTGCCCTGCATGGATTAGAGAATCTCCACGTGGATGTCGGTCACGTAGCCGTCCACATTGTCCTCGATGTAGTCGAGCGCCTTGGAGATGACCTCGTTGGCGTGGCGCGAGTCGCCCGAGACGCAGGCCACGGCCAGGGTGGCACGCTGCCATACGTCGTGGTGATCCACTTCCGCGACGGAGATCTCGAAGCGCCGGCGGAGCTTGTCCTTGAGGCCCTTCAGCACGTGGCGCTTGCCCTTGAGCGAGCCCACGTCCGGCAGGTGCAGCTCGACGGTGCCGACCGCCACCCGGGCCGCCGACATGCTAGAGGGTCCGCGCGACCTCTTCCGTCGTAAAGGCTTCGATGATGTCGCCGGGCTGGACGCCCTTGATTCCCTCCACGCCGATACCGCACTCGAGGCCCTGCAGCACCTCACGCACATCATCCTTGAAGCGCTTGAGCGAGCTCAGAGTGTTCTCCCCGAGGACGGTGTCGCCCCGCTTGATGCGCACCCGCGCGGTGCGGATGATCTTCCCCTCGATCACCGCACAGCCGAAGATCGTCCCCACCTTGGAGATGGGGAAGAGCTGCTTGACCTGGGCTCGGCCGTGCACGGTCTCCCGAATCTCCGGGGCGAGCATGCCGCTGAGGGCCGCCTTGACGTCGTTGAGGACGTCGTAGATGACGCTGTAGTTCCGGAGGTCGACGCCATCGGCCTGGGCCTGGCTGGCCGCCTTGGGCTCGGCCTTGACGTTGAAGCCGAGCACGATGGCATTGGAGGCAGAGGCGAGCATGACATCCGATTCATTGACCGCGCCCACCGATCCGTGGATGACCTTGAGCCGGACCTCGTCGGTGGAGAGGCGCTCCAGCGACTCCGTGAGCGCTTCCACCGAACCCTGCACGTCGGCCTTGAGGACGAGCCGGAGCTCCTTCACCTCGCCCGCCTCGATCTGCTTGTGCAGGTCCTCGAGGGTGATGCGCGCGGCGCCCTTGCCCTTGAGCTTGTCGCGGTCCGCCCGCACGGTGGCGATCTGCCGCGCCTTGCGTTCGTCGGCCACCACGAGGAGCGTATCGCCCGCCTGCGGTACGCCGGAGAGACCGAGGATCTCCACCGGATCCGAGGGCTCCGCCTTGGTCACCTTCTTGCCGCGGTCGCTGAACATCGCGCGCACACGACCAGAATGCTGGCCCACCACCACCGCATCGCCGTCCTTGAGCGTACCCGACTGGATCAGCACGGTGGCCACGGGACCGCGGCCACGATCCAGACGGCCTTCCACAATGGTGCCGCGGGCGGCGCGATTCGGGTTCGCGCGCAGCTCGAGCACCTCGGCCTGGAGGGCGGTCATCTCGAGCAGCTGGGCGATGCCGTCGCCGCGCTTGGCGGAGGTCGGAATGAAGATCGTCTGACCGCCCCAGTCCTCGGGCACGAGGCCGAGGTTCGACAGCTCGCGCTTGACCCGGTCGGGCTCGCCGCCCGGCTTATCGATCTTGTTCACCGCCACGAGGATCGGCACGTTGGCGGCCTTGGCATGATTCACCGCCTCGACCGTTTGGGGCATCACTCCGTCGTCCGCCGCCACGACCAGGATGACGATATCCGTCGCCTGGGCCCCGCGCGCACGCATGGCGGTGAAGGCTTCGTGGCCCGGCGTGTCGAGGAAGGTCACCTTGCCATGTGAAGTGTCGACCTGATACGCACCGATGTGTTGCGTGATGCCGCCCGCTTCGCGCTCGGCAACCTTGGTCGTGCGGATCGCGTCGAGGAGCGAGGTCTTGCCGTGGTCGACGTGACCCATGACCGTGACCACGGGCGGCCGCAGCTTGAGCTGGCTCGGATCGGTCTCTTCCTCCTCGAGAATGTCGCCCTCGAGCGAGCGAATCTCGACGTCGAAATAGAACTTGTCCGCGACCAGCTTGGCCGCGGTTGGATCCAGGACCTCGTTGACCGTGGCCATGACACCCAGCTCGAGGAGCGCCTTGATCACCTCGCCCGATTTGTGACGCATGGCTGCGGCCAGCTCACCGACCGTGACGGACTCGGGCAGCTTGATCAGCTCGCGCTTGATCTCGACCGGAGGCTCGGGCGGGGCGGGCCTCTGCTCCGGCTTTGGAGGCTCAGGCTTGACCTCGACCTTGGGTGGCGCAGCCGGCGCAACGGGCGCCGCCGCGGCGGGACGCGCGGGAACGACGGGAGCGGCGGGCCGCGATGGAGCGGGCGGCGCCGCGGGCCGGAGCGGCGGAGTCGGTACGACGCGCCGGGGTGCCGCCGGAGGCGCGGCCGGGCCCGCCGCGGCAGGTGGAACGAGAGGACGCGGCGGAGCAACTGGCGGAGGCGGAGGCGTCGGACGGAGCACGGTGGGCTCTCGTCGTACCACCGGCGGCGGTGTCACCGGAGCGGGCGGAGGAGCGATCGAAGGCGCCGGAGGAGCGACCACGACGGGCGAGGGCGGCGGCGTGGGCAAGGGCTCGGGCTCCGCTACCGGAGCGGGCGCAGCCGTGTGCCGGAACAGCGTGGCCGCGGGCTTGATCTCCTCGACCGGATCCGGAAGCACCGTTTCGTGGGCCTCTATCGTGACGGCCTTCTTGCGTGAAGTCCTCGGAGCCGGCGCGGCTTTGCCCGTCTTGCCCTTGGGAGCGGCGGCCGCGCCGGCCTCGTCCACCGGCGGCTTGGCCTTGGGTGCCCGCTTGGGCTTGGACTCCTCGGGCAAATCCCGGCCGCGTCCCAGCTTCACGCGGAGATCATTGGCCATAGCCGCCTGTAACGGACTCATGGCCCGCATCCCCTTTTGGCCCATGGCCTCGAGGGCGACGATCAGATCCTTGCTGGTGACACCCAGTTCCTTCGCGAGGTCGATGACCTTGACTCGTGCCGCCACAGCCCGCTTACCTCCTCGCCTTGTCGTTCCCGACCCGGCCGTTCAGTATAGCCACCGCGCCCAATGCGGGCGGCTCGCTGGGCCGCTTGAAGGCATGCCCGAGCCGGCCCGGATTGAAGGCCTTCCCGAGACACTCGGAATCGGGGCACACATATGCGCCCCGCCCCTCAGCCCGACCACCGTCATCCACCTGCACTCGCCCGTCGACACCGCGCACCAAACGAAGGAGCGTGACCTTTGGCCGCTTCCGCCGACACCCAATACAGGTCCGCTGAGGCGCCGCGGTCACTCAGCGGACGTCCTCGCCATGCTCTCGGGTGGCGTGTCCCCCACACCCTCCTCGGGAGCGGCCATGCCTTCCGTCGTGGCCACCGCCTCCTCCACCGCTTCGTCCTGTTGCGGCTCGACGGGCGGATGCTGGTCCAGCCATTCCTGAGCCGCCGCGAGGAGACCCGCGGCCTTCTTCTCGCCGAGCCCGGGCACGGCCTCGAGCACTTCGATCCCGGCCTGGACGATACGCGTGGGCGAGAAGAGTCCATGCTCCACGAGGCGCTCGACGAGCTGCGGGCCCACCCCGGCAAAGGTCGCGAGGGCTTCGCGGCCCTGCGCGAGCTCCTCCTCGGCGAGGCGGCGCTCTTCCTCGACCTCACCCTCGCTCCTGATATCCACGTGCAGTCCGGTCAGCTTGGCGGCCAGCCGCGCGTTCTGCCCCCGCTTGCCGATAGCCAGCGAGAGCTGATTGTCCGGAACGATGACGAGCACCGAACGCGGCTCGCCGTTGGGATCGGGGGGGCCCAGGGTTACCGTCGATACCTTGGCGGGCGACAGGGCACGTGCCACGAACACCGCGGGGTCGGCCGACCATTCGACGATGTCGATCTTCTCGCTACGCAACTCGCGGCTGATCACCTGGATGCGGGTGCCGCGCAGGCCGACGCAGGCGCCAATGGGATCCACGTCACGCTTGGTGGACATGACGGCGACCTTGGCACGCTCTCCCGGCTCGCGGGCGGCGGCCTTCACCTGCACGATGCCTTCGGCGATCTCGGGAATCTCGGCCTCGAAGAGACGGACGAGGAATCCGGCGTCCGCGCGCGAGAGGAGGATTTGCGGCCCCTTGGCCGTCTTCTTGACCTCCTGCACGTAGGCGCGCACGCGGTCGTTGGGATTGTAGCGCTCGCCGGGAATCTGCTCCCGCTCCGTGATCACCGCCTCGGCCTTGCCCAGGTCCACGATCACGTTCCGCTTCTCGATCCGGTGCACCGTGCCGCGGATGATCTTGCCCTGCTTGTCGATGAAGTCGGAATAGACCGCGTCCCGCTCCGCGTCCCGCACGCGCTGGAGGATGACCTGCTTGGCCGTCTGAGCCGCGATGCGCCCGAACTCCTGGGGGGGCAGCTCGATCTCGATCTCGTCTTCGAGCTCCGCCTCGGCATTGAGCTTGCGCGCCTGGCTCAGGGTGATTTCCAGCTTGGCGTCCGCCACCGTCTCCACCACCTTCTTCCGCGCGAAGACCTTCAGCACTCCGGTATGGCGATCGAGCTCCATGCGGACGTTGTCCGCGACCCCCATGGTCTTCTTGGACGCCGACAACAGGGCAGACTCCAGCGCCTCGAAGAGGATCTCTTTGTCGATCCCCTTCTCCGTGGCCATCTGCCCGATGACGTAGATGAGTTCCTTGTTCATCATGTCCCTGCACCTTCACTTGCGCCGGAACGGCGGATCCAGCCGCGCCTTGGTCACGAGGGCCCGCGGCACTTCCGCCGTCTTCCCATCCGGCGACGCGATGGCCAGCCGTTCGGAGCCGGCCGCTTCCAGCCTGCCTGCGAACTCCAGGCGACCTTCCACGGGCTCCCGAAGCCAGCACCGCACGTCCTTGCCTATTGCCCATGCGAATTCACGATTCGTCCTGAGCTCGCGATCGAGGCCCGGGGACGAGACCTCGAGATCGTAACCCTCCGAGATCAGCCCCGATACGTCGATCACATCGGCGGCTTCGTGGCTCAGCCGCTGGCAGTCGAGGATGCCCGCCCCGCCCGGCTTGTCCACGAAGAACCGCAAGGCCCAGCGCCGAGCTTCCCGGCGCCACTGCAGATCGACCAGTTGAAGCCCGTGAGCCTCAAGCACCGGGGAGACGACTGCTTCGACCTTAGCCAGAAACGCCTCCCCGTCACCCGCCCGCGGGTCCATTTCCAGCCACCCCCTGCCCCGTAGAGAACAAAAAAGTGGGCGGCGCCCACTTTTATCAAAACTTTAGCACATGTAGACAACACCCGCAAGGCCGGAGAGCCTTTGGCCGGGCCGGAAGGGTGCCCTAACCCATTGATAGCCCGTCCACGATCTTCCGGACGGCCTCGAGAACGCGCTCGCGGGGTACTTTCCACTCCGCCCTGGTGGCCCGCTCGCGGATCTCGACCACGCCCTCTTTGGCCAGGGCGTTACCCACCGTGATCCGGATGGGAACGCCCAGCAGATCGGCATCCTTGAACTTCACCCCCGCGCGCTCATCTCGGTCGTCCATGAGGACTTCGAAGCCTGCGCCCTCCAGGAGCTTCTCGATCTCGGTGGCCGCCGCCATCTGCGCACTATCCTTGACGGCCACGGGGACGATGTGGAGATGGAAGGGCGCGATGGCCCAGGGCCAGATGATACCGTCGGCGTCGTGGCGCTGCTCCACGGCCGCGGCGGCGATGCGGGCGGGTCCGATGCCGTACGAGCCCATGACGATGGGTCTCTGCTGCCCCTGTTCGTCGAGGTACGTGGCCCCCAGCGGCTCTGAGTACTTGGTGCCGAGCTTGAAGATATTGCCGATTTCGATGACCCGCTCCACCGTGAGCGGCTGGCCGCACTTGGGGCAGCCGTCGCCGGGAAGCGCGACCTGAAGATCGGCCCACTCGCACTCGAAATCCTTGCCCGCGGTGACGCCGACGAGGTGATAGCCGTCCCGGTTGGCCCCCACGACATAGGCGCCGTCCTTGAGCGATTCATCGGCCACGATGCGGGAGGCCCCCTTGACGCCTACCGGCCCGATCGAGCCCACGGAGACACCGAGGTGCTGGCGCACCTCCTCCGGTTGGGCGGGCCGCGCTTCAGCGCGAAGGGCCCGCGCGAGCTTGCGCTCGTGCAGATTGTGGTCACCGCGCACGAGAGCCAGCACGGGCGTGTCGCCCACCATGAAGACGAGCGACTTCACCGTGCTCGCCGCGCCCACCTTCAGCTGCGCGGCCACCTCGGCAATGGTGCGCGCGTCCGGCGTGGCGACTTCGCGGGCCCCCGCTTCGGAGAGGCCCGCGGCCGACGGCACGCCGCGGGCCAGCTCCACGTTGGCGGCATAGCCGCAGGCGGCGCAGAGGGCGACGTCGTCTTCGCCCGCGGCCGAGGGAGCCATGAACTCATGCGAGCCCGATCCGCCCATCATGCCGGGATCGGAGTCGACGACCACGTACCTGACGCCGCAGCGGTCGAAGATCTTGCAGTAGGCCTCTTTGTGGGCGTTGTAGGACACGTCGAGCGCCGCCGCGTCGGGATCCAGGGTATAGGAGTCCTTCATGAGGAACTCACGGGTGCGCAGGACGCCCGAGCGTGGGCGCGCTTCGTCACGCTCCTTCGTCTGGACCTGGTACCAGATCTGCGGCAGGTCGCGGTACGAGCGGATCTCACGCGCGGCGATCCAGGCCACGACCTCCTCGTGAGTCATGCCGAGGCACATGTCCCGCTGATTGCGGTCCTTGAGACGAAACATCTCTCCCCCGATGGCGTCCCAGCGCCCCGACTGCTGCCAAATCTCCGCGGGCTGGAGCACGGGCATGGAGATCTCCTGCCCGCCGATGGCGTTCATCTCCTCGCGGATCACCCGATTGACCTTGTCGATCACGCGATGGCCGAGGGGGAGGTAGACATAGATGCCGGCCGCGAGCTGGCGCACGAGCCCGGCCCGGACCATGAGCTTGTGGCTGATGGCCTCGGCGTCCGCGGGATCCTCGCGCAGGGTGGGGATGAGAGAGCGGTTCCAGCGCATCGGCTAGGTGACCGTCTTGACCTTGTTGGCCCCGGGCACTCCGGGATCGTAGATCAGCCGCTTGACGGGCCGGCCGCCCAGGATATGCGACTCCAGAATTTCCTGGAGGTCGGACTCCTGGACGCCGCCGTACCAGACATTGTCCGGATAGACGACGATCATCGGGCCGTGACCGCATTGCGAGAAGCAGCCCGCCTTGTTGATGCGCACCTCGGCATGCTTGCCCGCCTGGGCGGCGGCGGTGCGCAAGACCTTGACGTACTTCTCGACATCCCCCTGCTGGGGACAGGTCTCACCCGAGGTACACACGAACACGTGGCAGTCGTATTGGCCCATGGAGTGTCCCCCGGCTAGCGGAAGAAGCGGTGGAAGACGTCGAGACGCGACAGATCGTTGTACACCGCGTAGACCATCAGCATCATCAGGAGCACGAAGCCCACCTGCTGGGCGATCTCCCGCTTGCGGATCGATATGGGCCGCCCGAGCGCGGCCTCGCACACGAAGAAGAGCAGGTGGCCGCCGTCGAGCATGGGCACGGGAAGGAGGTTCAGCACGGCCAGGTTGACGCTGATCAGGGCGGTGAAGAGCGTGAGGTACGCGAAGCCCTGACGTGCCTGCTCGCCCGCGGCGGCGGCGATCTGGATGGGGCCGCCGATATTGGAGGGCGCCAGCTGCGCGGTCACGAGCTTGAACATGCCCTTGACCGTCATGTACGTCCACTCCCAGGTCTTGAGCACGCCTTCCTTCACTGCCACCACCGGATTGGAGCGCACGAACACCGCGCCCGGGCCGGGCGTCACCGCGTGGCTGATACCGATGCGCCCCTTGCCCTCAGGGCCCGTGGGGGCCGGCGTGACCGTCACGGTCAGCGTCGTATCGCCCCGCTTGACGCCGAGCTCGGTGGGCTGTCCCGGGCGCTTGCTGATGGCGTCCGCGAGATCGTCCCAGGAAGGGGTAGGCTGGCCCTGCACGGACACGACGACGTCGCCGGGCTTGAGGCCCGCGGCGGCAGCCGGCGCGCCCGCAACAACGTCCCCGATCTTCGCCGAGTCGGAGGCGGCCTGACGGGCCCCCAGGTCCCAGTAGTCCTGCTCGTCGCCGAAGATGTCACGACCCGCCACACGCTGCGGAGCGACCTCGATTTTGCGCTCGCCCTCGTCCCCGGTCACGCCGAGTACGAGCTTCTTGCCACGACTGCCTTGCACCAGGGCCTGCACTTCGTCCCAGTACTGGACGGGCTTGCCGTCCACCGCGACGATCTTGTCTCCGGGCTTGAGGCCCGCCTGGGCCGCCGCGCTGTTCTCAGCCACGCGGCCCACCACCGCCGGCACCACGGGCCGGCCCCAGACCATGAAGGCCAGACTCGCCAGCACGACGGCGAGGACGAAGTTCATGCCGGGACCCGCGAAGACGATGAGAAAGCGCACCCAGATCGGCTTGAGGTTGAAGGAACGCGCGGGGTCCGTACTGCCGGTGCGCCCGCCCTCGAGCGGATTCTCGTCGTCCCCGACCATCTTGACGTAGCCGCCCATGGGGATGAGCGAGATGCAGTATTCCGTCTCTTTGCCCTTGAGCCGCCACAGGACGGGACCAAAGCCGATGGAGAAACGCTCGACGCCCACGCCGGATAGCCGCGCCACGATGAAGTGGCCCCACTCGTGGATGAGGATGAGGATGCCCAGGACGGCCACAAAGGCGACGATCGTCGTCATCGTCCCGCCCTCCCCGCGGCCGCCGATGCTTCCCCCGGTACGCGCTCCCCGACGAAGCGGCGTGTCTCCGCGTCGACCGCCACGCAGGTCTCGATGCTGTCGAGCCCGCGCGCAGGCACGCGCTCGAGCGCGGCCGCGATGAGCTCGGCGATCTGCGTATAGCGGATGCGCCCCTCGAGGAAGGCGCCCACCGCGACTTCGTTGGCCGCGTTCAGAATGGCGGGAGCGCAGCCGGCCGCGGTCAGCGCCTGGCGAGCCAGGGCCAGGCACGGGAAGCGCTCGACATCGGGCTCCTCGAAGGTCAATGGCCCCGTCTTCGTCAGATCGAGGCGCTCGCCCGGCCACGGGAGACGGTCGGGATAGTTGAGCGCATAGAGAATCGGAATCCCCATGTCGGCCACTCCAAGCTGGGCGATGACCGATCCGTCCACGTACTCGACCATGGAGTGAATGATCGACTGCGGGTGCACCACCACCTGCACCTGCTCGGAGGGCAGGTCGAAGAGCCAGCGCGCCTCGATGACTTCGAGCCCCTTGTTCATGAGCGTCGCTGAGTCGACAGTGATCTTCGCTCCCATCTTCCACGTCGGATGGTTGAGGGCATCCTCTACGGTGACCGCGGCCATCTCGGCCTTCGGCAAGCGCCGGAACGGGCCGCCGGAGGCCGTGAGCAGGATACGATGGACCTGGCCGCGCTGCTGCCCTTCCAGACACTGGTAGATGGCGCTGTGCTCGGAGTCTACGGGAAGGAGCGGCGCCTTGTGGCGGCGGGCCGCCGCCGTCATGAGGCTGCCCGCCATGACAAGGGGCTCCTTGTTGGCGATGGCCACGGCCTTGCCGGCTTCGATGGCGGCCATGGTCGGCAAGAGACCGGCGCCGCCTACGATCGCCGAAAGTACAACGTCAGATTCGAGCTCGCGGGCAAGGGTGACGAGGCCGCGGGCGCCCCCGAGGATTTCCGGGCGCGGGTGCCCGAGGGCCCGGGCGAGCGCATCCACCGCGCCCTCGTCGGACAACGCGACCGCGCGCGGCCGGTGAGCGCGACAGAGCTCGGCCATCAGATCGGGATTGGAGCCTCGGGCCGCCAGGCCTTCGACACGGAACTGCTCCGGGAAGTGGGCGACGAGCTCGAGGGCGCGCTTCCCCACCGAACCCGTGGCCCCGAGCACGGTCAACCGTTTCATGCGTGGAGGGCCCGCCCGTAAGCGACGTAGTAGAAGAGCGCCGGCGCATTGAAGAGGAGACCATCGATCCGATCGAGAATGCCCCCGTGTCCGGGGATGATCTGCCCCGTATCCTTGGTCCCCACGCTCCGCTTGAGAGCTGACTCTACGAGATCGCCGACCTGACCGACTACACCAAGCAGGATGCCGATCACGAGGGCATCGCGGAGGAGCAGTCCCGGGAACAGCCAGCCCCCCGCGGTGAGGGCGGCGAAAAGCGAGGCGGCGAGCTGGGCCACCGCACCTTCAACCGTCTTACCGGGGCTGATACCGGGCGCGAGCTTGTGGCGCCCGATGAGCGAGCCCACGGCGTAGGCGGCCGTCTCGCCCAGCCACGTGACCCACACGAGGAGGAGGATCCAGTGAATGCCGTCGGGGAGTGCCCGCAGCAAGATGGTGTGGCCGAGCAGCCAGTTGACGTAGCAGACGGCGAGCAGGGTCACCGCCACGCGCTGCCACCGCATCACTCCGGCCGAGCCCCGATCGAGGCTGGCCACGAGAAGTCCGATCACCACCACCGCGAACGCCGCGCCCGCGCGATCGGGACGCACGAAGGCCAGAGTCACGAGGGCACCCCAAATCAGCCCCGCGTCCCGCAGGACGGGGACACCCGCACGCGCGAACATCCGTGTGAACTCCCAGTTCGCGAGCATGCCTACCCCGACGATCAGGATGGTGAAGGCCCAGGTGGGCGCGCCGATGAGGATCCACACGAAGGCGGGGAGGAGGATGGCGGTGCTGAGCGCGCGACGAGCCAGCTCACCCGCCCGCGACGAGCCTCGTGCGTCTACCGGTGCCGGCATCGGCACGCCGCGCGCCTCGGACATCACACCCGCCCGAAGCGCCGGTCCCGCTGCTGGAAGTCCGCCACCGCGAGGTAGAGGTCGCGCGGCTCGAAGTCGGGCCAGCGCGTCGGCGTCACCCACAGCTCGGTGTAGGCGATCTGCCAGAGGAGAAAGTTCGAGACGCGCATCTCGCCGCTCGTGCGGATGAGCAGGTCGGGATCGGGGACGCCGTCGGTGTAGAGGGCGCGACCCAGCCGCACTTCATCGATCTCCTCCGGTTTGACGCGCCCGTCCTGGACGTCGCGCGCGAGACGCCGGCAGGCGTCGACGATTTCGTCACGCGCCCCGTAGTTGAACGCCATGAGCAGGGTGAGCCCCGTGTTGGCGCTGGTGGTCTGGACGACGTGGTCGATGCGACCCTGCACTTCGCGAGGCACGCCGTTGGGGCGGCCGATGACCCGGAAGCGCACGTTGCGCTGCATCAGCTCGGGCAGCTCGCGGTCGATCGACCGCTCGAGCAGGCTCATGAGCGTGGAGACCTCGTGGCTGGGCCGATTCCAGTTCTCCGACGAGAATGCGTAGAGGGTGAGATATTCGACGCCGATCTCTCCCGCCGCCCGCACCGTATTGCGCACCGCCTTGACACCTTCGGCGTGTCCGGCCACCCGAGGCAGCCCGCGCGAGGTGGCCCAGCGTCCATTACCATCCATGATGATGGCGACGTGGCGCGGCAAAGGCCGCGCGAGAATTCGCTCGCGCAGCTCGCTTTCCCCGAGCGTCGACCCCGCCGCCGACGTGGCATCGGCCCCTGCCTTGAGCGCCATATCGCGTCATTTTACGTGACGCCGGGGGTAAATTCTATGCAATTCGGCTCGTTGCAAAGCAAAAGACCCGGTCCGCGCGTGACCGGGTCCATTCTTCCGAGCGAAAGCGGCGTCCTCTAGATGGCCAGCACTTCCTGCTCTTTCTTCTTGGCGAGCTCGTCCACTTTGGCAATGAACTTGTCGGTGGTCTTTTGAATGGAGTCGTGGCCACGGCGCTCGTCGTCCTGCGACACGTGCTTGTCCTTGGCCATGACCTTGAGCTTGTCATTCGCTTCCCGCCGCACGTTGCGGATGGCTACCCGCGCGTCCTCCGCGTACTTGCCCACGGTCTTGGCGAGCTGTTTGCGGCGCTCCTCGGTCAAGGTGGGCATGGTGAGGCGCACGACCTTCCCGTCGGACGACGGGGTGATGCCGAGGTCGGACTTGTGGATGGCTTTTTCGATATTCCCGATCTGGGAGGCATCCCAAGGCTGGATGACGATGGTCTTGGGATCGGGCACGGAGACGGAGGCGAGCTGATTGATGGGCGTCATGTTGCCGTAGGCCTCCACGCGGACATTGTCGAGCAAGGCCGCGCTGGCGCGCCCCGTGCGCACGCCGGAGAACTCGCGGGTAAGCAAATCCGTGGCCGCCTGCATGCGCCCTTCGAGATCCTTGATGACTTCTTGCATGGCTCTACCCCTTGGGTGGCGTGGCGTCGTTGGTAACGACTGAGCCCACATCCTCGCCGGAGACGATGCGTCGAATATTGCCCCGCCGGGTGAGATCGAACACCACGATGGGGAGCTTGTTGTCCATGCAGAGCGAGATGGCCGTGGTGTCCATCACCGCCAGCCCCCGGTTGAGCGCCTCGATATAGCCGACGCGGGGCAGCTTGACGGCTTGTGGATCCTTGGCCGGATCCGCGGTGTAGATGCCGTCGACCTTGGAGGCCTTGAGAAAAACCTCGGCGCCGATCTCGACCGCCCGGAGCGCGCCCGCGGTGTCGGTGGTGAAGAACGGATTGCCCGTGCCCGCCGCGAAGACGACGACCCGCCCCTTCTCGAGATGTCGGATAGCCCGCCGGCGGATATAGGGCTCCGACACCGCGCGCATCTCGATGGCGGAGAGCACGCGGGTAGCCACCCCCGCCTTCTCAATGGCATCCTGGAGGGCCAGGGCATTGATGACGGTGGCGAGCATCCCCATGTAGTCGCCGGTCGCGCGGTCCATCCCTCCCGCGCTCGCCGCGATGCCACGAAAGATGTTCCCGCCCCCGATGACCACCGCCACCTGCACGCCCATTCCGATCACCTCGCGGATCTCCTCCGCGATGCGACCGATGGTCTCGGGCTCGATGCCGTAGGCCTGGCTGCCGGCCAGCGCCTCCCCGGAAACTTTGAGGAGGACGCGGCGGTATACGGGCGCCCCGGCCAGGGCCATGGTCCTAGTCCGCGCCCACCTGGAAGCGCGCGAAGCGCTTGACCACCACGCGCTCGCCCATCTTGGCGGTGGCGCCGTCGACCATGTCCTTGATCCTCGTCTTGCCCGTGGCGTCCTTGATGAAGGGCTGGTCCAGCAGACACATCTCCGTGTAGAACTTCTCGATCTTGCCCTCGACGATCTTCTCGAGGACCTGGGGGGGCTTCTTCTGGTCCGCCATCTGCTGCGCGTAGATCTCGCGCTCCTTCTCCAGCACGGGGCCGGGTACCTGCTCCCGCGAGACGTAGAGGGGATTGGCGGCGGCCACCTGCATGGCGATGTCCTTCACGAGCTGCTGGAAATCGTTGGTGCGCGCAACGAAATCGGTCTCGCAGTTGACCTCCACGAGCACGCCGATCTTGCTCCCGGGGTGAATATAGGCGTGGATGAGTCCGTCCTTGGCCTCGCGGTGCTGCTTCTTGGCCGCGTCGGCCAGGCCCTTCTTTCGCAGGTGTTCGACGGCGCCCTGGAGATCTCCCTTGGACGCTTCGAGCGCCGCTTTGCAGTCCATCATGCCGGCCCCCGTGCGTTCCCGGAGGTCCCGGACGAGTTCAGCGGACGATGCCATGAGAGCCGTTCTCCTTGTCTTACGATCCGGCTTCGGCGGACGCGACCATTTCGGCCTCGGTCACCACCGGCAGGTTGGGCGAGTCCGGGATCTCATCGGCGGTGGCCGCTTCCTTGGCGTGCGTGCCCGCGCCCTCCAGCACGGCATCGGCGATGCGTGACGTGATGAGGCGCACCGAGCGGATGGCGTCGTCGTTGCCCGGAATCGGATAGTCGATCCCGCTCGGATCGCAGTTCGTGTCCACGATGGCCACGATGGGGATGGCGAGGCGCCGCGCCTCCTCCACCGCGATCGTCTCCTTCTTGGGATCGATGATGAAGATGGCCGAGGGCAGCCGGTCGAGGTTCCGGATACCGATGAGCGCATGATGCAGCTTCTCGCGCTCGCGCTCGAGGACGATGACTTCCTTCTTGGGCAGCCGCTCGTAGTCGCCCGTCTCTTTCATCTCGTCGAGCTTCTTGAGCCGCGCGATGGACTTGCGAATGGTGGCGAAGTTGGTCAGGGTGCCTCCGAGCCAGCGGTGGTTGACGTAGTACATCCCGCACCGGCCCGCTTCCTCGAGCACCGTCTCCTGTGCCTGCTTCTTGGTACCCACCATGAGCAGGGTGCCCCCGCCCGCCGCGAGATCCCGCACGTAGGCGTACGCCTCGCGGAATTTCTTGAGGGTCTTCTGCAGGTCGATGATGTAGATGCCGTTGCGCTCCCCGAAGATGTACTTCTGCATCTTGGGGTTCCAGCGCTT
>Ga0137403_10001107_pt1 | contig 34026 bp, 29 predicted proteins | sample CZOMad2_1_16fung_FD_122057 | JGI IMG/M metagenome (GOLD analysis project Ga0137403, IMG submission 122057) | Vadose zone soil fungal communities from Angelo Coast Range Reserve, California, USA - CZOMad2_1_16fungal (Hybrid Assembly) | ecosystem: Environmental > Terrestrial > Soil > Vadose zone... | reverse complement strand
GGGCGCGTAGCTCAACTGGCAGAGCAACTGACTCTTAATCAGTAGGTTGAAGGTTCGATTCCTTCCGCGCTCACCAAATCTTTTCAAGCACTTACCGGGTTGATGTTTTTGGGTGTGCCGTAAAGTGTGCCGTAGATTTTTTCTACGCGCTCGATTCAGCTACAGCACCACCCTGGTTCAACACTGCACGAACAATGTCAATCTCCGGATGCTGGTACTTCATTGCGGTTTTGACATCCTTGTGGCCCATCACCTTCATGACGGCTTTCAGGTTGCCGGTTTTGCTCGTGACCATGGTGCCGAAATCGTGGCGTCCGCAGTAAAGAACCAGTTGCTCCGGGAGGCTGGCCTTTCGTCGCGCCTCCCGAAAGTGAACTGCAATGGAGCCGAGATGAGGGAGCTTTGCGATCTTTCTGCGGGATGGGAATACCCAGCCCGAAGTCCTCGTACCGCACCGCGCGCGCAGGATATGGAAAGCCCTGTCACTCATCGGCACCGTTCTTCTTCCATCTGGGGTTTTGCTGTCGGGGACAAAGATGTTTCTCTTTACCCAATCGAGATTCTCAATTCGCATGCGGTAGAGTTCTCGCCCGTTTCTCATCCCGGTATCCCGCACCAGCCTGACAATGTCCTGGAAGAGCTCGAAACTGTGGTCGCTCCAACCGCATGTGGCAGCAGCAACCAGCAGCTTCTTTTCAGATTCATCGTCAAGCCTTAACTCGCGTTCGTATTCCTTGGCCAGCTTCAGTTTGGGAGCACGTCGAATCAGCTTCCATTCCTCAGCTTTGTGAAGCATTCGGCTCAACGTGCGTAGCGCGCAATTGAGGTTCGATGAGGACCCACTGCAACCAAGAGTTTCCGCATCGTCGTTGGTGATCTGGTTCAATCGCATGCCAGGGATTCTGGTGCCGGCCAGCAGGCGCCAGCCGTCACGGTAATAGGTTTTCGACTTCACTTCCAACCGCGCTGTCTCTACCCAGTTCAGAAAGCGAGTTGAGAACTCGCGCAAGATGGGAGCGTTTCTCGGCAGCGGGTCGCTCGATTCCATGGCTTCCGACATTTTCATCGCTGCAATCGCGGCAGCCCGCGATCGGTTGCTTTCCCTTGTCGAGCCACGGAAGCGCCGCCCCCGTGCCGCGAAGTCATACCAGTAAAACTTCGACTTCCTCTTCCTAAACAATTCCACGAGATTCCTCCATTGCAGCCCGCACGGAAGGCACTCGTGTGTTCTCCCGGATGTATTCGAGGAGAACTGCCAAATCATAACTGACCCGGCCTTCTATTTCTATCCAGTTCGGCCCGGTACCCTGACAGCGCCAGCGCTTAAGCGTAGCCGGCGACCGTCCAAGAATCTGGGCCGCCCTTCGTGTATCTACCAGTTGAGGAAGGATTGAGTGTTTTGCGACTTCTACCCGAGGCATGTACTTCTCCAGATCCGAGACGATCCGTCTGGCTCGTCTTCCAGTCTGCTTTTTAAGGCACCTTTGAATTTCGGTCAAATCTGGGCCAACTTGACCGAAATTTGGTTTGGCAGTAGCTTTCGTCTCGAACGCGGGGAACGGTGCCTTTTCGGCATCGTCAGAACCGGTGACAGGAGATGATTGATATGAAGCTGTTCGCAATTCGCGTAGAGAATGGAGAGACAGTCCTTATCGCAGGCAAAGATCAGCAGGAAGCCCTTAAGAGCTCTGGACTTACCGTCGACGCTCTTGAGGAACTCAAGGAGAAAGGATGTCCATACGACCACGCTGCGTTGGTGGATAGCGGGGTTGGACCACAGCGATACGAAGTGATTGAGCTGAATCACCTCCAAATTCGGCTGATTTTGAACGAACAGGGAAGTCTTGAACTTTCTGAGTTCGATCTCCAGACCACGGACGATCTTTGTCGTCTTTATCCGATTCTGGACGAGGAGGAAGAAAGGTGGACTCTTGAGAGCATTATGGAACATCGAGCCCAATACGAGCGGTCTATTCAACGGGCCGTCAGCCTGGAGAGAACCCGACTGGCCATTCCTGCCGACCCACTGGATTCCGCGCTCCTCGGCCCGGTGGAGCACAAACGAGGTTTCGCTTAAATACGGGTAACGCAGCGCCTCGCAGGCCTTCGAGATCGTATCAGTGTTTTCTACGTTCGCTAAACAAGCTGGGGACGTAGTTCAGTTGGTTAGAACGCTGCCCTGTCACCGGCGTCGTGAAGTCCCACGCAACGGGCGACACTCTTCAGGGACTCCTGAGCAGCAGGGTTGAAGAACTCTTGTAGTGGCGCGGAGAAAGTCGCTCACTCACTTCTCAGATATTCGCCGGGAACATCATCCTCCGGCACCTCATGCGTGCGAACTTCCTTCCCATCAGCGTGCCCGGCGTCTTCTACGCCCGTCACGACATCGGCCTCGAACGCGTTTCCTTCCTCGATCAACTCGCCGACACTCTCCGAATCCGCACCCTCGACGCTGGACAATCCCTGCAAATCTCCCGATTGCCGGCCCGAACGCGCTCCCGGTCCCTCCGGTGACAATGGTACCGTGTCCACGCTCTGGCTTTTCTCCCGAACAGGTTTCTCAAGCGCGCTCACCGTCTTTGCACCGATTGTCTTCTTGCCGACGGGTGTCGTTTTCACCGCCGCCTTTTTCTGACGTGTCTTCTTCTTCGCCAACTCCTGCTTAGGAGTTTCCCTCTTCATAGCCAGCTTCTTCTTCGCCCTTTTCTTGATCAGTGTCATCTTATTGCCGGCAGTTCTCTTCGACTTCGTCTGCCTCTTCGTAGTTTTCTTTTTAGCAGCCACAGTCGCAGTCTACCACCGGCACATGTGTACCACGAAACTGAGCTGGCTGCACAGCGAAGACACCGACGGCACCCGCTCCGGCTTATCGCCCCGTAGTCTTTTCCTGAGAAGGCGCACGATCTGGCATCCATAGTCTTCATCGTAGACCAGACGCGATTCGCACAGCAGGGCTCGACATTTGGTTGTTGCGTCATGTGACGTGCTTCTCGGGCACCGCAGCATCAAGATGACCGAGAAACAGTACCTGCCTTGGGTGAAAGCCCGCCAAGAACAACTTTCCGCCAGTGTTCGACAAGCATGGTTTCCGAGGTCAGGCAGTCGCCGGCACCTCAGGGAAGGGAACCAGCCAGTATGCAAACCAGCTTCCGAGCCCCTCGCAGATGCCATCCACCTGCTGCAGACGTTCCGCCGCGCTGACCTTACGCGAACGATCTATCAGATTGAGAAGTCTCTAAGAGGCGCCCTGTAGAAACCCGAGGACGATTGCCCACAGTCCCAGCCCAGCCCTTTTATGCCCTTTCTGGGACCAACGTGACGTATAGACGGTCTGTTACAACTGTTTAATTCAGAGCAGGGACAGGGCTGGCCGGTCGCGCGACTTCTCCAGGACGCTGACTCATCCTTGCGCAAGGCTCAATTTTGAAATTACGCTCCCCAAACGCGATTTTAGCGGATCTTGCATTTTCAGCGTGGCCTTGGGCCGGGCATCTTGGGCATTTGGTCCGTTGCGCCACTACGTTTTCTCACTTTTCTGAATTAAGTATGGGATTGATTGAAAACGAAATTCAAGAGGCTGAGCACAACCGCGAAGCGCTACGGCAGACATTCGCTCTATGATCGCGCCGGCCTGAGTAGCTACTCCAATCGGATTGCGGCGGGAGGGATTCAATTCACCTTAATGTTGAGCAGCAGCGGAAGCTTGGGTGCAATCTCGCGTTTGACCGGAGTAGAGGATGGCCGAGTACAATGCGGACGGCTACTTGTGAATGCAGCTTCTAGCAAGTTGAACTTGGAAATACGTGCCATAGCGAGGGTTTATATGCAGATTTGTTCGTTCTTACCGTCTGCCACTGAGATTTTGTACGCATTAGGACTGGGAGACTCAGTTGCTGGTGTGACCTTCGAGTGCGATTTTCCTCCAGAAGCTGCGGGAAAGAGCATTGTTGTCAACACCAACCTGGCCCACGATTTGACGTCGGCGGAAATCGACAACACCGTGAATGATTATTCCTCACACGGGGAGGGCCTTTACCGAATCGATATCGGGAAACTGGAAGCAATCAAGCCGGATCTCGTCGTAACGCAGGAGTTGTGCGATGTGTGTGCCATCAGCACATCGTCCGTAGCCAAGGCTGTTCACCAGCTTTCTTCCAAGCCACAGGTGCTTTCGCTGACGCCGCACACGCTCGGCGATGTGTTGGAGGATGTTTTGCGTGTTGGCGAGGCCACCAATCGGGATGTCGAAGCCCGCGAACTGGTGTCGTCGCTGCGGGAACGGATCGCCAGTGTCAGTCAGATGCCCAAGCCGCAGAAACCCACCGTAGTTTGCCTGGAATGGCTGACACCGCCGTTCAATGGCGGGCATTGGATCCCGGAGATGATCGATTTATCGGGCGGCGTCGATCCGCTTGGCAGGTTGGGAAAAGACAGCTACCGCATGGAATGGGATCAGGTTTTGAACGTCAATCCTGACGTGGTTCTTGTCATGCCGTGCGGCCACAACTTGGAAAGATCGGTACACGAATATCACGCCACGCAGTTTCCGGAGGGATGGAAACACATCAAAGCCGTACGCAACGCCAGAGTTTATGCAGTGAATGCGAGTGCGTACTTCTCGCGTCCGGGACCCCGTTTGGTGATTGGATTGGAAATTATGTACGCTCTGCTGCAAGAACACCAGCCGCAAGAACGGCTCGCCAACAGTTGGATCCGGCTGTAGGTCGCCCCAATGTTTGCGTAAACCCAAAGTTGTGTAGAGTGCAGGAATCATTGTGCTCACAAGAGTGTTTGACCTTTCTTTTGCATCGAGGTATAAATCACAGGTCTGGTATTTTGGGAAGGCGGTTAGAATCCGCCACTGCCCCGCAACTGTATTCGCTGAGAACTGAGTTCGATTTACGCCACTGGACAAACGTCTGGGAAGGCTGCTCAGGTTCGACGAAGCGTAAGTCAGGAGACCGGCCAGACGCTAACCCAAGGCGTATTCGACTTCGATGGGAGAGTCGGAGAGCGTTCTGACGATTCATCCTTTACCTGCGTCTGAAAGCTGCCGGTAGCATCCCGCTCGAGCCAAGGCATACCACCGTGTGCCCCAGGTGAGCATGCAAGACATTTCTGGAAAAACCATCACGTTGGTGCTGGGCGGTGTGCGAAGCGGCAAGAGCCGATTCGCACAGACGCTGGCGGCGCGCATTTCATCCGTAGCGTTTGTCGCTACTGCCCAGGCTTTAGACGCGGAGATGCGCCTGAAGATCGAATGCCACCAGGCGGAACGTCCCAAGGAGTGGCGGACGATCGAGGAGCCGCTGGACCTCGACAGGGTACTGGTGGAAGAAGGGGCCAAGCACGGGATCTTGGTTGTTGACTGTCTCACGCTTTACGCCGCAAATCTACTCGAAGCGGAGCGCGGGAAGCCGACTGCAATTGAAGAACGCTTGCAACGGCTTTACGCGGCGTTGCGCTCGGTGCCTTGTTCGGTTGCGCTGGTATCGAATGAAGTGGGCAGCGGTATTGTTCCACCCTATCCCGACGGACGCAGGTACCGAGACTTGCTGGGAGAGATCAACCAAGGGGTTGCAAGCATTGCGGACAACGTATTACTCATGATCGCGGGGCTTCCCCTTGCGCTCAAGGGAAGTGCGGAGGTGCGCCCGTGAAGGCTTTCGTGGTGGCAGGTACGGCCAGTGGCGTCGGCAAGACCACGGTGGCTCTCGCAGTCATCGCGGCGTTGCGCTCCCGGGATTTGACGGTGCAGCCCTTCAAGTGCGGCCCTGACTTCATCGACGGCGGCCACCTTGCGGCTGTTGCGAACCGACCCGCGCGCAACCTCGATACCTGGATGCTTGATGCTGAAGCCAATCGTGGGATTCTCTCCCGCGCTTCCGAAGGCTGCGACGTAGCCGCAGTCGAGGGAATGATGGGGCTTTTCGACGGTGTGACTGGCAATTCAGAGGAAGGCAGCACAGCGGAAATTGCCAAGCTGCTGGATTTGCCGGTTGTTTTGGTTCTGGATGCCGGAAACAGTGCGCGCAGTATTGCCGCCGTGGTGCGAGGGTTTGAGACGTTCGATCTGGGGCTGCGTTTTGCCGGCGTAGTACTGAACCGCGTGGCTGGTGATGCCCACTTTCGAATGCTCGATTCGGCGATTCGCCAATCTTCGGCGGTTCCGGTGCTCGGATGGTTGCCGGTAGAGGCAGATGCGGCAATCCCCGAGCGACACCTCGGGTTACACACGGCTGCCGAAGGAATTGGCTTTAGCCTCCCCACTCTCACGCGATTGGGGAACCGTCTCGATCTCGAGCAATTGCTGAACGCGACGGCGTGCAACCAGCGGTTTGAGAATGCACACACTCATAGCGCTAAACCAAAGTACGAAGGCGTCCGCGTCGGAATCGCCCGCGATCAAGCATTCTCGTTCTATTACGAGGACAATCTCGACCTCCTGAGCGAGAATGGCGCCGAAATTGTGGAGTTCAGTCCGCTCACCGACTCCGTGCTGCCAGAGAGTCTTCACGCACTCTATTTCGGTGGCGGATACCCAGAGCTGCACGCCGCAGCCCTTAGCGGCAATGGCCGTCTGCTCCAGGACATTCGTGAATTTGCGGAAGCGAACAAGCCAATCTACGCCGAGTGTGGCGGGTTGATGTACTTGGCGGAAAAACTGGCAACGATTGAAGGGCAAAGTTATCCCATGGCGGGCATACTTCCTGTCGCTATCGAGATGACCAAGTCGTTGGTTCATTTCGGATACGCCGATGTGGAATTCGCGCACGATTGCCTGCTTGGAAAAAAGGGGACCGTGGTTCGCGGGCATAGTTTTCACTGCTCCCGCATCGTCGCTCACGATCCTTTGCGTTGCGCCTATCGTGTTCATTACTCGTTGTCGAATCGAAGAGAAGAGGAAGGCTTCACACGCAAACAGGTACTCGGGAGCTATATCCATGTGCACTTCCGATCCAACCCATCTCTAGTCTCGTCCTTCTTGCAGCAGGCGGGTTCTACTCGGCGTCTTGTGGAGGCGCAATGAGAATCCAACTCTGGACTATCCTCCTGCTGACGTCGCTTGCCGCGCCATGTTTCGCGAGTAGAACTCTTAAAGATGAACTGGGGCGCGCAGTGGAGGTCCCCGATCACCCGCGTCGAGTGATTTGTCTAATCCCCAGCGTAGTGGACATTGTGTATTCGCTGGGTGCGGGAGCGGACGTGGTGGCCATCAGTGATTTCACAAAATACCCCAAAGAGGCTCTTCAAAAGCCGAGCATTGGGCTACCGCTCAGTCCCTCCGTTGAGGCCATTGTTGCCGAGCACCCGGATCTCGTGCTCGGCAGCGGAGACCTGAACGTACTGGAGTCCGCGGGCAGTCTTCAGCGTCTCGGGATTCCGGTGTTCATGGTAGATCCACACGGGATTGATGGGATCTACGCATCGATTCTGAGTATCGGAAAAGCACTGAACCGGGAGACCGCGGCCAACACCCTAGTCGCCCGATTACGCACGCGCGTGGAGCTGGTGAAGGCTCGCGTCGCCGGCAAACCAAGGCTCCGGGTACTCATGGCGATCTGGTACGACCCGGTCATGACAATCGGCAGAAAGGCGTTTATCAGCGAGATCATTGAGGCCGCCGGCGGCCGCTCCGTGACAGACGACATCGCGCAAGAATGGCCGGAAATAAGTCTGGAATCCATTGTGAGCCGTCAACCAGACGCGCTCCTATTTATAAAAGGATCAAAACTTACAGACTTGGAATTAAAAACACGCCCCGGTTGGGAACACGTAAAAGCGGTTCAACAGGGCCGCGTCTATTACGTTGATGATCGGATCCAATATCCAAGTCCGATCGCATTCGATGCACTGGAGGATTTAGCGAAACAATTTCATCCGTGAGCCATGATCGCTTGCGATCTGGGACTCTCAACAAAAGCCAAACGGCAGAATGTCGGGAAGCGCGGTGAAAGTCCGCCACTACCCCGTAACTGTGAACGCTGAGAATTGGGCAGGCAGATGGCGTGCAGCCACTGGGGGCAAAATCCCTGGGAAGGCAGCTCAATTCGTCGAGGCGTGAGTCAGGAGACCGGTTTTGCCGCAACCAATTTCCGAGGGGAAAGATGACATATCTCAAGCAAGGCCACACGTGCAGAAACTTCCTCTGCTTCCTGCTTCTATTGGGCTCGTTCACACTGACGGCTGACGCAGCGACTGTTCGCGGGGCCATTGCTGATTCGCTCGGTGCCGTTATTCCCAACGCGCGAGTCGAGCTCATCAGCGGCCCAACACCTGTCGCTTCAGTGACCGCGGACGCTGCGGGACGGTACGAATTTCACGATGTTTCCGCGGGCCGCTATAAAATCCGGGCCAACGCTCCTTCGTTTGATTGGACAGCGAGCAAGCCGTTCTATGTTGGAGAAGGCGCGAACGCCAACGTCGATCTGCTTCTGGCCATCGGCGTAGTCTCCCAGACCATCACCGTTACGGCGACAGGCACGCCGACACCCCAGGCCCAAGTTGGCGCATCCGTCACTTTGCTTTCCAGGGACGATTACGCCGATAAGCTCGACGTGCATGAAGCCCTGCGATTAGTTCCAGGCGCGCAACTGACGCAAACCGGACGGCGCGGCGGTCTAGGCGATTTGTTCGTGCGTGGCGGTAACAGCAACGCTAACAAGATCCTCATTGATGATGTTCCCGCCAACGACATAGGCGGAGCCGTTGATTTTGGCGTACTCGCCACTGCTGGGATCGATCAGATCGAAGTGATGCGTGGACCGAATAGTGCTCTATACGGGTCCGATGCGCTTGCGGGTGTGGTGAGCATCAATACTCCGCGCGGTACAACTCCTCTCCCAGAAGTTACATACACCATTGCTGGGGGGAATTTCGGGACCTACAGGCAGGAGGGAACTCTGGCCGGAAGTCATAAGCAATTCGATTATTTTGCAGACTTCTCCCGCTTCGATACCTCAAACGGCGCTGTCCGTGATTCCTTTCACAACGGAACCTTCGCTGGAAATGTCGGCTGGACTCCGGGCCCGAACACCGAATTCCGGGCAACGGTTCGCCGGTTGGTGAGTGCAGCCGGAGAGCCCAACGCCGTTCAATTGTTTGGAATTCCAGATGACGCTGGGCAGAAAGAGCAAGAAACGTTCATCAGCGCCACGTTCCAACAGCAGACCACATCGCGATGGCACAATCTATTGCGGTATGGGGCGCTCCGGTTGCGTTCTCAGTTCACCAATTACTCCGCGACCGGGATCTTTTTCGACAACCCAAACCCATTCGTTGGGCCCGAGTACCTCGGTGCGCCGGTCACGATTCGCGGCGCGAATGGCTACTCCATTTCAGGACAAGCATTTTTCCAGTCCGTTCAACCTTATCCCACACAGTTTTTAACCAACGCTGATCGTGATTTTGTTTACGCTCAGACGACCTACCAGGTGAAAACGCAATTGACCGCGCTGCTTGGATTTCGCTATGAAGCCGAACACGGTTTTACGCAGTCCAGCTTCGGTAAAAATTCCTCAGACCGTCGGAACTATAGCTATACCTTGCAGGTGGCGGGTAGCCTGGCAAATCGTTTCTATTACACGCTGGGCAGCGGCATTGAGAACAACGCGGTCTTCGGCGTGGAGGCCACGCCCCGTGTCTCGCTTGCGTACTATCTTATAAGACCCGATTCCTCGAGAGTCTTCAGTGGGACGAAGGTTCGCGGTCATTTTGGCACGGGTATCAAAGAGCCAAGCATCCTTAATGCTGACAACTCCTTGTTCAGCCTTCTTCAGCAACTGAGTAATGGACAACAGCTCATTTCGCAGTTCCACATAGCTCCCATCGGAGCCGAGCGCTCTCGGACCTATGACGGTGGCATTGAGCAGAGCTTGTTCGAGGGACGGGCGAAGCTGGGAATTACCTACTTTCACAATGAGTTTACCCACATGGTTGAGTTTGTTCCGATGCAGGGTCTGATCGATATCGGTGTGCCGAAACCCATCGCTGAAGCATTGCAATTCGGCGCCACAGTAAACTCCCAGGCGTTCCGGGCGCAGGGAGGCGAAGCAGAACTCGAATACAGGCTTGGGCGAGGCCTCGTCGCTCGCGGCGGTTATACCTACCTCGATGCAGTGGTGCAACGTTCCTTTACCAGTGATGCCCTTGGGCCGAGTTTCAATCTTTCATCGACCTTCCCAATGATCCCCATCGGCGCCTTTTCGCCTCTGAAGGGTGCCCGGCCTTTCCGGCGTGCGCCACATAGCGGCTACCTCGCGTTCTCCTATCACCGGTCAAAGTGGACCGCCTCTTTGACCGGGACATTCGTAGGCCGCCGCGATGACAGTGATTTTCTTTCCGACAAGGACTTTGGCTCGACTCTGCTCCTGCCGAATCGCAATCTCGACGGGGCGTATCAAAAAATCGACATTGGAGGCAGCTATCAGGTCAGCCGCACGCTCAGTGTCTACACCGATCTCCAAAACGTGTTGAGCCAGCACTATGCGGAGGCGTTCGGTTATCCCGCGCTTCCGTTTACTTTCCGCTCAGGTATCCGCATTACGCTGGGAGGCGAGACGTGGAAACTGAAATAGCGGAGAAGACCGCTTCCGGTTCCTCGACGCGAGTCTACCTCTCCATTCTTGCGTTCTTGTTAGTGGTTCTCGCGGGCGTCCTGGTGCTTTCTATGGGGATGGGAGCGACCAAAATTGGGGTTCGGGAAGTGCTTACGTCGTTATTGATAGGGCATGGCTCGGGAAGCACGGATTCCGTGATTCTTTTCGAGATCCGTTTTCCTCGGGTGCTCGCCTCAGTTTTGGTGGGGGCTGCGCTCTCCGTGGCTGGTCTTCTATTCCAAGGGCTCTTCCGAAACCCCATGGCGGATCCATACGTGATCGGTTCTTCCGGAGGAGCAGCGCTGGGCGCAGGGATTGGCCTCTTTCTGCTTCCTCGTTTTTCCTTTCTCGGATTTGGGGCGGCTGCTGCAATGGCGTTTGTTGGTTCTGTTGCGACCATAGCACTCGTATATTGGCTCGCCCGGACCAATGGGCGTGTGCCCGTCGTGACTCTTCTACTCGCCGGGTTCGCGGTGAGCACGATGTTGAGTTATTCCACTTATTTCCTGGTAGTGCTAGACGACAACTTTGGTTTGCGGACGCGGGTGCTGGCTTCCTGGCTTACCGGAGTCATCTCGGTTCCCAGGTGGACTCAACTTGAGGTCACGGCGGCGATGATCGGTTCCGGCTTGGTTTTCTGCTTTCCGCTGGCGCGTCGTTTGAACACTCTGGCGCTCGGCGACGACTATGCACGCCAAGTCGGTGTGCAGGTCGAGAAAACACACCTGGCCATCATTCTCGCCGGATCCCTGCTAACCGCTGCCGCAGTCTCTCTGGGAGGAGTCATCAGCTTCGTGGGCCTGATCGTCCCCCATATGGCAAGATTGATCCTTGGACCCGACCACGTTCGGCTCTTGCCGGTTACGGCGATAGCGGGTGCGATTTTCCTGGTCTTGGCAGACACGCTGGCGCGCACCATGCTCGCACCTTCTGAGATTCCGGTAGGACTTCTCACCGCTTTTATCGGTGGTCCATTCTTCCTTTACCTGCTGCGCCGGACTCGACGGGAGTACACGTTGTGACTCCATTCCTCGAATTTCTGGATGTGTCCTTTTCCTACGAGCGCAATTCTGTCCTTCAAGACCTGAACTTCACCATGGAGCAAGGAGAGTGTGCGGCATTAATAGGTCCGAACGGAGTTGGGAAGACAACGCTCCTGCGTTTAGCCGCCGGCATCGCTGCTTGTTCGCAAGGATCGGTTTCGCTCGATGGGCGCAGGCTTGATGCGCTCCCGCGCGGAGAGGCCGCCCGCATGGTGGCGCTTGTCCCCCAGCGATTCGAAGTGCCATTCGATTTTACGGTTGAGCAGATTGTTCAGCAGGGACGCACACCCTATCTTGGCCTTTTCTCTGGTTTTAGCCGCCGGGATCGCATCGCAGTGGAACGCGCTCTGGAACTGACCGCCGTCACATCCCTGCGAAAGCGCGTTTTCAATGAGCTGAGTGGAGGAGAACGTCAACGCGTCAAGATCGCCCTTGGACTGGCGCAAGAGCCTCGCCTGCTGCTTCTGGACGAGCCTACCCAAAATCTCGACCTGGGCCGCCAGCTCGAATTACTGGACTATATCCGGGTTCTCAACGATGAAGGCGTTACCGTCCTGGCTGCCATGCACGATCTTCAACTGATTCCAGGCACGTTCTCTTCTGTGCTGCTGCTGGGGCCTGATCAAGAGATACGCAAAGGCGATCCACAAGACCTTTTGCAGCCTGACATTTTGGAGAGAGCTTTCGATTGCCCTCCCCGGCGCCATCCGAAGTTAGTTGTTGAGAATCGGATTCTGCTGGAGAGGACACCATGACCACAATCACCTCAAGCATGTTTACCGAATTCGTAGGCGAAATTGTTGCGACTGACCCCAAATGGCTGAAACAGGCGCGGTCACATCTCGACAATCTGACGAAACCCGTGGGCAGCCTGGGCTGGCTCGAAGACATTGCTGCGCGATTCATTGCCATCCGGAACGGCGAAACTGATAAGCCCTTGAAAAAAGCTGCATATGTATTTGCTGCGGATCACGGCGTTGTGGCCGAAGGAGTCAGTGCCTATCCCAAAGAAGTCACCCGGCAGATGGTGCTTAATTTCCTGCAGCAAGGGGCAGCGATCAATGTCCTGGCAAGCCTGCACGATGCTGATCTGACCATCGTGGATGTCGGTGTCGATGCAGATTTCGGTGATTTACCGGATCTTGTACAGCGCAAAGTCCGCTCCGGCACTCGGAACATGCTTCATGAACCCGCCATGACCGAAGAGGAAATGCTGCAAGCTTTGCAGGTAGGACTTCAGTCGGCAACTGGCGCCCATGAGAAGGGACAGACTCTCGTCGCTGTTGGCGAGATGGGAATTGGCAACACGACTTCCGCCAGCGCGATTACAGCAGTCCTTACTCGCCAGGCTCCTGCCGCGGTTACGGGCAAGGGAGCAGGCTTGGAGAAAAGCGCCCTAGAATACAAGATCCATGTTGTCGATGCCATCCTACGCAAGCACTTCGGGGAAAGCCCCTACGCTTCTCAAGCACCACCGCTTGAGGTCTTGCGGCGTGTAGGCGGATTAGAAATCGCTGCCATGGTGGGCATGGTCGTGGGAGCAGCACGATATCGGATACCGGTTGTCACGGATGGTTTTATTTCCACCGCGGCCGCCGCTTTGGTGTATGCCTTTGAACCCCGGGTAAAAGAGTATCTGTTCGCGGGGCATTGTTCGGAAGAGCCCGGCCATCGTTTTTTGCTGGAGTATTTAGGGCTCGACCCCATTCTGACGCTCAATATGCGTTTGGGCGAGGGCACCGGTGCGGTATTGGCAATGCCAATCATCGAGTCGGCTTTGCGGCTCTACTCCGACATGGCAACCTTCGCATCGGCGGGCGTAAGCGGAGCAAGGGAATGAAGTGGATAGATGATTTTCTGGTTGCTACCCAATTTCTTACCCGGCTACCGGTGCCGCGTGTTCGTTTTGATCCCGACTCCTTATCGCGTGCGGCAAAGTTTTTCCCTCTAGTAGGTCTAGGGATGGGCCTTGGCGCTTCGGTTTTGCAACGCATTGCGGCGCCTCACTTGAGCCGTCCCCTTGTCGTACTGTTGGTATTGATCTTTCTTGTACTCGTTACGGGCGGGCTTCACGAAGACGGCCTGGGGGATACTGCGGACGCTTTTGGCGGAGGGTGGAACCGGGAGCAGGTTCTCACGATCCTGCGGGATAGCCGAATCGGAAGTTTCGGGGCGTTGGCCCTCGTACTTTCTGTGCTGGCTAGATTCTTGCTTCTGTCAAATCTCCCTGTCAGTCGCTTCACAGCGTTCGTCGTCTCGGCTCACGTTCTTTGTCGTTGGACAACCCTGCCTTTGAGCTATTTCCTGCAGTCGGCGCGAGAGAGTGACGGACAAGGGGCGAGGATTGCACAGAAAATCTCTCCCGCCTCTCTTCTCATAGGCACTCTGTTGAGTTTTTCCATCGTTTTCTATTTCATGCGGACAGAGTTCTGGATTCCGGTCCTTGTCGCGCTCGTGATCACGGCACTAAGCGGCCTGTACTATTCCCGCCGCATCGGCGGCGTCACGGGCGACTGCTTCGGAGCTACGAATCAGCTTACGGAAATTGCAGTTTATTTTTGTGGTGTCTGGAACCTGTGAAGCATCTTCTTTTAATTCGTCATACGGAAACTGACATGGCAGGCCGATTCTGTGGCCATTCGGATCCGGAGCTCAATCAGCGGGGTCGGCAGCAACTCGCTGGCGTCGTGGATCGGCTGTCGGAGTACGCGATTCGACGGATTTATGCGAGTGATCTTCGGCGTGCCAGACAAACTGCGGAGGCGATTGCCACGCACTTTGGAATAGGATTCGAGGTTCGTCCCGGCCTACGCGAAATCCACTTTGGCATGTGGGAAGGTCTTTCCTGGAGCGAAATCGAAGCGCGAGATCCCGTCCTGGCAAAGAGTTGGGCGGAACAATACCGTACGCTTACCGCTCCAGGTGGGGAGTCAATGCAACAATTTGAGCGCCGGGTGTGCGCAGAAAGTGCTTTCTTGTTCGCAGCAGCAACAGAATGTCCCATCGCCGTGGTTGCACACGCCGGTTTTATGCGCGTTCTGCTGACAAACTTCTACGGGGTACCGGAAGAAGAAGCCTGGAAGCTCGCCAACGAATACGGCTCTGTCGTGGCGCTGGATACAAATTTGATTTGTGAGTTTGCAGTGGAAGAGTCTGCAGGGGCAGGTAATGGAAACCTTGAGGAAGAAATGATCCAACGTGACGCAAGAAGCACAGTTAGAAATGGATGGATCTTAAAGGAGTAAAGCAAGCTATGAGCATTGCAACAAAACGTGGAGATAGCGGGCAGACCGGGCTCGTGGGAGATGTGCGCGTCTCCAAAGCAGATCAGCGCGTGGAAGCCTACGGGTGCGTTGATGAGCTGAATTCCGTTCTCGGTTTTGCGCGCAGTATTTGCAAGAACATGGAAATCTGTTCTTGGACCGAAAGTATCCAGAAAACACTGTTTCGACTGGGAGCCGCACTCGCTACAGCGCCAGAAGCAGAGAAGAAACAAGCTGAATCCAGCATGACTGCCGGCGATGTCGATGGACTGACAAATCTGGTCCACCGAATCGAAGCCACCCCTGGCATTCTGTCGGATTGGTCCGTGCCCGGGGCGCATATGGAAGCCGCTGCCTTCGAAATCTCGCGTACAGTATGCCGTCGAGCCGAACGGCAGGTTGTTCGCTTAGTGGAAAGCGGTGATTTTGTCGATCCCCAGGTTCTCGCCTACTTGAACCGTTTGTCCGATCTCCTATGGCTCTTCGGCAGGCTGTTGGAAGTGCAAGCCGGCGTCGATTCGAAACTGCGCGATGACACCCACAAGAGTACGCACTGGTCGAAGGCATGGTGATGGAGGGAGCAGGGAAGTTTCCCGAAGATGAGACGCGGGGTGTCTATCGCGCTATTCATGAACGTCGCGACGTCCGGTCCGGCTTTTTACCGGAGCCCTTGGGTGACGAAGTATTAGGTCGACTTCTGGAGGCTGCTCATCGCGCGCCCTCGGTGGGCCTGATGCAACCTTGGCGATTCATTCTGATTCGAGCTCTGGAGATTCGCAAGGCCGTTCACGACATTTTCTTACGGTCCAATCAAGCTGCCCTTGACGCATATGAGGGAGGCCGCGCAGAGAAGTACGCCAGCCTGAAGCTCGAAGGCATTCTTGAGGCTCCCCAGAACCTTTGCATTGTGTGCAATCCAGAATCTGAACGAGGACATCGGCTTGGCCGCCATTCAATGCCGGAGATGGCAGTGTACTCGGCAATTTGCGCAGTGCAGAACCTATGGCTCGCAGCTCGCGCGGAAGGGGTGGGTGTTGGGTGGGTGAGTGTTCTCGATAAGGACGCCCTTAAGCAAGTGCTGAATATCCCAGGGAACATCGTCCCAGTAGCCTACCTCTGTCTCGGTTACATAGATCACTTCTCAGCACAGCCGGATCTCGAACGTGCCGGATGGGAGCACCGCATCCCCCTTGATCATGTGCTGGGGCTCGAACAATATGACCCGCGTTGGAGTGCTGAGGAGAAAAAGTCCTAGCGCTCTCGCTGTCTTTTCCCCAACGAGGCGCACAGTTAGATTTTGCCAACCAAGTTAGGTGGCAGCAACTCGAGCGGCAACCGCTCCGGGTTCTGGTCGGGGCTGCCGATCCGATCCGGCTGGGTCGTAAATTCGTAAAGGTTGTAGTTAATCACAATCAGATTTGTTCCGTTGAATCCCAGCGCAGAGCCGAGGCTGCCGAACACGGTCTGATATCCGAGGACGGTTATGTGTTGGTTCTGATCAATTGTGCCAACCCAAAGCGCTCCTTCTTCGGTCGAGGAAAAGAAGCCGACTTGGCCGTTGAAGATTCCCCAAATCGTGCTGAAGTTAAAGACCTGCGGGGCCGAGGGATTAACCCTGAGGTTCACGCTGTCTTTCAAGGTTACGCTGTAGTTGTTGCCATCGACCCAGTAATACCAGAGGTTCTTGTCGCTAGCCCCTACGGCGCAGGTGGAGGTCAGAAGGTTTTGCCCGAACGCGGCAACACTGTTAATTCCGCGCTGAGCACCCGGGTTGTACACCGTCTGAGACAGGATCGCGCCGTCTGGCAGACGGAACACAGTGATGTACCCATCCTCAGTCCCTCGGGGCATACCCCTACACGGAGCGCCCCTCTCAGGAGAATCTTGAGAACCATGGGCAGGAAATCACATTGCCTATTGATGAGACACAGGTTGTTTCCATGACTCTCAAACCAGGGGAGATGTCATTGCACGACGTGAACATCATTCACGGTTCGGAAGCCAATTGCTCGAACACATGCCGCATAGGCTTTCCGTCTCTTACATCACACCAGAGCCGCGCTCCTCGGTTCTTTCTGTCGTGCATGCGCGTGGCAGCGCTGATTATTCGCATCTTCCGGCGCTGGAGAGAGCACCTGATTATGAAATGGACCGGGGAATTGCAGCTCACCAGAAATTTATCCTCAGCCGCAAGATGCAGCTTCCCAAAGTTGGATAACAATAACGGCACGAAAAGGAATGAACGTCCTTCTTGTGGTTTCGCCTTGGGCCAATATGTACACTACGTATTTTTCTCATGTAATAGCCTGGTTACGACGGCACGGACATTTTCAGCTCACTCGCTTGAGATTCTTGAGCGCAATCATATTGTTGGTTCCGCTTTTCAGCTGGCCTGCTGGACCTCAAGGCCACACTGTTTCGGTACTCTATGCCGGGTCTCTGGCTGCGGTAATGGAAAATGGGATCGGTCCCGCATTTACGAAAACCACCGGCTACGGATATCAAGGCGAGGCCCAAGGTTCTCTCGGCGAGGCGCAGATGATTCATGATCATATCCGCACGCCTGACGTTTTCATCAGCGCGGATCCGATGGTGAATGTGAAAGTGCTGATGGGCCAGCAGAACGGACATCTTGTGAAATGGTTTATGACCGTTGCGGCTTCCCAACTGGTGCTTTCCTATAATCCACGAAGCAGATTCGCTGCAAAATTTCAAGAAGCGCAGGCCGGCAAGATCGCATGGTATGAAGTCTTGCAAAGCCCCGGGCTGCGTTTCGGCCGCGGCGATCCCACAATTAACCCCAAAGGCTATCGAACACTTTTTCTGTTCCGGCTCGCTAGCCGTTTCTATCACAAGCCGGAAATTGCAGCGTTTCTGGGGGACCCCTTGAATCCGCAACAGGTCTTTCCGGAAGTGGTGTTAATGGCGCACGTGGAATCGGGTCAATTTGATGCCGGGATTTTCTATAAACACGAAGTCACAGCCCACCATTTGCCTTTCATCAGCCTGCCTGATGAAGTGAATCAGGGCAATACACGTTTCGCACAACTTTACGCTGAAGAAAGCTATACGATTCCTGCAGGCCAGCACATCGCTGGTTCGCCAATTCTATTTACAGTAGCTTTCATCGGATTCCCGGCTGAAAGATTTCGGATTCACCACAGCTGAACATCGTGTCGGAGGAGATACTTCGCAGATGCCGAACAAGCAGAAAATACCATTGGCCCGATGGCTTCCGGCCTTGTGAAATTGCGATTGCCGCGGCGGGGCATGGAGGACCTCCAATTCGTGCTTAGTAAGATATAGGGACGGGCGGGATATGCAGGCACGATACAAAGAAACTTCTCTCGCCGGTCTGGCGGTCAATGTGGTGGAGTGCTAGATACCCGGGTCTCCAATATCACGCGTGCGAAAGCGCAGGAATGTAGAATCCATCAATCTATTTGCAGTTCTCCCGAACACCTGTGCTGAACCTCCCTCAAGGTTCGCAGATCTAAACCCCCGGTTTAGTTCGTTAGCCATTGACGGCTCGTCTCCAGCGCCTCTTCAATGACGTCATAGACGTAGTCAAGGTCCACCGAGGAAATGCTGTACGGCGGCAATATATATATGACATTGCCCAGGGGGCGCAGTAGGACATTCTGTTTCAGAAAGAACTTGTACAACCGAGGCTTAAGCGAAGAAAAGTAACCATTGTCGTCCGTCTTCAACTCGATCGCAGCCATTGTGCCAAGCTGACGCGTTTCATCCACCCGGGGATGTGAAGCCACTCGTGCCAGGCGCTGTGCGTGTTTCGCAGCAATGGCATCAATTCGGCCAAACACATTTTCGGTCTCGAAGATTTCCAGGTTGGCGACCGCGGCTGAGCAGGTTAATGGATTGCCGGTATAGGAATGTCCATGAAAGAAGCTGCGGCCCGCCCCTGCGAACTGTTCGTGAATCGCGTCCGTACATAGCGTTGCGCCCAGCGCAAGAAAGCCGCCTGTGATTCCCTTGGAAAGGCACATCAGATCCGGAACGACGCCAGCCAGATTGCAGGCAAACATTTGCCCGCAGCGCCCAAAACCAGTCAATACTTCGTCCGCAATCAAGAGAACCCCATGCTCGGAGGAGAGTCTCCGAATGCGCTGAAGGAATTCGGCTGGATGCACGATCATCCCGCCGGCGCCCTGAAGCAGAGGCTCCACAATCACCGCAGCAATTTTGTCGCTGCGCTGCTCCAGCAGCTTGCTGAGAGATTGGACGCAATCGACGTCACAACTGGCCCGCTTTCTGCCCACGGGACAACGGAGGCAATACGCTGAATGCACACGATGCACAGGGAAGCGAAGGCGCGAAAAAGGGCTGGTGAATCCCGAATCGGCGCTTACCGACATCGCTCCCACTGTGTCGCCATGATACGCATGCTCCAGAGCAACCACTTCCTTCTTTTCAACACAACCCCGGTTTTGCCAGTACTGCACTGCCAATTTCAACGCGACTTCCACGGCGGTCGAGCCGTTATCGGAATAGAAGACGTTCGTCAGTGCGGAAGGGACAATCTGCTGCAATTTCTGCGTGAGGCGCTCTACGGCCGGATGGGTGAACCCGGCAAGCAGAACATGGTCCAGTTCTTTCGCTTGATCGGCAACAGCATGCGCAATTCGGGGATGACAGTGTCCATGCAGGTTGACCCACCATGAGGAGATCGCATCAATGATCTTGCGGCCATCAGCCGTGTAGAGGTATGTCCCTTCCGCTCGCACTACACGCAGCGGCTCTGGATCAAGATGTGTCTGCGCGAACGGATGCCAGATTTTAAGATCCGCGGTGGGACTCATCGGAAGGCTTCCCAGGTAAAGAGCCGGGCATAAACTTCGCGCAGGGTCTCCCGGTTGATGGTTTCGAGCATCGGAAGCGACCCGACAACCTGGATCTTTCCGTAATGCTCAATAGCCTCTCTGTTGGCACGATTTTCCGGACCAATGAGTACCACACCGGCTATCTGGATTCCAGCGCATCGCAGACACTTCATCGATAGCAGCGTGTGATTAATCGTTCCGAGCGTTGTGCGGGCCGCGAGGATCGCCGGCAAAGACAGATGCACCATCAGGTCCGTCATGAATTGGTGGGAATTGATCGGCACCATGACGCCTCCTGCACCTTCCACAATCAGTGGGCTTTCCGAGCTGGCTGCGGGCGATTCGATCTCCTCCAGGATGATCTGCCTTCCTGCGCGCTGAGCGGCCAGATGCGGAGACACAGGATCGTCAAAAACATAGGATTCTGGCAGGGCCTGGTCTTCGTCGAGCCCAGCCCACGAGTTGACTCGTTCCCGGTCGGTTCCTTCGGAGGCGCCGGTCTGAATCGGCTTCCAATACCTGCCCGGCAATGCAGCACATAATAGCGCCGCGAGCACCGTCTTGCCGACATTCGTATCTGTGCCGGTAATGAAGAATCCTTTACTCATGAGCAAGGTTGAAAGCAGATACCTCCAGAACAGAATCCGCGAATCGATCAATCTCGCCCATAGTCAGCCGGGCGGTGAGCGAGAGACGCAGCCGCTCGGTTCCAGGCCGAACGCTCGGTGAACGAATGGCTCGAACGGCGAATCCGTGTTCCTGCAAAGCAGTCGCTAGATTCAAGGCCCTCTCATTGCCGCCAATGATGAGAGGCACGATATGCGTATTGCCGGGCCCACAATCAAGGCCACAGGAACAGAACCTTTCACGGAGCCGGGCCGACAATGCCGCCAGATGGTCGCGCTCGCGGTCCATCGATATAGCGAGGCGCAGAGCCGCCTGGATCTGAAAGGCCAAATAGGGAGGCAGTGCTGTGCTGAAAATGAAGCTGCGGGCATGATTGATGAGAAATTGTTTCAGGGTTTTGCTTCCGCAAATAAAAGCTCCCGCGCTGGCCAGTGCCTTCCCGCAGGTATGGACAATGGCAAGCGCCTTTTGCGCGAGACCAAGCCCCGCCACCAGCCCGCACCCCCGCGGACCGCAGGCACCGGTGGCGTGGGCTTCGTCCACGATGATCTCTGCTCCCGATCTTTCTGCGAGTTGGAACAAGTCGCTGATGAGCGCACGGTCGCCATCCATGCTGAAGATGCTCTCCGTGACAATTACCCTCGATCCACCGGTTGGAAGATGCCGGTGCAACGTGTCTTCGAGAAAATCCATGTCGCGGTGCGGATAGATGACCTTTTGCGCACCGGACAAGCGGATACCATCAATAATGCTAGCGTGGTTTAGCGCGTCGGAAAAGACCACATCCTTCGGGCCCAGCAATGCGCTGAGAAGACCGGTATTGGCGGCGAAGCCAGAACCAAAAATCAGGGCCGTTTCTGTTCCCGCAAAGGCAGCGAACTCAGCTTCTAACTCTTCCCAGATCGCATGGTGTCCGCTCAGCGAGCGGGATCCAGTCGAGCCGGCCAGTTCACAATGTTCGAGCCCTTTTCGCACGGCTTCCTTGAGGCGTGGATCAGCGGCCAAGCCAAGGTAATCATTCGAGCAGAGACTGACCCCGGGAATGATTGAAAGCTCGCGCAGCTGTGCCTGTCGCTCCAACTCCGACAGACGAGAGGCCATTCGCTCCGTAAGCGGGCTACAGGGCATGAGCAAACGATTGCATCGGTTTGAGGCCCAGTGCGTTCAGCAGATCGCTGTCCTGGTGAGGCGCCGGGTTGGGTGTGGTCAGCAATTTCTCGCCGTAGAAGATGGAATTTGCCCCGGCAAGAAAACAGAGCAAAATAGCTTCACGCGTCATCTGTGTGCGTCCGGCAGCAAGACGGACCATCGAGCGCGGCATTAGAATGCGCGTCGTGGCGATGGTGCGCACCATCACCAGAGGATCAAGCTCGCTTTCCTGAGCCAAAGGAGTTCCTTCAGCACGAAGCAGCATGTTGATCGGCACGCTCTCCGGATGGGGCCTCATCTTCGCAAGCTCATACAGCAAGCCGATGCGGTCATCGTCCGACTCACCCATTCCCACGATGCCGCCGCAACAGATAGTGATGCCGGCTTTGCGTACGGCCGCAATCGTGTCGAGACGATCCTTGTAGAGGCGAGTGCTGATGATGGTGCCGTAAAACTCTGGCGACGTATCTAGGTTGTGATTGTAGGCGGTAAGTCCAGCCTCCCTTAGCTTGACTGCTTGCATTTCTGTGAGCATGCCCAGGGTGCAGCAGACTTCGAGGCCTAATTCCGCAACGGCACGCACCGATTCCAGAACCGACTCGAACTCGCTACCTTCGGGCGCCTGTCGCCAGGCTGCGCCCATACAGAAGCGGGTAGCTCCTTCGGCCTTTGCTGTGCGGGCAGCAACCACAATTTCATCTTTATGCATGAGTCGCTGCCGCTCAACTCCTGTGCGGTAGTGCGCGCTTTGCGGGCAATACGCACAATCCTCGGGACAACCGCCTGTTTTGATGGAAAGCAGCCTGCACATCTGGACTTCATTGGGTGGATGAAAGTCGCGATGAGTCCGTTGTGCCTGCAGCAGCAGATCGAGCAGGGGCTGATGGTAGATCGAAGAAACTTCGTGCCGTGTCCAATCGGTGTGCATGGAAACGGGAATTATACAGAAAAACGCTAGCGACTCTGCGGGTTAAACAACCGGCGCATCACCGCTGCGCAAAAGAAGGATGGACTTATGAATCCCAGGCTTGGAGCAGATCGAAAGCCTCGCCGCCCCGGACTTCTCCGACGATGATTCGGTCTGGGCGGTGACGTACGGCGGATTTCAGCAGATCTCGAATCGTTATCGCTGGTAGGCCGCTCTGCTCACGTCTGGTCTCTAAGCGAACCAAATTGTTTTTTTGAATATTCAATTCGGCAGTGTCCTCAATGAGCAGAATTCGTTCGTCATCTGGGACGAAATCGGCCAAGGTATTTTCACTGTCCCAAAATTGCCTACATGGTTTCGCAAGCACTTGCGTGGATCGGGATCAATTGATTTAAAAGGTTTTCGTTCGGAGAAACTAAACCTGACCACATGGTGTTGCACCAGGTGCTTTGAGGGACTTTCGCGGTCCGCTTTTAACAATGTCAAACTGAAATCATTGCAGGCAGCACTGGGAAAGGAAAAGCAGGCGGAGGCTACGATGCTGGGCGACAACAAGCAAACCCTGACGCCCGCCTGCCACGAGCAAATCGAAAACGAGGCTAACTTTGCTGCTGGGCAGATGCTGTTCTTTCAACAGGCATTTGTTCAAAACGCACGAGACCTAACTGTAGGGATTAACGCCGTCACGACATTGAAAAAGAGATACGGAAACACGATCACCACCACCCTATGGCGTTACCGTCGAGCAAAGCGAACAGCCCATGATAGGAGCCATTAGCTGTCATCCTCATCGCCTTCCGGCAGAATTCGATTGGGACAATCCATTTCGGTATTTCGTCGGGTCGCGCTCTTTCCACCAACGATTTTCTAACACTCGCGAAGTCGATCTCTTTCGTCAAGTGCAGACCTACTGCGCAAATCGTAAAGGGGTCCGCTTGGAGCGACGGATTTACAACTGCAGGACGATAGTGGCCTGCGACACCTCTTTCACTTTGAGACATTCTTTAATCAATACGAAGCTCTGACGCTTGGCGTTTACAAAAATGCTCATTCAGTAGTCGTCGCCGTGTCTTCTTAGCCCAGAAAAAGTCCGCGCAGCCGAATCGAAACCGCTGTTACGGAACTGGGCGTCTTTCATCAATGCGCCCTTTATTCGCGTGGACGCCCTCGGCCACGTTGCCAGCCGCTGATGTGATACCACAGCGGCTGATGAACCCACCGGGACCCAATCTTTTCCGCAGGGCTGGACAAGGCGTTGAGCAGCTTTGGGCTCAAGGTTCTGCGTACACCTGTGCAATCGCCCAAGGCAAATGCCTATTGTGAACGTTTGATGGGAACAATCCGGCGTGAGTGCCTTGACCACATGATTCCGCTAAGCGAGAAGCACCTGCGCAAGATTCTGCGTGAGTGGTAGCCCATTACAATCGCGGGCGACCGCATGCCAGCCTGGGGCCTGGAATACCAGAGTCCGTCCAGAAACCTGTCGTGAGGTTGAGGAAGCAGAGGCACGAGTTACCGGCGACTTTTCGCATTCGAGTCAAAGGTGTTCTCGGTGGACTTCATCATGAATATTCGTTGGAAAGTGAGGCTGGCTCGAATTTCTGCGGAGCACAGCGAGGTGTTTGGTTCATCGCACTGGAAGAAGAAGCGGGGCGCGATGGGTTTCGCATTTGGAAAAACGTTGGGGTGTAGAGATACCGATCATAACCATGTGGTCAAAGAGCATGGAGATCGGCTGCGTCTGAGTGTTGTCCATGAACTCGGCCATTTGGTGATGCACAGAGTTTTATCCGGTAAGTCTCAAAAGGAAGTGGAGAGTGAGGAGTTTCAGTATGGTGCTGAGTCACCCGTGCCAGTCGCCGCTGAAGGAAGCACGTCGTAAAGTGGCCGCGCCGGGCGCACCTCGGGATTTTCTTTGGCGACCGACATCGCCAGAACACGAATTCTCTCGTTATCAGGTAGTTTGATTGTTCTTGCGCCTACCGGCAGGTCTACCGCGTATGCGAACAGATAAGAGTAGCCGTAGGGAATGTCTTCCCCAGCGGCATTGTGGTGATGCGAGCAGTACCACGCCAAGTCGGCGCGCTTGATGAAGCCTGGCCTGATGCCGATCATCTCGCCGTAATTATCGCTTGAGGTGTCTTTCGAGCTCCACTGCCGGTCATCCCACTGGCCGATGAATCCACCCCAGTCCTGAACATTCATCTCGGCCTTTTTCTCGCCTACTTCGAACGTGGCCTTCTGGTCGCCTTCCGCCGATGCTGCCAAAAAATAGACGCGATCAAAATGGCCCTCGGGTAGTTTGACACTCTGGCCTTTGCTGACGACGGCATTCGGGACACCAGTCTTCGCCGGCGCGAGCTGAAACCTCACACCATCGAAAGTGATTTCCGACGGCAGCATTTCCGCTGGAATCGAATTGCCGTTGCTATCGAACCCACCCACTGATTTCGTGCCCCTGTTGCTGGCGGTCGCGAGGTCATAATGCAGCATCACCGGAACCGAACGCACGCCCGCAACTTTGGCCGATGCCGATCCGAGCTTTATAGCGAACGTGCGCGGTTGATAGGCAGTGAACGAGGTCACCAGAGCGCCATTGCTCACCATGGCGCGCCCAACCGGTTGCTCCTGGCCATTGACTTCGCGGGCGGCGGATATTGGCGCTGCTAACGATATCCTTACGTTAGGCTGCGGTTTGCCGTCGAGCTCAACCATGCGTAAGATGACCTCATCGCCGTGCTCGGCTTTTTTCAGTGCCAAAACTCGAATGCGAGGATTGCTGACTCGCAGTAGAGAAAATTCCCGCCCTAGAGCGCCTGAATGTTTCGACGTTTCAAACGCAATGAGCGGATCGTTCAAACTCTGTCCCTGCCAATCGGTTTGTGCTGTACGCCAGTCAGACCTGTGTCCGGCGATGCCGTACAGGAACTCATGGTGTCCGATATCCTGGGTACCCTGGTCCGGATATCCGCCGCGTGTGCCAGGTGTCCGGATTAGAGTCAGGCGAATCGTGTTGTCGTTCGGTTTGTCTGACCCGTTCTTACAGTCCGTGAGAATCGTCGCTCCAAACTCTCCCCGTATATCGGTAAGGTCGATCCACTGATGCGATGACACTTCGAACTTCTTTGGCTCTGCAGTGGGTCGCTCGATGGTACCGATGTCCCAGTTGTAAGTTGCCATGCGATTCGACGCCGAGAGTGGGAAAGTCGCTTTTAGATTCGACTCTTTGGTGTTCCAGTCGATTGCATTTCCGAACTCCACCCGCTTGCCCGCATCCCCTGCTGAAAGCCTGATTGTCTGGATAAACCTCGAGCCTGCAGTTTCACGCGAGACTTCCAGAGCTACCCGCGCCGGGCCGTTCTCCACGACCCGAGTCTTCGTTCGCCCGCTGACGTACGCCTTGGGTGCAGCCTGTTCCTGGTCCCAATCCATGTTCCACGCCGGCCATTGCTGGGGGTTGTCGTAGGAAATAGCCAGGCGCGCTGGGGCGGCAAGCAGCTCCTTTCCGATCGACTTGTCGAAGATGCTGGCGACGTCACCGTCCGAATTGAGCTTGACGCGGTAGTACTGGTTCTCGAGCGAGTCCTCGGTGACACGGAGTTGCGAGCCTGCGACTGCCGTCCCAGCGCCGAACTCAACGTCATAAATCGCGTAGCCAAGGGATGGCACCCTGGCGATGAAAAGGACCTTGCCATTTGAAATTTGGGCCGGAACGTCTTTCCCGTCGGGGCCGGTCACGTGCACAGATTTCGGCATTCCGGCCGAGAACTTTAAGGTGGCTTCAACCAAATCTTCGCGAACGATGTTCAACGGATTAACAACTATTAGTGGGACACCTTTGGTCTCGGTATTCAGCGCCGCAGCCACGGCCTCGGTGGCATTCTTGAGGACTCCGGCGAACTGATTGAGCGCAATCACATCGTCGTTCCAGGCGAACTCGTAAGACTTGGGAGTGGCCGTGCCAGCAGCGAGATCGTGGAAGTGGCCGCCCAGCACTAGCGTCCACGCGTCATTGAGCCGCTGCAGCGGATATGGACGCGCACCCAGCCATTCGGCGGCAATTGATGTTTCCTCCGCCGCTTTGGCTAACAACTCTTCTTTTCGCAGCCAGCGCTTCTGGTACGCCTGCGATGTCAGCGAACCCGCTGAATGATTTGTGAGCTCCATTTCTCCGGTGTAGCGCGGGAGTGCTTTTGCCTGGGCTGGCGTAATGTCGAGGAACATCTGTTCTGCATTGGCTGAGATTACGTGCACTGGGCCATCGCCTACTGCAACCGGAGGCGCATCAGAATGCGGGTGTTCGGACGAAGATTGCTGAGGACGCGGCACGCTTGCGGCTCCTTTCGTGACGATCGCCTCCAGCCTTTTGACCGAGTCTTCGCCCGGGGTGCCGCCAATGTCGCCAGTTCCGTAGTAGTGATAATCTGTGAACACACCACTGACCTCACCATTATGCTGGACGCGCGCGGCCCAGTCGTCCTGATGATGGTGGAGCTCGTTTTCCTGCTGGGCCCGGTTGAGCCCATCGCGCTGCCGACGAAGGGAATAGTACTGCTGGAGATGGTTCGGATCGAGCTTATTGTTGCGGTCCTCCTCCTCTATTTTTTGTCTCTCCTCCTGAACTTTCTTCTTTAGCCCTTCGAGCGCAGTGTTCGGAGGCAGCGGAGGCAGTGGCTTGCTGAGATCAGTTTCGATTCCTCCGCTGTAGCTCCCAGGATTCAGTGCTGCCAGTACGCTTTCGCCATCGGGTCCGACCCAAACGCCAACGTTGAACGGTGTACCTTCTGGCGTTCTCTCGCGAGATTCCGGACCGCCTCCGGGAGCGGAGGATCCCCATACCAGCTTCTGCGTCGAAAAACCCCTTACTCCGGAGTGCGCGAGAATCGTCGGCAGCGAAGCCGGAAATCCAAAACAGTCAGGCAACATGTATTCTGCGCTGGCTTTGCCAAATTCCATGCGGAACCAATCATTACCATAGAGAATTTGACGAATAATGGCCTCAGCGCTGGGTGCATTCACGTCGCCTTCTTCCATAGATGAGCCCGCAGGAAACCACCTGCCGCGGGCCACATAGTTCTTTAGCTTTGCGAAATCCTCAGGGTAAAACTCTTTCATGAAGCGATAACGGTTGGCGCCGCTGAAATTGAATACGTAGTGAGGATATTTCTCGAAGAGCGTGAAATTATCCTCCATGGTCTTGCGAAGGTATTCGTTGATGACCTGCGGATACTCCCATCTCCATTCTGTGTCTAGGTGTGCGTAGCCAACCACGTAGAGAGTCGGATCTTTGCTCAGGTCGGGTTTCTCGGAGGTCTGTGCGAAAGCAACGTTGAGCAACACCAGGGGCGCGATTAGGGCTGTCTGGTAAGCCATGCGGAATCGTTCGAGCATACTTCTCAACACGCTGACACGCAAATTGGCCTCCTTAGAGATTCAGCGGATCTTTAATCAACGTGCGACTGCGACTAGGCCCGTGGCTGGCTGCGATGACAGCCAGATCCGATACCGTTCACGGAGTATGGGGGAGCATGAGCTCGGGAGTCAACCTAAAAGAAGCAGTAGACATTTAACATTACTTGTACTAACGTAACTTTCTGTGAAAAAGCCAGTCTCGCGTTTGAGGACGGCGCAGCTTCCGGCAAATCAAGTGGTGATTCGCGAATTGGAAACTTATCTTCGCGAAACCAGAATCCGGCACGTGCATTTCAGCGATGGAACTACGGTTCCTCCCGCACTGGCCTATGTCACAAACTTTCCACGTTTATCGATTCCGATTGCCGGTTGTCACGCGATGGAGATCTCCCATAGTGGGTGCACGAAGACAATCAAACCAGTCCGGAGTCACGCGGTTTTTGTTCCTGACCACGCCTGGAACAAACCCGATTGGTTGGCTCACGTCGATGTCCTCACTTTTCTCTTTGGTGCGAAGCAGATTGGGGTCAGCCTAGTCCGCCACAAAGGTTCCACCCAGGTGCCGTCCGGCATAAAGGCCAGCGTGCATGGGGGCTACGACGTCCCAACGCACAGTATTTTGGCAGCTCTGATGGTTTTGGCGGCTGACCGTTCCGACGGGGCCCTTGCCCGGTTGTTAACCGAATCGCTGCTCCATGCCTGTCTGCGTCTGCTGAGGTCTCCGCAGAAGCGGCGACCACGCAAAGCAATTCGCACCTATGAGTCCATTTGTTTATATGTGCAGGAAAACTTTCAGAATCCGATCACGCGCGAGAGCGTCGCGCATCACTTCGGCTTGGCCCCGAACCACGTCTCGCGGTTATTCCGCAAGGAAGGACTGATGCGGTTCAACGATTACCTGAACCTTGTGCGAGTGAACCGTGCCAAATTCATGCTGCAGAACTACGGCATGACTTTGAAGGAGATCGCCTCTAACTGTTGCTACAGTGACCCGGCTTACTTCTGCCGGGTCTTCAAGAAAGCCTGCAAAGTCACTCCGACCGAGTACCGTGCGCAAAGTGCCGACGGTGGATCAAGAGCCAGGATTAGGGGGGCGCGCCTGCGCGAAGAGTCTCAGAACCTGTACCGGGTTGAAAGCGCCGGAAGAGAGAAGGTTATCTGAGTACAACAAACGTTCCATTTTTCCGGTTTGACGGAGTAGGACTAATCACACATACTACAAAACTACTTCTTTGCTAGGCGAGCGGAGAAAAGCGCTGGAGCGGTTGAAGCCAGCGGCGAGCGAAGTCTGTTGCTTCGGCGCACGAGATTTCACTTCAGCGTAGGATCTGAATGCTTAAGGCGTTGCAAAACTTGCGGCAGCACCTGCTGACGGGTGTCTCATTCGCGATTCCATTTATCGCTTGCGGCGGCATTCTGATTGCGATTGCCATTGCGTTTGCTCCCATCACAGCAACCGGTCCAGATTTTTCGCAAGCGCCGCGCCTGAAACTCATCCTTAATATCGGGTCGGCAGCGCTGACGTTGATGCTGCCCGTGCTGGCCGGTTACATTTCTTATTCCGTCTCCGGCAAGCCGGGCTTGCTTCCAGGATTTCTGGGGGGCTATTTCTCCGGTGAAATCAGGGCAGGCTTTCTCGGAGCAATGCTGGCGGGCCTATTGGCCGGCTATTTAGTGGAAGCTCTCAAGAGAGTACCCGTCCCGAAATACCTCCGGGCAGTGATGCCGATCCTTGTGATCCCGATTGTGTCCGGCGCTTTGATTGGCTTGCTGATGATCAAAGTGCTAGGTGGGCCGATTGCTCTGCTCATGACGAACGCGAATCGCGCTTTGGAAAGCATGAGTACTGGAAACAGCATCGTGATGGCGTTAACTCTGGGCGCGATGATTGCTTTTGACATGGGCGGGCCCGTGAACAAGACTGCGTTCTTTTTTGGAGCGGCCATGATCCGCGAGGGCAACTATCAAATTATGGGGGCTTGTGCCGCAGCCATTTGTACGCCCCCGCTGGGAATGGGCTTGGCGACACTAATTCAAAAAAAGCTCTGGAGCACAGAGGAAAGGGAAGCAGGTCTAGCCGGAATCGTCATGGGGATGATCGGGATTACGGAAGGCGCGATTCCATTCGCGGCCGCAGATCCGATTCGCGTCATTCCCAGCATCATGATTGGCTCAGCGGTAGCCGCGGTAGTGGCCATGATTGGCCGCGTAGGAGATCACGCGCCCCATGGTGGTCCCATCGTCCTGCCAGTGGTGGATCACAGGCTAGCATACGTGCTTGCGATCGCCGCGGGAACCATTCTGACCGCAGTTTGTATCAACCTTCTCAAAGCGCGCGAGATGAGCGGAAGAAGTTGTCTAAAGGAGACCCCATGAAAATTATCGCGGTCACCGCATGTCCAACAGGAATTGCCCATACCTACATGGCCGCTGCGCGACTGGAAAAGATCGCCAAGAATTTCGGCCATGAGATCAAAGTCGAAACGCAAGGGGCCATGGGCATTGAAAACAAGCTGACGGAGAGCGACATCCGCCAGGCGCAGATTGCAATCTTTGCAGTTGACATCGAGGTGGAAGGGCGGGAAAGATTCAACGGCCTGAAAGTCGTTCAGGTTCCGCTGCAAGAAGCTCTAAGAAATCCGGAAGGCATTTTCAGGAAGCTCCAAGTCTAGATATGTCGCCAGAACTTAGCAGCACGTCACTGCAACTCGCCTTCGTCTGTCCTTTGTCTGCTGGCATGCATGCCCGGCCAGCCAGCCAGCTCGCTGGGGTGGCGAACAATTTCGTTTCCGAATGGGCTTTGACAAACTTACGCAATCGCAGGGAAGCCAATGCGAAAAGCGTGTTGTCAATCATTTCGGCAGACATCCGCCACGGCGACCGCTGCTTGGTTCAGGTGAGCGGGGCGGATGAGCAGCCCGCCCACACAGCGCTGCGCCGATTCGTCGAGGAGGTGCTCCCCAGTTGCGATGTGCCTCTCGCGGTGAGTTCCCCGCAGACACGGAACAGCATGCCACGTGTTCTCCAAGCCGCAGGTATGAATTGCTACTTCGGATCGTCGGCCAGTCCTGGTATTGCTCACGGCAAGGTGGTTGTAGTGAGCGCTATCTCCCTGCCGAAGGGTTTGACCGCAGAGATCGCAACGGATCCCGAGCAAGAACTCAAGCGAATCAAGCTCGCGATTGCGGCGGTTCGTGAGCGTATTGGCCAGAAACTCACCCGTTCCAGTTCGCCGCTTGCGGAGGCTGTACTTCGAGCCGATCTGGCAATGGCCAATGACGTCCTTCTCGCCGAAAAGTTTGCTGAACAGGTTTCCAAAGGCAAGTCCGCTGGTTATGCGGTTGTGGAAACAGGAAAGTTTTTCATCAATCTTCTCCGACAATCTGAGAGTGAATACGTACGCGAGAGAGCTGCAGACGTTGAGGAAATCTCGGTGCAACTCTTGGATGAGATGTACGGGGCAGACCTTGAGACAACGGTCCTCCCCCTGCAGGAACCTTCGATCGTAGTCGCGGAAACTCTGGGGCCACAGCAGCTGCTTGCGCTGGACCGGCATTGGTTAAGGGCCATTGTGCTGGAGTATTCTGGCTCGAGTTCACATGCCCTCATTCTTGCGCGCTCGCATGCTATTCCCGCGGTGGTGGGAGTAAAGAATGCCCGCTTGATGTTCTCGCCCGGACAGGAAGTCGTGGTAGATGGAACCAGGGGAGTTGTTGTCCCGCAGTTTTCCGCAGCAGTTCAAAGGTTCTATGAGCGTGAACAGAGGACGCTCCAACGGCAAAAGGAGCGTCTGGCGGACGATCCTAGTTCACCAGCGATTACGAGAGACGGTAACACCCTGGAAGTGGCCGCCAATGCCTCCTCGGCAGAGGAACTTGCGCTGGCATTCGAGAATGGTGCAGAAGGGATTGGATTATTTCGCACCGAAATGAGCTTCTTAGAGCGCGATAGGCCGCCATCCGAAGAGGAACAATTCGCGACCTACTCGCAAGCGGTTCGATTGTGCGCCGGACGCCCCATCATCATCCGGACGCTGGACCTGGGAGGAGACAAGGCAGCACCGTATCTGAACCTCCCTTCCGAGGAGAATCCATTCCTTGGATATCGTGGTGCGCGGATCTACGCGGATCACCGCGAACTCTTGCAGACGCAATTGCAAGCGATTATTCGTGCATCAGCGCATGGGCGCATCCAGATAATGGCGCCGATGATTTCATCACTGGAAGAAGTCCTTCAGTTTAAAGACGAGGTCGCGAAGGCCAAGCGACATCTTCAAATTCAAAACACGCCGTTCCAGTCAGATATACCGATCGGCATTATGGTGGAAGTACCCTCAGCTGCCTTTATCCTCGACCAACTTTGCTCAGAGGTGGATTTCTTCAGCATTGGCACGAATGATCTTGCCCAGTACTTTCTTGCTGTCGATCGCGGCAATGCAAGGGTTGCAGGACTCTCCAATGTGCTGCATCCGGGATTTCTTCGGCTGCTCAAGCGGATTGTGGACGAAATCCACGCAGCCGGAAAGTGGGTAGGGATGTGTGGGGAGATGGCATCGGAGATGCGCTACTTGCCGTTGATACTCGGATTAGGACTGGACGAAATTAGTCTTCCTGCGGTCAAGATTCCTGAACTGAAACACGCAGTGTCGCAACTTTCCACTGCCGACTGCAAGTCACTACTCACTCAGATCATCGCATGCCGCGAAAAACCAGAAATCGACCGCCTGTTGGCCTCTGCCCAGGCATCGCCTTCAGCGCAGCCCTTGCTAAGCGAGGAACTCATTGTGATGGACAGCGATAGCAGGAACAAAGAAGAGGCGATGCAGGAGCTTGTTGATAGTTTTTACATCGCTGGCCGAACGCAAGATCGTCACCAACTCGAAGAAGCCCTATGGGCGCGTGAGGCAGTGTACTCGACGGGATTGGGTTTCGGTTTCGCTACTCCGCACTGCAAGACGACTGCGGTTACCGCGAATTCCATCGGTGTCCTTAGGTCCCGCCTACCGATTGACTGGGGATCCGTAGACAGTAGCCCCGTGCGCATGATCGTCTTGATCGTCATGCGGGAACCACAGACCGATAACGGCCACATGCAGGTGTTCTCGAAGCTCGCACGGAAGCTCATGAATGAAGAGTTTCGCGAACACTTGCTTGCAATCGAAGATTCGCGCAACATGATGCGGTATTTGGGCGAAGAACTTGACATTTCCGTGTCTTGCGTCGGGTTTTAGTTGAAGTTCGTCCTTGATGGATAGTAGGGCTCGCGTGATTGCCGCGCGGGACTGGCTCGATTCCTGAGCATTCTGTGCCAACTTAGTCCGAGGGTAGTATCCGTAATGAACCCAAAGATTCAATTGGCCTGAGAACTCGCCGTTGCCGAGAGAAAGATCCGAGATTCCATTGCGCTGAAATCCACGGCGCGACCGGATATCTCTTCGACCAGTTCCTGAATTCGGTGGTGAACGAGCGTCACGACGAATATGGCAATCAGTCCAAAGAAAATCGCCGCGGCTCCTGCTCGAAGCATTCGACGCCGTTGCCGGAGTACTTGGCGCCGAAGCGAGTGGGTGTTGGATCTCGCCATATGGCCAGATCAACGGCATGAGACCTGACCCTAAGGTCGAAGAGACATTCCTCTATTTGGCCCAGGAGCACACAAAGCACAATTTGCTAGCTGCTCCTGCCACTACTATCGGCTTATAGGGTCGTCAGTCCATCGAGCGATAAAAAAACAATCTTTGTCGCGACGCGCTTCCGATTGTGATTTGTCATAGTGCCTCAAGAAACCGTACAGGGCCAGAGCGAAACGCAGCGGCCGGCCAAAGGAAAATGCACATGTACCAAAGTGACTACCCGCCATCGTCCTGGACAGGAGAACACGCTTTATGGAAACCCATCAGATCCGCTACATGTGGTCTACAAAGGCGGAGCACAAAGCGTTCACCAGAACGGTGCCATTGGAAGACGAGCGCCTCGCGATGATCGATATCATCCCCGCTCTGGTGTGGTCTTGTCGGCCGGACGGCACGGCTGATTTCCTCAACCGGCACTGGCTCGACTACACGGGCCTATCGTCGGTCGAGGCGCTTGGCTGGGGTTGGATGACTGCGATTCATCCTGAGGATTTAGAAAAGTTAATGGACACGTGGCAAGCCCTGCTCGCCAC
>Ga0137403_10001106_pt1 | contig 34065 bp, 29 predicted proteins | sample CZOMad2_1_16fung_FD_122057 | JGI IMG/M metagenome (GOLD analysis project Ga0137403, IMG submission 122057) | Vadose zone soil fungal communities from Angelo Coast Range Reserve, California, USA - CZOMad2_1_16fungal (Hybrid Assembly) | ecosystem: Environmental > Terrestrial > Soil > Vadose zone... | reverse complement strand
TGCCCCCACGAGGTCCGGTACGCGGGATACTCCGGATCGACGAGGCCGGTGAGGCGCGAGAGCCCCGGCCGACACTGCGCCATGAGCTCGATGAGCTTCGCGCGGATCTCCGGTCCCGGATCCCAGGCAAGCCCCGTGATATTGCCGCCGGGGTGCGCCAGGCTCGCGACGTATCCTTGGCCGACCGGGTCGGCAGCATAGACCATGACGATCGGAATGGTCTTGGTCGCTGCCTTGGCGGCCGTGATGTGTGTGTTGCTGGAGGCAATGACGACTTCGACCTTGAGGCGGATGATCTCCTGAGCGAGTTTTTGGAATGCCGCGGGGCTTCTGTCCCCCCATCGCAAGTACTCCACGATGATGTTCTGTCCTTCGACCCAGCCGAGCCGACGCAGGCCTTCTTGCCGCGCCTCGATCAGCACCTTCACCTCAGACTCCACCACGCCGATCCGCCGGACTCCCTGCGCCGGCTGCGCTCCGGCGGCGAGCGGCGCGGCGAAGAGTCCGACGCTAATGCCGGAGATAAAGGTTCTTCGGTCCATCACTCGATCACCTGATCCGCCCGCGCCAGCAGCGACGGCGGGATCGTGAGGCCGAGGGCCTTCGCGGTCTTGAGGTTGAGGACCAGTTCGAACTTCGTGGGCTGCTCGACGGGAAGGTTGGCGGGCTGAGCTCCCCTGAGAATCTTGTCCACGTAACTGGCGCCGCGCCGGAACAAGTCACGCAGGTCCACGCCATAGCCCATGAGGCCCCCCGCCTCCACGAATTCCCTTAAGGCGTACATCGCGGGGAGTCGCTCCCTCGCCGCGAACTCGGCGATCAGGGTTCGCTGGGTGTAGGTGACCGGATCGGCGAGCGTCATGAGGGCATCGGGCCGCTCTCTCTTCGTTGCAGCGAATGCGCCCTCGAAGTCGTCGAGGCTTCGCACCTCACGCGATTGAAGGGTGACGCCTAGGGCTCGTGAGGCGCTCTGGGCTTCCTCCATGTCGAGACGCTTGGCGCGGCTTGTGACGTTCCAGAGGACGGCGACCCGGGAGATGCTCGGGACCGCCCGCTTGAGCAGCTCGAGCTGCTTTGCGGTCAGCTGGGGGTGCATTTGGCTCAACCCGGTCATATTCGCACCTGGCCGTGCAAGGCTCGCCACGTGGCCGACTCCCACAGGATCACCGTGAACGAGAAATACAATCGGGATCTTTGTGGTCGCTTGCTTTGCAGCACCGGCCTCGGGTGCGGCCCACGCCACGATCACGTCAACATTGAGTGCAACGAGTTCAGCGGCGAGGTCGGCAAGACGCTCATTGCGTCCTTCGCTGTAGCGAGAGAGCAACGAGATATTTCGGCCTTCGAACCAGCCGAGGTCACGCAAACCCTTCCGGAACGCATCATCCAGGTGCGGGGATGGACTATTGCCGAGCACGCCGACGCGCCAAATTTTTCCCACCGTCTGCGCCTCGACGGCAAGGGGCGCGGCGAGGAGCCCGACTGTGATGCCGGAGATGAATGCCCGCCGGTCCATCACTCGATCACCTGGTCCGCCCGCAGGAGCAGCGACCGCGGGATCGTTAGGCCGAGAGCCTTCGCGGTCTTGAGGTTGAGGACCAGTTCGAACTTCGTCGGTTGCTCGACGGGAAGATCGGCGGGCTTCGCGCCCTTCAGGATCTTGTCGATGTACAGGGCAACCTGTCGGAACATCTCATTGAGATTCACGCCGTAGGACATGAGGGCACCTGCATGGGCGTACTGCGAGAACCCGCAGATAGTGGGGAGCTGGCTCTTGAGTCCAAGTTCGGCGACCTGTGCTCGCTGTGGGAAGAAGATGGGCGACATGAGAATCAGGACCGCTTCTGCGCGCCCGCGCGCGGCCGCTCGAAACGCGTCGGTGAGATGGTAGGGTGGATTGCGCAGTTCCACGCCCTGGAGCCTCAGGCCCGCGCCGGGAGCTGTCCTCTCCGCTTCTCTCCACTGATCGGCAGAGATCGTGTCCCAGAACACTGCCACGCGCATGACCTTGGGCAGCGCTTCCTTCAGGAACTGCATCCGCTTGCTCGTCAGCTCGATCTGGCGCAGGAAAACACCCGTGACGTTGCCGCCCGGCTTCGCCAAGCTCGCGATGTAGCCCCGAGCAATCGGGTCGAAGTCCACTGCGGCGATCACAATCGGAACCGTAGCGGTCGCCTTCCGAGCGGCCTGCAGTGTGGCCTCTGGCCCCGAAGCCACGATGATGTCCACATTCAGGCGCACGAGCTCGGCGGCGAGGGTGGGAAGCCGAGTAACATCGCCTTCGGCGTTTCTGAACTCGATCACGAAACTCTGGCCCTCGACGTATCCCAGTTCGCGCAGACGCTGGACCATGGCTTCGGTGAAGGCCGTGGTGCGCGGATTGATGGTGGAGAGGATGCCGACCTTGACCACCCTTCCCAGCGTCTGCCCCTCGACGGCGAGCGGCGCGGCAAGCAGCGCGGCAGCACCAGCCAGAAACGCGCGGCGGTCGATCACTCGATCACCTGACCCGGAGCGACGGCGGATTGTTTCCTACTCACCGAACCGATAGCCGAACCAGATTCCGGCGAAACCCCCGAGGGCGCTCAAGATCACCGATGCGAACGAGACCACGTCCCCTCCCCATAGGATGGGAATGAAGCCGCCCGCGGTGGAGCCGACCATCAACCCGATCCAGATCAGCCTCTTCTTGCTCACGAGGCGCTCGACGCCTACCAGCCGATCACTGGATCAGCCGTCCATATTGTCGAGGTTGGCCGCCGGCTGTTCACTCGCTACCGAGGGAGGGCTGCGCGTCGGCTCACTACTTCAGCCAGCCCTTTTCCTTGTAGTAGCGCTCGGCGCCGGGGTGGAGCGCCACGCCCAGGAAGAGGTGGCCCTTGGAAGGCTCGTAGTCGGCGAGGCTTCCATGGATCTTCCGCACCCGGTCCACGTTCTCGTTCAGCGTCTTGGCCAGGGTGTAGGCGGTGTCGTTGGGCATCTTGCTGGACACCGTGATGGTGGTGCCCATGGTGGCCGACACCACCGGCTCACTGCCGTTGGCCGCCTTGGGATAGGTGCCAGCGGGAATCACGCCTTCCCCCAGGCCGAACTTGCCGAGGTACTCGAGCAAGGGCTTGGGGAAGGCCAGGAGCTTCAGATCGCGGCCCACCGAGGCCTCGGTGATGGAGGCGCCGGGCAGCGCGAGGAAGGTGAAGGTCCCATCCACGTTGCGGTCCTTGAAGGCGCCCGCCTGCTCGGAGTAGGAGCCGCGGAAGAACTTGGCCCCCGCCGCCTCCCAGGCCTTGTAGCAGTCCTCGATCTTGGCGCCCGAGCAGAGGCCGTAGTGCACCATCACCTTCTCGAACACCCACACGTCCGAGGAGCCGGGCTTGGAGATGGCGAGGCGGATGGGCTTCTTGCCCTTGATGATCTCCTCCATGCTCATCTTGGCGTAGGGCGAGTCGTTGGCGACGTAGAAGTGAAAGGTGTTGAGGCTCATATTGCCGGCGATGGCGCGGAGGTCCGGCATCGCCTTGCCCGGATACGGGTCCTCACCGCGAAGCGCCGCGCCGAGCAGCGGGGGCAGGCCCATGCCGATCTCGGCCTCGCCGGTCTGCACCAGCACGGGATTCTGGGTCCCGCCGCCCGGGACCACCTTGATATTGAGCCCGGCCTTCTCGCGCATCAGCTCCGCCATGCCGCCGGAGATGGTGTACCACCCGCCGCCCACCGCCCCCGCGGTCCACGTGAGAGACTGCTGAGCGCGGGCGGGCAGGGCCGACGCGGCGAGGAGCGCGAGCGCGGCGAGCACGAAAGACATCTTCTTGAGCATCTGGATGAGCCTCCTGTCAGAGATGGGGTCGAAGACTATACGGGCCGGGGCGGCAGCCCGTCTCGCACGGCGTCGTGCACCATCCGCACCAAGGTGGTGATGTCGAAGACCGGCAGCCCGGTGGCGTGCTGGAGATCCGCGCGGTAGGGCGGCATATTGGTGCACTCGAGCACGAGCGCGCCGATCTCCGGATGCGCCTCCACCAGCCGCCGCGCCACCGTGAGATGCTCCCCTCGCGCGGCCTCCACGTCCAGCTCGAGCAGATCGTCCAGGAGGACCCGGGTGAACTCCTTTTCCGTCTCGAGCCCGGCCACCACGGTGGGAATCTCGGGACCGATCCCCGCCCCCGCGTAGTGCTCGGGCCGGAGCGACGAGGCATCCACGGTCATGATGCCCACCGCGCGGCCGGGGGGCAGCATGCGGTGGACCAGCGGCACCAGCATCAGGCTCGACGTGAAGACGGGCACCGTCACCGCCGCCGCCACCTCCCCCTGGAACTTGGCCAGGAAGCCGCAGTTGGTGGTGATGGCCCGGACGCCCTCGCGCTCGAGAAAGCGGGCGCCCTCGATGAAGGAGGGCAGGAGCGCCTGATGGCCGCCGCGCACCACCTTGTCGGGAGAGGCGCCGTCCACGCGGTGATAGCGAACCGGAAAGTCGAAGGTGCCGGCATTGCCCATGTCGCCGGCGATGCGCGGGAAGCGTGTATCCAGCATGAGGATGCCGACCGAGAAGCCGAAGATATTGGGGCCTCCGCGGACGCGCACCGGAGGCCTCAGTTCAGCTCGGAAAGCTTCTGGCGGACGCGACGGAGATGCCCGCGCATCTCGGCATTGTCGGGCGCGTCCGGGAAGTCCGTGACGTACCGCTCCCAGTCGGCGAGGCCGCGACGGTAGTCGCCGGCCTTGGCCAGCGCGATGCCGCGGTCGCGGCGCTCGACCCCGGACGCGGGGTCGAGGATGAGGAGCCGGTCGCTCACCGCCACCGCCCGGGGCCAGTCCTCGCGGCGCCAGTGGATGGCCTTGAGGTTGGCGAGCATGCGGGTGAGGAACTGGCGACCGCCCACCGGCACGAAGGACGCCTCCGTGAGGCGGACACGCTTGCCCAGCGCGTGCGACACCACCTCCCGGCAGCTCTCCGGGGTGAGAATGGCGCCGCCGTGGTAGGGATCGAGCAGTATCGGCGGCTCGCCGAGCCGCACGCCGGTGATGAAGTGACCGGGCAGCCCGATGCCTTCCATGGGAAGGTCGAGCCGCTTTCCCACCTCGATGAGGACCAGGGACAGCGAGATGGGGATGCCGACGCGGCGGTCCAGCACGTCGGAGAGAAAGCTGTTTCGCGGGTCGAAGTAGTCGTCGCGATTGCCCTTGAATCCCTGCTCGGCGAACAGATATTCGCGCAGCCGGTGCAGCCGCTCGAGGGGACTCCCGCCGCCCGGACTGCTCGCGACCTCCGCCGCCAGCCCGTCGAGCCGGCGCAGATATCGCCCGGCGTCGAGCTCCGGGTACTCCATGCGGGAGAGCGCCAGCGCGGCGCGCGAGAGGCTGATGTCGGCGTCGGGGCGCTCGACCTCGGCGGCCCAGGCGATGAGCGAGGGATCCGCTTCCATCAGCAACCCGGGGCGTGGTGGATGCCCGCGGTCCGGAGCGCCGCGGTCTGGAGCTCCTCCGCGAGCGAGAGCGTCCGGGCCGCCGCGCGGCGGGCGGCTTCCTGCGACTCCGGGCTGGTGGCGAAGCGGAGCAGCAGTCGCCGGCCCAGCTCGTGGTGGAAGCGCTCGTCGGGCTCGATGGTCTCCCGGTAGAGGGTGGCCGTCGCCTCGTCCCCCGCCCGCTCGCAGAACTCGATGAACTGGCGGTTCTTCACCACCGCGATGGCCTCGCGGGTGAACTGGCCCGCCGCCACGCGCTCCACCGTGGTCTCGAGCGAGTCGAGGTACTGGAAGAGCGGACCATAGCCCTTGGCGAGGGGATCGAAGCCGCCGGCGTCGAAGCCCAGCTCGCGCAGGCGGTCGGCGATCAATCGGTAGTGCTTGGCCTCGTCTCCGGCCTGCCGGGCGAAGGCGAGCTTGACGTCCACGTCGTCGGTCTTCACCAGCCAGCGCGCGGCGATCTCGGTGGCCTCGACCTCGTTCTTGAGCGCGACCTTCAGCAGATTGAGCACGGTGAGCGTGCCCTCGACCTCGGGCTTGAGGGTGGCCTCCGGCTCGAGGCGCCGGAGCAGCGCCTGGTTCTCCCGATCGAGCGCCTGCACGAACTCCTGGGCCGTCATGCGGGCACGCCCTCCCGGAGGATTTGCGGGAGCTCCTGGGTCAAGGTTTCCTTGGTGACCACGCGATCGCAGCGGTCGTGGAGCGGCTGGGTCTGGCGCGCGAGGACATGGGTGGTGTAGCCCAGCACCGGGACGCCCGGAGCCCGGGCCGCCACCGTGGCGAGAAGCGCCGCGTGATCCCAGCCCGGAGTGGTGAGGTCGATGATCACGAGGCCGGGGGGCTCGCCCTCCAGCGCGGCGGTGAGCTCCTCGGGGCTGCGCGCGAAGCCCAGAGGGGTGCCGACCAGCTTCGCCGTCTCCCGGATGCGGGCCACGAAGAAGAGGTCCTTCACCACTGCCACCACGCGCCTCACTCCCTAGTCGTCCTGCTCCTCGAGCCCCATCCAGTACTTGTTCCACTCCGCCAGGTGGGTGAGGGTCGAGAGGTCCTTCATCCGGTCGAGATAGACCAGTCCCCGCAGGTGATCGGTCTCATGCTGGAGCACGCGCGCGAAGAACTCCTTGGCGACCACGTCGATCCGGTTCCCTTCGCGGTCATAGGCCTCGAGGCGCACCCCGGTGTAGCGCGGGACGACGCCGCGCATGTCGGGCACCGACAGACAGCCTTCCCAGCCTTCCTCCATCTCGGCGGTGAGCGGGGTCACCACGGGATTGATGAGGACGGTGAGCGGGATGGCCTCCGCGTCGGGATAGCGGGGATTGTCCTTCACCTCGATCACGCACACCTGCTTGAGCACGTGCACCTGGGTGGCGGCGAGGCCGGCCCCGTTGTACTCGCGCATGGTCTCGATCAGATCGTCCACGAGTCGCTGGGTCTCGGGCGAGCGGATGTCCTCGACGCCGATGGGTTCGGCCACCTGGCGCAGTACCGGATGACCGAGCCGGGCAACCTTGAGAATGGCCATGACTGTCCTCCTGACCGTCGAAATTGTAGCACGGGCCGATGGGGTCAGCGCCACTTGGCGCCGGCGCCGATCACCGAGGGTCGGGGGGAGGAGCGCCGGCGCGCGCGTGGCCGGCGTTGCCCAGCGCAATCGCGGCATTGCGCCGCATGCCCTGGGCTTTCGGCCGCGTCAGCGGCGTGCCGGCGAAGCGCGCCCGGAATGCCTCGTCGTCCATGCCGGCCACGGCGGCCGCACCGGGATAGGGCGCGGCCGGCCGGAAGGCCGCTTCACGCGTGACCGGGGCCCGCCGATTCCACGGGCACACGTCCTGACAGACGTCGCAGCCGAACTCCCACTCGCCCATCTTCGCCGCCAGAGCCGGGTCGATGTCGCCGCGGTGCTCGATGGTCAGATAGGAGATGCAGCGGCGCGCGTCGAGCACATAGGGCGCGGCGAAGGCGTCGGTGGGGCAGGCGTCGAGGCAGGCTCGACAGGTGCCGCAGCGGTCCGGCAGGGGCTCACCGTGAACGAGCTCGGCGGTGGTGAGGAGCACGCCGATGAAGAACCAGGAGCCCAGCGCCGGATTGAGCAGCATGGTGTTCTTGCCCACCCAGCCGAGCCCGGCGCGCGCGGCCAGGTCGCGCTCGAGGAGGGGGCCGGTGTCCACGTAGCACTTACCGCGCGCGCCCGCCGCCTCGCCGATGAAGCGGGCCAGGGCATCGAGCCGCGGCGTCATCACGTCGTGGTAGTCGCGGCCCCAGGCATAGCGGGCCACGGGCTTCCAGGACGCGTCCTCCGCCTCTCCCTGGAAATAGTTCAGCGCCACCGTGACCACCGAGCGCGCGTCGGCGAGCACGCGCCGCGGATCGACCCGCTCGGGCAGGCGCCGCTCCAGATACCCCATGGTGCCCGCATGGCCCGCCTCCACCCAGCGGCGGAAGCTGTCCGCATGCTCGGGGGGATCGGCGGGACCCACCGCCACGAGGTCGAAGCCCAGCGCCAGCGCCCGCGCCTTGATCGCCTCGGTGAGCGCCACCGCCGCCATCATGGCCGGCGCGCCTTCACGATGAGATGGCTCCGGGTCAGCGTGCGCCCGCCCGACTCCAGGAACTCGATATAGCGGAACCACCGGCCGTCGGCTCGCCAGCGCTCCTCCAGTCCCACCGCCGCCGCCAGGGCTTCCTCCACCGAGCCGAACTGTTGCACCGACCGCTCCACCTCGAGGGCTTCCACCAAAAAGTCGGCGCGCTCGAGTGCCGCGCGCATGCGCTCCTCGTCATAGGCGAAGCGCGACACCTTTCCGGTCTCGCGCCACTGGTCCACGTGGAAGGCGACCATGGCGAGACATCCTCTTGGTGGAAGCGCGCGGCTCGCGCGCTCGATGATGGCGTCCGACGCGCAGAGGTGAGCGGTGACAAGGCCGGGAGCCCAGGCGTGATACTCCTCCGTTTCCACGTCGCCGACGTGAAACTCGGCATTGGCGAGCCCGGCTCGCTCCGCTCGGCGGCGCGCCTCCGCGATCAGATCCGCCTCCCGGTCCAGTCCGACCACCCAGCGAGAGGCCGGGGCCAGCGCCAGCGCCACGCGGCCGGCGCCACAGCCCACGTCGAGGACGCGCCGCGAGGCCAGATCTTCCTGGGCCAGGAGCGAGAGAAAGCGCGGGCTGACGCCCTCCACCGCGGTCGCCAGCATCAGTCCGACGCGGGGCCCTCGTCGGCCTTGAAGTACTTCGCCTCGGGATGATGGAAGACGATCGCCGACACCGAGGCCTCGGGATCCATCATGCAGCCCTCGGTGAGGGTGAGCCCGATGCGCTCCGGCCCCAGGAGGGAGAAGATGATCCGCTGGTCCGTCAGCTCGGGACAGGCGGGATACCCCGGGGAGACGCGCAGGCCCTGATAGCGCGCCTTGAGCCGCTCGGCCATGGTGAGATCGGGGGAATCCGGGAATCCCCACTGGGTGCGGAGCCGGGCGTGGAGCATCTCCGCGAAGGCCTCCGCGCACTCGATGGCCAAGGCCTGCAGCGCGTGGGAGCGGAGGTACTGCCCGTCGTTCTTCCACTGCTCGGCCTGCGCACGAATCCCGGCGCCGCAGGTCACCGCGAAGATGGCGACATGGTCGCGCTCGCCGCTGTCCACGTCACGTGCGTAGTCGGCGAGACACAGGCGCTCGCCCGCCCGCTGGCGGGGAAAGTCGAAGTGGGCGACCTCGCGCCCGTCCTCGTAGAGGAAGAGCCGGTCGCCCGAAGCATTGGCTTCGTAGAAGCGATAGAGCCCGTCGGCGCGGATGAGACCGCGCGCGGCGGCCTCGTCCTGGAGCGCCTGCACCATGGCGCGCAGCTCCACCGTCTTGAGGTCGCCCTCCTCCAGGAGGCGCGACACCGAGCCCTTGAGGCCCAGGTGCTTGCCCAGGAGCATCTGGAGGTTGAGGTACGGATAGACGTGGGTGAGCGGCACGTCGCGCAGCACGTGGAGATCGAGGTCCGGCGGCCGCGGCAGGGGAACGGTGCGGGAGACCGCGGAGCGTGTGGGCCGCGGCTCGGCGGCACCGGCGACGATGGCGGGCGCCTCGTCCCCCGCCCGGAGCGCGGCCTGCTGCGCGACGATCGCGGCGAGGAGTGCCTCCCGGGTGGTGGCGCCGAAGAGGCGGTTGGCGAGGTCCAGCCCGTCCATGGCATCCTTGGCATAGATGGTGGCGCCGGGATACTCGGGCGCGATGCGGGTCGCGGTGAACTTCCGGGTGAGCGCCGCGCCCCCCACGAAGAGCGGGATGTCGATGCCGGCGGCGCGGAGGTCCTGGGCGGTGAGCACCATCTGCTGAGCGGACTTCACCAGGAGCCCGGACAGCCCGAAGGCATCGGGCTTGTGCGAGTGATACGCGGCGATCAGATCCTCCGGCGGCACCTTGATGCCCAGGTTGATGATCCGGTAGCCGTTGTTCTTCCAGATGATCTCGACCAGATTCTTGCCGATGTCGTGCACGTCGCCCTTGACGGTGGCGAGCACGATGCTGCCGCGGGTCGCGCTCTCCGTCCGCTCCATGAACTGCTCGAGGTGTCCCACCGCCGCCTTCATGGCCTCCGCGGACTGGAGCACCTCGGCCACGATGAGCTGGTTGTCGTTGAAGAGGCGCCCCACCTCTTCCATGCCCTTCATCAGCGGGCCGTTGATGATGTCCAGCGGCGCCGCCTCGCGGCGCTTCGTCTCGAGATCCTCCACCAGCCCGTCGCGGGAGCCCTCCACGATATAGCGGGCCAAGCGCTCGTCCAGCGGCAGCGCCGTCCCGGCCACCCGGGGCTCCTTCTTCTTGCCGCGGAAGTAGGCGGCGAAGGCGGCCACCGGGTCGGCCCCCCGCATCCAGATGAGGTCCTCGGCCAGCCGGCGCTCCTCGTCGGGAATGGAGGCGTAGCGCTCCAGGCGCTCGGTGTTGACGATGGCGTAGTCGAGGCCCGCCTTGGTGCAGTGGTAGAGGAAGACCGCGTTGAGCACCTCGCGGCCGGCGGCGGGAAGCCCGAAGGAGACGTTCGAGATGCCCAGGATGGTCCGGCACTCTGGAAAGCGCGCCTTGATGGCGCGCAGCCCCTCGATGGTCTCCACCGCCGAGCCCACGTAGTTCGCGTCGCCGGTGCCCACCGGGAAGACCAGCGGGTCGAAGATCAGGTCGCGGGCGGGCAGCCCGTACTTGCCGGTGAGCAGCGCGAACGAGCGCTCGGCGACTTTGAGCTTTCGCTCGCGCGAAACCGCCATCCCCTGCTGCTTGTCCTCGTCGATGCAGCCCACCACCACCGCCGCGCCGTAGGTCCGAAGGAGCGGCACCACCTTCTCGAAGCGCTCCTCGCCATCCTCGAGGTTGATCGAGTTGACGATGGCCTTGCCCTGGCACATCCGGAGCGCCTCCTGGATCACGGCGGCGTCCGTCGAGTCGATCATGAGCGGCGCCTTGACCTTGCGGGTGAGCCGGTCGAGGAAGCGCAGCATGTCGGTGTTCTCGTCGCGATCGGGGTTGGCGAGGCACACGTCCAGCACCTGGCCGCCGCCCTTCACCTGGGCGCGCCCGACCTCCGCCGCCTCCTCGAACTTGTCCTCCACGATCAGGTCCTTGAACTTCCGCGACCCGATCACATTGGTGCGCTCTCCCACCAGGAGCGGACGGTTGTCGTCGCCCGGATAGACGACCTCGATGCCGCTCACCGCGGCGGCCAGGCTTTGCGCGGGCCGGCGCGGCGGCTTCCCCCCCACCAGCCGGGCCAGCGCGCGGGTATGCGCGGGGGTCGTCCCGCAGCAGCCCCCCACGAGATTCACCCAGCCCTCGTCCACGAAGCGCCGCATCTTCAGCGCGAGGCTCTCCGGCGTCTCTTCGTAATGGCCCCGCTCGTCGGGCAGGCCGGCGTTCGGGTAGACGCTGACGAGGCAGGTGGCAAGGCTCGAGAGCGTGCGCAGATGGTCGGTCATGAACTCGGGACCGGTGGCGCAGTTGAGCCCGATCGAGAAGAGATCGAGGTGCTCGACCGAGGCGTACAGCGCGTCCACTCCCTGCCCCGCCAGCATGGTCCCCATGGGCTCGATGGTGCCGCTCACCATGAAGGGCAGGTCGAGGCCCGCCGCGGCGAGGGCCCGGCGGACCCCGATGGCCGCGGCCTTCACATTGAGCGTGTCCTGGCAGGTCTCCAGCAGCAGCGCGTCCGCGCCACCCGCGATCAGGCCTCGGGCCTGGATCTCGTAGCCCTCGCGCACCTCGTCGAAGGTGACGCCACCCGTGACCGTGATGGTTCGCGTGCCGGGGCCCATGGCACCCACCACGAAGCGGGGACGCTCCGGAGTCGAGCGCCCGTCGGCGGCCGCTCGGGCGACGCGGGCGGCCGCGATCGCTATATCGAGCGCTCGATCTGACAGTCCATATTCGGCTAGGACATAGGGCGCACACCCGAATGAATTGGTCGAGATCATGTCGGCGCCGGCGTCAAGGTACGCTTCGTGGATGGCCTGGATCACGTCGGGGCGCGTGAGATTCAGGTTCTCGTTGCAGCCCTCCAGCTGCGGGCCGCCGAAGTCCTCGGCGGTGAGGTTGCGCGCCTGGATCATGGTGCCCATGGCGCCGTCGAGCACGAGAATGCGCTCGCGAAAGGCCGCCATGAATCGGGTGCTGCCCTCGGGAATCCGCGACATGTCAGTATCTTAGCATCCGGCTGCGGTATACTCCGTCCCCGCGATGACCAGCCCCTTCGGCCGCCCCGATCTCCGCAAGGAAGACCAGCGATTCATCACCGGACGCGGGCGCTACGTGGACGACCTGCGCGTCCCCGGGTGCCTCCACGCGGCTTTCGTCCGGAGCCCGTATGCCCATGCCCGGGTGGAGCGGATTGACACCGCCGCGGCGCGTGGCATGCCGGGTGTGGTCGCGGTGCTCACCGCCGCCGACCTGCCCGAGTGCAGGCGGCCCATCCCCCCCGCCACGCCATCGCCCGCCTCCTTCTGCAGCGCGCCCCAGTCGGTCTTCGCGGACCCCCTGGTCCGCCACACGGGCGAGGTCGTCGCGGTAGTCCTCGCCGAGGCGCCGTATCTCGCCGCCGACGCCGCGGAGGCGGTGGTGGTGGACTACGCGCCCCTGCCGGCCGCGGCGGGTCTTGCCGCCGCGAGCGCGCCCGGCGCGCCGCGAGTCTTCGAAGCGTGGCCGGACAATGTTGCCGGGCCATCGTCCGCCCAGGTGGGCGAGCCGGGCGCCGCGCTGGGCAAGGCCGAAGTCGTGGTCGAGGCGGAGCTGGTCCTGGCTCGAGTCGCCGGCGCGCCGCTGGAGCCGCGCGGCCTCCTGGTGATGCCGGAGGGCCCGGACGGCCGATTCACGGTCTGGATTCCGAGCCAGACGCCCTATGGGCTTCGCGGTGCGATCGCAGGGGCGCTCGAGCTTCCCGAGGAGCGCGTGCGGATCATCTGCACGGATTCGGGCGGCGGCTTCGGCATCAAGGGCCATACCTATGCCGAGGACATCATCCTGGCGGCGGCGGCGCACCGGCTGGGGCGCCCTCTGAGATGGACGGAGTCACGGCGGGAGCACTTCCTCAGCGGCTCGCCGGATCGTGGCCAGCGTCACCACGCCCGACTTGGAGTGGACGGCGAAGGGCGCATCCTGGCCGTCGAGACGACGTTCGCCCGCGACCACGGGGCCTATCTTCCGCTCGGTGAGGTGATCACGCGGAACACCATCAACCATCTGCCGGGACCTTACCGCGTGCCTCATCTCGGGGCCTCGGGCCAGAACGTGGTCACCCACACTCTCTTCGGCGGCGCCTATCGCGGTTCGGGTCGCCCGGAGGCGGCCTTCGTCATGGAGCGGCTCATCGACCGGGCGGCGCGGCGCCTGGGCCTCGATGCTGCGGAGATCCGCCGGCGAAACCTCGTCCGACCCGACGAGATGCCCTATCGTACCGGCCTCATCTATCGCGATGGCACCCCGGTGTCCTACGACCCGGCGGACTTTCCCACGGCCTTCCAGCGGCTCCTGGACGCCTTCGACTATGCGGGCTGGCGGAAGCGGCAGGCGGAGCGGCGCGGGAGCGCCACACCCCTCGGGGTCGGGCTCGGCTGCTATGTCCAGGGCACCGGCGTGGGGCCCTTCGAGGGCGCCGACGTGCGAGTGGACGGGGGCGGCAATGTGCAGGTCATCATCGGCGTCTCCTCGCAGGGGCAGGCGCACGAGACCACCATGGCGCAGATCGCCGCCGCCGAGCTGGGCGTGGAGCTCGCCCGGGTGACCGTGGTCGCGGGCGACACCGCCACCCTTCCCTTCGGCAATGGCACCGGCGGCAGCCGGGTGGCCGCCAACGCGGGTCCCGCCGTCGCCAAGTCATCACGAGAAGTCGCGGACAAGGCGCGGCGGGTCGCGGCCGAGCTGCTCGAATGCGCGCCCGCCGACGTGGTGCTCGCGGGTGGCCGTGCTCACGTGGCCGGGATGCTCCAGCGAGGCGTGCCCCTCGGCGAGGTGGCGCAGGCAGCGGTGCGGAACAAGGCGCTGGTGCGGGAGGGGCAGCCGGGGCTCCAGGCTTGCGGATACTTCTCGCCGGAGTCCGTCACCTTCGCGTTCGGCGCGCATGCCTGCGCGCTGGAGGTGGACGTGGAGACCGGCAAGGTGCGCATTCTCCGCTATCTCGCCCTCCATGATTGCGGGCGGGCCATCAATCCCCTGGTGGTGGAGGGCCAGCTCCAGGGTGGGATGGCCCAGGGCATCGGCACCGCGCTCAGCGAGGAGCTGGTGCACGACGAGGAGGGCCAGCTCCTCACCGGGAGCTTCATGGACTACGCCATGCCGACGGCGGCCGACCTGCCCCCGCTGGAGACGATCGCGGTGTCGTTCCCCTCCACCCGGAACGACCTTGGCATCAAGGGGGTGGGGGAGAGCGGCATCATCGCGCCGCCGGCCGCGATCGCCAACGCGGTGGAGGACGCCCTCGCCGACCGCGGCGCGGAGATCACCCGGGTGCCCATCACGCCGGTCCGGCTCTGGGAGGCGCTCGGCAAGAACGCCTGAGGCGACCCGGGCCGCTCCTGGTCTCGCCCGGCTAGGTCCCCTGCACCGCCCCGGAGACGAGGCCGTGGGTGAGGTAGCGGCGGAAGATGTAGTAGAAGATGACGGGCGGGATCGAATAGATCACCGAGAGCGCCATCAAGAGATTCCACGGCGCGTCGTCGGAAGTCAGGAAGTTCCCCATGCCCACCGGCAGCGTGATCATCCGCTCGCCCTGGAGCAGCAGCACCGCGTAGAGGTACTCGTTCCAGGCGAAGAAGAAGGCGTAGGTGCCCACCGCGATCAGAGTGGGCGTGATGAGCGGCAGATAGATCCGGAAGAAGATGGAGAGGGGCCCCGCCCCGTCGATGGCCGCCGACTCGTCGATCTCCGCGGGAATGGTCTTGGCATAGTCCCAGAGCACCCAGAGGGCATAGGGCGCCGCGAACGTCGTCATGGCGAAGATGAGCGCCCAGTAGGTGTCCAGGAGGTCGTAGTCGCCCATGATCTTGAAGAACGGGATGGACAGGAACGACGCCGGGATGATGTAGGTGAACAGCGTCATCCCCGAGACGAGGCGGCCGAGCCCGAACCGGATGCGGCCCAGCGCGAAGCTCCCCATGGCGGCCACGCAGAGCACCGCCACCATCACCGCGCCCGAGACGAGGAGGCTATTGGCGAGCCACCGCCAGAAGAACTTCACGAACGGGCTCTCCTGGAGGAGTACGAACTTGAAGTTGTCGAGGGTGGGGTTCTTCACGAAGTAGACGGGCCGGAAGAGGTCGCTCCAGGGCGTGATGGCCAGGGAGACCATGTAGTAGATGGGGAAGAGCGTCCAGCCCGCCACGATGGCCAGCAGCACCCCGCGCACCACGGTGACCCCGAGCCGCTGTCCCGTCACTTGATCTTCTTGATGAGGACGAAGATGAAGAGGAGCGTGACCGGAAGCGCGGTGGCGAAGACGCCCACGCCCCAGTCGATCTTGCCCAGGCGGAAGGTATACCGGTAGGCGAGCGTGGCCAGCACGTGGGTGGAGTCCCCCGGCGCCCCGCCCGTCATGAGCTGGACATTGGTGAAGTCGCCCAGGGTGAAGACCATGGAGAGCAGCGAGCAGATGAGGTAGATGCCGGCCAGCAGCGGGAACGAGATGTAGCGGAAGGTCTGGAACGCCCCTGCCCCGTCGATGGCGGCCGCCTCGTAGAGCTGGCGCGGGATTCCGCGCCGGGCGGCGAGGATGATCACGGTCCAGAACGGCAGGTACTTCCAGATGTGGAAGATGATGAGGGCGCCGATGGCCGTCCAGCGCGAGGCCAGCCAGTGATGGGTGCCGAGCCCCAGATCCTCGCTGATGAGGTTGAGGATGCCCCACTGGGAGGACATCATCCATCGCACGGAGAGCACCCCGGGCAGCACGGGAATCGCCCACGGCAAGAGGAAGATCGCGGAGAGGAAGCGAGTGGCCCGACTATCCGACTCGAGGAGGCCCGAGAGGAGCAGGGCGAGGAAGAGCTTGACGTTCACGGCGATCCCCACGTAGACGATCGTGTTGATGATTGTCTGCACGTAGATGGGATCGTTGAACAGCACCTCGTAGGTGTAGCGGTCGAGGGCCTGGGTGACCTCGAAGTAGAGCGGATAGACCACGAAGGCGAGGAAAAGCAGGATCAGGGGGAGCGAGAAGAGCAGCCCCGGGAGGTTGCGTGACCGCGGCGACAGCATCGCCGCCGCCGCGGTCACGCCCCGCGAGAAGACACCGCCCGACTTGGCGGGCAGCAGGCCGCTGGCCACGGTCGGGCTAGGACCTCACCGCCACTGGGCGACGATGGTCTTGACCCGGCCGATCGCCTCGTCGGCCGCCTTCTCCGGGCTCCACTTGTCCACGTTGGTGCGCGCCATGGCCTTGCCCCACACGTTCTCCGCATAGATCTGGGAGTTCGCGGGGTTCTTGTAGTGCTCGAACACCCGGGTGGGCCGCTCGAGATAGATGCGGGTGACGGTGGGCAGGTGCGGGTCCACCGCGCCGCCCTTCCCCGCCTGACCCTTGGCGAAGAACGGATCGCTGGCCACGTCCTTGAAGGCGGGGAACCAGCGCCCGTTGGCGGCCTTGATGTACTCCGTGAAGCGCTTGGGCTCCAGCACGAACTTGATGAAGTCCTTGGCCAGCGGCACGTCCTTGTTGGTGGAGTCCTTGGGAATGAGGATGGTCTTGACCGCCACCATGTAGGTCGGCTTCCGGCCGTCGGGTCCGTCCGGCCACTCGATGGTGGCCGACTTGTTGAAGTAGTTGTCGGGATTGTTGAAGAAGTGATGGGCGGGGATGGACACCGACGGATTCGGCGTCATCACGATGGACTTGGAGTGGAAGTTGGCGTTGTTGTCCCCGTCCGACCAGTTCAGCGTGTCCGGTGGCACGTAGCCGGAGTTGAACATGTCCGCGAAGAACTTGAGGGTCTTCACGATGGCCTCGCGGTTCTTGGCGTCGTCGGCCACCACCTTTCCCTCTTCGGAGAACACCGTGCCCCCGTAGGAGAGCAGCGCCATCTCGAAGTTGTAGATGGTGTCGGACGCGCTGGACGACTCGGTCATGCCGATCCCGTAGACCTTGGCGTACTTGGCGGGATCCTTCTTCCGCAGGGCATCCTGCGCCTTGCGCCAGTAGTCCCAGTACCCGTTCCAGTCCATGGGGATCTTGGCCGGGTCGTCGTTCATCCCCGCCTCCTTGAGCAGATCCCGCCAGTAGTGGATGTGCATGGTCTGGCACTCGATGGGAACGCCGTAGTAGGCTCGCTTCTTGGCCACGTTGTCGTAGACATGAGCCACCGGCAGGAACTTCTCGATGTAGCGGGGCTTGAGCTCGTTGATCACGTCGGTGGTCTCGACCAGGCGGCCCTCCCACCCGTACTTGGGCATGACCTCCCAGTCGTTGTAGAAGCAGAAGGCCACGTCGGGGCAGCGGCGCGCGGTCATCGCGCTGATGATCTTCTTGAGGAGGTCTTCCTGGATGGTGAAGGAGATGTCGAGGTCGACGTTCTTTTCCTTGCGGAAGTCCTCGGCGATCTTCAGCATCGCCTCGTCCTCTTCCTTGTAGTAGCCCCGGTTCCACCACACCGTGAGCTTCTTCTGCTGGCCCCGTGTCACCATGGGGAACCCGAGGGTCCCCGCGGCGGCACCGGCCCCGGCGGCGGTCTTGAGGAATGTCCGGCGGGTCTGCGACATGAATCCTACCTCCTTTGGCAGGCGGGAGAGGGCGCGCGCGGTCGAGGCACTAAGCGGCGGCAGTATACCGCGGCGCCGTTCTCGATGTAAATTACACCCATGACACCCGACCCCATCACCGTATCCGTGATCCAGCACCGGCTCGAGGCCATCGTCCAGGAGATGGGCGAGGCCATGCTCCGCACCGCCTATTCCCAGATCCTCAACTCGAGCCGCGACTTCTCCACCGCGATGTTCGACGGCCAGGGACGGCTCGCCGCCCAGGCCGAGCACGTGCCCATCCACGTGGGGGCGCTCCCGTGGGCGGTCCAGTCGGTGGCGGAGTATTTCGCCGGGCGCATCCGGCCCGGCGATCTCTTCCTCTTGAACGACCCCTATCACGGCAACAACCACCTGCCCGACCTCACCGTGCTCCTGCCGGTATTCGCGGAGGGGCGGCTGGTCTTCTGGTCGATAAACCGCGCGCACCAGCACGACATCGGCGGCGCCACTCACGGCACCTACAACCCCGGCGCCACCGAGATCTGGCAGGAGGGTGTGCGCATCCCTCCCCTCAAGCTCTACGACGCCGGCGCCCTGCGGGACGACGTGCTCGAGACGGTCGCGCTCAACGTGCGGCACCCGCGCGACTTCAAGGGCGATCTCAACGCCATGATCGGGTCCACCCGGGTGGGCGAGCGCCGCACCCTGCGTTTGATCGAGGAGTACGGGCTCCCCACCGTGCTCGCTGCGGTGGGCGAGATTCTCGACGGGTCCGAGCGCCAGGCGCGAGCCTGTATCCGGCGGTGGAAGGACGGGGTGTTTCACGGGAAGGCGGTGCTCGACGACGACGGGCATGGTATCGAGGACATCGCCATCCGCGCCAAGGTGACCAAGAAGGGCGACTCGCTCGTGGTGGACCTCACCGAGAGCCGCGACCAGGTCATCGGTTTCGTGAACTCGTCCTACCCGAACACGATCTCGGCCGTCCACATGGCGCTCGCCTACCTCATCGACCCGCGCACGCCCAAGAACGAGGGCACCTTCCGGCCGGTGACGGTGAAGGCGCGCCAGGGCAGCGTGGTGTGGCCGTACTCGCCCGCGCCGGTGACGCTCGCCACCAACCACTGCGCCCAGGAGATCGCCGAGGCGGTGATCAAGGCGCTGGCCAAGAGCTGCCCGGAGCGCGTGCTGGCCGGCTGGTCACGGCGCTTCCGCATCGCCATCTCGGGAGTGAACCCGCGCACGAAGCGCCCCTTCATCTGGCATCTCTTTCACGCGCGGGGCGGCGGCGGCGCCTGCGCGGCCGGCGACGGCTGGGAGACCGCGGGCGAGGGCCAGGCGGCGGGCGGCATCAAGTTCGGGAGCGTCGAGGTGGCGGAGACGCGCTTCCCGCTCTTCTTCGAGCGCCACGAGTTTCGCCCCGATTCCCCCGGCGACGGGCGCCACCGCGGAGGTGTCGGGTCTCTTCTCACCCTGAAGGTCGAGACCACCGAGGAGGGCCGCGCCAATACCGCGGGCGACGGGGTCCGGCATCCCTCGTACGGCATTCTGGGCGGGAAGGACGGCCTTCCCCACCGGTATCGGATGATCGGGCGCGGCCGCACCCGCTTCCTCAAGACCAAGGAGGTGGGGGTTTCCGTGCTTCCGGGCACCGTGTTCCTGGTGGAGTCCGCCGGCGGCGGCGGCTACGGAGATCCGCGCCGGCGCGACCCGGCCGCCCGCGCCCGCGACCTCGACAACGGCCTCATGACACGCAAGAACGGGCGCACCTCCAGCGCGCGCGACCCGAAAGATGCCAAGCCTCCCAAAGACGCGAAGCCCCGCCGCGGGAGGCCTTAGCATGTACAGGATCGGCATCGACGTCGGCGGCACCTTCACGGACCTCGTCTCGGTGGACGAGGGGGGACGCGCCACCCTGGCGAAGTCGGCCTCCACACCATCCGATCCCTCCATCGGCGTGCTCGACGGCCTCGGTCTTCTCGCCGCCGAGCTCGGCCTCGACGCGGGCACCCTCCTCGCCCGCACCGAGCTGATCGTGCACGGGACCACGGTCGCCACCAATGCCCTCCTCGAGCGCAAGGGCGCCACCGTGGGCATGCTCACGACCGCCGGCCATCGGGACATCGTCGAGATGCGCGAAGGACTCAAGGACGACCGCTATAACCTGCGCATGCCACCTCCGGTCCCGCTGGTGCCGCGGGCCCGGCGGCTCGACGTGCGCGAGCGCATCCGTTTCGACGGCAAGGTGGAGACGCCGCTGGACAAGAGCTCGGTGGAGGTCGCGGTGCGCAAGCTGGCCGCGGCCAAGGTCGAGTCCGTCGCGGTCTGCTACCTCCACTCCTACCGGGACGGACGCCACGAGCGGGCCACGCGCCGACTCCTCGCGCGCCTGCTGCCGGATGCCTACGTCTCGTTGTCCTCCGAGGTGCTCCCGCAGATCAAGGAGTACGAGCGCTTCGGCACCACCGTGGTGAACGCGTACGTGGGGCCCGTGCTGGCCGGCTATCTCGGCCGGCTCGGGAAGCGGCTGGCCGCCGCCGGCTATGCCGGCCGCGTGCTCATCATGCAGTCGCATGGCGGCGTCGCCACCATCGAGGACTCGATTCGCCTGGCCGCCGGGGCTGTCCTCTCCGGGCCGGCGGGCGGCATCGCGGGTAGCGGTCACTGCGCGCGCGTCGTCGGCGAGGGCAATCTCATCACCTTCGATATGGGCGGGACCAGCACGGACATCGCGCTGCTGGAGAGCGGCGAGCCGCATCTGACCGGCGACAAGGCGGTGGGGGGCAGCAAGGTAGCATTGCCGAGCATCGACATCCACACGCTGGGCGCCGGCGGCGGCTCCATCGCGACGGTGGACGCGGGAGGCATCCTCCACGTGGGCCCCGAGAGCGCGGGCGCGGTGCCCGGCCCGGCGTGCTATGGGCGCGGGGGCGGTGACGCCACCGTCACCGACGCCAATGTGGTGCTGGGGCTCCTCGATCCCGAGAACTTCCTGGGCGGGAGGGCCCGGCTCGACGCGGCGGCGGCCGAGGCCGCGGTGGGGCGAATCGCGCGCGCCCTCGGCGTCGACCCGGTCGCGGCGGCGGAGGGCATCTGTCGGGTGGTCAACACCAACATGGCGGACGGCATCCGGCTGGTCTCGGTCCGCCGGGGCGCGGATCCGCGGCGCTTCGCTCTGCTGTCATTCGGCGGGGCCGCCGGGCTGCACGTCACCGATGTGGCGCGCATGCTCGAGGTCACCCGGGTGATCGTCCCGTGGGTGGCCTCCGTGCTTTCGGCCTGGGGCATGCTCGCGACCGATCTCCGCTACGAGATGGTGCGGACGCATGTGGGCGAGGCCCGGGAGATCGGGTCTGATCGCCTTCGGCGGCGTTTTGCGGAGCTGGAGGCGGAGGGGCGGAGGCGGCTCGGGAGCTTCGCGGGCGAGATCGCGGTGCGCCGCTCCGCGGACATGCGCTACGGCGAGCAGACCTTCGAGATCTCGGTGCCGCTGGACGGCGTGGACATGGACGCGCCCGACCTCATGGATCAGGTGGTGGCGCGCTTTCACGCGCGACACGAGGCCCTCTACACCTACAGCGCGCCCGGCCAGGAAGTGGTGCTCGTCAACGCGCGGCTGGCGGTGGTCGGACGCCTGCCCGCCCTGCCCGCCGACAAGACCCGGGCGCCCGCGCCTCCCGTCACCGCTCCCCGCAGCCGCCGCGCGTATCTCGGGCGCTGGATGGAAGTGCCGGTCCATGAGATGGATGGGCTGTCGCCCGCTCAGGAGATCAAAGGCCCCGCCATCTTCGAGTCGGCCACCACCACGGTGGTGATCCGCGCCGATGAGCGGGCGCTCGTCACCGCCCAGGGCTGGCTCGATATCGCGCTCGGATAGGCGTTCGGGGAGCGGGGCGCTTCAGGACTTCCGTATCCACACCGCGGTGTCGTGGAAGACGGCGCCGCCGTGTGGGAAGCCGGGCTCGCTGCTGGTGAGCGCATTGATGCCCAGGCGATTCTCGAAGTGCTTGTTCGGCCAGACCCCCTCGACCACCACCACTCCCCGCTGCTGCCCCTCGCGCGGCATCGCGTGCACGATCACCTCGCCCCGCTCGTTGCCGAGGGTCAGGCGATCCCCCTCGACGATGCCGAGGGCCTCACAGTCGGCCGGGTTGACGCACGCGGTGGGCCGTACCTCACGCCGCCGCGAGCTCGGCGTCTCCGTGAAGGTCGAGTTCAGGAAGGTCCGGGCGGGGGCGGCCACCAGCCGGAAGGGCTTGGCCGCGGTGGCGCCGTCGATCACGTCGAAGTGATCGGGGAGCACCGGCATCTGCGCCCAGCGCCCGCCGAAGCGCTTCCAGTCGGCCTTGAAGTGGAAGCGGTGATCGGCCGTCTCGAACCCGTCGAGGAAGTGCGCCTTGCGGAACGGGGGCGCGCAGTCCTGGCCGCCCCGGCGCCAGTTGGTCTCGGCGTCCCACATGCCGGAGCGCTTGAGCGTCCAGTCCATGATCTCCCACGGAGTCATCTCGAAGCCGCGATGCGTGGCCCCCAGCCGCCGGGCCAGGCCCCGGATCACCTCGTGGTTCTCGCGGCACTCCCCGGGCGGCTCGATCACCTTCCGCGCCACCTGGAAATAGGTGTGGCCGCTCGCGGTGTAGAAGTCGTCGTGCTCCACGAAGGTGGTGGCGGGCAGCACGATGTCGGCGAAGGCCGCCGTCTCGGTGAGGAACTGCTCGTGCACGCAGAGGAAGAGGTCCTCCCGGGCCAGTCCCCGGTGCACCAGGTTGAGATCCGGGCAGACCATGGCGGGGTTGGTGTTCTGCACCAGCATCGCCGTCACCGGGGGCCCGCCGTGCAGCGCGGCGGGATCGCCGGTGAGGATCGCCCCCAGGCGCGACTGGTCCAGGGCCCGGATGGATTTGTCCGCCACGTCCAGCCCCTCGATGAGGGAACGGTCGAGCGGGTAGAGGGCGGTTTGCCCGTATAACGCTCCCCCGCCCTCGTACTGCCACGCCCCGGTCACCGCGGGCAGGCAGCTCACCGCGTGCATGTTGACGGCGCCGTTGCGGGAGCGGCTGAATCCGTGGTGGCAGCGGATGAAGCTCCGCTTGGTGCGGCCGTAGCGCCGCGCGAAGTCCGCGATCGACTCGGCAGAGAGGCCGGTGATCGCCGCCGCCCACTCGGGTGTCCGCGTCGCCACGTGGCGGGCCAGCTCGTCCGGCGCATCGGTGTACGCGCGCAGGTAGTCCCAGTCGGCGAAGCCCTCCGCGAACAGGACGTGCATCATGGCGCAGGCGAGCGCCCCGTCGGTGCCGGGCCGTACCGCGAGGTGAATATCGGCCCGCTCCGCCGTGCCGGTGCGGTAAGGATCGACCACCACCAGAGTGGCGCCCCGCCGCTTGGCGGCCAGGGCGTGATTCATCACGTTCACCTGGGTATTGACGGGGTTCCCGCCCCAGATCACCACCAGGTCCGAGTGATCGTCGATCTCGCGCAGGTCCACGCCCCGCTTCATGCCCGTCCCCGCGATCCAGCCGCTGTCGGAGAGGGTCACGCAGATGGTGGAGAACCAGCGGGAATATCGCATGACGTGCCGGAGCCGGTTGATGCCGTCCCGCTGCACCAGCCCCATGGTGCCCGCGTAGTAGTAGGGCCATACCGTCTCCGGGCCGTGTCGCGCGGCCTTCTCCTGGAAGGCGCGCGCTACCGTATCGAGCGCCTCGTCCCACGAGATGCGGGCGAACCGTCCCGAGCCCTTGGGACCCACGCGCTTCATGGGATGCATCAGCCGGTCGGGGTGATGGGTACGCTCCGCGTAGCGGCCCACCTTCTCGCAGATCACCCCGCGCGTGTAGGTGTTGCGCTGGGACCCGCGCACCCGTCCGATGGTCCGCTCGTCCAGCCGCTCCACCTCCAGCGCGCACGTGCTGGTGCAGTCGTGGGGGCAGACCGACGGAACGATCTCCAGCGGCCGGATCGCCATCAGCCGGTGACGGCGCCCTCGGAGGCGTTGGCGACCGTGATGGCGTACTTGTGGAAGACGCCGCTCGTGTAGCGGGGCTTGGCGGGCTTCCACCTCGCCAGGCGCTTCTTCAGCTCCGCGGCCGAGATCTCCACGTCGAGGCGGCGCTTCTTGACGTCGATGACGATGATGTCGCCGTTGCGGATGGCGGCGATGGGCCCGCGATCCGCCGCCTCCGGCACGATGTGGGCGATCATGAAGCCGTGGGTGGCGCCGGAGAAGCGGCCGTCCGTCATGAGCGCCACCGTGTCGCCGAGCCCCGCTCCCTGCAGCGCGCCGGAGACGTGGAGCATCTCCCGCATGCCGGGCCCGCCCTTCGGCCCCTCGTTGCGGATGACGATCACGTCATTGGGCTTGATCTTGCCGTCCTTGACCGCCTTGAACGCGGCCTCCTCGACCTCGAAGACGCGGGCCGGCCCGCGGTGGAGATACTTGGTCTGGCCGGAGAGCTTGATCACACAGCCGCCCGGCGCGATATTGCCGCGCAGGATGGCGATGCCCCCGGTGGGCTTGATGGCCTCGGTCAGCCGCCGGATCACCTTCTGGCCCACCGGCTCGGCGGCGTTCTTCACCTCGTCTCCGATGCTGCGCCCGGTGACCGTCTTCTCGCCCGCGTGCAGCAGGCCGGCCTCGAGCAGGCGCTTCCCCACCAGCGGCATGCCGCCCGCCTCGTACATCTCGGGCGCAGTGTAGTTGCCCCAGGGCTTGAGGTCGGCCAGCACCGGCGTCCGCTTCGAGATTCGGTCGAAGTCTTCGATGGAGAGCTTGACGCCGAAGTCCCTGGCGGTGGCGATGAGGTGGAGCACCGCGTTGGTGGAGCCGCCGGTGGCCATGACGCCGGTGATCGCGTTCTCGAAGCTCTTGCGCGTGATCAGGGAGCGCGGGGTCATCCCCTTCCGCAGGAGCTCCATGACCAGCTTGCCCGACTCGAACGCCACCTCGTCTTTTCTGGGATCCGTCGCGGGGACGCCGTTCCAGCCCATGGGCGACATGCCGAGCATCTCGTAGGCGGTGGCCATGGTGTTGGCGGTGAACTGGCCGCCGCAAGCGCCCGCGCCGGGGCAGGCATGATCCTCGACGTCCTTGAACTGCTCGAGCGAGATCTTGCCCGCATTGTAGGCGCCCACCGCCTCGAAGACGTCCTGGATGGTCAGGTTGCGGCCGGCGAAGGGACCGGTGGATCCGGCGCAGCGGCCGAACATGATGGAACCGCAGTAGAGCATCAGCGAGGGGATGTTCACGCGTCCGAGCACCATGGTCATGGCGGGAATGGTCTTGTCGCAGCCCGAGATGGTGACCAGGCCGTCGAACATGTGGCTGCGCGCCACCAGCTCGACGGAGTCGGCCACGATCTCCCGGCTGATGAGCGACCCCTTCATTCCCTCCGTGCCCATGGTGATGCCATCGGTGATGGAGACGGTATTGACTTCGATGGGGGTACCGCCCGCGGCCCGGATCCCCTGCATCACCTTCTCCGCGAGCTTCCGGTGATTCCAGTTGCAGGGCATGGTGCCGATCCACGAATGGGCCACGCCGATCTGGGGCCGCGCGAGATCCTCGTCGGTGAAGCCCACCGCCTTCATCATGGCGCGGGCGGCGGCGCGATCAGTGCCCTCGAGAAGGGTGCGGCTCTTGTGTCGCGGATCGGTAGCCATCGTGCGACTCCTTTGTCGGTCGGGAGCGGTCGTTTGAGGTGGCTCGAATCTTACCGCAGGTCGCGGAGCGGCACCAAGCCGAGCCCGGCGCCGCGCAGGCCCGCGATGATGCCGGGCAGCGCGCGACCGAGCCGCTCCCCCGCCCCGGGCACGCCGTCCGCATCGTGCAGATTCAGGATGGCGCCGGGCCGGGCGCGCCGCCGGCTGCGCGAGATCTGCACCCTCGGGTCCGCGGCGCGTGCGCCCTCCGGCTGCACCGTCCAGAACACGCAGGGAGTCCCGAGCCGGCGCAGGTGGGGGAACAGCGCGAGGTTGGTCAAGCCCCAGGGCGGACGGAAGAAGCGCGGGGCCGCTCCGGCCGCCTGCGCGATCGCGTCATGGCCCTCGGCCACCTGTCGCCGGGTCTCCGCGGGGCTGGACAGCCAGAGGCTCCGGTGGCTCCACGTGTGGTTGCCGAGGTCATGGCCCTCGGCGGCGATGCGGCGGGCCAGCGCCGGCGAGGCGGCGGCCCGCCGCCCGATGAGGAAGAAGGCGCCCCGCACGCCATGCGCGGCGAGGATGTCCAGCACGCGGGGGGTCGTGTCCGGGTCCGGCCCGTCGTCGAAGGTCAGCGCGACCGACGCGCTCGTGCGGCGCCCGCGCCATACGCTGCCGAGGGTCAGGAGATGCGAGCCCCACGCATAGGCCGCCCAGGCCAGCGGCGGCCCCGCGAGCCAGGATGCCGGGATCAGGAGGCGCGCTCCTGGGCGAGCACGGCGGTCGAGAGCACCAGATCGACGATGGTGCGGGACGCCTGCGGCCGGCGATAGAGCCGCACCCGGTCGCGAATGTCGCGGAGGAGGACGGGATCCCGCAGCGCGGCCACGATGACCCGATGCAGCTGCGCCTCCGCGCCGGCCACCAGGGCCACGCCCGCCATGGCCGCGAAGCGCTCGTTGCGCGTCTCCTGACCCGGCAGGGAGCCGAAGGAAATGACGGGCAGGTCGGCCGCGAGGGCTTCCCCGAGGGTGAGCCCGCCGGCCTTGGTGACGAGGAAGTCGGCCGCGCCCATGAGCTGGCGGATATTGTCCACGAAGCCGAACACCTTCACCCGTGACTCGTGTCCCGCCACCAGGCCGCGCAGCCGCGCTTCGAGGCGCTCCTCGCGTCCGGTCACCACGAGAGCCTGGAGCGGCTCCTCCATCTCGAGGATCTTGCGGGTGGCGTCTTCCAGTCGCCCGAAGCCGCCCGCCGAGCCGTCCATGAAGAGGAGAACCGGCAGTCGCGGGGAAAGCCCCAGGGCCAGCCGGGCGGCGGCCCGGTCGGTGGGCTGGGTGAACTCGGACCCCACCGGGATGCCGGTGACGGTGACGCGTGCGCGGGGCACGCCGCGCGAGGTGAGATCGTGGGCGATCTCCTCGGCGGGCACACAGTAGCGGTCCACGCTGGGATAGATCCACTGGGTGTGGGCGACGAAGTCTGTGAACACCGTGGTGTGGGGCGGGATCCGCATCCCGCGAACCCGGAGCTCGGAGAGCGCCGCCACCGGGGTCGGATGGACGGAGACGACATGGTCGGGCCGCTCCGCCAGCATGAGCCGGCGGAGCTTGCGCGTGCCCAGCCGGTTGAGCCCCATCAGCAGCGGAGAGGACACGCTGAGCTGGTCCCCCAGCCAGTACGCGGCACCCCAGAGATAGGGAGCCCGGCGCAGCATGGCGTAGTACATCCGCCGACTCGCGTCGTCGAAGGCCGGATGCACCAGATCGCGGAAGTGATCCACCACCTTGGTGGTGGCGCCCGCGCGCTCGAACTCCGCCGACAGCGTCTCCGCCACCCGGTTGTGGCCCGAGCCGTAGGACGCGGTGAGGATGAGGACGTGGCGCGGCCGCCCGCTCATGCCGGCTTCCGCTTGGCCACCAGGAGCGTGAGCCGGCCCGACTGGACGATCTCGTCGCGATGGTTCACGATCGCGCGCTCCTCGAAGACGACACCACCGTCCTTCATGGATCGCTTGGCCGCGGTGTGGGAGCGGCTGCGGATGGTGTCGCCGATCCGGAGGGGGAGGTGGAACTTCCAGTCGAAGGCCATGAAGGCGAGGACCACCAGCGGTGGCCGCGGCACGCGCCAGCCCAATCCCGACGACAGGCACAACGCGAGGAGGTCGGGGACCACGTCCGGGTCGGCGGCCGGCGCCCCGCCGGTGAGGCCCGAGAACAAGGAGACGTGAGCGGCGGTGACGGTCATGGCCGGCGTCTCCAGCGGCACCCCCACCTCGACATCCTCGAAGTAGGAGCTGCGCTCCGTCCGCGGCGGCGGGCTGGCGGCGGAAGCGCTAGCCAAGGCGGCGCTCGACCATGTGCTCCGACTCGCCTTCCTGGACCACTTCTCCACGTTGATTTATCACGCGGCGTTCAACGGTCACCAATCCCCAGCCGGGCCGGTCCGCCGGGCGCTTGTCCGAGACGCGCGCGACCACGTGCACCGTATCCCCGATCTTGACGGGCCCGCGGAATTTCCAGCCGAGCTCCGCCATCGGCAGCTCCACCAGCTCCGGCGCGATCCGCGAGACCAGGCCCTGCTGGAGCGACAGGACGAGGAGGCCATGGGCGATGCGCTCCCCGAACTGGGAAGACTTCATGTGCTCGGCGTCGGTGTGCAGGACGTTGTAGTCCCCCGACAGGCCCGCGAAGAGCACGACGTCCATCTCGGTGACGGTGCGGCCGGGAGAGACGAACTCCTCGCCGACCTTGATGTCCTCGAAAGACAAGGGGGCCTGGGCACTCACGCCGGCCTAGGATAGCACGCCCTCCGGAGGGTGAAAAAGGCGGGCCGGGCTGCGAGAAGGCCCCGAGGCCTCAGCGCGGAGCCGGGGCAGAGGGCCGGCCCGCGTCCATGAGGAGCTGAGCCTCCTGATACGCGGTGCTGGCCTGCTGGCGGAGTCCCATTCGCTCGTACAGCGCGCCCAGGCGCGTGTACAGGGCCGGGTCGTCCGGGGTGGAGGCGAGCGCCTCGAGCACCCGCTTCCGCGCGTCGTGCATGAGCCCATTGCTGGAGAGAAGTCCCGTCTTGAGGATGACCCGCATGGTCGCGGACTCGGTCGGCTCGAACGATTGCTCGAGGACGCCCACGTCGGCTCGGACCGCCTCCGCGCGCGCCGGCGCCACCACCTCGAACCACGAATCCTTCGGGGGCTGGCTCCCGGCCACGACGCGGAGCGTGTAGCCAGCTCCCGGGGCGAGCGGCGGCGCCTGGGCCGGATACACGAGCCGGTTGCCCACGACCTCCGGCCGGTCCAGCATCATTCCGCTGGGCCCCACCACCTGCACCGCGTAGCGCCCGGCTCGGTGGCCGACCCATTCGAAGGTGAGCGGATCCGGCAGCACGGAGGTGTTCCGGGGAGCCAGCACCACCGGCGGCACGGTCACGCTGCGGGTGACGAGGGCGGCCCGCGGCGTCTCGCCCGTGGCGCCCGATAGAAAGCCCAGGCTCGCCTGGACCAGCGCCTTGACCTTGTCGCGGCGGGCGGGACCGGCGTCGGGCGCGGGCACCGTGTACGGCGACCGCGCCGCGTTCACGCTGATCGTTCCCCGACCCCCGCTCAGCACCACCACCACGGCGGCGTCCTCGGTGGCACGAAGCGAGTCGCCCGCGCGGAGGGTCGCGAGCGGGCGCGTGGCGCGCCAGTCGGCGCCGCCGGCGGGCTTCGTCTCGACGCGCCCCTTTCCGGGCTTGACCTCGCCGACCATGCCGGCGGTCTCTCCCGCCGGGGCGGTGGCCATGCTCTGGGCGGTAGCCGCCGTGGCCCACGCCAGGAGCCACGGAGCGAGCAGCAGCGCCGTGCGCCCTCGGCCCGACCTCAGCTCGGTGTAGTTTGCCCGCGCCATGCCGTCCCCCTACCCCGCAGGAGCCCCACCTCCAATGCGTCGTAACCATGCCAGAGCGATGGGACCTCGGTCAACAATCGGTCACCGGCGGTCGCGCCGACGCAGCGAGCCCTCATGGTATTCTCTGCCCGCAGAGTTTGGAGTTCCGGCCGGATCCGGAGCGATTCCCACACCACAGGAGGTGGGTATGGAAGGTCGGCGTCGATTCATCCTCAAGGGCGCTACGCTGGCTGCGGCCACTGCCGCGGTGGCGGCCAACGCGCCGAATGTCATCGCCCAGCCCAAGTTCCAATGGCGCATGTCCACCACCTGGACACCGGCGCTCGACGTGCTACAGGGCGCGGCCCAGAACCTCGGCAAGCTCGTCGACGAGATGAGCGGCGGTCGGCTGAAGATCCAGGTATTTGCAGGTGGCGAGCTCATGCCGCCCTTTGGCTGCTTCGACGCGTGCTCGCAGGGGACCATCGAGGCCTTCATGGGCGCCCCGTACTACTGGGCGGGCAAGGAGCCGGGATTCCAGTGGTTCTCCGCGGTCCCCTTTGGCCTCAACCCCCAGGGCATGATGACGTGGTACCTCCACGGTGACGGCATCAAGCTCTGGGAAGAGGGGTATGCCGCATTCAACATGATTCCCCGTCCCGGTCCCTCGACGGGCGTGCAGATGGCGGGGTGGTTCCGGAAGAAGATCAACAGTCTGGCCGACTTCAAGGGCCTCAAGATGCGCATTCCAGGGTTGGGCGGCAAGATCGTCGCCGCCGCGGGCGGCACCGTCGTGCTCACGCCGGGCGGCGAGATCTACACCGCGCTCGAGCGCGGAGTCATCGACTCCACCGAATGGGTGGGGCCGCACGACGACATGAAGCTGGGGCTGCACAATGCCGCCCGCTTCTACTACTACCCCGGCTGGCACGAGCCCGGGACCACCGCCGAGTTCGGCTTCAACAAGAAGGCGTATGAGTCCCTGCCCGCCGATCTGAAGGCGATCGTGGATCACGCGTGCCAGGCCATCCAGGTGTCGACGCTGAACGAGTACGAGTACAAGAACACCATCGCGCTGCAGAAGCTCAAGACCGAGTTCAAGGCCAAGGTGGAGCTGACCCCGCTCTCCACTCAGACCCTCAAGGACCTCAAGAAGCTGGCCGAGCCCGTTCTCAAAGAAGAGTCGGACAAGTCGCCGCTGGCCAAGAAAGCGTACGCGTCGGTGAACAAGTTCACCGCCCAGCTCAACGACTGGCGCCTCATCTCCGAGGCGGCCTTCCACGCGCAGATCGCGGCCGCCTAGAACCCAAGACATCCGCGGAGGATGAGGGCGGGGCCGAGAGGCTCCGCCCTTTGCTTTTCAGCGCAGCATGCGGATGAAGCCGGTGGAGATCGCCGGGAAGGCGATGACGATGAACAGTCCGATGAGCTGGAGCGCGACGAAGGGAACCACCCCGCGATAGATGTCGGTGGTCTTGATCTCGGGAGGCGCGACGCCCCGGAGGTAGAAGAGGGCAAAGCCGAAGGGCGGAGTGAGAAAGGAGGTCTGGAGGTTCACCCCGATCACCACCCCGAGCCAGACGGGGTCGAAGCCGAAATGCGTCACCAGCACCGGGGTGAGAATGGGCACGTGGATGAAGCAGATCTCGAAGAAGTCGATGAAGAAGCCGAGCAGGAAGATGACGAACATTACCACGGCGAGGACCCCGTAGGGCCCCAGCGGCAGCGCCTTGAGGAAGTCCTGGATCATGTGGTCGCCGTTGAGCCCGCGGAAGACGAGGCCGAAGCAGTTCGCTCCCACTAGGATGATAAAGGCGAGGCTCGTGATGCGGGTGGTCGCCTGCATGACTCCGCGGAGCATGTCCAGCGAGAAGCGCCCCTTCACCATGGTCAGGATGAGGCCGCCGGTGGCGCCCACGGAGGCCGCCTCTGTCGGCGAGGCGATGCCGGCGAAAATCGACCCCAGCACGCCCACGATGAGCACGAGGGCGGGGATGAGCGCGATGGTCACCCGCTTGACGGCGTCGCCCCGGAAGGCAGCCAGCTCCGCGGCCGGAATGGGCGGGGCGAGGTGAGGCTTCCAGATAGAGAGAATAACCAGGTAGATGATGTAGAGCCCGACCAGCACCAAGCCCGGCAGCACCGCCCCGATGTAGAGATCGCCCACCGACACGCCCATGATGTCGCCGAGGAGAATGAGGATGACGCTGGGAGGGATGATCTGGCCGAGAGTCCCGGAGGCGCAGATGGTCCCGCAGATGAGCTGCTTGTCGTAGCCGCGGCGGAGCATGGTGGGCAGCGAGATCAGTCCCATGGTGATCACGCTGGCGCCGACGATGCCGGTGGAGGCAGCCAGGATAGCCCCCACCACCACTACCGAGATGGCGATGCCGCCGCGGAGGCGCCCGAAGAGCAGCGCCATCGTCTCCAGCAGCTCTTCCGCCAGCCCGGATTTCTCCAGCGCCACCCCCATGAAGACGAAGAGGGGAACGGCCAGGAGGGTAAAGTTCGTCATGGTGCCCCAGATGCGGAGCGGGAGGATGGCGAAGAAGTCCGGGCGGAGGACCCCCGTGAGCACGCCGATGCCGCCGAAGAAGAGCCCGGTGAAAGTGAGGCTGAAGGCCACCGGGAAGCCGAAGAAGAGGAAGGCGATCATCCCCGCGAACATGAGGGCGCCGAGAAGCTGGTCGAAGGGCAGCACGTCAGTGCACCTCGTGGACCCGGACCGCGCGCTCCTCCCAGCCCATCGCCCAGAAGAAGTTCTTCACCGTCTGGGAGAAGGCCTGGATGATCAGGAGCACGAATCCGACGATGATCACCGACTTGAGGACGAAGCGCAGTGGGATGCCGCCGGGATCCGGCGAACCCTCCATGACGCGATAGGAGCTCGCCACGAAGGGCCACGTGGTCCAGACGATCATGATGGCCGAGGGGTAGAAGAAGACGAGGTAGAGGATGAAGTCCACCCAGGCCTTCCCGCGCGAGGAGAACCGGGAGTAGACGATGTCCACCCGCACGTGCTCGTCGTAGAGCATGGTGTAGGCGGCGCCGACCAAGTACACCACGCCGAAGAGATGCCACTCCAGCTCCTGCAGCCACACCGCGCTCTTGCTGAAGGCGTAGCGCAACACCACGTCGAAGAAGACGACCAGGACCATCAAGAGCATGATCCAGGAGACTCCGCGGCCGAGCCGATCCTGAGCAGCGTCGATTCTGCGCGCGAGCTGTCTCAGGGCGAGCGCCAAGAAATCTCCTCGTCGGGTGAGCGCGGGTCGAACGACGGCGCGTTTGTAGCACACGGTCTCGGGAGCGTCAAGGACTGCGGCCAAAGCTTGACGGGGGGAAATCCGCGCACTTACAATCAACCCAGTCATGTCGACTCATCTCGATTCGCCCACCCGCTTCCGTGACGCCCGCCTGGTCCCCGTCTGGGACAAGGTGCGCGGCGGTGAGCGCCTGACCCGCGAGGATGGCCGCCTCCTCTTCGACACCGACGACCTCCACGGCCTCGGGCGCATGGCCGATCACGTGAAACGGGCCCGGCACGGGGACCAGGTCTTCTTCGTCCTGAACCGCTACGTCAATCCGACCAATGTCTGCGTGCTGTCCTGCAGCTTCTGCGACTTCGCGCGCAAGCCGGGGGAGGCGGGCGCCTTCGAGAACTCCATCGAGGACGTGCTCGAGATGATCAAGCCCGGCACCCGCGAGGCGCACATCGTGGGCGGCCACCATCCGGACTGGCCCTTCGAGTACTTCGAGCGGATGATCGCCGCCATCCACGCTGCCCGGCCAGAGACCCAGATCAAGGCCTTCACCGCCGCGGAGGTGGACTACTGGTGGCGCCGCTGGAAGATCGAGCCTCGCGAGTCCCTCACCCGGCTCAAAGCGGCGGGGCTGCAGTCGATGCCGGGGGGCGGCGCGGAGATCTTCTCCAAGCGCCTGGCCAAGCTCCTCCACTACACCGGCAAGGCCGACGCCGACCGCTGGCTCGAGATCCACGGCATCGCGCACGGGCTGGGCATCCACACCAACGCCACCATGCTCTACGGGCACGTGGAGACGCTCGAGGAGCGCGTGGACCATCTCCTCCGTCTGCGCGAGCAGCAGGACCGGTCGGGCGGGTTCCTCACCTTCATCCCGCTCGCTTACCAGGTCGGCACCACCAAGCTGGTGCCGCGGCAGACCCCGCCCACCGACGATCTGCGGACCATCTCCGCGTCGCGGCTCCTCCTCGACAACTTCCCGCACGTGGAAGCCTACTGGGTGATGATCGGCGAGGAGACCGCATCCCTGGCCCTGCACTTCGGTGCCTCCGACGTCAACGGTACCCTGGAAGACGAGAAAATCGCCCACATGGCCCTCGCCGAGAGCCCGGCCGGGCTGGCCCGGGAGCAGATCCTCCGCATGATCCGCGACGCGGGCAAGATCGCGGTGGAGCGCGACGCCCTCTACAACGTGGTGAAGGTATGGAGCTGAGCCGCCTCGACGAGATCCGCGCCAAGGCGGAGCGGGGCAAGCGCCTCGACCGCGAGGACGGTCGCTGGCTCCTTACCGAGGCCCCGCTGCTGGAGGTGGGCGCCCTCGCCCAAGAAGCGCGCTTCCGCGCCATCCCGGCGCGACAGGTCACCTTCGTCATCGACTCGAATCCCAACTACACCAATGTCTGTATCACCGACTGCCAGTTCTGCGCCTTCTACCGCAAGCCGGGTCATCCGGAAGCGTGGACGCTCACCGTCGAGCAGGTGCTTGAGAAGATCGAGTTCGCGGCGTCGAAGGGTGCCACCACGGTGCTGCTCCAGGGCGGGCACAATCCCGAGCTGCCGCTGGACTACTACCTCACCATCGTCCGCGAGTCCCGGCGGCGCTTTCCTGGGGTGACCCCGCACTTCTTCACCGCCTCCGAGATCCA